>Ga0209572_1000044_pt1 | contig 313678 bp, 292 predicted proteins | sample EBPBio232012_DNA_FD_185867 | JGI IMG/M metagenome (GOLD analysis project Ga0209572, IMG submission 185867) | Wastewater treatment Type I Accumulibacter community from EBPR Bioreactor in Madison, WI, USA - Reactor 1_1/23/2012_ DNA (SPAdes)... | ecosystem: Engineered > Bioreactor > EBPR >... | reverse complement strand
GATCGCGCTGCTGGGCGGCAACATCAACCGGCTCAGCACCACCGAGAACGTCGAGGTCGCGCGCAAGTACTCCACCGAGCTACCGGCGCTTCGCGACGCGCTGACCATCTGCAACCCCAACTGGCGCCCGCTGATCCCCGAGTGGGACCACATCAGCCAGCAGATCATCGGCCAGGCACTGCCCGACGTGATCACCGGCAAGAAACCCGCCAAGCAGGCCCTGGACGGTACCGTCAAGGACATCGAGGACGTGGTACGCAAGGGCGGATGGCTCAAGTCCTGAGGCCTCACCGGCGTAGTCCGGGAGCGGGTGCGCGATGACGCCCGCCCGCCTGGCCCGGCTGACGCCCTACCTCTACATCCTGCCGGCCGCGGCGGTGATGCTGGCCGGCCTGGCCTGGCCGATCGCCGACGCGGTGCGGCTGAGCTTCTACGACTGGCCGCTGGGCACCGACTGGGCCACGGCGCGCTGGGTGGGGCTGGAGGCCTTTGCCGACATGCTGCGCTCGCGACAGGTGTGGACGTCGATGGGCGTGACGTTTGCGTTTGTCGTGATCGCCGTCACCTGCGAGATGGTGCTGGGCATCGCGCTGGCGTTGTTCCTGGAGCGGCCGGTGCGCGGCATGCGACTGTTCCGCACGGTGTTCGTGCTGCCTATGATGATTGCGCCGATCTGCGTGGGCCTGATCTGGCGGTACCTGTTCGACGCCAACTTCGGGCCGATCAACCTGTGGGCTGGCGCGCTGGGCCTCTCGCCCCGCGCCTGGCTGGCCGAGCCGGAGCTCGCGTTCCTAGCGATCATCGTCACCGACATCTGGCAGTGGACGCCGTTCGTGCTGATCATGGTGCTGGCGGCCCTGCAGGGCATCGACGGCAGCATCATCGAAGCGGCGCGCATCGACGGCGCCAACCCCTGGCAGCAGATCGTGCGCGTCAAGCTGCCGGTGATCCAGCCGATCCTGGTGGTGACGCTGCTGATGCGCATGATCGACGGCTTCCGCGGCCTGGAGGTGGTCTACGTCATGACCTTCGGCGGCCCGGGCCAGAGCACGGAGCTGTTCTCGCTGCACATCTACAAGGCGGCCTTCATCAGCCAGAAGCTGGGCTACTCGGCGGCACTGTCGATCCTGCTGTTGTGCATCGTGGCCGTGCTGGCGCTGGCTGTGCTGCTGATCGCCAACCCGCTGCGGCCAAGGGGGTCGCGATGAGCGCGGCCGCTGCGGTGTACGAAGACGGCCGGGCGCGCGGCTCGGTGCTGCACTATGCGGTGCTGACGCTGCTGGCTGTGGTCTGCCTGCTGCCGGTGGTGATGATGGTGCTGGTGTCCTTCAAGACCGAGGCACAGATCTTCGACACGCGCTGGTCGTGGCTGTTCATGCCGACGATGGACAACTACCGCTCTGTCATCCAGGACGGACACATCGACCGCTACCTGATGAACAGCGTCAAGGTGTCGATCGCCGCCACGCTTATCACGCTGATGCTGGGCACGATGTGCGCCTACGCGATGGCGCGTTTTCGCTTCCTGGGCCGCGAGCCGCTGGGCTATGCGACGCTGATCCTGCGCACACTGCCCCCGGCCGTGCTGGCGGTACCAGTGTTCGTGCTGTGGTCGGCATGGGGCATCGCCGACACGCTGTCGGGCGTAGTCCTGGTCTACGTGGCGCTGAACCTGCCCTTCACCATCTGGCTGCTCTACGGCTTCGTCGACCAGTTGCCGATCGAGCTGGAGGAGGCTGCGGCCATCGACGGCTGCGGGCCCTTCCAGGTGTTCTGGCGCATCGTGCTGCCGCTGCTGAAGCCGGGCCTGGCGGCGGCGGCCATCTTCACCTTCAGGCTGGCCTGGAATGAGTTCATCCTGAGCTTCATCCTTACCAACCGCGTCACGCGCACGCTGCCGGCGTCGATCTCCAACTACATCACCGACACGGGAGTCGAGTGGGGCAAGATCATGGCGGCCGGCGTGCTGATCGCGCTGCCGCCGCTGATCTTCACCTTCGTAGCTGCCAAGCAGATCATTACCGGGCTGACGGCCGGCGCCGTCAAGGGCTGAATGCCCGCTGTGAGGAAACCACCACCATGGACAAACAGACACTGATCGACTCCTGGGCACAGAACACGGCAACGTCACAGCCGTGCAGCCCGGCTCAGATGCAGGCGCGCATCGCCCGCTGGGGTGACATTCCCGCCAGCCCGCGCGCCTTTGTTGACACTTGGATCGACGGCCATCAGCGCACGCTGTACAGCGTCATCGGCTCCGGCGTCACCGACGACCCGAACTTCAAGCCCCGGATCGCGGCAGCCGAGAACTTCCACATCGACTACATCGTCGCTCCCAAGGGCTGCGGGGCTGCGATGCATTGGCACGACACGGAGGAGGTGTTCGTGGTGCAGGCGGGACGCTGGGAAGTCGACTGGATCGACGGTTCGACCGGGAAGGTGCACACCGTGACCCTAGGCCCGCGGGACACGATCAGTGTTCCTCCATTCGTGCACCGTGCCTTCAGGAGCCTTGACGGCAACGATCCGGTCAGCGGCGGCATGTTGGTGTCAATTCTTGGCGGCAAGCATCCTGGACGTGTGATGTGGGACGAAAGCGTGGCCGAGAAAGCCAAGGCACTGGGCGCTGGGTTCGGCCCGGACGGCATGGCAGCGCGAGTTCCCTGATGCAGCGGAGTCCGAGCCATGCGCTGTTCCACTGACCGGATTCTTTGTACCCATGTAGGTTCGTTGCCGCGCCCTCAGGCGGTCGTCGACATGCTGGCGCAGCGCGAGGCCGGCGAACCCATCGACGAAGACGCCTTCTACCTGCGCATGCGCGACGCAGTGGCTGAGGTGGTGCGCCGACAACGTGCGGTCGGGGTCGATGTCGTCAGCGATGGCGAACAGGCGAAGGTGGGGTATGCCAACTACCTTCGTGATCGGTTCTCCGGCTTCTCCGGCGAGAGTGCCGCCGTGCGCGGCGCCGATCTCGAGGACTTCCCGGAGTACCTCGCTCGCTTGCTGAAGCGGCGCGAAGGGGCCGTGAAGATCCATCGGCCTTGCTGCACCGCAGAAATCCGCTTGCGCAATGAACGCCCGCTGCGTGAGGACATCTCGAACCTGCAGGCCGCGCTGCACAGCAGCGGTGCCGAAGAGGCCTTCATGAATGCCGCTTCGCCGGGCGTCGTGGCCGTGTTCCAGCCGAACCGGTACTACACGTCGCAGTCCGCATACCTCGAGGCCTTGGCTGAAGCCATGCGCCACGAGTATCGGAGCATCATCGATGCCGGCTTCGTCCTACAGATCGACTGCCCCGATCTTGCGATGGGCCGGCACGTGACCTACAAGGACCTCGACGACGAGGCGTTTCTCGGCAGATTGCATGAGCAACTGGAGGCACTCGAACATGCCTTGTCAGGGTTGCCTGCGGATCGCATCCGGATGCACCTTTGCTGGGGGAACTATGAAGGCCCCCATCATCGTGACATCGACCTGCGCAAGATCTTTGCGGCCGTGATACGTGCCCGTCCGCAAGCCATCCTGTTCGAGGCGGCGAACCCGCGTCATGCGCATGAGTGGGCCATCTTCGAGGAACTGAAGGCCTTGATTCCCTCGGACAAGATCCTGGTACCGGGTGTCGTCCAGTCCTCATCCAACTACATCGAGCATCCCGAACTGGTGGCACAAAGGCTGGAACGCTTCGCGCAGATCGTCGGTCGCGACCGCGTGATGGCGGGCTCCGACTGTGGCTTCTCAACCTTTGCCGGCGACGGCCTCGTTGACCCGCAGATCGTCTACGCCAAGCTGCAAGCGATGTCGCAGGGGGCTGCCCTGGCCAGCCGAAGGCTATGGGGGCATTGAGTCGCCCATGCTTCGTACTGGTTCATGGCGCCTGGCACGGGGGCTGGTGCTGGGACGGCGTGGCAGAGCGCTTGCAAGAAAAGGGACACAGATGCTTTGCGCCGACGTTGCGCGGCTTGGCGCACCGGAAGGATCTGTTGACTCCTGAGCTCGATGCCGATGCGCACGTTGAAGATGTCGCCAATCTGATCGAAGCGCTGGACCTCAGGAATGTCATCCTGGTGCTGCATTCCTATGCCGGATTGCTCGGGCCGGCTCTGCAGGCAAGATTGGACGATCGGCTTGACACGCTGTGTTTGATTGAAGCGGTCGTCCCGCGTCAAGGGCAGGGCATGCTCGACCTGATTGCGCCGAGCTTCGCTCAACGTCTGGCGCAGTCCGTAGCCGATCGTGGCTTGGGATGGCGCATTCCCCCTCCTGACCCTGCGCAATTCCAGCTGGGTAACGCGGACTTGGCCGAAGAGGTCTCGCGCCGGCTCACACCTCACCCCTGGCGCAGCTTCCAAGAGCCTGTGCGCGCACCGCAGGCTGATGTGTTCGAACGCCCGGGCAGCTACGTTCTTTCCAGCGATCGCGATCCCCAGCCCTACGCCGACTTCGCGGTTGCCGCAATGGCTGCGGGTTGGAAAGTGACTTCCATGCCGGGAGGACATCTCCTCATGCTGACCCAGCCGGCTGCAATTGCACAGCACTTGCTGTCTTTGGCGTCCAAGGAATAGGAGCTCGCCATCGAATCTACCAAGCTTGTTGGCCTTGTCGGCCTGGGCGCCATGGGCAGCGGCATGGCGCATTCGCTGCGCCGCGCCGGCTTCGATCTCCGGGTGTTCGACGTGCGTGCCGGTGCGGCCGAGGCCTTCGCGCGCGACGGCGGCACCGCCTGCAGCAGCGCCGCCGAGCTGGCCGCCGGCTGCGAGGTGCTGGTGTCGGTGGTGGTCAATGCCGCGCAGACCGAGGACCTGCTGTTCGGCAATGGCGCCGCGGCCGTGGCGCTGAAGCCCGGCAGCGTCTTCGTCATGTGCTCCACCGTCGACCCGAACTGGTCGATCGCGATGGAGCAGCGCCTGAACGCGCTGGGCCTTCTGTACCTGGATGCGCCGATTTCCGGTGGCGCGGCCAAGGCGGCATCGGGGCAGATGACGATGATGACCTCGGGCACGCCTGAGGCCTATGCCAAGGCCGGGCCGGCGTTGGACGCAATGGCCGCCAAGGTCTATCGGCTGGGCGATCGCGCCGGTGCCGGCAGCAAGGTGAAGATCATCAACCAGCTGCTGGCCGGCGTGCACATCGCCGCCGCGGCCGAGGCGATGGCCCTCGGCCTGCGCGAAGGCGTGGACCCGGCCGCGCTGTACGAGGTCATCACCCACAGCGCCGGCAACAGCTGGATGTTCGAGAACCGCATGGCCCATGTGCTGGCCGGCGACTACACGCCATTGAGCGCGGTGGACATCTTCGTCAAGGACCTGGGGCTGGTGCTGGACATGGCGCGGGCCAGCAAGTTTCCGTTGCCGCTGTCGAGCACCGCACACCAGATGTTCATGCAGGCTTCGACGGCCGGCTTTGCCAAGGAGGACGACAGCGCCGTGATCAAGATCTTCCCCGGCATCGAGCTGCCGAAGCCGAGCCCATGATCCGCGGCTGCATCGGCGCCGCCTCCATGACGGATACGGAGTAGGCGGATTTTTTGCCGACATGGGTCGAAGTGCGGCTTGAGACTGACAGCGGCCCCTCAACGTTCCAGATTGCTGCCGTTCAGCGTTTGCATGAAGGGGGACAAACAATCTCACCGCTTCTTGCCACGATTCACTACTTCTCCCCATTGGCGCGCCTTCATCCGACGAACCTCATCGTCGGACCCCGCAAATCCAGAGCGTGCCTTTGGCCGCAGGTCCTGCGTTTGCTCATGCTTTGCTGCGCACGCGACACAACGCATGACGTGGGGCATGGCCGAAATGCGCTCTTGCGGGATGCCCCGCGCGCAATCTATGCAATACCTTCCACTTGAGGCGCCTGAAGGTAGCCGGCGAGTGAGTTGTGGCTTCGGAAGTGGCGATGGCAGCTCGCGCTTTTCCATCACGTTCCGGCGCGGAATAGGGGGCGGAGGTGGATTCAGCAAGGAACTGGAAGCGGTGAGATGCGAAGCCCAGAACCTCTGTCGATCGGTTGAGAAGTGCTGGGGCAGCTTCGTGCTTCCGATTCCTCTAAAACTTCTGTCAAGCCCTACATCCGGGTTGACTTTCAGCTTAGTCCGACTAGGCGGTAACGGTGGAGCAGAGGGTGGGGGTCTCGGTGTGTCGGGGTGCCGCTTTGTGCCTTCGCCTTGAACTTCAACGACCGCAACGTCGCGCGCTCCGCAAGCCGAACATTTCAGTCGGTGTGAAATTGCCAAGATCCCCTTAAACGCGGAGCGCTCGGGACCCTTTGGGAACTCGGCGTTGCGCAGAACTGGTAGCGCCAGTTGCGAATGACCACATGCTCGGCATTCCAAGAGGAGATCTGCGTCTGACGCCACTGGGATTTTCTCCTGCCAACGTGCCATTCGTAGCGACGCGCCGCAAAACGCAAAGTGGCGCAACCTGTGCTCCGATGTCCTTGGCTACTGGCGCAAGCCAAGATATCTCTTGCTCTTGAATGGTAGCAACCCCGAGTTTGACGGGCGACCTCGAAGGGCAGCTATCGCTGCGAAGCTGCCAGCTGGATCTTGCGAGCGGGCAACGATTCAAGCTCGCCACGAACACTTCCGGCAGGAGCGTTCAGCTGCCCAAACGACCCGGCCGTCCCTCAGCCTGCGTGCGCCCTTCTCCACGCGCCCACGATGTCTTCGTATTCCGGCTCCAGCCCAGTGGCTTGGATGAAGGTCGCGACCATCCTGTAGAAGCCGACGACCAGCGCCGCTTCTACGTAGCCGCGGTGACCGTAGGCGGCGACGATGCGCTCGACCCGCGACGACTCCGGGTCTTGCCCGGCAACCAGCTCGTCGGTGAATGCCGCCAGATCCTGCAAGGCCGGACTCCACGCAGGGCTGTGCCTTGCACCCGCCAGCAAGGCCTCGACCGCCTCGACGGACAGACCCGCGTCAAGGGCCATGCGCCGATGGTGGTGGATCTCGTAGGCGGAACGATGGTGCATTGCCACGCGCAGCACCAGCGCCTCGCGGCATGCCGCGGGGAGCACCGTCGTATTGAACTGGGCCGCCCCGAGCGCCATGAACGGGCCCAGCAGGCCAGGCGCATGCGCCACCATCCTGTAAAGATGGATGGGCGGACGCTGTGCGAGCTGCGCACGCACCGACTCATCGAGGGCTGCCGCATCGGTCAGCGGAATGCGGGTGCTCATTGCGCCGTGATCCCGTTGCGCCGGATGATCTCGCCGAAGCGCGCCAGGTCGTTCGCCACCCGCGGGGCGAACTCGGGCTGTTCCGCAGGCGGCGTAGGGCTCATGCCCACGTTCTGCAGGCTGGTCACCACGGTCGGATCTGCAATCGTCTGCCGCAGTGCCGCGTCCAGCTGCTTCAGCACCTCCGGAGGTGTGCCGATTGGCGCGAACAGGCCCGACCAACCGACGACGGCGGCCGCTGGGTAGTCCGTAGACAGCACGGGCACCCCCTTCAGCGAGGGCAGACCCGACGGCGCCGTGGCTGCGACGGTGGCCAGCGCACCACGGGCCACATGCGGCATCACGTTGGCCGGCAGGTCGACGGCACATTGCAGCTGGCCCGACTCCAGATCCACCAGCGCACCGGCAAACCCGGACTTGTAGGGCACATGCAGCACGTCGATCCCGGCCGACTGCTTCAACAGTTCCAGTGCGATGTGGGGCGGCGACCCCACGCCGTAGGTCGAACAGGCCAGTGCGCCCGGTTTGCTCTTGGCATAGGCCACGAACTCCGCCAGGCTGCGGATGCCGAGCTGCGACCGGACCGTGATCACATAGGGCGTCGAAGCCACCTGGGCCAGCGGTACCAGCGTCTTCGTGGGATCCGGAGCCCCCTTGACCAGCCAGGGGCTAATGACGATGGAGGTGCTGTGATAGAGCAGGGTGTAGCCGTCCGGGGCTGCGCCGACCACTGCCTTGGTCCCGATCAGCCCGTTTGCACCAGCCTTGTTGTCGACGACGACGGCCGTGCCCAGGGTGGTCTTCAGCCGCTCGGCAAGCACCCGGACGTTGGCGTCTGCGGCACTGCCGGCAGGGAACGGGACCACGATGGTCAGCGGGCGTTCCGGATAGGCGGCGTGTCCGAGCGTCGCCGCCAGCAGCGAACAGAGGACACCGACACCGGCCAGACTCTTGAGGATTTTCATGGTCATCCTTGTTGTGCGGCACGCGCGCTCATGCCGAAGGTGTCGATACGAAGGCCACGACCCGGGCCGGGGCAGCACTGGCGCGTGCCAGCTTCAGCGGGAAGAAGCCGACATGGAAGCCCGCCAACGGCAAGGCCCCGAGGTTGGTCAGCTTCTGGACGATGAAGGCCTCCCGCTCCCGGATGGCCTTGTGACCGTCCCAGAGCGGGGTGCCGTCGAAGCGGTACTGGCGCGTCATCACGGCAAAGGGCCGGTCCCAGCCGATGGCATCAGTACCCAGCACCCGGGCACCCAAGGCCGTCAGGTGCAAGGTGCCCTGGCGCGTCATGCCGGGGTAGTTGAAGTAGTCAGGACTGCCGGCGCTGCAGTCCTCCTGGCCCGTGCGGATCAGCACCGCACTGCCATGCTCGATGGCGGTTCCGGTGCGCAGGATCGCGGAGTCCAGGGCGTCGATCGGGATCGGCTCGCCGCGGCGAACGGTGCCGCGCAGGTCGAGCACGATGCCCGGGCAGTACAGCTCGTCCAGATCGATCTCGTCGATGGTCCGCGAGCGTTTGCCTTCGCAGGTGGTGCCGCTGTGCAGCGGCGCGTCGACATGCGTGCCGCAATGCGAGGACATGTCTTCGATGATCTCCTCACCCCAGCCTTCACCGTCCGACAGGTCGGCCGGCGTGCAGTGAAGGCAGCGGCAGAATTCGTCCAGGCCCTCACCATCCGGGCTCATGTAACGAATCCGCGGTGCATGCAGGTCGGGGCGTGCCGTGTGCCCGGCCAGGCGCTCCCGGTCGCGCGGATCCAGCGTACGGGTCAGGTCTATCAGTTTCATGAGACAAAGAGTCAGTCGAGTGACTCATTCTTGACTCACGCCAACACGCTGTCAACCCACCGCGGCACCAGCCTGCGGGTATCGGCTCCCTAGAATCCGCGAATGGCCGTCAAGCAACTCTCCAAGCTTCCATCCGGTCGCGCCACTGCGGCAAAGACTGCCGCGGCAAGCAACGGTAAACGCTCGGATACCACCCGGGCGCTGCTGCTGGACACGGCCGAGAGGCTGTTCGCCGAGCAGGGCTACGAAGGCACGGGCGTGCGCCAGATTGCCGAGCAGGCGGGCGTCAACCTGGGGGCCATCCACTACTACTGGGGCTCCAAGCAGGCCTTGTGTCGCGAGACGCTGGAGCGCAGGCTGGTCCCCGTGTTGACCGAGCGGACCGAGCGTATCGAGGCCGTGGTGTCCCAGCGGGGCGGCCTGGCCGAGCTGCTCGATGCCTCGCATCGGCCGTCGCTGTTGGCGGGTGGGGCCCAGCCCGCGGAATCGGAAGCCTTCCGGCGCTTCTACGGCCGCATGCTCTTCGACCCTTCGCCGGATGTCCAGGCCATTCTGGCGGCGCTGCTCGATCGATTCGCGACCCGCTTTGTGGGCTTGGTTCGGGATCACTGTCCGGACCTGAGCGACGACGAGTTCTACTGGCGGGTGACATTCCTGTACGGCGCGTTTCTGTATGCACACACACAGCACACGCGCACCACGGCCCTCTGGGGAGACCGATTCAACCGGACCGATTTCTCGGCGGCTGCGGACTACCTGACGCGCTTTCTCGAGGGTGGGCTTCTGGCGCCGCCTGTTCGTGCCCAAGGCAAGCGGCGACGGCCGACCAGTTGAGCCTGGCGGCCTTCACCGTGATTCAGTCGCTGCTGCGAACCCCAGAGAATCGGCTGTAGCGAGTTCGATGGGCTGTTGCACGATATTGGAGGAGGATATTGGAGCCTCCAATTCTTCGGCCATGCTTGGGACAACTCGGTTCCATCATCATCGTGCTGTTCACACCCAGAATGCTCTTGTGGCGCAGTCAGCGGGCCAAGCTGCTGTTCCGCTGTGATGGCAGACAGCGATCCGCTGCGTTAGCCGGCGGCGACTCGCGCTGAAGGCGGAAAGCGGTGGAGAATTGATTTCGATGCCACCAGTTTCATTTCGACAGAGCTGATACTGGGGCGAGTAGCTCCAAGACGCGTGTGATGCCGATCTGGTGCGGTTCACATCAGCAAGACTTCAAGCGTCGCCGCGCCCGCGGGAAGTTGCAGCGACAAGCTTGCTCAACCAGTCCTGTAGGTCCTGTCTTGCAAGATACTTGGAGTCGTGTCCAGGAGTGCTCTGGTTCTGGCGCCAGATGGATTCAGGGATACATGCGAGCACACGCTGCGGCAGGTCGCATGCGAACAGCACTGGCAGACTATCCGGCCCATCGCGCAGTCTATCGAGCAGGCCGCTGATATCGTCTTGAAGTGCCACCGGAGCGAAGCACTCAGCACACATGGCGCGCGATCGCAGGCCAATACTCCGAAGACGTGCATTGCGCCCACAGATCTCGCAATGGCACCGCACCTGCATCGAAAGCTTTCGCAACACGCCTTCAACGGAACGATCGGATCGAGAAGCTGCGACGGCGATATCGCCGTTGGCGACGACTGGGCCCGCCAGGCGCAAGTCTGCGCGTTTCCTGCAACTCATCTGCGAAAGGTGTTGGAGGCAGCGCTGATATGCGCTACGCCAGCCCATCGGCACATTGGTAGTTCCGCGGTCCAGCGCCTTGAGGCTGCTTTCGAACGCAGTCAACCCAGCTTCGCCCAGGCCGATGTTGCTGTCGGGCATGCGGATCTTGTTTCGTACAGTCATCAGAGGAATCCCATGAACTTGGCAGTGAAGCCGTTGAATGACTGAACAAGGTCCGCGACAGCGAGCCTCCGGCGTCCTGCCCGTGCCGCGAGGGCATAGGCTTTCGCCAAACTGCGTTTCAATTCACGCGGCGTCATTTCGGTGAGCAGCGCCATCACGTTGTCGTCGAGTTCGATATCGAATCCATTCATCCATTCGTATTCGGACCGCATCTCGCGGTGGACGCTCGCCAAGACTGCCGGCATTTGCGCTCGAGTCGGGGCAGAGATGCTGGCAATCTCAAATCGAGAACGAAGCGCTGGCTCAACTGCCGTGACGTCATTGCAGGTCGCGAACCAGTTCACGTAGGACGCATTGATTGGCAAAGGCACCGCCTGGTCGACAAACCGTGATGCGGTGTGTCTCTCTAGCAGGGGGTACAGGCTGCCCAGCATGGACTGGCTATCGCGAGCCGGCTTGTCGAGTTCGTCGAGCAAGACGATCGGCGACATGCACTCGGTGTCAAGCGCATACCACACCTGCCCCGGCTTTGCGGAGTCATAGCTAGAGTCGAGCCCTGCCAACGAGAAACCCGCGCTCAACGCGGCCACGCACACATCAACAATCGGCGAGCCAAGCAACTGCGCCAGTTGCCTGATGAACGCGGTCTTTCCAATGCCCGGGTCGCCCACCAGCAGCAAGGGCGGCATGCGCAGCACGCAGTCACGGCTTCGTTGGCACAGTGCAAGATAGCCTTGCACCAGCGAGATCACCTCGCTGCAATGCGGAAAGCTACGGTGCAGTTCATCCAGACACGAAGGGTAGGGGGCCCGAACCACATCGCGCCACGGACCAAGCGTCTTGGCCCGGTTGAGATGCCGCTGCACCATGCGCTGCGCATCGCCGCTCAACCGAGACGCAATCTCTAGTTGGGCCTTCATGTCGCTGTCGGCGAAAAGCTGTTTTCGCGGCGGTGCAGCAGAAGCCGAGCCTGCGAAATCCTCCGCCATCTTTCGAATGCACGCAATCTGTCTGAGCAAGTCTGGGTCGGCACGAAGCCGCCTGTTGCGAGGCAACGCTTTACTGGCGACAGGAAATCTGTGATGTTGGTGCTGCCTTGGCATGAGGTCTCCTCTACTTGAGCTTCTTCAGTTTTCGATAGCACGCTTCGCGCACCTTCCAGTACCTGGCAGGAGTGCCTGCGCAACCCGGGTGCAATCCGATGCGTCCCTTTTCAACGAAGTCCATTGCCACCCTGGATTCGGGCTTTTTCCGCACAAGGTATCGATGCAGGCGAGTCAGTACTTCGTAGGCCTGCGGTCCGTCGTAGCCGATGCGCCAAACTTGACGATTGGCTCTGGCATCGCGTTTAACAGGCCGCACTTTGGTGGCGACGCCCACGCAATGGACGAAGTTCACTAGCGTTTGGAAATCGTTCTGAACCACGTCCAACCGCAGCCGATACGTCGGGTTTTTGCGCCCCGGCACCGATTGCTTGATGATTGACACGCAACCCTCGCCGTCTGTCAGGCCCGCTGCATACGCCCGTTCCGTGGAACTGGGCTTGGGGCTGCGCGGGGTAACGAGGATTCCGTTGTCAGACGGGGCGAATCTCCACTTCGACATGCGATGCTCCTTTCCATGGGTTGTGTGTCGCATGAATGAATCATACAGCGCATGAGTCGACATGCAAGCTGAACGATGCCTCTGAAGGCTACATGTCGCGTGTGTGCAACATGCGATTCGCGGATAATTCGCCATCAGGCGCCCGGTTCGGGCGGCGGGAGCGCTCAAATGATCAGATTCAGGCTCGCCGAGCTCATGGTCGACAAAGGCTTTCGGGAAGGTCGTCGCGTTGAAATCGGCGAGGTTGCCGACGCCACTGGCATTCACCGTAGCACGCTGTCGCGCATCATCAATATCCGCGGCACCAACGTCACGTCCGCGAATATGGACCTGCTTTGCCGTTACTTCGGGTGCAGCTTAGGTGACCTTGCTGAGTACGTGCCCGACGAGCAGATCAATGCGATCACAGCGGAACCTGCCAGCGCAGGCCTACCGACTGGCAAGGCGCCGAAGATGGGTTCAAAGGTTTCCAGTGCGCGAGCGAAGGCTCGTTGACGAACTCACCTTCTGGATTGCTGCGACCGTGGCGCATCGACACGTCAGGCTACAGTTACAGCCCTAAGCTGCGGGTGGTTTGAGTTCGAGACGGATTTGATAACGCGAAGTACGCTCCGGAGCAGTGCGTCCGTCTACGATCAAATCCGCGCTGTCGACCCTGTGTGCAGGGTCGCAGCTCGAAGACAATCCCGGCCTTCAAGGGGAGCTCGATCGTTGACCGTTTGTCGACGCTCGCAGAATCGCGTGCAGTACTGAGATGATTCGTTTCAGTTCGCGTAACCGAGTCGGCTCACCTCGCGGCATACTCATTCTCCCTGTCGCCTGGCGTACTCGTGCAGACGCTGGTAGCTTGGGTCTTGGCCAAGGCTCGCGTCCGCCCGCAGAATGAGATTCAAACATTGCCGCAGTTCGAGCGCCCCCCAAGACTGATCCGTGACGATCGCCGCCAACAGTCGCAACGCGTGTATCGGGAAACGGCCACACAGCCCAGACTCGTGCAGGCGATGGATGACGTAGTACGGGTGCTCGATGGGTCGCAACCAATCCAGGACCGTGGTCAGGGCAGCAGGGAACTCGGAGCCGGCCGCGATGCAGAGCCGCGCGAGAGATTCGGAGATGCCAGGAGTGGCGAGATCGCGCGACTTGGGCCAGACGTCCTGCCAGAACGGCTGGATGCGGTTTTTCCAGTATTCCTCACGCTGCTCTGCGGCCGCGTCGAGCGCCTGCACCAGCGCCCGCGCTGACTCCTGCAAGCCCTCGCGCGGCAGCGCCGCGATCGCAGCGCGCCACTCCTCCGCCGTGTAGCCGTCGACCGGCCCCAACGCTGCGTACGTCAGGAACGCGGCGAACTGCTTGGCATGCTCACCCAAGTCGCCATAGTGGCGCGCCGTTTCGAGGAACTCGCGCTTGAACGCAAGAAGCAGCGGTTGGTAAAGGCGAGGCGACCAGAGGAAGCCCTCCCACGCGGCTTTGGCTTCGAGCGGGTCGGACATCCAATCGAATCGTGGCAGCAGGTAGTGCTCGGTCCACTTGCGGTCAACACGAATGAGGGCAATCAATCGGGAAGCCAGCAGAACTCGGCCATGCCGGAACCGCTGGACCCGTACATCGCACAGCTCGGTGAACAAGGGTCCGATGTCCGCGGGAAGCAGGTCGCCGTCGTTGGGCTTTCGCTTGAACCAGAGGTTGACCAGTGCCTGCGTGACGTGGCCAATCGGATGGTTGATTGCCTCAGTGACTGGCTGATGGATCGGCTCGCCGTCGCCGCTTGTGATCCCCGAGTCCTCATCCAACGGCAATGCCAAGATACGCTGGCACATGCTCAGCAGGATGGCCTCGTATCGATCAATGGACCTGGATACAGCCTGCAGCCACTGAGTGACGGCATGCACGAGCTCCTGCACCACTGAATTGGGCATGGTTTGAACCAGTGGAGCGGCGAAGCGCCAGGAGCGCAGCACCATGGCGTCTTCGCTCCATACCTGCAGCGCTTCGCGCCAGCGCTCCTTAGGCCACACACCTGTATGAGCGAGGTCGCAAAGCGCGTAGAGGCTGTTCAGCATGTGCTTCCGGCAGGCACTGCGCCACGTGTCCTCGTAGAAGAAGCTCCTCGCGGGCTGCGCCTTACTGAGCCATTGGAATAGTGCGCTGCGCTTGCGGGGGGCGATGTCTAGATCCCGGCTCTCCTCGAAGTCCGGGTCGCCAGTGCCACTCATCCAGTGCGGGAACTCGTCGCTCTCATTGGTGGCCAGTTGCCACTGCTGGTATGCACCCGACAGCTCGGCCAAACGCGTTGCGCTGGTTGATTCGAGAGCAAGGCCGGAAGCATGCAGCTTGGCAAGGCGCAGCCACATCGCCCGATCGACAAGTCTTCGCCATTGTTCAGGGTCGGCATCGTGTCCGCGCATTTCATGCGGAAGTCCCGCCAGGATCGCCGATTCCAGCCGCTCCTTCGAAGGTGATGCCAATCGACGACCCTGCAGTACCAGCAGCCTGCACACCTCTCGCCTCGTATCGTCAGCCCACAACCACCAACTGCCATCTGCCAGTAACCACTCCACCCATTTCTCTGGAGCGATGGATCCCTCCTGGCTCGCAGCGAAAAATGCAAAGCGCTTAAACGTTGGATGCGGAAGGTCAAACCACGCCGCCGCAACACGCGCCGCGCGACCACCATCGGCACTGCGGACCGCCAGCCACGCATCGCGCACCAGCTCGATCAACGAGACCCAGTCCTGGAATCCCCTGTTCTGCCAGTGTGGACTGATCGAGGGCAGACCCCAATAGGAGCGGTCTTCGCGCTCGTTGGCCTCAGCCAGTTCGTGCAGGAGTCCCAGCGCATCTAAGAGCAACTGCTGCATGTCATCCAGCAATGCTGGAAGCGCCGCTTGCCACTGCGCGTCGGCCAGGTCGCGCAAGGCCTCGTGCACATGATCGGCGGCCAGCACCAATTCCCATTCCACCAGATGCCGCAGTCTTGTGGCCTCGTCGGCGCTTTCGGGCTCCTGGTCCCAGCTGAACGGCTTGCTCAAGCGCACCTTGGGCGACAGCAGCTCTCGCAACCCCAGTCGCATAGTGGCTGTCAAGCCTTCGCGCTTCAGCTGGATCTTCCATCGATAGAGGTCGGGTTCGCTCCGCGGTGCCTTCACACGTCCGCAGATCAGCAGCCGCCACAGGGTCCGCATCATTGGCCTTGGGATGGCCTCGGGGGCCTGGGCGCGAATATCGTCAAGTTCGGACGTCTTGCCGTCACGTTCTAGCTGGGCCAGACGGTCCAGCTCGCGCTCGATCTGCCGGATCCATTGCTCAGGCAGCTGACCGCCGCGCTCGGCAATCCAGACGACGAGCCGCGGGTCATTCAGATGCCGTACCAGCCAGCGCGCAAGTTCGGCCATCACGTCGTCCCACCCCGAATGGGAGACATATGCGGCAACCAACTGCATTGGCGGCGCGAGCGGGTACGGTGCCGGGCGATGGATCAGGCTGAACCGCAGCTTGGGGTCGGCGTTGTCACGCGGCGGCACACCGAATCGGATTAGGTCGGTGTGCCCATAACGGTCCGTGGCAAAGGCGTCGAGCAGCCACTCCAGAGACGGCACCGGATTGAACTCTGCAAACCGCTTGGCCGGCAGGCCAGACGGGTCCGACAATGCCCACAGCATCCGGCCCACGAAGTCATCCTGCCGTGTGCTGGCCGACGGCCGTGCCAGGGCATGCGCGACCACGATGCGCTCCTTGCCCGTGACACCGTCGCGATAGGTCGCGGCCCAGGCCTGCAAGGTCTGGTGCAACGCTGAATGGTCGTGCGTGCCGGCCGGTACGGGGTACAGGATCGGCGCGACGCCCTTGGCTTCCCACTCGACGGTCTTAGGCGCCTCCTGCCCCGGCTCGCTGTCGCCCAGCGTCCAGGCCTGCGGTGTGACTTCGCCCAGCATGCGGTCCGCCGCCAACGCGTCCATCATGTAGCGCAGCACCGGGTCGTTGATGCTGTAGCCGACGAAACACACCACGTAGTTGCGGAACAGCTCGCTCACGAACCGGGCCGCCCAGCGCTCCGTCAGGTAGGCCAGCCCGAAGTCGCCGCTGGTGACCACGAGCCGGTTCAAGGCGGTGTCGTCCGCCTTCTCGGGCAGCAAGCCGTGCAGATAGGCCAGCCCGTCCCAGCGGCTGTTCTTAGGGATCGGCAACATCGGCGCTGCAAAGGCCTGGAACGCCTGCCCGGTGCGCTTGGCCGCGGTGTGAAAGAGACGGTCGAAGTTGGTTGTGACCAGCCTCAGCGCGCTCTTGCGGTCGCGCCTTTCACGATCACGCGCCAGCCGAAGCAGCGCGGCATGTGTATCGGTGGCTCCCTTGCGGCGCAACTTGGGCTGCAGAGCCTCCGCCAACGCGCGACGCACGGCCAAGCGCTGGCCCGGCAGACGCCGCTCCAGCAGGTCGAGCGTGGCGTCGTACTGTCCCCGGTCCAGGGCCGCGCGTTCGATGTCGCTCGGTGCAGTGCCATTTAGCCGGTAGATCTCGTCCACCAAACCCTTGAAGCCCGGCAGACCGGCGGGGTAGGAGATGCCGGCACCGCAGAAGAACACCACGCGGCCGTCCTCGTGCGCCTGCAGGAGCGCATCGGGGATGTCCGGACCGTTGGTGATGAACTGCACTACACGCTCCCGGCGAATAGCCGCTCCAGCGTGGCGGGAAGTAGCGCGGCGTTGGCCTGGCGGATGGCAGCGTGCTTCGACTTCAGGGCCTGGGTCCGTCGAAACGCCTCGCGAACCATCAGCTGCGTTGCCATTGGCGGCACAGGCATTTCGTAGCGCAGGAAGGCGGACGGCTGCAGGCGACGGCGGCGAAGGTTCGTGCCGCCGCTCAGCTCCGCGAGCGCTGGCCAGACCTCTGGCGTGCGGAAATAGATGTCCAGAATCTCGGGCAAGACCTCGTCGGTGTTGATGCTGAAAACCGGGAACTCGGGCGATACAACCATCCCGTCACAGGCCGGCGGAACGACGCCAAGCGCGCCTTCCCAGGCCATCAGTTTGGGGTATGTGAAGTCGCCAGAACGAACGGTCGAGAGCCGCTCGTAGGCGAACTCGCTACCAGCCTTGACGACGCTTGGAAACACGCCGCGCCCGAACGAGTAAACGCCGGCAAAGCGGTACTGCGCCGTTCTGTCGACGGAGATATCCGTCGGCCGATGCTGTACCAGTTCGGACAGAGGCCGCTTGATGGCCTGATCACCTGCGGGATGGAAGATGTAGGACCTCACGAGCCGCTCCGAATCACGCTCGACGGCATCCAGATGCGCTTCGACTTCCCGCGTCTTCTCGGCCAGCGCGTCGAGGCGGGCGACGATGGCTTGTTGTTCTGACAGTGGAGGAAGCCCGATCTGCTGATCGAGAAACCGGTCTTCCTTGATGCGCACGCGGTTGGTGGTGCCTTCGCTGGCGGCCTTGCACAGTTCGACGAATGGCGCCGAGCGGACCAGCCAGCCCATGAAGGCGGCGTCGCATCGCTCTGGGTCGCGAAACTCGAACGACGGGAAGTCATTGCTGACGATGGCGCCGTCGAGTTCGGGCGGTACCAGACCGATCGCACCGTTGCGTGCGTCGATCTTCGACAGGATCAGCTGATTGGCGCGAACGACACGGCGAACCGAAACGACGTCGCCGCCGCGGACCTTGCCCCGGCTGACGACGCCTCTGCCCCACAGCTTGATCGTCACCTCGTGGTATTCGGCTGCGGGGTCAAGTACCGTGGCCTCATCGGAGCGCCGCAGCAACTCGCCCAGGGCAACTTTGGACCACCCCTTCATTCGCCGTCCACCGCGCTGACCAGCGCCTCGATCTCACCCAGCAGCCGCATCACCTCGGCCTCGTGGCTGCGCATCGACGCGATCAGGTACTTCGGGTCGGCGTGCTCCAGGCCCGCGCGGGCGTGCGGGTTCTTGAGGTCCAGGTTGTAGATGGGCCAGTACAGGGCATCGCCCTCGGCCTGGGCCACCTTGGCTGCGTGCTCGTGGGCCTGCTGATCGGCCTTGAGCACCCGCAGCTTGTCCTGCAGCGCGGCCTTGTCGCTGTTTGCCGCGGCCTGTGCGACCTGTTCCAGTTCGCGAATCGGCTTGCCCAGTGAGAGCGCCGCGTTGCGCTCGGCTTCGGCACGCTGCCAGTGCGGCGTGGCGGCCTCCACAGCAGCAGCGCGCCTGGCGGCGAAGTCCACTTTCCAGGCCTGCGGCCCCTCCTCGCGGGCGTTCCACCAGGCCCGGGCAGTTGCGAACTCCTCGAACTGCAGCGGCGCAGTCTTGCTGTATTTCTTGCGCCCTTCGGGCAAGGGAAGCTCGTAGTACCAGATGGTGTCGGTCGGGCCGCCGCGCTCGAAGAACAGCAGGTTGGCCGGGATGTCGGTGTAGGGCGCGAACACGCCTTGCGGCAGGCGAACGATGGTGTGCAGGCGGAACGCCTTGAGCAGCTCCTCCTTGATGGCGGCGCTGATGCCGTCGCCGAACAAGGTGCCGTTGGGCACGACCACGGCCGCACGGCCGCCACGCGCAGCGGGCTTGCCGCCGGGTACAGGTGCACCCGCCACGCGCAGCTTGCGCATGATGTACTGCAGGAACAGCAGCGCCGTTTCCGCCGTCTGCATGTTGGGCGGGAAGTTGGCCTTGATACCGACCTCCTCCTCGCCGCCGAAGGGCGGGTTGGTCAGGATCACGTCCACGCGTTCGCTGTGGCCGATCTCGTTGACGCGGCGGTCCAGCGTGTTGCCGTAGGCGATCTGCGGAGCTTCCAGCCCGTGCAGCAGCAGGTTCATCTGCGCCAGCATGTAGGGCAGCGGCTTGGCTTCCTGGCCGTAGAGGGTGTCTCGCTGCAGGGTGCGGCGTTGTTCGGGCGTGGTCACCTGCGGGGCCAGGTGGTCGTAGGCCTCCACCAGGAATCCACCGGTGCCGCAGGCGGGGTCGAGCACGGTCTCGCCCAGGCGCGGGTCGGTCACCTGCACCATGAAGCGCACCACGGGGCGCGGGGTGTAGAACTCGCCTGAGTCGCCCGCGGCGTCGCGCATCTCGCGCAGCATCGATTCATACAGGTGCGAGAGGGTGTGGATCTCCTCGCTGCTGCTGAAGTGGATGCCGTTGATCTTGTTGACGATGTCGCGCTGCAGGTAGCCGCTGACCATGCGGTTCTGCACGCCCTTGAAGACGTTGGCGATGACTTCGCGCTGGCTGCCCTTCTCGCCGCTGCCGGCCAGGGCTCGCAGGTAGGCGAACAAGCCCGCGCCGCGCGAGCCATCGGCGCGGTGGGTCTCATCCTGGTTGATGAAGGCCAGCAGCTCGTCGCCGGTCAGGCCGTCCTCGCGCGCGGCCCAGTCTCGCCAGCGGTATGGCGCCTCGATGATGGGCTGGTAGCGCTTGCCGTCGAGTTCGGCCTCCTGCTCGTGCACGGCTTCGAGGTCGTCTAGGAACTTGAGGAACATCACCCAGGTGAGCAGCGGCAGGCGATCCACGTCGCCATTGAGCCCCTTGTCCTTGCGCAGGATCTGGCGGGCGGTGCCGATCAGCGCCGACAGGTTCTCGCGGGTGGTGAGCGGCGCCTTGGCCTTGCGCGCGGCGCGGGGTTTCTTTGCAACGGCGGCGTCGGCGGTGGTGGCGGCAGCCGCTGGACGTTTGGAACGGGGCATCGATTCGGGTTCTCGCGTGTCTTGTCGTTATTGGTAGAGCGCGGTCTGCAGGCGGGAGACGGCGTCCTTCATGCCGCGCACGCCGCCGAAATGGCGGGTCGCGATCTCGGCGGGGCTGCCGTAGCGGTCGAAGGGCTGGACCTTCATCAGCTCGGACAGCGTGCTGAACTGCAGGATGCCGCGCTCGACGTAGCGTTCGAGCAGCAGCGCCAGGATCTCGCGCGCGGTGTCACCGTACTGGCCGAACAGGTCCTGCGCCCGGCGACGGGCCGCTTCGGCGCGCTGGCGGCGGGTGAGCAGCGGTGCGTTCCAGGCCAAATGGCACAGCAGGTCGAAGGGGTCGGCATCGGGCTGGTCGCTGCTGGCGGCCAGCTCCTCGAAGCTGATGCCGCGCTCGGTGAGCTCGCGCAGCACCTCGCTGCGCGTATCGGGGTCGGCCCAGGCCGATTGCAGGGCCTCGCGGGTGGGGTACAGGGTGCGCACGGCGCGGCCGGAGTACTCGGTGTACTTCACCACCTGCAGCTTCTTGCCGTCGGTGTCCAGGTCGTAGACCAGGTGGCCGATGACTTCGACTTCGCCAACGTCGATGTAGAACTTGCGCGGCTCGGGCGGCGGCTCGTTGATGAGAACGCCGCCTGCACCCGGACCGATCTGCTCTTTCGGCACCTCGTACCCCACAGCCTGGGCTTCGGGCGGCGTTTCGGGAGCCGTCTCCGTGACGCTGACCTGTTCGCCCGACTCGTCGACCGTTACCTCCTCGATCAGCGCGGGCTCACCGTCGAAGTCCGGATCGGCAAAGTGGCGGGTGGCCGTGCCGGTGAAGTCGATGATGTTGAAGTACTCCTTGCCATAGTCGACCTTCAGCCGCGTACCGCGCCCCACGATCTGCTTGAACTCGGCGCGCGATCCGACGACGCGAGCCAGCACCACGTTCTTGACCATCTCGGCATCGACGCCGGTGGTCAGCAGCTGGGAGGTGGTGAGGATGACGGGCGCCGGCTTGTCGACGTCTTGGAAATGCGCCAGATGGGTCAGGCCGATGGCGCCTTCGTCGGCGGTGACGCGGCAGACATAGTCCGGGTACTGCTTGACCAGATCGCTGTTGAGGTTGACCAGCTCCTGCCGCATTTCCGCGGCGTGTTCCTGGTCGACGCAGAACACCAGCGTCTTGGCGAAGCGGTCGGTGCCTTTCAGGAAGTCGGTCAGGTGCCGGGCCATTGCCCGCGTACGGGCGCGCAGGGCCACGACACGCTCGAAGTCCTTGGTCTGGTACTCGTCGTCGGGCACTTCGCGGCCGTAGCGGTCCAGTTCGTCCTTGCTCGGCCGCCAGCCAGCCGCGTCGACGGTGGTGATCACCCGGTGCACGCGATAGGGCGCGAGGAAGCCGTCCTCGATGCCCTGGCGCAGGCTGTAGGTGTAGACGGGGTTGCCGAAGTACTCGTAGCTGTCGCGCGACTCTTCGCGCAGCGGCGTCGCCGTCATGCCGAACTGCACCGCAGGGGCGAAGTAGTCCAGGACGGCGCGCCAGGCACTCTCGTCGCGGCTGGAGCCGCGGTGGCACTCGTCGATGATGATCAAGTCAAAGAAGTCAGGGCGGTACTGCCGGAAGACGTCCGTGCTGGCGGTGGAGAGCGCCTGATAGATGCCGAAGTACATGTCCCGGCTCTGGCTGACGTCGCCGCCGGCGATCTTATGGCGGGCGTCGCCGAAGGGTGCGAACATCTTGGCCATCGGGTCGTCGACCAGGATGTTGCGGTCGGCCAGGAACAGGATCTTCGGTCGGCGGTATTCGGCGGTGCGGTTCCAGCGGCTGCTCCACAGCTTCCAGCAGATCTGGAACGCGACGCAGGTCTTGCCGGTGCCTGTGGCCAGGGTGGCGAGGATGCGCTTGTCGCCCCGCAGGATCGCCTCGATCACGCGCTGAATGGCGATCTGCTGGTAGTAGCGGGGCACTTTGCCCGACAACAGGTTGAACGGCTCCAACAGGTGTGATGCGGCTTCCTGGGTAAGACGCGCCGTGCTGGTCAGGCGGGCAAACAGCTCGTCGGGCGTGGCGTAGCGGTCGACCTCGCGCTCGGTGCCGGCGGTGTAGTCGATCTCGATGATGCGGTGGCCGTTGGTCGCGTAGGCGAACTTGAGCCCCAGGATCTCCGCGTACTCTCGGGCCTGCTGCACGCCGGTCTCGGCGGGTAGGCCGATCTCCTTGGCTTCGACGACGGCCAGGGGATAGTCGCGGCGGTAGTACAGCAGGTAATCGGCACGTTTCTGCTTGCCGCGCCGTACCTTGCCGCCGGCCACGATGATGCGGCCGTTGGTGAAGCTGCGCTGTTCGCCGATGGCGTGGGGCGCCACGCCCCATCCAGCCTCCACGAGCTTCGGGGTGACGAACTCGCGGCAGGTGTCCGCCTCGGTGATCACGCCGTCTCGCATCACCTTCCCCTTCGCCGAGTTCTGCAGGCTTCACGCCCATAACTGGATCCTATCAAGCGAAGTGGGATGGCGGCAAAGAACGAACGGGTTTCACAACGAGCGGTGCACAAGCCTGGGGGATCCGTTCCGTTGGGAATTGGTCCTCTGAATTGGCAACTTTCCCGATGGTCAGTGCGCTGGTGAAGTCCGAAAGGGAATGCTGAATTCTCAGCGGGACGCGACAGGCCGCGGCAACGTCACTGGCGAAGAATGATTCGGGTGGAAGTTCGCAAGCCCGGCTCGCCAACCGCGGCGTGTGTAGCGAATCGCATCGACCCCCGTTCCACTGAGTACGGAAGAGATTCTCGGGTTGTCGGACTTCAGTCGACGCCAATCGATTGGTGCAGTTGCGGCAATTCGAACCCGTTCACGATTGCGTAGCCTACTCGAAGCACGGTATCGCCATCGGTGCCTGCACCGCGACCGAGTTTCACGCCACCGACAACAACGACACCGTTGACCTTTCCGAAATCGAAACCGCAACGTGCTCGATCTTGCGAGCACGAAGTCTTCGCCACATTTGCCTGGATTGCAGCCTGCAAGGCAGTTTCGATTTCGAGTGCCTCAACGATATCGAGAACAATACGACGACGAAAACAAACATCGAAACCGCCGGTTTCACGGTGGCGTGATGCGCACTTAACGAGTTTCTTGACTGGTAGCCGGAAAGGGCCGGCTTGGAGAGCCCGGTGACTATTCGTCCAAATTGAGATCCACACCCTTTGCCTGGGGCTTCGGGTGCGAGCGTGTCGCACTTTGTGGCTCGTCGCCAGCGTCGGGTTGCATAAGAGAAAGTAGTTCGGCGAGTTCGTCGGGCGCCAATATGTCCAGATCGGCGGCCGTGAGCAACACGCCAGTCTTGCCTTGCCGTTCCAGTGCGCAAATCACCAACTGCCCCAGTTTGGCCGCAAAGAAGCCTCGCCGTTGCCGGACCTTTTGGCGATGGAGCTTTCGCGCGGCGTTCCGCTCTGCAGCGGCGTTGCGCTCCAGCTTTTCGATCTCCTCCTTGATTCGGCGGCTTCGTGCGGCCTCTGCCGCTCTGAGAGCAGCCAATGCTCTCTCGCTTCGGGTTGATGCTGCTGACAGACTTTGCGTCAGTTTCGTATTCGCTGCCTTTCCATCCTTAGCCATTTCGACCTCCTGTTCAAGAGAAACACTGGAAGCCTGTGAATGTATTGCGGCCGGGCTCGATCGAGTTGCGTTGCACGGATTTCGAGCGAGTTTTTTTTGTTGACTTCAAGTTACAAACTGCCGAAGACCGATACAAGAAAAAAGGAAACTGAGCCCCGATAGGGGCGAACCTTCCGATACCTGAGAGCGCACAAGTTCCAGTGCCAAAAATTAAAGATCATGTTTCATTTTCACATCAGCTACATGCGTAGAAATAGCAAATCCACATCATCCGAAAAGGCGGACTACATACTGCGCGAGGGTCGCTACTCCGCCCGGGGTGATCGAGTGCGCAGAATCGGCTGGAAGTACATGCCTGAGTGGGCCAAATCGGATCCGCGCGAGTATTGGCGTGCACTCGACCGCCAGACCAACGTTAGGGCGAACGCCCGGCTAATGTTTTGCATCGAGGCCGCTATCCCACGGGATCTGCCCGATGATCTTCAGAATCAATTGGTCGACGACTTTGTGACCCACATCGCCCAAGTGTCATCGGGGCGCGACGGTGAGCAGGGTATGCCGGCCCTCTATGCCATTCACGAAGGTATTCGGCGTGACGATGCCGCTACAGGCCGCAAGCCCAATCCACATCTTCATTTCCTGATTTCGACCAGCATCAACGACGGGCGCAAGCGACCGCCCGAGATATGGTTCGGTCGCGCAAACGGCGCCAAGCCTGAAAGGAGCGGGGCGCCGAGATCCACGTTTATTGGTACGCGCAAATGGCTGCTGCAGCTGCGCCAATCGTGGAGCAGCTTTGCCAACGCCGCACTGCGTCAAGCGGGCCTGCCTGCCACTCTGGATCATCGTTCGCACCGTGCACGTGGACTGGTGGCCTTGCCTACCGTCCACCTTGGGCCGGCGCGGCACGCGTTGCTGAGGATGGGTCAACTGGATGCGCGTGTGCAATACAACGCACGCGTTCGAGCGGAAAACGAGAAGCACGAAGAAGCGCTCGAGGCGCTTCGCAAAGGATCTGCTCATTCAGCCGCCTGGCGCAGGCAATCTGAGGCCGAAGAGCGGCGCCTACAGCAAGAGCTGCTCGCGGCCAACGAAGACCTCCGCAGCATGCTGGCATCACACCCACTCGCCGACCCTGATGCGCGTCTTATTTCGAGCGCGTCGGTATTGGTCTTAAGCAGGAAGATGGCACGCGCCGCCGATGGTGGTGGTGCGGGCGGCGTGTTGGCGTTTGTGCCTGCCGTGCGTGCCGCTCTGGGCACGGGATGGCTGAGCTCCAATCTGCGCGGACAGGTATGGTGGACCCGAGCCGATTGCGACAACGCTGTGCTGATGGGCCCTGGATACCTGGCCACCGACGGACAGATGCCAGGACTTGGCTATGCGCTTGTCAACGTCGCCGCGGCGCTGGGCCTGGACGACTTGACGGTGTATGTGGCCGATCCACAAGGCGACCTGAAGCACGAGATCGCCGCGGCACTCGCACAGCATGGGCTGGACTGCACCTGGCGGCTCAGAAAGCCTACGTTCGAAGCCAAAACACGCCCCGCCGCATGACGGCTGGATTCTGATTCAAGTCTTCACCTTCCGGTGCCCAAACCCTCCTCAAAACTTGCCGAGTAGCTTGCACGCCCATTCGCCGGATTCGAGGTCTGACACGGATTTCTGTTGGCGGAACTAATCAGCGCCGGGGAACGCGCAACGCCTTCTGCAGCGCGGACTCCACACGTTTCAGTTGCGCTTCGGTCAGCGGTTGCGAAAACTCAATCGACAGCAGCCTGGATGCACTGATCCTGAGCCGTCCGTAGTCAACGGCATCCACCTCGAGCCGGCGCTCGAGGGCCGAGTGCTTCGGTGCATGTGCGCGAAAGTCGGTCAGTCGCTTCACGGCAGTCCTGGCCTTGAGCTTTCCGTCGGCTTCCGCGATCGCTGCCGCGCGACGCAGCACTTCCGCGGGGTGGCTCTTGAGTGCGACACGCAGCGCATCGGCGTCATGGACGGCAAGATCGCGAGGTGACTCGACGATCGCGAGAATCTCGGCCGGCAGGCGCGCAAGAAAGCGGCAGCGGCTGACATCACCGGCATCAACGTTCAGCGCCGTTGCCAATTCCAACTGGGTGCGGAACAGGTGCTGAGCCGGTGAATGCCGATGATCGTCGTCTGAGATCAAGCTATCGTACAAATTGCCGCGTTCGAAGGCTGAAAGGCCTTCGCGGAAGCTGTTCTCGGCGTGCAGGTATGCCGCTGCCGAGTGGTCGTCCATTTCGCGGACCAGTGCGTAAACCGGCTTGCCGAGTTGCGAGCAAGCAAGCGCACGTCGCCTTCCGTAAACGATTTGGTACTGGGCAACGACCCGATTCGACACGGTGACAGTATCACCGGTGGGCCGGACAAGAATCGGCACACGATTCCGCTGGCTCTTGGCGATAGATTGCTTCAGGGCCTGGAATGCCTCATCGGCCAACCGCTCAGGGTGGCAGTGTGACCATTCACACTCCAGAAGCTGGGCCGGCAGGAGCGCAAGTTCCGCCCCAGTGGCGCGACCCCGTGAAGGCGACGCTTTGGGGTTGCCATTGCGACCCCCGCGATGGGCGCTATCCGTCGGTGGCAAGCTCTTGCGCCGCACCTTGGGGCTGCGCTCCAAAGTACGGGGTCCGGCAGGCGGCGCCGATTCGCCATTGAGCGTCGTAGTCTTCTTCATGGCCGCCCCGGTTTCTTGCGCCAAGCGACGATGTCCGCCCAGCTGGGAACTGAAATGCCGAAGTCGACCTTTGCAAGATGGCTTACCGCAAGCTCTGCAGGTACAGCAGCACCATACTCCGCTTCGGAGTAGTGCTCGTCCTTCATCGCGCCCGTCGAGTGCCCGAGAAGACGCTGGATCAAGGCTTCGGCCAGCCCGGTCTTCTGCACAGCCTGAGAAAAGTTGGATCGCAGGCTATGCGGCACCTTCTTGCGAAACACATATGCTCCAGCCGAGCGGACCAGTTTGCCGATGTGATCGGAAGCTTTGCGACCCCAGAGACTCTTCGCGTGCCACGTAAGCTTCGGAAAGAGATGCCTTGATTCAGAACTGCCACCGCTGACCTGCGAGACGAAGTCAAGGAAGCCGAGTTCAATAAGCTTCGGGTGAATCGGAACCGTTCGCCGCGACGCCCCGTTCTTCAGCCGCCTCAGATAGTCCTCCGCCGTCTGCGACGTGATGTCCACGACAGCGCCGTCTTCCCCTTCTTCAACGGTCGCGGTGCGAATGCAGGGCACACCATCCACGTAGCAGATGTCGCCCGTATGCGTCTGCGTGGCCTCTGAAATTCGGAACCCCAGATACAGGCACAAGAGCGGTGCCCAGTAGGCCCAATCGTGCTTCATCGCCCTAACCCTGAAGCCGGGTTGCTCAAAGATTCGTTGGAGCTCATTGAGCGAAAAAGCGACGAAGCCAGTGCCTTGCGAGCCTTTGATTTTCTTGGACGACGCTGCCCCTGCGGCTGCTTTCCTGGCGAGTTCGAACTCCATCCGCACGTCTGCGGTGATATAGCCCTTGCGCTCGAGCCAAAAGATACAAGGGGCAATGTGCGTCAGCTTCTTCAATACGTTGCGGGCGCTCGGGGACGGAAGGCCTTTGGCCTTCGCTTCCGCGATGAGTACTGGTGCTTCGACCCCATCCGACCGCTTTCCCTGCCGCGGGGGAAGCAACTTCATCTGATCATGAAGCGATGCAATGCTTTGACGCGTCAAATCGCGTACGGGAATGTCCAGCATGTCGACCGTGCCGGACTCGCCTTTGACCGGGCGGCGTACAGTACTGACCAGTTCGCGAAAGATTCGAAAAGAGGGTGCGTACGAACTTTCCCAGGTCTGCTTTGAAAATGTCACACCGCTCTTATGCAGCCACTCTTGGATGGCGTCTTCCAGCCAAACAACATCAGACGCAGGATCGGGCGATGTCGCTTCAATCGGAGACGCCGGCAGGCTGCTGCTTGCAGACATGGGCTTGTGGGCGCGGGATGAGTTGGACGCAGCAGGTGCGGAATCATCCGAAGGCAGCAAACTCGGCGCGTTGGCCGCGATTCCTCGGCCAACCATCTGCACAATCACGTTTACGGATTGCTTCAGCAGGGTCAGCGTCTCATACGTGGCGCCTGCGGACGTCTCGATCTTCAGAGCGCCGTTGATGTAGGCGACCGTGAAGCCGTTTTCTTCTTTACCAGCATTGAACATAGGGATGCCCCGTTTGCCAAACCTGGTAAAGAAGTCTAGGCAAATTTCTTTCGAACGGGCAAGGGCGAACCGCTTTACGGAAGTTTTTGTTGATCGGCGAATTTCCGACGGCAAGTTTGGATGAGCCTGGCGGACCCACTGCGGCACAACCAACCGCACGTACCAAATGCCGTGCGGTGAGCGCCAAAGGTGCTCTGCGCCTGGGTGAATGTCCCAGACCTGGTCGCTGTTGACGGCGATTGTTTCCGTGGCTGGCGCAACACTCGAGTCGGGTTGTGCCGGGTCGTCGGACGATGGCGGCAGGACAGCGGCGTGTTGCTCTTTCGCAACGTCCGTGTGGTCGGGAGGGGTCAGGCTTGGATTGGTCAGCACGATGCGAATGCGAAGTTGGATCAGCGATTTGGATCACTTCGAACTTCGATCGAACCCAAAACAAAAAAGGCCTTGAATATCAAGGCCTTAGTTGCTTTTTGGTGGAGACGAGGAGGATCGAACTCCTGACCTTCGCATTGCGAACGCGACGCTCTCCCAGCTGAGCTACGCCCCCAAACCAGCGTAAATTCTAGCATCCGTGTCGCGCTCGCCTGGGAGCGCGGGGCGGGCAGAACCACGAAAGGAAACGAGGACCATGTCCCGCATCGACCCCGTCTGGCTGGATGAGCAATACAACAACCGTGCCCGCGTGCCCGACTATGCGCGGCACCTGGGCCACTGGGCCGAAGCCTCTGCGCTGAGCCGTTCGCGCAGCAACTGCCGCCTGGACCTTCGCTATGGCGACGGCGCGCTGGAAAATCTGGACGTGTTCCCCACAGCCGCACCCAGCGCGCCGGTGCTGGTGTTCCTGCACGGTGGCTACTGGCGGGCACTGGACAAGAGCGACTTTTCCTTCGTGGCGCCGGTGTTCACGCAGGCCGGTGCGATGGTGCTGGTGCCCAACTACGCGCTGTGCCCGACGGTGACGGTCGAGCACATCTGCCTGCAACTGGTGCGCGCGCTGCAATGGGTGTGGACCCATGCCGCCGAGCATGGCGGCGATCCTTCGCGCATCGTCGTGGCCGGGCATTCGGCGGGCGGCCATCTGGCGGCCATGCTGCTCAGCTGCCGCTGGAAGCAGGTGGCCGACGAGCTGCCGCCGCAGCTGGTGACCGGCGCGCTGTCGATCTCCGGCCTGTTCGACCTGGAGCCGCTGCGCCACACGCCCTTCCTGCAGGGCGATCTGCAGCTCACACCCAGCTCGGTGGCCCGGCTCAGCCCGGCCTTCTTCCCGCGACCCAAGGGCAAGCTCTACGCCACCGTCGGCGCGGCCGAAAGCGAGGAGTTCCTGCGCCAGAACCAGCTGATCCGCGACGTCTGGGGCCCGACCGCCGTGCCGGTGTGCGAGACGCTGCCCGGCCGCGACCATTTCAGCGTGCTGGAAAGCCTGGTCGACCCCGACGGCCGCCTGCACGACCTGACGCTGCGCCTGCTGGGCCTGCGCTGAGGGCCCGGCGCGGCGGGCCGATCGGCCCTGCCTATGGCCGGCATTGAAGTTGTGTATTGGCCTTGGCGCGGAGGCTTTGCTAGCGTCCGGTTTCCCGCCAAGCGGCGACGGAGTTTCGTTCACCAACCAGGAGACTGAGATGGGCTTGAAAGGATCGAAGACCGAGCAGAACCTGAAGGACGCCTTCGCGGGCGAATCGCAGGCCAACCGCCGTTACCTGTACTTCGCGAACAAGGCCGACGTGGAAGGCCAGAACGACGTCGCGGCGCTGTTCCGCTCCACCGCCGAGGGCGAGACCGGCCACGCGCACGGCCACCTCGAATTCCTCGAGCAGGGCTCGGGCGACCCGGCCACCGGCCTGCCCATCGGCAGCAGCCGGCAGAACCTGGCGGCCGCCGTGGCCGGCGAGACGCACGAGTACACCGACATGTACCCGGGCATGGCCAAGACGGCGCGCGAGGAAGGCTTCGACGAGATCGCCGACTGGTTCGAGACGCTGGCCAAGGCCGAGCGCTCGCACGCCAACCGCTACCAGAAGGCGCTGGACGCGCTGGTCGACTGAACCGGCCAGCCGCTGCCGCAGGGAACAAGGGGCTTCGGGCCCCTTGTTCGTTTGGCCGACCCTTTCAGCGAGACCGCGATGCGCGAAGGCAACCTCGAAGCCCCGACCCGCCACCCCATCGACTGGAAGAACCCCGACTTCTACGACGAGGCCTCGGCCTTCAAGGAGATGGAGCGGGTGTTCGACATCTGCCACGGCTGCCGCCGCTGCGTCAGCCTGTGCCAGAGCTTTCCGAACCTGTTCGACCTGGTCGACGCCACCGACGATGGCGAGGTGCACGGCGTCAAGAAGGACGACTACTGGAAGGTGGTCGACCAGTGCTACCTGTGCGACCTGTGCTACATGACCAAGTGCCCGTACACGCCGCCGCACGCGTGGAACCTGGACTTCCCGCACCTGATGCTGCGCGCCAAGGCCATCAAGTTCAGGAAGGGGCAGGTCAAGGGGGCCGAGAAATTCCTGGCCAGCACCGACGTGCACGGCCAGTTCGCCGGCATCCCGGTGGTGGTGCAGGCGGTCAACGCCGTCAACCGCACGAAGTTCGCGCGCAAGCAGATGGACGCGATGCTGGGCGTGCACCCCGACGCCTGGATGCCGGCGCTGGCGTCACAGCGCTTCCGCTGGGGCGCCGAGAAATCGCCGTCGCAGGTGGTCACCAACGGCCAGCGCACGCCGGGCAAGGTGGCTATCTTCTCCACCTGCTACGTCAACTACAACGAGCCGGGCATCGGCCATGACCTGCTGAAGCTGCTGGCGCACAACGACATCCCCTACGTCATCGTCGACAAGGAGAAGTGCTGCGGCATGCCCAAGCTGGAGCTGGGCGACCTGGACTCGGTGGCCGCGCACAAGGCGGCCAACATGCCGGTGCTGGCGCGCTATGCGCGCGAGGGCTACGCCATCCTGAGCGCGGTGCCCAGCTGCACGCTGATGTTCAAGCAGGAGCTGCCGCTGATGTTCCCCGACTGCGCCGACACCCAGGCGGTGAAAGAGGCGATGTTCGACCCCTTCGAGTACCTGGTCGCGCGCCACAAGGACGGCCTGCTGAAGCTGGACTTCAAGGCCGCCCTGGGCAAGGTCAGCTACCACATCCCCTGCCACGGCCGGGTGCAGAACATCGGCAAGAAGACCGAGGAGATGCTCAAGCTGGTGGGCAGCAAGGTCGAGCTGCAGCTCACCACCGTGGAGCGCTGCTCGGGCCATGCCGGCACCTACGGCGTGAAGACGCCCACTCACCCGGTGGCGATGAAGATCGGCAAGCCGGTGTTCAAGGCCATGGCCAAGGACGGCCCCGACGTCATCGGCAGCGACTGCCCGATGGCCGGCCACCACATCGCGCAGGGCATGGAGCAGGCCGGCACGCCGGCCAAGCAGGTGATGCACCCGCTGACGATGGTGCGCACCGCCTACGGACTTTGAACGCAAGAGGACACGCACCATGGGCATCACCCGTGACAGCCTCCTGACGCTGGAGGCCTACGCCAAGATCCGCAAGAGCAGCCGCGCCGAGGCCATCGCGCACCGCAAGCGGCGCAGCGTGCCGCTGGGCGAGCACCTGACGCTGCAGTTCGAGGACGAGCAGACCATCCGCCGGCAGATCCAGGAGATGCTGCACATCGAGAAGATCTTTGACGAGGAGGGCATCCAGTCCGAGCTCGAGGCCTATGGCCCGCTGGTGCCCGACGGCAGCAACTGGAAGGCGACGATGCTGCTGGAATACCCCGATCCGCACGAGCGCAAGCGCGAGCTGTCGCGGCTGATCGGCGTCGAGGACCGCATGTTCGTCGAGGTCGAGGGCCATCCGCGCGTCTACGCCATCGCCGACGAGGACCTGGACCGCGAGAACGACGAGAAGACCTCGTCGGTGCACTTCCTGCGCTTCGAGTTCAACCCGGCCATGCGCCAGGCCATCCGCGCCGGCGCCGCGGTGCGCCTGGGCTGCGACCACACCCACTACCCGGCGCACGTGCAGATCGCGCCCGAGACGCTGGCCAGCCTGGCCGGCGACCTGGCTGCGGGCTGAAGCCCGCGCCGCCCGGCCCCGGGGCCTGTCGTGCGGATGGCACGGCAGGCCCTATCTTCTTGGGAGCGCCACCCAATCGGGGGATGACGGGGGCTTGCACAGGCTGAAAAATTGGTGTCACGCTGGCCGTCCATGATGGCGGGCGTTGTGAGCGCAACGGTTGCCACCGCAAGGAGACTGGGCCATGCCGCAGACCTTCAACGTCGGATCGAAGTCGCTGTTCGTCACGGTGACCGCCTGGGTCTTCATCGTGCTGGCGGCGCTGGCCAGCCTGTCGGCGCTGCTGCAGAACGCCGAGCTGGCCTCGGTGCTGCCCGGCCTGACGATCGTCGGCAACGTGCAGCCGCTGCCGCTGCTGACCGGCCTGCTGATGGGCTACCTGCCGTGGGTGGTGGGCGCCGGCCTGGCGGTGTCGCTGGCCACGCTGGCCTGCGCCATCGGCCTGCTGCTGCGTCTGGAATGGGCGCGTCGCGTGTTCATCGCGCTGCTGGTGCTGGCCATCGTGGCCAACGTCGGTGGCCTGTGGCTGCAGCACGAGCTGATGCAGTCGCTGGTCAGCAGCACGCTGCAGTCCTCGCCGCTGCCGCCGCTGGTGGCGAACGTGTTCGGCGGCTTCGTCACCGCGGCCCGCGTGATGGCGGTGGTGGTGACGCTGGGCGCCTGCGGGCTGCTGGTGTGGATCATCCGCCGGCTGATGTCGCCGGCGGTGCGCCAGGAATTCGCCTGATCGGCCGCGGCCGCCTTCAGCGCAGCTCCAGCTCCCAGATCTCGCCGACCAGGTCCTGGCCGAAGCTGCGGTGCGGCTTACTGGCCAGCAGTCGGTAGCCGGCACGCTGGTAGATGCCGCGCGCCGCCAGCAGCAGGCTGTTGGTCCACAGCCGGATGCGCCGGTAGCCGGCCAGGCGGGCGAAACGCTCGCATTCGTCCACCAGCCGCACGCCCAGCCCCAGGCCGCGGGCCGCCGGCTCCACCAGCAGCATGCGCAGCTGCGCGACGCCCGGCTCGACGGCCTGCGTGGCCTCGTCCCGCGCCTGCACCAGGAACACGCAGCCCAGGCGCTGGCCGTCGCGCTCGGCGATCCAGCAGGCCTCGCGTGCCGGCTCGAAGTGCTCGACGAAGTGTGCGGCGATGCGCGCCACCAGCGCCTCGAAGCCGAGGTCCCAGCCGAACTCCTGCGCGTACAGCGCGCCGTGGCGCGACACCACCCAGCCGATGTCGCCCGGGCGGGGCGGGCGCAGCAGCAGGTCGGCGGGGGCGGCGGGCGCGGACATGGGCAGCCACTATAGGCCGGCAGCTTGCCCTGAATACTGTATAAAAGTACAGTATCCAGCATGGACTCCCCGCCCGCCGGCCTGCCGCCGCCGGCCCCCGAAACCCTGCACCCTGCGCTGTGGCGCGCCCACCAGCTGGGCCGCGCCCACGACGCGGCCGTGCCCACCGGCTTTGCCGCGCTCGATGCCGAGCTGCCCGGCCACGGCTGGCCGCGCCGCGTGCTGACCGAGCTGCTGCTGCCGCATGCCGGCGTAGGCGAGATGCGGCTGCTGGCGCCGGCCCTGGCGGCCGTGGCCGGCGCCGCGCCGCCGGCTGCGCGCAGCCTGATGCTGTTCGACCCGCCGGCCCGGCCCAGCGCGGCGGCGCTGGCCGCGCTGGGGCTGGACCCGCAGGCCGTCATCGTCGTGCACGGCCGCGACGGCGCGCATGGCGCCCGCCACCTGCTGCCCAGCGCCGACCTGCTGTGGGCGCTGGAGCAGGCGCTGAAGAGCGGCCAGGTCGGCGCCGTGCTGGCCTGGCTGCCGGCCCGCCTGCGCGCCGATGCGCTGCGCCGTCTGCAGCTGGCCGCGCAGGCCCACGACGGGCCGGCCTTCCTGTTCCGCGACATCGAGGCCCGCGCCCGGCCCAGCCCGGCACCGCTGCGCCTGGCGCTGCACAGCAGCGGCGCCGACGGCGTGGCGTTGCAACTGCTGAAGCGCCGCGGCCCGGCGCTGGCCCGGCCGCTGCGACTGGCGCTGCCGCCGGTGCTGGCGCCGCTGCCGCGCGCCCGGGCCGAGGCGGCGCTGTGCCTGGCGCAGGCCCGGCAGGCGGCGGCGCCGGCCCCGCTGGCCGCGGCGCTGCCGGGCTGATCTGTCGCCGGTTGCCGATGCGGCCTGCCCCGCCATGCTGTGGATCGCCCTGCATCTGCCGGCCTTGTCGCTGGAATCCTTCGCCGCCACGCTGGGCGCGGCCCGGCAGGCGCTGCCGCTGGCGCTGCTGCAGGGCCACCGCGTGGTGGCCGTCAACGGCGTGGCGGCGCAGCAGGGCGTGCAGCCGGGCCACAAGCGCGCCACCGCGCTGGCGCTGGCGCCGCAGCTGTGCTTCGGCCAGGCCGATGCCGCGCGCGATGCCCAGGCGCTGCGCGCGGTGGCGCATGCGGCGCTGGCCTTCACGCCGATGGTCACGCTGGACACCAGCGCCGGCCTGCCCTGCGTGCTGCTGGAAGTGCAGGGCAGCCTGCGCTATTTCGGCGGCCTGGCGGCGTTGCAGCGGCGGCTGCGCGCTGCGCTGGCGCCGCTGGGCTTCGGCTCCCGCCTGGCCAGCGCGCTCACCCCGCTGGGCGCGGCGCTGCTGGCGCGCTGGCGCAGCGGCTTCGAGCTTGGTGCGCAGGCGCAGGACCCGGCCCGCCTGGGCGCGCTGCTTGATGCGGTGCCGGTGGAACTGCTCGGCCCCGGGCAGGCGCACCACGAGGCGCTGCAGGCCATGGGGTTGCACACGCTGGGCGCGCTGCGCCGGCTGCCGCGCGACGGCCTGGCGCGGCGCTTCGGCCCGGCGCTGCTGCAGGCGCTGGACCAGGCGCGCGGCGACGCGCCCGACCCGCGCGAGCCGCTGTGCCCGCCGCCGGTCTTCGACGAAGGCTGCGAGCTCTACGAGCGCACCGACAGCACCGCGCCGCTGATGCACGGTGCCGGGCTGCTGCTGGTGCGGCTGCTGGCCTGGGCGCGGGCGCGGCAGGGGCGGGTGGCGGGCTTCACGCTGGTGCTGCGCCACGAGACCCGGCAGCGCGGCGACGCGCAGGTGCCCGCGCAGACCGAACTGCGGCTGGCCCTGGCCGAGGCCTCGAACGACCTGGTGCACCTGCAGTTGCTGCTGCGTGAGCGGCTGGCGCGGCAGGTGCTGCCGGCGCCGGTGCGGGCGCTGCGGCTGCACTGCGACGCACTGCAGCATGGCGCGCCGCCGCACGGCGAGCTGTTCCCCACCGCGGCCAGCGCGCAGGAAGGGCTGACGAGGCTGATCGAACGGCTGCAGGCCCGGCTGGGGCCGCAGCAGGTGTTGCAGCCCCAGCCCTGCGAGGACCACCGGCCCGAATGCGACACGCAGTGGCAGCCGGTGGCCCGGCCCGGCCGCGCGCGCGCCGGTGCCGCGCCACTCAGCCCGGCGCCGCTGCTGACGCGGCCGGTGTGGCTGCTGCCGCAGCCGCAGCCGCTGCCCGAGCGGCAGTCGCGGCCGCTGCTCGACGGCCGGCCGCTGCAGCTGCTGGCCGGGCCGGAGCGCATCGAATCCGGCTGGTGGGACGGCGCGCCGGCGGCGCGCGACTACTTCATCGCGCAGGCGCACGATGGTGCGCTGGTGTGGCTGTACCGCGCCCGGCTGCCGCTGGTGCAGCAGGAGGGCTGGTTCCTGCACGGCCGCTTCGGCTGAGCCGATTCAGCCGGCGGCGGCCTCCAGACCCTGCGCAAAGTGCGCCTGCATCAGCGCCCGGGCGCGGGCCGCGTCGCGCTCGGCGATGGCCTGCATCAGCGCGCGGTGCTCGGCCAGCGAATCGCTGAGCCGGCCCTGCTTGAACAGCGAGTGGTGGCGGTTCAGCTTCATCACCTTGCGCAGGTCGGTCACGATCTGCATCGCCCAGCGGTTGCCGGCGATCTGCAGCAGCGCCATGTGGAACTGCTCGTTGGTGGCGAAGAAGGCGTCGCGCTGCCGCACCTGCTTCTCCAGCCGCGCGTGCAGCTGGCGCAGCTGCTCGCGCTGCGCCTCGTCGGCCTGCGCCGCCACCGTGGCGGCGGCGTCGCTCTCCAGCAGCGCCAGCAGGTGGTAGACCTGGGCCACGTCGTCGCGCGAGACCTCGGTGACATAGGCGCCGCGGCGCAGCTTCATCGTCACCAGGCCCTCGACGGCCAGCACCTTCAGCGCCTCGCGCAGCGGCGTGCGGCTGATGCCGAAGGCCTGCGCCAGCTTCATCTCGTCGATCCAGCTGCCGGGCTCGAGCTCGCGGCGGTAGATCTGCTGGCGCAGCCGGTCGGCCACCTCCTGGTAAAGCGCGCGCGGCGCCAATGGCGCCTCGGCAACGGACAGCGAGGGCAGCGTGGACAGGTCGCTCACGTCAGCGCCACGTTGGCTTTGAATTCATAATTATGGATAATACAGCCAAGACCGCTGAAGGCCAAGCCCCACGCGCAGTGCCACGCCGGAGAACCGCATGTCCGAACCCGTCCACAAGCCGGCCACCGAAGCCGAACTCGCCGCCTGGGCCAAGGCCGCCGCCAAGTCCGCCCCCGGCGGCGACCTGCAGGCCCTGCAATGGGTCACGCCCGAGGGCATCCACGTCAAGCCGCTGTACACCGCGGCCGACCTGCAGGGCCTGCCGCACACCGACACGCTGCCCGGCTTCGCGCCCTTCATCCGCGGGCCGCAGGCCACGATGTACGCGGTGCGGCCGTGGACGATCCGCCAGTACGCCGGCTTCTCCACCGCCGAGGACAGCAACGCCTTCTATCGCAAGAACCTGGCGGCCGGCGGGCAGGGCGTCAGCGTGGCCTTCGACCTGGCCACGCACCGCGGCTACGACAGCGACCATCCGCGCGTCACCGGCGACGTGGGCAAGGCCGGCGTGGCCATCGACAGCGTGGAGGACATGAAGATCCTGTTCGACGGCATCCCGCTGGACAAGGTCAGCGTGTCGATGACGATGAACGGCGCGGTGCTGCCGGTGCTGGCCGGCTACGTGGTGGCGGCCGAAGAGCAGGGCGTGTCGCAGGACAAGTTGTCGGGGACCATCCAGAACGACATCCTGAAGGAGTTCATGGTCCGCAACACCTACATCTACCCGCCCGAGCCGAGCATGCGGATCATCGGCGACATCATCGAGTACACGGCGAAGCACATGCCGAAGTTCAACTCGATCTCGATCAGCGGGTATCACATGCAGGAGGCCGGCGCGAACCAGGCGCTGGAACTGGCCTTCACGCTGGCCGACGGCAAGGAATACGTGAAGACTGCGCTGGCCAAGGGCCTGGACGTGGACGATTTCGCCGGCCGCCTGAGCTTCTTCTGGGCGATCGGGATGAACTTCTATCTCGAGATCGCCAAGATGCGCGCGGCGCGGCTGCTGTGGTGCAGGATCATGCAGGGCTTCGGCGCCAAGAACCCGAAGAGCCTGATGCTGCGCACCCACTGCCAGACCAGCGGCTGGAGCCTGACCGAGCAGGACCCGTACAACAACGTGGTGCGTACCACCATCGAGGCCATGGCCGCGGTGTTCGGCGGCACGCAGAGCCTGCACACCAACAGCTTCGACGAAGCGATCGCGCTGCCCACGGAGTTCAGCGCGCGCATCGCCCGCAACACCCAGCTGATCCTGCAGGAGGAGACGCACATCACCAACGTGGTCGACCCCTGGGCCGGCAGCTACCTGATGGAGAAGCTGACGCAGGAGATGGCCGACAAGGCGCAGGCCATCCTCGACGAGGTGGAGGCGATGGGCGGCATGACGCGCGCCGTCGATTCCGGCTGGGCCAAGCTGAAGATCGAGGCCAGCGCGGCCGAGAAGCAAGCGCGCATCGATTCCGGCAAGGACGTGATCGTCGGCGTCAACAAGTACAAGCTGGCCAAGGAAGACACCGTCGACATCCTCGAGGTGGACAACGTCAAGGTGCGCGAAGGGCAGATCGCGCGGCTGCAGAAGATCAAGGCCACGCGCGACGGCGCTCGGGTGCAGGCTGCGCTGCAGGCGCTGACCGAGGCCGCCCAATCGGGGCAGGGCAATCTGCTGGGCCTGAGCATCGAGGCGGTGCGCGCGCGCGCCACGGTGGGCGAGATCAGCGATGCGCTGGAACAGGTCTACGGGCGCCACCGCGCCGACATCCAGAAGGTGACCGGTGTGTATGCAGCTGCCTACGATTCCGCCGAAGGGTGGGACAAGCTGAAGGCCGAGATCGCGGCCTTCGCCGACGCGCAGGGCCGCCGGCCGCGCGTGATGATCGCCAAGCTGGGCCAGGACGGGCACGACCGCGGCGCCAAGGTGGTGGCCACGGCCTTCGCCGACCTGGGCTTCGACGTCGACATGGGTCCGCTGTTCCAGACGCCCGAGGAATGCGCCCGCCAGGCGATCGAGAACGACGTGCATGCGGTGGGCGTCAGCACGCTGGCGGCGGGCCACAAGACTCTGGTGCCCGCGATCATTGCCGAGCTGAAGAAGCAGGGCGCCGACGACATCGTCGTCTTCGTCGGCGGCGTGGTGCCGCGGCAGGACTACGACTTTCTCTACGCCGCCGGCGTCAAGGGCATCTACGGCCCGGGCACGCCGATTCCGGCGAGCGCGAAGGACGTGCTCGAACACATCCGCCAGGCGCACGCCGCCGGCTGACCGGGCGCACGCGCGGCCATCATGGGGATGCCGGCCGACCAGGCCCTGCGGGACGGCGTGCTGGGTGCGCCCGGGGCCGCGCAGCGCCGCGCCATGGCCAAGACCATCACGCTGCTGGAATCGACCCGCGCCGACCACCGCGCGCGCGCCGACGCGCTGCTGGACGCGCTGCTGCCGCATGCCGGCCGCGCCTTCCGCCTGGGCATCAGCGGCGTGCCCGGCGTCGGCAAGAGCACCTTCATCGAGGCGCTGGGGCTATGGCTGATCGCGCGCGGCCACCGCGTCGCGGTGCTGGCGGTGGACCCGTCGAGCAGCGTGTCCGGCGGCTCGATCCTGGGCGACAAGACGCGCATGGAGCATCTGTCGGTGCACGAGCGTGCCTACATCCGGCCCAGCCCGTCCTCGGGCACGCTGGGCGGCGTGGCCGAGAAGACGCGCGAATCGATGATGGTGGTGGAGGCCGCGGGCCACGACATCGTCATCGTCGAGACCGTCGGTGTCGGCCAGAGCGAGACCGCGGTGGCCGGCATGACCGACCTGTTCGTGCTGCTGCAGCTGCCCAATGCCGGCGACGACCTGCAGGCCATCAAGAAAGGCGTGATGGAGCTGGCCGACCTGGTGGTCATCAACAAGGCCGACATCGACCCCGATGCGGCCACCCGCGCGCAGGCGCAGATCACCTCGGCGCTGCGCCTGCTGGGCCAGTGGGGCGACCCGGCGCATGCCGCGCACGACGGCGCGCTCTGGCAGCCGCAGGTGCTGCAGCTCAGCGCGCTGAAGGGCCAGGGGCTCGAGGCCTTCTGGGCGGCGGTGTCGCGATTTCGCGAGCTGCAGATTGCGTCGGGCCGGCTGGCTGCGCGCCGCCTGCAGCAGAACAAGGCCTGGATGTGGGAACGCATCGACGCCGGCCTGCGCGCCGCCTTCCGTCAGCACCCGGCGGTGCGGGCCGCGCTGCCGGCGCTGCAGGCCGAGGTCGAGGCGGGGCAGCTGCTGCCGTCGGTGGCAGCGCGACGCCTGCTGTCCGCCATGGGCGTGGGGGGAGCGGCCGCATGACGCCAGCCGACCTGCAGCGCATCGCCGCCAGCCCCGGCTGGCGCGCGCACCGTGTGGAACTGCTGCACGACACCAGCGTGGGCAGCGTCATCGTCAAGGGCCAGCGCCCGCAGCGACCCACCTGGCGCTATGGCCTGCTGAACGGCTTGGCGCGGCTGCTCGGCCTGCCGCTGCTGAAGGCTGCGCCGGCCTACGGCGGTGCGCGATCGCAGCAGCTGGAGGTGGACCGCCTGCGCCGTCTGGCGGCCGCCGGCGCGCCGGTGCCCGAACTGCTGCACGTGGATGCCGAGTACTTCGTGCAGCGCTGGGCCGGTCCCACCCGGCTGGACCAGCTGCTGCTGCTGGACGACGCGCTGCTGTGGTGGCAGCGCGGCCTGCGCACGCTGGTCGATCTGCATGCCCGCGATCAGTACCTGAGCCAGGCCTTCGCGCGCAACTTCATCGCCAGTGGCGAAACGCTGACCGTCATCGACTTCGAGGACGACCCGCTGGAGGTGATGACGCTGCCGCAGGCCCAGGCCCGCGACTGGCTGGCCTATCTGCATTCCAGCGCCCGGGCGCTGCGCAGCCAGTCGGCCGCGCAGCGGGCCGAGGCGATCGCGCTGCTGCGCGCCGAGCTCGCCCGCGAGCGGCCGGCGGTACGCCAGCTGGTGGCGGCCACCGCGCGCAAGCTGCGCTGGGTGCTGCGGCTGTCGGCCGGCGACGGCCGCGGCTGGCGCCGCCACGTGGCCATCCTCCATGCGGCGGTGGAGCTGATGCTCGCCGCCGAGCTTTCCGACGACAACCCGGCCGGGCCCACCCCGGCCACTGCCCGAAGGTGATCCATGCACGACATCATTGAACAGCTCGAACGCAAGCGCGAAGCCGCCCGGCAGGGCGGCGGGCTCAAGCGCATCGAAGCCCAGCATGCCAAGGGCAAGCTGACGGCGCGCGAGCGACTGGAGCTGCTGCTCGACCCCGGCAGCTTCGAGGAATGGGACATGTTCGTCGAGCACCGCTGCGCCGATTTCGGCATGGCCGACAACAAAGTGCCGGGCGACGGTGTGGTCACCGGTTACGGCATGATCAACGGCCGGCTGGTCTTCGTCTTCAGCCAGGACTTCACCGTCTTCGGCGGCGCCTTGAGCGAGGCGCACGCCGAGAAGATCTGCAAGGTGATGGACCAGGCGATGAAGGTGGGCGCGCCGGTCATCGGCCTCAACGACAGCGGCGGCGCGCGCATCCAGGAAGGCGTGGCCTCGCTGGGCGGCTATGCCGAGGTGTTCCAGCGCAACGTCATGGCCAGCGGCGTGATCCCGCAGATCAGCATGATCATGGGCCCCTGCGCCGGCGGCGCGGTGTACAGCCCGGCGATGACCGACTTCATCTTCATGGTGAAGGACAGCTCGTACATGTTCGTCACCGGCCCCGAGGTGGTGAAGACCGTGACGCACGAGGAGGTCAGCGCCGAGGAGCTGGGCGGCGCCAGTGCGCACACCACCAAGAGTGGTGTGGCCGACCTGGCCTTCGAGAACGACGTCGAGGCCATCGCGATGCTGCGGCGCTTCTTCAACTACCTGCCGCTGAACAACCGCGAGAAGCCGCCGCAGCGGCCCAGCGGTGACCCGGCCGAGCGGCTGGATTGGTCGCTGGACACGCTGGTGCCGGACAACCCGAACAAGCCCTACGAGATCAAGGAGCTGATCTACAAGGTGGTGGATGACGGCGACTTCTTCGAGCTGCAGCGCGACCATGCGAAGAACATCGTCATCGGCTTCGCCCGGATGGACGGCGTCAGCGTGGGCATCGTCGCCAACAACCCGATGGTGCTGGCCGGCTGCCTGGACATCAAGAGCAGCATCAAGGCCGCGCGCTTCGTGCGGTTCTGCGACGCCTTCAACATCCCGGTGATCACCTTCGTCGACGTGCCCGGCTTCATGCCCGGCACGGCGCAGGAGTACGGCGGCATCATCAAGCACGGCGCCAAGCTGCTGTACGCCTATGCCGAATGCACGGTGCCCAAGGTGACGGTGATCACGCGCAAGGCCTACGGCGGCGCCTACGACGTGATGAGCAGCAAGCACCTGCGCGGCGATGTCAACTTCGCCTGGCCCAATGCCGAGATCGCGGTGATGGGCGCCAAGGGCGCGGTGGAGATCATCTTCCGCGAGGACAAGGGCGACCCGGCCAAGCTGGCCGCGCGCGAGGCCGAATACAAGGCGCGCTTCGCCAACCCCTTCGTCGCCGGCAACCGCGGCTACATCGACGACGTGATCCAGCCGCACGAGACGCGCAAGCGCATCTGCCGCAGCCTGGCGATGCTGAAGGACAAGAAGCTCGACAACCCGTGGCGCAAGCACGGCAACATCCCCCTGTAAGGCCCGGCCATGTTCAAGAAGATCCTGATTGCCAACCGTGGCGAGATCGCTTGCCGAGTGATCAAGACCGCGAAGAAGATGGGCATTGCCACGGTGGCGGTGTATTCCGACGCCGACCGCGATGCGCGCCATGTGGAGCTGGCCGATGAGTCGGTGTTCATCGGCCCGGCGCCCAGCCGTGAGAGCTACCTGGTGGCCGACAAGATCATCCAGGCCTGCAAGGCCACCGGCGCCGAGGCCGTGCACCCGGGCTACGGCTTCCTGTCCGAGAACGAGGAGTTCGCCAAGCGCGTGGAAGAGGAGGGCATCGTCTTCATCGGCCCGAAGCATTACTCGATCGCGGCGATGGGCGACAAGATCGCCTCGAAGAAGCTGGCCGGCGAGGCCCAGGTCAACACCATCCCGGGCTACAACGACGTGATCGAGACGCCCGAGCGGGCGGTGCAGATTGCCAAGGACATCGGCTACCCGGTGATGATCAAGGCCAGCGCCGGCGGCGGCGGCAAGGGCCTGCGCGTGGCCTTCGACGACCGGTCAGCCTTCGAAGGCTTCACCGCCTGCCGCAACGAGGCGCGCAACAGCTTCGGCGACGACCGCGTGTTCATCGAGAAGTTCGTCGAAAGCCCGCGCCACATCGAGATCCAGGTGCTGGGCGACGCCCACGGCAACGTGGTCTACCTGCACGAGCGCGAATGCAGCATCCAGCGCCGCCACCAGAAGGTGATCGAGGAGGCGCCGTCGCCCTTCATCAGCGACGCCACCCGCAAGGCCATGGGCGAGCAGGCGGTGGCGCTGGCCAAGGCCGTGAAGTACCAGAGCGCCGGCACGGTGGAGTTCGTGGTCGGCAAGGACCAGAGCTTCTACTTCCTGGAGATGAACACCCGGCTGCAGGTGGAGCACCCTGTCACCGAAAGCATCACCGGCATCGACCTGGTGGAGCAGATGATCCGCGTGGCCGCCGGCGAGAAGCTGCCCTTCACGCAGGCGCAGATCCCGCGCAAGGGCTGGGCCATCGAATGCCGCATCAACGCGGAAGACCCGTTCCGCAACTTCCTGCCGTCCACCGGCCGGCTGGTGCGCTACCTGCCGCCGCCGACCACGATGGAAGCCGCGATGCCGGTGCCGCAGGGTGGCGGCGTGCGGGTGGACACCGGCGTCTACGAGGGCGGCGAGATCCCGATGCACTACGACTCGATGATCGCCAAGCTGATCGTGCACGGGCTGGACCGCGACGACGCCATCGCCAAGATGCGCGAGGCGCTGAACGGCTTCGTGATCCGCGGGGTGTCCAGCAACATCCCCTTCCAGGCGGCGCTGCTGGCGCACCCGAAGTTCGTGGCCGGCGACTTCAACACCGGCTTCATCGCCGAGCACTATGCCCAGGGCTTCCGCGCCGAGGACGTGCCGCACGACGACCCCGACTTCCTGGTGGTGCTGGCGGCGGCGGCCAACCGTCGCTACCGCGAGCGCGCCGCCGGCATCAGCGGCCAGCTGGCCGGGCACCGGGCGGTGGTCGGCGACGAGTTCGTGGTGGTCGTCAAGGGCGAGCGTGGCGAGCACCGGCATGTGCCGGTCGGCATCCGCGGCGAGCGCGGCACCGAATTCGTGATCGACGGCCGCAGCTACGTGGTGGAGAGCGACTGGCGCTTCGGCGGCATCCGTGCCCAGGGCAGTTGCAACGGCCGGCCCTTCACTGCGCAGGTGGAACGCCACGGCCTGTGGATCCGGGTGGAACACAACGGCCGGCGCATCGACGCCCAGGTGATGAGCGCGCGCGCCGCCGAGCTGCTGCGCATGATGCCCTTCAAGGCGCCGCCGGACATGAGCCGCTTCCTGCTGTCGCCGATGCCGGGGCTGCTGGCCGACGTCGCCGTCAAGCCGGGGCAGACGGTGCAGGCCGGCGAGCGGCTGGCGGTGATCGAGGCGATGAAGATGGAGAACATCCTCACCGCCGCACAGGACGGCACCGTGGCCGAGGTGCTGGCGGGCAAGGGCGAGAGCCTGGCGGTGGACCAGCCGATCCTGCGCTTTGCCTGAAGGAGGCCCCCGATGAGCCCGAAACCTTTCCGCATCCTGGGCATCCAGCAGATCGCCATCGGCGGGCCCGACAAGGGCAAGCTGCGCGCGCTGTGGGTCGACATCTTCGGCCTGAGCGTCAAGAGCACCTTCGTCAGCGAGCGCGAGAACGTCGACGAGGACATCTGCGCGCTGGGCGAAGGCGCGCATGCGGTCGAGGTCGACCTGATGCAGCCGCTGGACCCCGACAAGAAGCCGGCGGTGCACACCACGCCGCTGAACCACGTCGGCCTGTGGGTGGACGACCTGCCGAAGGCGGTGGCGTGGATGACGGCGAACGGCGTGCGCTTTGCGCCGGGCGGCATCCGCAAGGGCGCGGCCGGTCACGACATCTGCTTCATCCACCCCAAGGGCAACGAGGAATTCCCGCTGGGCGGCGAGGGCGTGCTGATCGAGCTGGTGCAGGCGCCGCCGGAGGTGGTGGCCGCGCTGGGCTGAAGCCGGCGCCGGCAGGGCCGGGCGAAAACGGGGGAAAATACGCGTTTCCCCTCGCCCTGGCCCCTGGCATGAGCGCACGCACCCTCTACGACAAGCTGTGGGACGACCATGTCGTCCACACCGAGGAAGACGGCACCTCGGTGCTGTACATCGACCGGCACCTGGTCCACGAGGTGACCAGCCCGCAGGCCTTCGAGGGCCTGCGCCTGGCCGGCCGGCCGGTGTGGCGCACCAGTTCCATCGTCGCCACAGCCGACCACAACACCCCGACCACCGGCTGGGAGCGCGGCTACGACGGCATCGTCGACCCGACCAGCAAGCAGCAGGTGGTCACGCTGGACGCCAACATCAAGGCCTTCGGCGCGGCGGCGTACTTTCCGTTCCTGGACAAGCGCCAGGGCATCGTGCATGTGATCGGGCCGGAGCAGGGTGCCACGCTGCCGGGCATGACGGTGGTCTGCGGCGACAGCCACACCAGCACGCACGGCGCCTTCGGCGCGCTAGCGCACGGCATCGGCACCAGCGAGGTCGAGCACGTGCTGGCCACGCAGACCCTGCTGGCCAAGAAGGCCAAGAACATGCTGATCAAGGTGGAAGGCACGCTGCAGCGCGGCGTCACCGCCAAGGACATCGTGCTGGCCATCATCGGCCGCATCGGCACCGCCGGCGGCACCGGCTACACCATCGAGTTCGGCGGCTCGGCGATCCGCGCGCTGAGCATGGAAGGCCGCATGACGGTGTGCAACATGGCCATCGAGGCCGGCGCGCGCGCCGGCCTGGTGGCGGTGGACGACAAGACGCTGGCCTATGTGAAGGGCCGGCCCTTCGCGCCCAGCGGTGTCGAATGGGACCAGGCCGTGGCCTACTGGCGCACGCTGCATTCGGACCCGGGCGCGCACTTCGACGCGGTGGTCGAGCTGGATGCCGCGATGATCCGCCCGCAGGTCACCTGGGGCACCAGCCCGGAGATGGTGCTGTCCATCGAGGACCGCGTGCCCGACCCCGACAAGGAGAAGGATGCCAACAAGCGCGGCGCGATCGAGCGCGCGCTGACCTACATGGGCCTGGAGCCGAACAAGCCGCTGGCCGACGTGCACGTGGACAAGGTGTTCATCGGCTCGTGCACCAACAGCCGCATCGAGGACCTGCGCGACGCTGCCGCGGTGGTGCGCAAGGTGGGCGGCAAGGTGGCGCCCAACGTCAAGCTGGCGATGGTGGTGCCCGGCTCGGGCCTGGTGAAGGCGCAGGCCGAATCCGAAGGCCTGCACGAAGTGTTCCGCGCGGCGGGATTCGAATGGCGCGAGCCCGGCTGCAGCATGTGCCTGGCGATGAACGCCGACCGGCTGGAGCCCGGCGAGCGCTGCGCTTCCACCAGCAACCGCAACTTCGAAGGGCGCCAGGGCAACGGCGGACGCACGCACCTGGTCAGCCCGGCCATGGCCGCCGCGGCTGCGCTGGCCGGCCATTTCGTCGATGTGCGCCGCATTGCCTGAAGGAGGAATGCCCCGATGAAGACGCTGATCACCGTGCTGGCCACGCTGTGGCTGCTGGCCGGCTGCAACACGATCGCCGGCATGGGCAAGGACATCTCGAATGCCGGCAGCAGCATCGAGAACGCCGCCAACTCCAACAAGAAGAAGCAGTAGGACACGCGATGCAAGCCTTCACCGTGCACCAGGGGCTGGTCGCCCCGATGGACCGCGACAACGTCGACACCGACGCGATCATCCCCAAGCAGTTCCTGAAGTCGATCCATCGCTCGGGCTTCGGCCCGAACCTGTTCGACGAATGGCGCTACCTGGACAAGGGCGAGCCCGGGCAGGACCCGGCGAAGCGCAAGCCCAACCCGGACTTCGTGCTGAACCAGCCGCGCTACCAGGGTGCGTCGATCCTGCTGGCGCGGCGCAACTTCGGCTGCGGTTCCAGCCGCGAGCACGCACCGTGGGCGCTGGAGCAGTTCGGCTTCCGCGCGCTGATCGCGCCCAGCTATGCCGACATCTTCTTCAACAACTGCTTCAAGAACGGCCTGTTGCCGGTGGTGCTGGACGAATCGCAGGTGGCGCGGCTGTTCGACGAGGTGGCCGCCTTCCCCGGCTACAGCCTGACGATCGACCTGCCGCGGCAGGTAGTGGTCAAGCCCGACGGCAGCGAACTGCCCTTCGACGTGCAGCCCTTCCGCAAGTACTGCCTGGTCAACGGCTTCGACGACATCGGTCTGACGCTGCGCCATGCCGACAAGATCCGCGCCTTCGAGGCCGAGCGCCTGGCGAAGATGCCCTGGCTGGCGCACCGCAGCGTCGCCTGACCCTTATTCCCACCAAGAAGACATTCCTGATGAAGATCGCGATCCTGCCCGGCGACGGCATCGGCACCGAGATCATGGCCGAGGCCGTGAAGGTGCTGCAGGCCCTGGACCTGAAGTTCGAGATGGAAAGCGCGCTGGTCGGCGGCGCCGCCTACGACGCGCACGGCCACCCGCTGCCCGAGGGCACGCTGGCGCTGGCCAAGGCGGCCGACGCGATCCTGTTCGGTGCAGTGGGCGACTGGAAGTACGACAAGCTGGAGCGGCAGTTCCGGCCCGAGCAGGCGATCCTGGGGCTGCGCAAGCACCTGGGGCTGTTCGCCAACTTCCGCCCGGCCATCTGCTACGAGCAGCTGACCCAGGCTTCCAGCCTGAAGCCCGAGCTGGTGGCCGGCCTGGACATCCTGATCATCCGCGAGCTTACCGGCGACATCTACTTCGGCCAGCCGCGCGGCCGCCGCATCGCGGTGGACGGGCACTTCCCCGGCGCCGACGAGGCCTTCGACACGATGCGCTACAGCAAGCCGGAGATCGAGCGCATCGCCCATGTCGCCTTCCAGGCAGCGCGCAGGCGCGGCAAGAAGGTGACCAGCGTGGACAAGGCCAACGTGCTGGAGACCTTCCAGTTCTGGAAGGACGTGGTCACCGAGGTGCACGCCCAGTACCCCGACGTGCAGCTGGAGCACATGTACGTGGACAACGCGGCCATGCAGCTGGTCAAGGCGCCGAAGTCCTTCGACGTGGTGGTCACCGGCAACATGTTCGGCGACATCCTGTCGGACGAGGCGGCCATGCTCACCGGCAGCATCGGCATGCTGCCCAGCGCTTCGTTGGACAAGAACAACAAAGGCCTGTACGAACCGAGCCATGGTTCCGCACCGGACATCGCCGGTAAGGGTGTTGCAAACCCGCTGGCTACAATCCTGTCTGCTGCCATGATGCTTCGCTTCTCGCTCAACCAGCCCCAGGCGGCCGACCGCATCGAGTCGGCCGTCAAGGCCGTGCTGTCGGCCGGCCTGCGCACGGGCGACATCTGGAGCGAGGGCACGCGCAAGGTCGGCACGCGCGAGATGGGTGATGCGGTGGTCGCCGCCATCACTGGCAAAACCATTACCAAGAGCTAACGGCTCCCGGATCGTCTCGCCCCCACCTCTTGGACCCCGGCGATGCGAGCCGGGGCACCCAGGGGTCCGGATCACTTCGGAAAGGCAAGACTCAGATGGCACAGGCACTCACAGGACTCGTCGGCTGGCGCGGCATGGTCGGCTCCGTGCTGATGGACCGCATGGCGGCCGAGGGCGATTTCGCCCACATCGAGCCGGTGTTCTTCAGCACCAGCAACGCCGGCGGGGCGCTGCCCGCAGCGATCGCGCCCTTTGGCAAGAACGAGACGAAGCTGCTCGACGCGCACGACCTCGAGGCGCTGAAGCGTTGCGAGATCATCATCACCGCGCAGGGCGGCGACTACACGACCGAAGTCTTCCCGAAGCTGCGCGCGGCCGGCTGGAAGGGCCACTGGATCGACGCGGCCAGCACGCTACGCATGAAGGACGACGCGGTCATCATCCTCGACCCGGTCAACCTGCCGGTCATCAAGAACGCGCTGGCCAAGGGCGGTCGCAACTGGATCGGCGGCAACTGCACCGTCAGCTGCATGCTGATGGGCGTGGGCGCGCTGTACAAGGCCGGCCTGGTCGAATGGATGAGCACCATGACCTACCAGGCGGCCAGCGGCGGCGGCGCGCAGCACATGCGCGAACTGCTGACTCAGTACGGCACGCTGAACGCCGAGGTGCGCGCGCTGCTCGACGACCCGAAGAGCGCCATCCTGGAGATCGACCGCCAGGTCATCGCCCGCCAGCGCGCGATGTCGGCCGACGAGACGGCCAACTTCGGCGTGCCGCTGGGCGGCTCGCTGATCCCCTGGATCGACAAGGACCTGGGCAACGGCGTGTCGCGCGAAGAGTGGAAGGGCATGGCCGAGACCAACAAGATCCTCGGCCAGGGCGAGGGCTTCGGCACGGCTGCCACGCCAGTGGACGGCTTCTGCGTGCGCGTCGGCGCCATGCGCTGCCACAGCCAGGCGCTGACCTTCAAGTTGAAGAAGGACGTGTCGGTGGCCGATGTCGAGGCGCTGATCGCCGCCGACAACGCCTGGGTCAAGGTGGTGCCCAACACCCGGGAAGCCACGCTGCAGGACCTGACGCCGGTGGCGGTGACGGGCGCGATGACCATCCCCGTCGGCCGCATCCGCAAGCTGGCCATGGGGCCGGAGTACCTGGGTGCCTTCACCATCGGCGACCAGTTGCTGTGGGGTGCGGCCGAGCCGCTGCGCCGCATGCTGCGCATCCTGCTCGACGCTTGAAGGGGCGTTGCCGGCCGGCCACAAGTTGCGACAAAGGCCCGAATCGACCCCGTTTGGGCCCGAACATCAGCATTTGCATGAGCAGATGTGCCTATATGCTTGTCGGCAATGTGATTTAGCTCGCACCCGCCCAGCGGATCCGAGCTCGGGAAGCGGCCGCAGCGGTCGATGTTGGTGGGTACCGGAGGGCTCCCTCCGGCGCGCACTTGGGGAGATGCTTTGAAACACCGCAAGTTGGATGCAGGGCGTTTTGCGCTGAGCGGGCTGGCCATCGCCACGGCATGCCTGTGGGGCCTGGACGCGCAGGCACTGGGGCTGGGCCGGCTGACCGTGCAGTCGGCGCTGGGCGAGCCGCTGCGGGCCGAGATCGACGTTACCAGCCTGACGCCCGAGGAAGCCGGCACGCTGACGCTGCGGGTGGCCTCGCCGGATGCCTACCGCGCTGCGGGCGTCGAATACAACCCTGCGCTGCCGGGCACTCAGGTGCAACTGGTGCGTCGCGCCGACGGCCGGCCCTACCTGCGCCTGACCAGCGACCGGGCGGTGGTGGAGCCCTTCGTCGACGTCATCCTGGAAATGAACTGGTCCAGCGGCCGGCTGGTGCGTGAATACACGCTGCTGCTCGACCCACCGTCCGTGCCCCGCAACCTGGCCGCCGCGCCGGCGCCCAGTGTGGCGCCGGTGATCTCGGCAGCGCCGCCGGCACCCGCCCCGGTGCAACCGGCTGCGCCCCGGCCGGCACCGCCCGCCGCGCCAACGCCGCCGGTGGCTACCGCCCCCGAACGCCGCGCCCCGGCGCCGCGGCCCGAGGCGCCGCCGCCGGCCCCGCGTGCCGTGGCCGCCGCGCCGGCCGCCCCGGCAGCGCCTGTCGCTCCAGCCCCGGTGCCGGCGGGTGCGGACCAGTACAAGGTCAAGCCCGGCGATTCCTTGAGCCGCATTGCCCGCAACCTGCAGCCGCAAAGCGTGTCGCTCGATCAGATGCTGGTGGCCTTGTTCCGCGGCAATCCCGATGCGTTCGTCGACAACAACATGAACCGGTTGAAAGCCGGCGAAGTGTTGAATGTGCCTTCGGCCGATGCTGCACGCCAGGTCAGCACGGGCGAGGCTCGCGAGGTGATTCGCGCCCAGAGCGCCGATTTCGACGCCTACCGGCAGCAGCTGGCGTCTGGCGTTCGGACGGCCAAGACCGAAGCGCCGGCCCGCCAGGCCAAGGGCAGCGTGCAGGCTTCGGTGCAGGACAACAAGCAGGCTGCCGCCCCAGCGCCCGACAAACTGCTGTTGAGCCAGGGTTCGGCCAAGGCGTCGGCGCCCGAGGCGGCGCTGTCGAAGGAAGCCGAGAAGAAGGATGCCGCCACGCGCGTGGCCGAACTGTCGCGCAACGTCGAGGAACTGAAGCGCCTGCAGGGTGAAGCCGCCAAGGCTTCGGCCCCCGCAGCGACGCCCGCGCCCACCCCGGTGGCAGCGGCGCCGGCTTCGGCGCCGGTGGTGGCAATGGTGCCGGCCGCGCCGCCGGTGGCCTCGGTGCCGGCGTCCGCGCCGGCGGCCCTGGTCGCTGCCGCGCCGGCTTCGGCGCCGGTCGTGCCGCCGCCGCCCAAGCCGGCCCCAGCACCGGCCGCACAGGCCGAGGCCGAGGAGCCCGGCCTGCTCGATTCGCTGATGGACAACCCGCTGCTGCTGCCCGGTGCGGGCGTGCTGGTGGCTCTGGTCGCCGGCTTCGGCGCGTACCGGCTGCGCGGCCGGCTGCGCAAGTCCGAGCGCGAGACCTCGTTCCTGGAAAGCCGGCTGCAGCCCGATTCCTTCTTCGGTGCCAGCGGCGGCCAGCGCATCGACACCCACGATGCGCCCAGCAGCGCCAGTTCGTCGGCCTCGTCGATGAGCTATTCGCTGAGCCAGCTGGATGCCATCGGCGACGTCGATCCGGTGGCCGAGGCCGACGTCTACCTGGCCTATGGCCGCGACCTGCAGGCCGAGGAGATCCTCAAGGAGGCGATGCGCGCCAACCCGGACCGCCTGGCGGTGCGCAGCAAGCTGCTGGAGGTGTATGCCAAGCGGCGCGATACCAAGGGCTTCGAGCTGCTGGCCGGCCAGCTGTTTGCGCTGACCGGTGCCGACAGCGACGACTGGCGCAAGGCGCAGGAGCTCGGTCGCACCATCGACCCCGACAACCCGCTGTATGCGCCGGGCGGCCAGCCCGACATGATCGAGCGTGAAGGCGGCCGGCTGGTCGAGCCTCTGGACGCCACCACGCTGCCGGCGTCGGTCCAGGCCAAGGCGCCTGCGGGGCCGATCGCCGAGCCGGGCTCGCTGGACGCGCCGCCCAGCCTGGACCTGGATCTCGACCTGGACCTCAGCGGCCAGGCCAGCAGCGACACCACGCCCAGCGCGCTGGAGGTGACCCGCCCGTTCACCACCGGCGCCAGCATCGCCGACGACAAGCCCTTCTCGCTGGACCTGCCGGGCAGCGCCAAGCCGGATGCCGGTGGCGGCGCGCTCGACTTCGACTTGGGCGAACTGACGCTGGACGACGACAAGACCGGCGCCTCGTCGCGCCCGGCGCCGCTGTCGGCGGCCGACGACTTTGCCGAATCGCTGCCGTCCTTCGAACTGGGCGACGACGACGCCGACCCGCTGGCGCGCAAGCTCGAGCTGGCCGAGGAGTTCCGCCAGATCGGCGACATGGAAGGTGCCCGCGACCTGCTCGAAGAGGTGGTGGCCAGCGCCGAAGGCGCGATGAAGACCAAGGCCCAGGGCATGCTCGACAGCCTGAACTGAGCGGCACCCGCCGCCTTCCGCAGGGGCCCGCCAGGGCCCCTGTTCGTTTCCGGCCCGGGCCCACAATGCGGCCATGGCCGAATCGCACGCGCAGCGCCTGGCGCTGGGAATCACCTACCGCGGCGGCGCCTACCTCGGCTGGCAGTCGCAACCCGGCGGCCGCACCGTGCAGGACCGGCTGGAAGCGGCGCTGTCGGCCTTTGCCGCCACGCCGGTGAAGACGGTCTGCGCCGGCCGCACCGACACCGGCGTGCATGCGCTGAACCAGGTGGTGCACCTGGATGCGCCGGTGGCCCGCGACCCCTTCTCGTGGGTGCGCGGCACCAATCGCTACCTGCCCGGCGACATCGCGGTGCAGTGGTGCCAGCCGGTGGCGGCCGATTTCGACGCCCGGCGCTCGGCGCAGGGGCGGCGCTACCGCTACCTGCTGCTGCAGTCGGCCGTGCGACCATCGGTGGAGCAGGGGCTTTGTGGCTGGAGCTTCCGGCCGCTGGACCTGCGGGCCATGCGCCAGGCTGCGGCGCTGCTGATCGGCGAGCACGACTTCAGCGCCTTCCGCGCCGCCGAATGCCAGGCGCGCACGCCGGTGAAGACGATGCGCAGCATCCGCATCGAGCAGCGCGGTGGGACCTGGCGCTTCGACTTCGACGCCAGCGCCTTCCTGCACCACATGGTGCGCAACCTGATGGGCTGCCTGCTGGCGGTGGGCGAGGGCCGCCGGCCGCCGACCTGGATGGGCGAGGTGCTGCAAGCGCGCCGCCGCGAGCTGGCCGCGCCGACCTTCGCCGCCGAGGGGCTTTACTTCCTGGGCCCGTACTACGATGCGCGCCATGCGATTCCCGACCACACGCCGGCGATGGACTGGCTGAGCTGAATGCGCACGCGCATCAAGATCTGCGGCTTTACCCGAGAGCAGGATGTCGACGCCGCCTGCGAGGCCGGCGCCGACGCGCTGGGCTTCAACCTCTATCCGAAGAGCCCGCGCGCGGTGACGCCAGCGCGTGCCGCGGCGCTGGCGAAGCGGCTGCCGCCCTTCGTGGTGCCGGTGCTGCTGTTCGTCAATGCCAGCGCCGAGGAGATCGCCGCCGGCATCGCCGCGGTGCCCGATGCGCTGCTGCAGTTCCATGGCGACGAAACGCCGGCACAGTGCGACGCCGTCGGCCGGCCCTACCTGCGGGCGGCACGCATGGCGCCGGGCTTCGATTTGCTAGACTTCGGCACGCGCTTCCAAGGCGCGATGGCCCTGCTGCTCGATGCCCATGTCGAGGCCTTCGGCGGCGGTGGAAAGGTCTTCGATTGGTCACTCATTCCACCAAGCGTGCCCCGTCCGGTCGTTTTGTCTGGTGGGTTGAACGCTGCCAACGTGATCGATGGGGTGCTGCGCGTACGGCCCTGGGCCGTTGACGTGAGCTCCGGCGTGGAGAGCGCCAAGGGCATCAAGGATGCCGAGGCGATGCGCCGGTTCTGCCAGGCGGTGCGCGAGGCCGATGCCCGCATCGCCGACACCCCTCGAGGATGAACACCATGCTGAACTACCAACAGCCCGACGCGACCGGGCATTTCGGGCCCTACGGCGGCAGCTTCGTGGCCGAGACGCTGTTCCACGCGCTGGACGAGCTGAAGGCGGCCTATGCCCACTACCGCAACGACGCGGCCTTCCAGGCCGAGTTCCGCCATGAGCTGGCGCACTTCGTCGGCCGGCCCAGCCCCATCTACCACGCCGCCCGCACAAGCCGCGAGCTGGGCGGCGCGCAGATCCACCTGAAGCGCGAGGACCTGAACCACACCGGCGCGCACAAGGTCAACAACACCATCGGCCAGGCGCTGCTGGCCAGGCGCATGGGCAAGCCGCGGGTGATTGCCGAGACCGGCGCCGGCCAGCACGGCGTGGCCACGGCCACCATCTGCGCGCGCTATGGCCTGGAATGCGTGGTCTACATGGGCGCCGAGGACATCAAGCGCCAGAGCCCCAACGTCTACCGCATGCACCTGCTCGGCGCCAAGGTGGTGCCGGTGGAATCGGGCAGCAAGACGCTGAAGGACGCGCTGAACGAGGCGCTGCGCGACTGGGTCACCAACGTCGAGAACACCTTCTACATCATCGGCACGGTGGCCGGCCCGGCGCCGTACCCGGAGATGGTGCGCGACTTCCAGAGCGTCATCGGCGAGGAATGCCTGACGCAGATGCCGGCGCAGGTGGGCCGCCAGCCCGATGCGGTGATCGCCTGCGTGGGCGGCGGCAGCAACGCGATGGGCATCTTCTATCCGTACATCCGGCACGAGGGCGTGCGGCTGATCGGCGTCGAGGCTGCCGGCCACGGCATCGGCACCGGCAAGCACGCGGCGTCGATCAGCGCCGGCTCACCCGGCGTGCTGCACGGCAACCGCACCTACCTGCTGCAGGACGAGAACGGCCAGATCACCGAGACGCATTCGGTGTCGGCGGGGCTGGACTATCCCGGCGTCGGCCCGGAGCACGCCTACCTGCACGACATCGGCCGCGCCGAGTACGTGGGCATCACCGATGACGAGGCGCTGGCTGCCTTCCATCACCTGTGCCGCACCGAGGGCATCATCCCGGCGCTGGAATCCAGCCATGCGGTGGCCTATGCGATGAAGCTGGCGCCGACGATGCGGCCCGACCAGCACCTGCTGGTCAACCTGTCCGGCCGCGGCGACAAGGACATCGGCACCGTGGCCGACCTGTCCGGCGCCGAGTTCTACTGCCGGCCGTCGTGCCGGCCCGCCGCCGGCGGCCAGCGCGTCGAGGTGAAGCGATGAGCCGCATTGCCGGGGTGATGAAGGCGCTGCTGGCCGATGGGCGCAAGGCGCTGATCCCGTTCGTGACGGTGGGCGACCCTTACGCCGACGCCACGCCGGAGATCATGCACGGCCTGGTGGCCGGCGGCGCCGACATCATCGAGCTGGGCGTGCCCTTTTCTGACCCGATGGCCGACGGCCCGGTGATCCAGAAGGCCGGCGAACGCGCGCTGGCGCGCGGCATCGGCATGGCGCAGGTGCTGGACGCGGTGCGGCTGTTCCGCCGCGACGACACCAAGACGCCGGTGGTGCTGATGGGCTATGCCAACCCGATCGAGCGCTTCGACCAGCGGCACGGCGCCGGCAGCTTCATCCGCGAGGCGGCCGCGTCGGGCGTGGATGGCGTGCTGGTGGTCGACTACCCGCCCGAGGAATGCGCCGACTTCGCCGCTGCGCTGCGCGCCCACGGCATGGACCTGATCTTCCTGCTGGCGCCCACCTCGACCGAGGCGCGCATGCAGCAGGTGGGGCAACTGGCCAGCGGCTATGTGTATTACGTGTCGCTGAAGGGCGTCACCGGCGCCGGCCATCTGGACACGGCCGGTGTGGCGCAGATGGTGCCGCGCATCCGCACCCATGTGTCGGTGCCGGTGGGCGTGGGCTTCGGCATCCGCGACGCCGCCAGCGCCCAGGCCGTGGCCCAGGTGGCCGACGCGGTGGTCATCGGCACCCGGCTGGTGCAGATCCTGGAAGCCGAGCCGCGCGACAATGCGGCCCGCGCCGGCCGCGACTTCATGGCCGGCATCCGCGCCGCCCTCGACGCGAAAGAGCAAGGAGCACACGCATGAGCTGGTTGGAAAAGCTGCTGCCGCCGAAGATTCAGCACACCGACCCGAGCGAACGCCGCTCGGTGCCCGAGGGGCTGTGGATCAAGTGCCCGTCCTGCGAGACGGTGCTCTACAAGACCGACCTGGAGCAGAACCTCAATGTCTGCCCCAAGTGCGACCACCACCACCGCATCAGCGCACGCGCCCGTATCGACGCCTTCCTCGACCCCGAAGGACGCTACGAGATCGGCCAGGAGGTGCTGCCGGTCGACGCGCTGAAGTTCAAGGACAGCAAGAAATACCCCGAGCGGCTGAAGGCCGCGCTCGACGCCACCGGCGAGACCGACGCGCTGGTGGTCTTCGGCGGTGCGGTGATGAGCCTGCCGCTGGTGGTGGCCTGCTTCGAGTTCGAGTTCATGGGCGGCTCGATGGGCTCGGTGGTCGGCGAGCGCTTCGTGCGCGGCGTCGAGACCGCCATCGAGCAGAAGGTGCCCTTCGTGTGCTTCTCGGCCACTGGCGGCGCGCGCATGCAGGAAGGCCTGCTGAGCCTGATGCAGATGGCCAAGACCAATGCCGCGCTGACCCACCTGGCCAAGGCCCGGTTGCCGTACATCAGCGTGCTGACCGACCCGACCATGGGCGGCGTGTCGGCCGGCTTCGCCTTCATGGGCGACCTGGTCATCGCCGAGCCCAAGGCGCTGATCGGCTTTGCCGGCCCGCGCGTGATCGAGAACACCGTCCGCGAGAAGCTGCCCGAAGGCTTCCAGCGCAGCGAGTTCCTGATCGAGAAGGGCGCGCTGGACATGATCATCGACCGCCGCCAGCTGCGCCCGACCATTGCCCGCGCGCTGGCGATGCTGCAGCGTCAGAGCGCCGACGCCGTCGCCTGACGGCCGGCGGCCATTCAAGCGGCGCGCCAGGCGCGCCCCAGTTGCCATGCCCACGCCCACCACCCTGGACGAATGGCTTGCCCATTGCGAGCGCCTGCATCCGCCCAATGCCGAACCGACACTCGAGCCGGTACGGCGGGTGCGCGAGCGCCTGGGCCTGAGTTTCGCGGTGCCGGTGGTGACCGTGGCTGGCACCAACGGCAAGGGCTCCAGCTGTGCGATGCTCGAAGCCATTGCCATGCAGGCCGGCTACCGGGTCGGGCTGTACAGCAGCCCGCACCTGGTGCACTTCGAGGAGCGCTGCCGTGTCAACGGCCGGCACCTCGACGCCACGGCGCTGCTGCCGCACTTCCAGGCCGTCGAGCAGGCGCGCGGCGACGTGGTCCTGAGCTACTTCCAGTTCACCACCCTGGCGATCATGCGGGCCCTGTCGATGGCGCCGCTGGACCTGGTGATCCTGGAGGTGGGCCTGGGCGGGCGTCTGGATGCGGTGAACGTGGTGGATGCCGACTGCGCGCTGATCACCAGCATCGATCTGGACCATGTGGAGTTGCTGGGCCCCGACCGCGAGAGCATCGGCTTCGAGAAGGCCGGCATCCTGCGGGCCAATCGGCCCGCGGTGATCAGCGACCCTTTGCCGCCTGACAGCGTGTTGCGCCATGCCGAGACCCTGGGTGCCGACCTGCGCCGGGTGGGCCGCGATTTCGTGCACAGCGGTGACCGCCAGCAGTGGGCCTGGCGCGGGCGCAGCCGGCGCTACAACGGCCTGGCCTATCCGGCCTTGCGAGGCGCCAACCAGTTGGTCAACGCCAGCGGCGTGCTAGCGGTGTTCGAAGCGCTGCACGAGCGCCTGCCGATCACTGCGCAGGCGGTGCGCAACGGCCTGGCCACCGTGGAGCTGCAGGGCCGATTCCAGATCCTGCCGGGGCAGCCGGTGCTGGTGCTGGACGTGGCCCACAACCCGCATGCCGTGGCCACGCTGGCACTGAACCTGGACCAGATGGGCTTCTACCCGCGCACGCATGCGGTGTTCGGTGCGATGCGCGACAAGGACATCGACGGCATCGTGCAGAAACTGCAGCCGTTGGTCGATGCCTGGTACCTGTGCGACCTGCCGCTGCCGCGCGCAGCCCGCGCCGTCGATCTGGCGCAGCAGCTGCCGGCCGCCGCCAGCCTGGCGGGATGCTTCGCCACGCCGTCGCTGGCGCTGCAGGCGGCCCTGGAGGCGGCGGACCCGGCTGATAGAATCGTCGTCTTCGGTTCGTTCCTCTGCGTCGGTGGCGTGCTGAAGGAAGGCGTGCCGCGAACGCGCAGTGCGCACGGCAGCTGAAGCAGCCGCCGGCAGCGTGCCGCAGGGCGGGCGGAACTGATGGCCCCACACCCTGCGAATCCGACGCCAGTGCTTTCACTCCCCAAGCGCAAAGACAGCCCGGCTATGGCCGGTGCCGCTGACGAAGCGGACACCGTGCAGACGGCCCGCACCCGAGCCCGCCGCCGGCTGATCGGTGCTGCGGTATTGGTGGGCGTGGGAATCATCGGCTTCCCGCTGCTGTTCGAGACCCAGCCGCGGCCCATTGCCGTGGACATCCCCATCGAGATCCCCGGTCGTGACGCGGTGCCGCCGTTGAAGCCGCCGGCCGCGCGGCCTGCGGCCTCGGCACCGCAGCGCGCGCCGGTGCCGGTGATCACCGAGACCGAGCCCGCCGCCCCGGCCGAAGCACCGGCGGTGGCCTCGGCGCCGGCACCTGCGGCGCCTGCGGCGCCGGTGGCGGCCGCTTCCGCACCGGCCAGGCCGGCCAGCGTGGCCGCACCGGCCGAAGCGCCGCGTGACAGCTCGCGCGACGCGCAACGCGCGCAAGCCCTGCTGGAAGGCCGCAGCGGTGCCTCGGCAGCCGAACCCGCCGCCTCGGCCGCGAAGCCGTCGCGCTTCGTCGTGCAGGCCGGTGCCTACACCGATGCCACGGCCCTGCGCGAGGCCCGCCAGAAGGTGGAAAAGCTGGGCCTGAAGACCTACACCCAGGTGATCGAGACCGACGGCGGCGCGCGCACCCGAGTGCGCGTGGGGCCCTTCGACAACCGCGACGAGGCCGAGAAGGCCGCAGCGCGCATCAAGGCGGCCGGCCTGGCTGCCAACATCCTGAGCCTGTGATGGACGCGCTGGGCTGGGTCGACATCGCGCTGCTGGCAGTGCTGCTGCTCTCGCTGGGCCTGGGCCTGTGGCGCGGCTTCGTGCTGGAGGCGCTGGCCCTGGTCGGCTGGGTGGTGGCCTACTTCGCCGCGCAGCAGCTGGGGCCGCTGTGGGCACCGCACCTGCCGCTGGGCGATCCGGGCTCGAACCTGAACTACGCGGCCGGCATCGCCGCGGCATTCCTGGCGGTGCTGATCGGCTGGGGACTGGCCTCGCGGGTGCTGCGGCTGTTGGTCAACGCCACGCCGCTGCGCGGCGCGGACCGCCTGCTGGGGGCGGCGTTCGGCCTGTTGCGCGGTGGCCTGCTGTTGCTGCTGGTGGCGGCTTTGGTGGCGCACACGCCGGCTGCCGATTCGCCGCAATGGCATCAGTCACAGGGTGCGCAGTGGCTCGCCATCGCGCTGCAGGGTCTGAAGCCCTTGCTGCCGCCGGACCTGGCGCAGTTTCTTTCCACTTGACAGGCAAGGGGGCCAAGCCATGTGTGGAATCGTCGGCGCCATCTCGGCCACGCCCGTGAACCAGCTGCTGTACGACGCGCTGCTGCTGCTGCAGCACCGCGGCCAGGACGCGGCCGGCATCGTCACCATGCAGGGCACCAAGTGCTTCATGCACAAGGCGCGCGGCATGGTGCGCGACGTGTTCCGCACGCGCAACATGCGCGCGCTGCCGGGCAACATCGGCCTGGGGCAGGCGCGCTATCCGACGGCAGGCAATGCCTACAGCGAGGAAGAGGCGCAGCCCTTCTACGTGAACGCGCCCTTCGGCATCGTGCTGGTGCACAACGGCAACCTGACCAACGCGCATGCGCTGAAGGCCGAGCTGTTCGACATCGACCGCCGCCACATCAACACTGAGAGCGACACCGAGGTGCTGATCAACGTGCTGGCGCACGAGATCGAGCTGGCCGCGCGCGACCTGCCGCTGACGCCGGACGCGATCTTCCAGGCAGTGAGCGCGGTGCACCGGCGCGTGAAGGGCTCGTATGCAGTGATTGCGCTGATCGCCGGCTACGGGCTGCTGGCCTTCCGCGACCCCTATGGCATCCGCCCGCTGTGCATCGGCGAGCTGCGCACCGAAGAGGGCACCGAGTACATGGTGGCCAGCGAATCTGTGGCCATCGAAGGCACCGGCCGCCACGTGCTGCGCGACGTGGCCCCGGGCGAGGCGCTGTTCATCGACGCCGACAGCCGTCTGCACACCCGGCAGTGCGCCCAGAAGCCGTCGCACTATCCGTGCATGTTCGAGTACGTCTACCTGGCGCGTCCCGACTCCGTGCTGGACGGCATCTCGGTGTACCAGGCGCGGCTGTACCTGGGCGAGACGCTGGCGCAGCGCGTCATCTCGACCATGCCTCCCAGCGAGATCGACGTGGTGATCCCGATCCCCGAATCCAGCCGGCCCAGCGCGATGCAGTTGGCGCAGAAGCTGGGCCGGCCGTACCGGGAGGGCTTCGTCAAGAACCGCTACGTGGGCCGCACCTTCATCATGCCGGGGCAGGCGGTGCGCAAGCGCAGCGTGCGGCAGAAGCTCAACGCCATCGGCGTGGAGTTCAAGGGCCGCAACGTGCTGCTGGTGGACGACAGCATCGTGCGCGGCACCACCAGCAAGGAGATCGTGCAGATGGCCCGCGAGGCCGGTGCGCGCAAGGTGTTCATGGCCTCGGCCGCGCCGCCGGTGCGCTACCCCAACGTCTACGGCATCGACATGCCCACGCGCGAGGAGCTGATCGCTGCCGACCGCAGCATCGAGGAGATCCGCGAGTACATCGGCGCCGACGCGCTGATCTACCAGGACGTGGATGCGATGAAGCGCGTGGTGCGGGCGCTCAATCCGAAGCTGGACGGCTTCGAGGCCTCGTGCTTCGACGGCCAGTACGTCACCGGGGATGTCAGCGCGGCCGACTTCGCCGCCATCGAGGCGCAGCGCACCGGTGCGCGCAACGACGACGAGGACAGCGCCGCCGACCGCAGCCGCCTTGCGCTGCACAATGCCGACACGGCCTGAGACGATGACCCCACGCGACGACGAGGCCGCCCGCCTGGCCCGCGCCCAGCTGCCCGAGGGCCTGCGCCCCGAGACGCTGGCCGTGCGCACCGCGCTGGCGCCCAGCCAGCATGGCGAGAACAGCGAAGGCCTGTTCCTGACCAGCGCCTTCATCCAGCCCGATGCGCAGACCGCGGCGCGGCGCTTCGCCGAGATGGAGGACTTCACCTACGCGCGCACCAGCAACCCGACGGTGCGCAGCCTGGAAGCACGCCTGGCAGCGATGGAAGGCGCCGAGGCGGCGATCGCCACCAGCACCGGCATGAGCGCGATCCTGCTGCTGGTGATGGGCCTGCTGAAGGCTGGCGACCATGTGGTGTGCTCGCGCTCGGTGTTCGGCTCCACCGTCAGCCTGTTCGCCAAGGAGTTCGGCAAGTTCGGCGTCGAGACCAGCTTCGTGTCGCAGACCGATCTGGCCGAATGGCGCGCGGCGGTGCGGCCGAGCACCAAGCTGCTGTTCGCCGAGACGCCGACCAACCCGCTCACCGATGTCTGCGACATCGCCGCGCTGGCCGACATCGCGCACGACGCCGGCGCGCTGCTGACGGTGGACAACACCTTCTGCTCGCCGGCGCTGCAGCGGCCGCTGGCGCTGGGCGCCGACCTGGTGATGCATGCCGGCACCAAGTACCTGGACGGGCAGGGCCGGGTGATGGCCGGCTCGCTGTGCGGCCCGGCGAAGCTGATCCACGACGTGTTCGGCGCCACGCTGCGAACCACCGGCATGACGCTGGCACCCTTCAATGCCTGGGTGGTGCTAAAGGGGCTGGAGACGCTGGCGCTGCGCATGAAGGCGCAGAGCGAGGCGGCACTGGCCGTGGCCCGCTGGCTGGAGGCGCACCCCGCCGTAGCCCGCGTGTACTACCCGGGGCTGCCCTCGCACCCACAGCACGAGCTGGCGATGCGCCAGCAGTCCGGGCTGGGCGGCGCGGTGCTGTCCTTCGACCTGCGCGCGGCCGATGCCGAGGCGGCGCGCGCCGCGGCCTTTCACGTCATCGACCGCACCCGCGTGCTGAGCATTGCCACCAACCTGGGTGACACCAAGTCGCTGATCACCCACCCGGCCACCACCTCGCACGGCCGGCTCACCGAAGCGCAGCGCCAGGCCGCCGGCATCGGCCAGGGCATGGTGCGTCTGGCGGTGGGCCTGGAGCATGTGGACGACATCACCGACGACCTGCAGCGCGGGCTGGGCAGCCTGTGAACACGCCATGAGCTCGACCATCCGCACCCGCATCGCCCCTTCGCCCACCGGCTTCCTGCACCTGGGCACCGCCCGCACCGCGTTGTTCTGCTGGGCCTATGCGCGGCATTTCGGCGGGCAGTTCGTGCTGCGCATCGAAGACACCGATGTCGCCCGTTCCACACAGGAAGCGGTGGACCAGATCGTCGCCGCGATGCGCTGGCTGGAACTGGACTACGACGAAGGCCCGTTCTTCCAGATGCAGCGCATCGAGCGCTATCGCGAGGTTATCGCGCAGATGCTGGCGGCGGGCACGGCCTACCACTGCTACTGCAGCACCGAGGAACTGGACGCAATGCGCGAGGCCCAGCGCGCCCGCGGCGAGAAGCCGCGCTACGACGGCCGCTGGCGGCCCGAGCCCGGCAAGACGCTGCCGCCGGTGCCGCAAGGCGTGGCGCCGGTGGTGCGTTTCCGCAACCCGAGCGATGGCGTGGTCAGCTGGAACGACCTGGTCAAGGGGCCGATCAGCATCAGCAACCGCGAGCTGGACGACCTCGTTATCGCCCGCGGTGACGCGGTCACGCCTGACGGCGTGGGGACGCCCACCTACAACTTCTGCGTCGTCGTCGACGACTGGGACATGCGCATCAGCCACGTGATCCGCGGTGACGACCATGTCAACAACACGCCGCGGCAGATCAACATCCTGCGCGCGCTGCTCGGGCCCAACGGCGCGCTGCCGGTGTATGGCCACGTGCCGATGATCCTGGGGCCGGACGGCGACAAGCTGTCCAAGCGCCACGGTGCGGTCAGCGTCACCCAGTACCAGGACGAGGGTTACCTGCCCGAGGCGATGATCAACTACCTGGCCCGCCTGGGCTGGAGCCACGGCGACGCCGAGCTCTTCAGCCGCGAGCAGCTGGTGGCCTGGTTCGACGGCCAGCATCTGGCCAGGAGCCCTGCGCAGTGGGACCCGGCCAAGCTGGGCTGGGTCAATGCCCACTACCTGAAGCAGCGCAGCGACGCGTCTCTGGCCACGCTGGTGGCCGCCCAGTTGGCGCGGCGCGGCATCGACGCCGCGGCCGACGAGCGGCTGGCGCGGCTTTGCGCGCTCTACAAGGACCGTTGCGCGACGACGGTGGAACTGGCCGACTGGATCGGCATGTACTTCGTCGACGTGCAGCCCGGCGAGGACGACCTGCGCACGCACGTCACCGATGCAGTGCGCCCGGCGCTGGTGGCGTTGCGCGACCGGTTGGTCGAAGTGGCCTGGGACAAGGCCTCGATCGCTGCGGCCATCAAGGCCACGCTTGCCGAACACGGGCTGAAGATGCCGCAGCTGGCGCACGCGGTGCGCGTGCTGGTGTGCGGCCGCAGCCAGACGCCGTCGCTGGACGCAGTGCTCGAACTGTTCACGCGCGAGCAGGTATTGTGGCGTTTGAGGACGGCCTGAAACTGCGGATATAATGCAAGGCTGTTTGAACGGCGCGAGTCAACCACTCGGGGGTATAGCTCAGCTGGGAGAGCGCTTGCATGGCATGCAAGAGGTCAGCGGTTCGATCCCGCTTACCTCCACCAAAGCTGGTTTGCATCGCGACGTTCGAATGGTTAGTCGTACCGACGGAGTCCCCTTCGTCTAGAGGCCTAGGACACCACCCTTTCACGGTGATTACAGGGGTTCGAATCCCCTAGGGGACGCCAAGTCTGGCAAGGCTTGCGGGCCGGCATTGCGCCGGGTCCGAAAACGATGCCACCACGCGGAGTGGTAGTTCAGTTGGTTAGAATACCGGCCTGTCACGCCGGGGGTCGCGGGTTCGAGCCCCGTCCACTCCGCCAAGTTTCATGAGGTTTTCCTCGTAAGCGCCCACTCACAAGTGGGCGTTTTTTATTCCAAAGTGGAATACGGTCGCTGAGGCACTTTCGCAGGCTTGCATCTCCAGCACAGTCCAGGCTGCTGTTGTACATCCTACGGGACAAGGCCTGGGGGGTGCAATTTCACTTGCAGCGCTCTGGATAACCCGGCTGCCGTTCGCAGCTGTCGAGAAGCCATGAAGATGCTCCCTCAGGAACTGACTAGGTGCAATTGGCGTTGGGTTGCATGCTCCACCCGGTGCGCAGAAGTCTTCCTTAAACCTCGGAGCCATCGGAACTGCGCATTGGACGGCGGGGTACGGGGTCTGAGCCCGGTTCATGCATCTGTGCGAATGACCCGAGAGTTCGGAGTTCTCACTTGAACGTAACCGTCACCAGACAGACACGGGAAGTCGAAGACCTGTGTAGTCATTAAGGAGGTAGCAACACGAAGCCCCGGGATGATTGGCAGGCGGTAGAAGAAGACCCCAGGGTCTGAAGATTTGGTGTCAACCCAGTCGGTCTAAGCGTGTTGAAGCCAAACGAATGCTGACCAGCTTCGGCACCCGTCCCGCCCGCCGGCCAGCACCAGTGGTTCGTGGCCTTCATGGAAGACCAGTACACGCCCCTGGGCGTTCCCTTTGGCTGTGGCAAAGTCGCCAAGGCTGTTCGCGAGGCGCGCAATGCTGCGGGCGTGGATCACGCTGCAGCGTAGTTTTGGTCTGCGCGGAGGCGGCAGCCGGCTTAGCGATTGCGGTCGGTCGGCGCGGCCGGTTGAACTCACGCTGACTGATACCAAGCCGACCTTCATTGAAGCGGCTTGCGACGCCGTGAATGTCGGCGAAGCGGTCTGCAGCAGCCATCAGCACTGCCACGTCGGCGGGTCGCACTGAACGACCGGTCCCCTTCAGGTCGGCAGACTCAACTCGACCCGCAGCCGACACACTACTTCCGAGATTGAAGGCCAGTAAGCAGTCATCTAAGCACCAATCAACAGGCGATGTATCGCCCAAAAGTTGCCAACGCTCCACCCAACTCAAGCCGCGGCCAACGGATTTGCCGCCGGCGGCAGTCTAGAACGGGCGCCGGGCCCTGTCGCGGCACGCTACCTGGTGGCCTGCCTGGTCAGTGTTGATGAGACTACGGTCCGTACAAAAAGGCAGTCGCCAGCGAATGTGAGCCGCAGGACACGGGTGTCGCCAGCGCTCTACTGCAGCCGACTCCGCGCGCCCGACCCAACAACAGCGACCGCCAGTCGCAAGCGGCCCGAGTGACCTGCAGCGGGCGCTCGCCGAAGCAACGGCCCGACCTGACCAGCGAGCGGTCCTGCCAGTTGTCATTCTCGTGGCGCACGGCGGCGACCAGACCGCCGTCCCGAGCCAGCCACCTGGCCAGAATGCGACGGTTGCCGGCGTGTTTCCACGCAATTGACTAAGGGAATCCAGCACCCCGCAGGCGAGGGGGGTGCGGCCGCCACGGCCACATCGGCCGGCCTGCAAACGTTAGCCTCATGTCGCCGTTTGGATTCCGCTGCGCGGCATGCAACTGGAATCGTGAAACTTTCCGAAGAGGTCTGCCATGAGCACCCATACACCTTTCGCTGTGTTCCCCCGCTCCTTCCGCCGCTGCGCGCTTGCTGTGGCCGCCGCGGCCGCCTTCGGTGCCACCCCTGCCGCCTGGGCCGATGCGGTGGTGGGCGGCTTTGTTTCGCTGTCCAGCAGCGGCAGCTTTGCCGGCGGCGCAGGCGACTTTAATTTCGCGACCGAATCGCTGTGGGTCGGCTTTGCCGGCGAAACGGTCGGCAACAGCTTCACAGGCACCGTGACCTTCAACGGCGGGACCCAGGCGAGTTTCCGCTCCATCTCCACGGCCCAGCCGCAAAGCGGCACAGCCTTGCCGCTGGGTGACTTCAACGTCATTCGCGTGCAGGACAGCGGCACCAAGCTGAGCACGCAGGGCGTGTCCACCGGCTTCGGCCGCGGCGACATCTACGTGACCGGTAGCGGGCACCTGGATGCGCGCAGCACCTCCTGCGGCGATACCAACTTCAACTTCTTCTTCTGCAGTACGCAGATCGGCAACGGTGCACCCTCGCAAGGCTCGCTGGAAGTCAGCGGCAGCGGCTCGGTGTACGAGACACGCGCCCTGAGCATCGCCACGGCAGGCACCTCGACCGGCGGCGGTCAGGTGGGCGCGAGCGTCGATGTGTTCGCCGGCGGCACACTGCGCTCGTGGAACGTCAACGTGGCCTCGCGCAACGGCAGTACCGGCAACGAGACAGCGCTGGGCATCATGCGCATCAATGGCGCCGGCTCGACCTGGATCGTCGACGGCTACGACAGTGTGGCCAACGGCGCCGCGCCGGCCAACTTCACCACCGCACCCTTCGTCATCCTGGGCCGCTATGCGGGCGGCACCGGTCAGATGTTCATCGAGGACGGCGGCACGCTGCGCCTGGAGAAGAAGGACGCCACCAGTGGCGCACCCTTCGTCATCCTCGGCTTTGGCGGTCCGTCGGAAGGCACGATCACCGGCACCGGCTCGAAGCTGGAGTTCCAGACCGGCACGGTCGGCTCGCTGCAGGTGGGCTTCACCAGCGGCGGCAGCAGCACGCTGACGGTGGAAAAGGGCGGGCAGGTGCTGGGCGCCCAGTTCGTGGGCATCGGCCGCGCCCGCTTCGCCAACGGTGTGCAAGACCCTGGCGGCACCGGCACGCTGATCGTCGACGGCGCCGGCTCGCTGGTGCGCATCGACGAAGCGACCGCGGCGGCTTCGCCAACGAGTGTCGGCCAGTTGGACATCGGCCGCGGCGCCGCGGCCAATGGCACGGTGACGGTACGCAACGGCGGCCGCATCGAGATCCTGGGCACCGTTGGCCGCACCAACGGCCCGACACTGCTGATCGGTCGCGAGGGCGGTGAGACCGGCGCACCGGTGGGCTTCACCGGCAGCGGCACGCTGAACATCCAGGGCGCCGGCTCGGTGGTGGAAATGCGCGCCGACGACGTGCTCGGCGGCGCCAATTCGGCCGTGCGGGTGGGCCGCACGGGCACCGGCACGGGCAACCTGAACATCACTGGCGGCGGCAAGCTAACCATCGAGGGCAATGCGGCTTCCTCGCTGGCCACCTTCAGGAGCACGTCGTTCATCGTCGGCGGCAGCGGCGGTTTCAGCACCGCCACGCTGGCCGGTGGCAACGGCAACGTGCTGGTCAGCGGCATCGGCTCCGAAATCCTGATGAAGGGCAATGACCTGTTCGCATCGGTGGGCGACGGGCCGGGCGGCAACGGGCAGATGACGATCAGCAACGGCGGCAAGTTCACCGGCACGCTGTTCCAGGTGGGCCGGGTGCGCACCACCGGCCTGGGCGACACGGCCAACGGCACGCTGACGATGAACGGCGGCCAGATGCTGCTCAGCGGCCAGTTCAACAGCACGCAGAGCAACGCGGTGGTAGGCGCCTCGCTGAGCATCGGCACCGATGCCGGGTCGACCGGCATCATGACGATGAGCAACGGCAGCACGGTGCAGATCCAGAACACCACGCTGAACCGTGCCGCCAGCCTGTTCGTCGGCGCCAACCCCAACTTCAGTGGCAGCACCGGCAGCCTGGTGATGACCACCGGCTCCAGCATCAGCATCCAGGGCCTGGCCGGCTCGAACCTCAGCGTGGGCGCCACGGGCACCGGCTCGTTGACGATGAACACCAGCAGCATCACGATGGCCAGCAACGGCCAGGCCAACATCAATGGCAGCGTGCAGCTGAGCAACGGCTCGCTGCTCGACGCCGGCAGCTTCCTGGGCATCGCCGCCAGCGGCGGCACCGGCAGCCTGCTGATCAACAACAGCGAGGTCAAGGCCGCCGAGATCGTGATTGGCACTGGCGGCTTCCTCGGCGGTAGCGGCGCCACCGTCATCGGCAACCTGACCAACAACGGCACCTTCAGCCCCGGTGCCTCGCCGGGTCGCTTCACCATTCTGGGCAACTACACGGCCGGCGTTGGCAGCAAGCTGATCCTCGAGGTGGAAAGCGACGGCGCCGGCGGCTTCCTCTCGGACGAGGTGATCTTCGGCGGCACGGTGGACCTGGCCGGCCTGGCCATCGAGTTCCGCTTCCTCGGCGACACCAGCCTGCAGGAATTTGCCAACACCGGCAACTTCCAGATCGACCACTTCCTGAAGAAGGAAGGCGGCGGTGTGCTGGACGACAGCAGCTTCACGGAAGTGAGCTTCGCGGCCACTGCCGGCAACATGGCGCTGGAAGGCTTCCAGTTCGATCCGGCGGTGGGCATCCCTGCTGCCGTACCGGAGCCGCAGACCTGGGCGCTGATGCTGCTGGGCCTGGGCGCGCTGGGCAGCCTGGCGCGGCGGCGCCGCGCCGGCTGAAGACCTCAGCCGCCTGCGCTGCCGGTGGCGCAGGCGCTGGCGGCCGTTGCCGTCGTCGCGGGGCCGGTAACGCAGTGTGCTGGCGCTCATGCCCACCAGCCTCAAGGCCTGGCGTTCGCTCAAGCCTTGTTCCTGCAACTGCCGCACGACCTCTCCACGTGCCGCCACGGCCACTGCTTTCCCTTGAGCACCTCGCGCATCGCGTCGATCTCGAGCATCGAGTTGGCCAGCAGCTACTTCAGCTTCGTGTTCTCGGTCTCCAGCGCCTTCAGGCGCTGGGCGTCCAACACCTTCATGCTGCCGAACTTGGCCTTCCAGGCGTAGTAGCTCGGCTCGCTGAAGCCAAGCTTCCTGCATAGCTCCATGACCGGCAACCCGGCATCGGCCTCATGCAGGAAGCCAATGATCTGTTCCTTGGTGTACAGCATCTTCATCGGTCCAATCTCCGTCTAGGGCTGACCCGGTCCCAGGATTCAGGACCAATCAATTACGGAGACGACCGGCATGATTTGGGCTCCGCGGAAGGGGCCAGGTGCAACTGCAGCGTATGCACTGTCTCACCAGGGCGCGACAGCGCCGACACTGCGCGCTTCGCCGAGTTCGACGCGGCCGTGAACGAACCCAGTTCGCGCTGTGGGTACCGAGCATTGGTCGCAGAATCTGGGCACGCGCAGATAGCTTGTGACCACGCCACTGAGTACTGCGGTGCTTGAGACCTGCCCTGCCTGACAAAGCGCCACTGAGCATGATCGTTCGCAGCCTGCCCGCCCGGTTTGGAGATTGCCTGCTGGTCACCTGGGGATCGCCGAAGCGAGCCATGTTGATCGATGCCGGGCTGGGCAAGACCTACACCGAGGCACTGCGGCCAGCGCTCGTCCAATGCAAGAGCCTGGGCATCCGGCGGCTGGAACTCGTCGTCGTGACACACATCGACCGTGACCACATCGGCGGGATCGAGCAGACGCTGAAACTTCAGCACGAGCATGGCCTGCCCGTTACCGAGGTCTGGTTCAATGGCGAGCCCCACCTGCCAAGGGAGCCCGCGCGGCCCAGAGGCGTTGAGCAGGGCGAGACGATTGGTCGATTGCTCAGGGCACAAGCGATGCCCTGGAACACCAGTCTGGCAGGCAAGGCCATCCGCATTCCCGCTCGCGGGCCGTTGCCAACCGTGACGCTGCCAGGCGGGCTTCGCCTCACCGTGCTGGCGCCCGACCTGGCACAACTCAAGCGACTGGCCGATCTATGGCCCGAAGCGGTGCGCAGCGCCGAGGCAGTGGAGTTGCTGCCACGTGGACCGGTCTCGCCGCGCCGGCCTCCGCCCGTTGCACCCATCGACATCGACCGGCTTGCTGCAGAGCCCTTCAGCGAAGACGACAGCGTGGCCAATGGAAGCAGCATCGTGTTGCTGCTGGAGCAAGGTCGGAAGGCAGCGGTTCTGACTGGAGACGCGTACCCCAGCCTGGTCCTGGCCGGCTGGAAGCGTCTGGTGGCCAGCCGTGGTAGCGCACCGAAGTTGGATCTGCTGAAGCTATCGCATCACGGCAGCAGCACCAATACCTCGCCCGAACTCTTGCGCACGCTGAAGCCTCGACGGGTTCTGGTGTCCTCGGACGGCAGTGCCTACGGGCACCCGCATGCGCAGACGCTGGCCTGGGCAGTGCGCGAGCTCAAGGGCGTGGAACTGCTGTTCAACTACGACAACGAGTACTCGAGGCCGTGGGCCCAGACCGCGGCACGACCGCGATCCGGCTTCAAGGTCCGGTTGGGCGGTCCGGACGGCATCGCGGTCTAGTGCCGCGCACGGGGCAGAGATGTCGTGGGAGACCCGCCCCACCCGGCGGGCACCTGCGCACGCTCAAGCAGTCAGGCGGTGTGGCGTTGGCTTGCCAGGGCTAGGCCCCCCAGCCCTAGCACCAGCAAGAGTGCCGATGCGGGCTCTGGCACAGGGTTCGCCGGACTGATGAGTATCGATATGCCACCGGCATTGTCGGGCACGTAGTAGTCCCGCAAAGTGAAGACCAGAGTCTTCGCGGATGCCAAGCTGAAGGTGGCTTCGAAATGCTTTACCAGTGAATTGTTGGCAACCTCCGCCGCGGAACTCCCGCCGGCGGCCTCGTAGTACTGGATGGTATTGCGTGTGGTGTTGTCCGCCATCACAAAGGCCCACGCCCAGGACGAGGTGTAGATGTTGTAGCTCCAGGCCTGGAACAGCGCGCCCGGCTGTCCAGCAGCATTGGTGATCCTGTAGTCACCTGCCGGCAGCGCCAGCGTGACCGGGGTTCCGATCAGGTTCAGGTGCTGACCCGGTACAGGCGCAGGATCGCTGCCTCCGCCGTCGTACGTAAAGCCATGCGTGGCGTCGATGTTGACGACCTGCGCCTGCGCCGCAAAGGCAATGGACAGCGCGGTCAACCAGCACAGTCGGAGCACCGGACCCATGGAGCACCTCAGAAGATCACAGCAACGTTCGCAGCGTATCGGTCCCAGGCGGCGGCCGTAATCCTATGTTCTTAGGGGGATGGGGACCGTGTCGGCGCTGCGCCTGTCTGACCGTATGCGCATAGGTCACGGGCCAGCGGTGGAGCCCCTGACGGTGGAAAGGCGTCCTTAGCTGCCAGCTCGGACGGATTGCGCGGGAGCTGACTTTGGCGGGTGCCCGGTGCTGGCCGGGACCGCCGACTCGCGGCCAAGGCTGAGATCAGTCAACTGATCCGTCTTGGCCTGAACGGCTGGTCTTCGAGGCGACGACCTCGCTATTTCGACCCACAGCTGACCTAAGCCCGATCAAATTGGCAGCACGGAAGCGGTCATTGGCTACCGAGCGGCCACCGAGTTGGCGAGCAACTTGAGCTTTCCGCAATCGGCCGACGTTAGATCGTCCACCAGGGTCAACTCGCTCCTGCACGCCGACGATCGCGCTGCCCAGCGCTAGGACAGCCGGACGGATGTACTGCTGATTCTCGCGTGCGCGTCGCCGCCTGGCTGCTGCTCCGCTTGCCGTTGGCGGCCAGCTCCGGATTGAGCTTCGACGAAGCCAAGCGGCTGGAGTATGAACAGGCAGTCGGCACTGCAGGTCCAGCGCAGCACGATCGACGGCGCACATGCCTTGCTGCCGGCCACCGCCACGCTGCCCGACCCGCGGCTGATCGTCGCCAGGAGCCCCAAGCCTCCACCTCGTCGCCCATCAGTCCAAGGGCCGATGTGCGCCGACGGCTGACGTGCGCGCTGGTTACAGCAACGCCTGCACTCCGATCCGAGGTGCCGAGCCTGGCCAAGGTACAGGATCACCGGCCCCGCCGACTCGTCGCCGCGGATGGCCATCGTGATCAGCAGCACACGCCTGCCCGGATCGCGCACCGGGTCGAACTGCGTGTCCGGTCGGATGCTGCGTACCCGTGGCCCGCCCGCGTCCGCGCGATCAGTGGTGCCCGGGCCCGCCGTGGACGGCGCGCGTCCAGGCCATCAGGTCGACGTGGGTCTGCGCGCCAGGCGCGGGGGTGTCCTTGCGGGTCGCGCGTGCGGACGAGCCGTTTGGCGCGTGCGCCGGCTTGCGCACCGGCTTGGCGCCGACCGCCCCGGGCGGCGGGGCTTCGGGGCTGTGCACCGCGAGCTCGTCGAGGATCGCGCAGTGCGGGTCGTCGTCGCCGTGGCAGGACTCGACCAGGCGCTCCAGCGCCGTCTGCATCTGCGCCAGCTCGCGCATCTTCTCGTTCAGCGCGTCGAGCTGCGCCTGCGCCAGCGCCTTGACCTCGCGGCTGGCACGGCGGCGGTTGCTCCACAGGCCCAGCAGATCGGCGATCTGCTCCATCGAGAAGCCGAGCTGCCGCGACTGGCGGATGAAGCGCAGGATCGAGACGTCGCGCTCGCTGTACTGGCGGTAGCCCGAGTCGGTGCGCGTGGCCGCCGGCACCAGGCCGATCTGCTCGTAGTGGCGGATCATCTTCGCCGACACGCCCGCGGCGGCGGCGGCTTCGCCGATGTTCATCCAGTTCGACATGGGGCCCTCCGGTCGATCGACGTGATTGTCAGGGCGGAGCTTGAAGCTTGTCATGGGGGCAAGGTCAAGCGGCAGCAGCCACTCTTCATCAAAGACCCTCGACGATCACCGCGTTGTAGCGGCCCGCCGCGAGCCGCAGCCGCTTCAGGTCGCCGTACTCGGGCGAGTGATACCACTGCTGCGCACGCGCGAAGTCGGGGAACTCGATCATCACCAGGAACGCCGGCGACCAGGCGCCCTCGACGCGCTCGGTGCGGCCGCCGAGCGCGACGTAGCGGCCGCCGGAGCGCTCGACCAGCGGGGCCACCCGCTGCTTGTAGGCCACGAGGCCGGCGGGATCGGTGACTTGCAGGTTCTCGAACAGGCAATAGGCTGACATGGGTTGCTCCTTGCTCAATCGGCCCGGCCCCGAGCAGGGCCGGGCGGGCGGTGCGGCCGAGGCCGGTCACGGGATCGCCGCGTTCCAGTCGGGCAAGTAGCCGGCGTCGATCAGCGCCTCGGCTAGCGTCGCGCGGTCCTCGTCGCTGCGCACCTGCACGGTCTGCGCCTTCAGGTCGACGCGCACCTCGCAGGCCGGGTCGGCCTGTTTCAAGGCCTTGGTCACGGTGCTGGCGCAGTGGCCGCAGGTCATGTCGGGGAGTCGGAACTCGATCATGGAATCTCCATACGGGGGTTGGGGAGCCGCCAGCATCGACCTTGCCAACGCAGCAAGGTCAAGGCCGACCTTGCGCCTCGGCCGTCTTGACCTTGCCGTGGGGGCAAGGTCGAGCATGCCGGGCATGGCGGGGCACCGGCTCCGCACCCACCGGAGCCCCAACGATGTCCACCTCCGCTGCCGCGGCGCTGACCGCCACCCCGAACCCGTCCGCTGCTGCCGCGGCCGAGCACCGGCTGCCGATCGAAGGCATGACCTGCGCCTCCTGCGTCGCCCGCGTCGAGAAGGCGCTGAAGGCGGTGCCGGGCGTGCAATCGGCCGAGGTCAACCTGGCCACCGAGTCGGCGTTGGTGCGCGGCGCGGCGGGCATCGGCTTCGAGGCGCTGAGCGCGGCCGTCGAGAAGGCCGGCTACACCACGCGCGAGCCGGTGGCGGCGAACACCGGCGGCCATGGCGCGTCCGCCACCACGGCGGCCACGCCGGCCAAGCGCGCGGGGTCCGAGGGCTGGGCCATCGTCGTCGCCGCCGTGCTGACGCTGCCGCTGCTGCTGCCGATGCTGGGCATGCCCTTCGGCCAGGACTGGAGCCTGCCCGGCTGGCTGCAGCTGGTGCTGGCGACGCCGGTGCAGTTCTGGCTCGGCGCGCGCTTCTACCGCGCCGGCTGGAAGGCACTGAAGGCGCGCGCCGGCAACATGGACCTGCTGGTCGCGCTCGGCACCAGCGCCGGCTACGCGCTGAGCGTCTACCAGCTCGTCGCCCATGCCGGCCACGACATGAGCCACCACCTGTACTTCGAGGCCTCGGCGGTGGTGATCACGCTGGTGCTGCTCGGCAAGTGGCTGGAGACGCGCGCCAAGCGCCAGACCAGCGCGGCGATCCGCGCGCTGCAGGCGCTGCGCCCCGAGACGGCGCGCGTGCGCCGGGGGCTCGGCGAGTTCGAGCTGCCGATCGCCGAGGTGCGGGTCGGCGACCTCGTCGTCGTGCGTCCCGGCGAACGCGTGCCGGTCGACGGCCTCGTCGTCGAGGGGCGCAGCGAGGTCGACGAGTCGCTGCTCACCGGCGAGAGCCTGCCGGTGGCGCGGCAGCCGGGCGAGCGCGTCACCGGCGGCGCGGTCAACACCACGGGGCTGCTGCTGATGCGCACGAGCGCGGTCGGTGCCGAATCGACGCTGGCGCGCATCGTGCGGCTGGTGGAGTCGGCGCAGGCGCAGAAGGCGCCGATCCAGCGCCTGGTCGACCGCGTCAGCGCGGTGTTCGTGCCGGTGGTGCTGGCGATCGCGCTCGTCACGCTGCTCGTCTGGGGCCTGGCCAGCGGCGACTGGACACAGGCAATCCTGAACGCGGTGGCGGTGCTCGTCATCGCCTGCCCCTGTGCGCTGGGCCTGGCGACGCCAACCGCGATCATGGCCGGCACCGGTGTGGCCGCGCGCCACGGCATCCTCATCAAGGACGCCGAGGCGCTGGAGGTGGCGCACCGCATTGACACCGTGGCCTTCGACAAGACCGGCACGCTGACCGAAGGCAAGCCGGTGCTGGTCGCCGCCGAACCCGCGCTGCTCGACCGCAGAGCCCTGCTGGCGGCGAGCGCAGCGATCCAGCACGGCAGCGAGCACCCGCTGGCGCGCGCGGTGCTGGCCGCGGCGCAGGCCGAGCAGGTGCGCTCGCCGCAGGCCAGCCGCGTGCAGGCGGTGGCCGGCCGCGGCCTGGCCGCGACCGTCGAAGGCAGCGAGCTGCGTCTGGGCAGCACGCGCTTCATGCAGGAGCTCGGCGTCGATCTCGGCGCGCTGCAGGCCCGCGCCGAGGCGCTGCAGGCCGGCGGGCGCACGGTGTCGTGGCTGGCCGACGTGAGCGCAGCGCCGCGGCTGCTGGGGCTGCTGGCCTTCGGCGACCGCGTGAAGGATTCGGCGCGCGACGCCGTCGCTGCGCTGCATGCCGCCGGCGTGCGCACGTTGATGGTCACCGGCGACAACCGCGGCAGCGCCGCAGCGGTGGGCCGCGCGCTCGGCATCGACCGCGTCGAGGCCGAGGTGCTGCCCGAACACAAGGCCGCGCTCGTCGCCGAGCTGAAGCGGAGCGGCGCGACGGTGGCGATGGTCGGCGACGGCCTGAACGACGCACCGGCGCTGGCCGCGGCCGACGTCGGCATCGCCATGTCCACCGGCACCGACGTGGCAATGCACGCCGCCGGCATCACGCTGATGCGCGGCGACCCGGCGCTGGTGGCCGCCGCCATCGACATCAGCCGCCGCACGTGGCGCAAGATCCGTCAGAACCTGTTCTGGGCCTTCGCCTACAACGTGGTCGGCATCCCGCTGGCGGCCTTCGGCCTGCTCAACCCGATGCTGGCCGGGGCCGCGATGGCCTTCAGCAGCGTCAGCGTCGTCGCCAACGCGCTGGGGCTACGCCGCTGGCGCGCGCAGCGGTGATCGCCTTGTGCGAGCCCACCCGGTGGCGGGCCTACAAACGCAGGACCGAGTCCCCGGTCAGACCGACAGAAGTCATCGATGGGACAGCCGCTACCGTGCACATGCCACGCAGCCGAAAAACCCTTCAAAACCGCTGCGATACACTATTTAGATGGTTCGCATGGTTCGGACGTTGTTGATCTGGTTGCTGGCCCTCGCGCTGCCCGCGCAAGGCGTTATCGCTGCGACCATGGTCTTCTGCGGGCCGAGTCACCACGATCGTGTGGCCGCGGTCGCAGCGGCTCAGCAAGCTGATGCGGCGCATTGGCTGCAGGATTCCGTCCCGCGTACCCACGACGTCACGGCCGTCGTTCAGGCCGAGGTCTCGGCTTCCGACGAAGCCGCGGTGACCGACAGATTCACTCCATCCGGCATGCAGAAGTGCAGCGTCTGCGCCTCGTGCTGCTCGGCCGCGGCGATCCACGACACGGTGGCGAAGCTGCCCGTGCTCGAACCGGCTGCAGCGGACTTTGCTGCCTCGGCGTCCGCCGTCGAGCCCTATGCGGCCGACGGGCCAGACCGTCCTCCTCGAAACATCCTCGCGTAGCCGGTAGGCCCCGCTCGCGTGCCTTGGCACGCGATGCCTCGCCCGGCTTCATTCGTGCCCCGCTGCGAACGCAGCGACGGGCTTGTGGACTTTCACGCGAGGACACCATGTTCAAGATTCTTCTGCGCTGGCTCGTGCGGGCCGCGCTTTGCACATCCGCCTTTGCCGCACAGGCACAAGGCGCCGGCTCGCCGCCCACCGCGCCGGCCGCGCGGCCCGATCCGCTCGACGCCAAGGCCAGCGTTCCTGCGCTGACCTACCGTTCGTCGCTGGCGCACTACCGCGGCTTCAGCGACGACAAACCCCTGTCCTGGCGCGAGGCCAACGATGCGGTGGCACGCATCGGTGGCTGGCGCGTCTACGCCCGGGAGGCACAGCAGCCTGAGGCAACCCCGACCGGCAAGGATGCGGCGACCTCGCCCAAGCCCGGTGCGGCCGGCACGAGTCCATCCCAACCGATGCCCATGCCACCGGGCCACGGCGGGCACAAGTCCCCATGAGGCCCGCCATGACCGAATCGACGAACAACCCATCCTGCCGGCGACCGCGCTGGCGCATTGCGGCGATGCTGGCCACAGCCGCGTTCCTCGGCGGCTGCGCCTCCTTCTCGCCCGACGGCGGCTTCGGCCCGGTGCAGCAGACGGCCAAGGACCGCCTCGGCAAGGACCTGCAGCGGGCGCGCTCCGACGCCGACCGCGACGCGATCGACCAGCGCGTGCGCGAGCTGCTCGCCAAGCCCTTGTCGGCCGATGACGCGGTACAGATCGCGCTGCTCAACAACCGCGGGCTGCAGGCCGAGTATCACGAACTCGGCATCGCCGAGGCCGACCTGGTGCAGGCCGGCCGGCTGCCCAATCCGGGTTTGGCTTTCGCCCGCAAGGCGCAGGGCAGCGAGGTCGAGCTCGAATGGCTGCTGGCCATCAACGTGGCCCGGCTGGTCGCGATCCCGCTCTTCATGGAGGTCGAGTCGAGGCGCTTCGCGCACACGCAACTGCGTGTGTCGTTGCAGATGGTGTCGCTCGCAGCCGATGCGCGCAAGGCCTACCTCCACGCGCTGGCGGCCGAGGAGACCGTGCGCTACATGCGCGGTGTGATGCAGGCCGCCGAAGCCGGTGCCGAGCTGGCGCGGCGCATGGAACAGGTGGGCAACTTCAACAAGCTGCAGCGGGCGCGGGAGCAGGGGTTCTACGCCGATGCGGCACTGAACCTGGCGCGCGCGGAACAGGCTCAGCGCGCAACGCGCGAACGGCTGACGCGGCTGCTCGGCCTGTGGGGAGCGCAGACCGCGTTCAAGCTGCCGGAGCGGCTGCCCGACCTGCCGCAGTCGGTCACGGAGCTGCCCGATCTCGAACGTCTTGCGCTTGAACAGCGGCTCGACGTGCGCGGCGCGAAGCTCGCGGCCGAACAAACGGCGAAGAACCTGGGGCTGACCCGCAGCACGAGGTTCATCAACGTGCTCGAGGTCGGTGCGATCTACAACACCTTCAACGACGCACCGTCGCAGCGCGGCTTCGAGATCGGCTTCGAATTGCCGTTGTTCGACTGGGGCGATGCGCGCGTGGCCAAGGCCGAAGCCATCTACATGCAGGCCGTCGACCGTGCCGCACAGACGGCCATCGACGCGCGCTCCGAGGTGCGCGAGGCCTACACCGGCTACCGCTCGGCCTGGGACATCGCACGCCACCAGCGCGACGAAATCGTCCCGGTGCGCAAGCGCATCTCCGAAGAGAACCTGCTGCGCTACAACGGCATGCTGATCGGCGTGTTCGAGCTGCTGGCCGACGCACGCGCGCAGATCGCCAGCGTCAACGGCTACATCGAGGCGCTGCGCGACTTCTGGATCGCGCAGGCCGACCTCGACATGGCGCTGATCGGCAAGCCCAGCCTCGCCACCCCCGCGGGCCCGGCGGCCGCCGCCGAAGCCGGCGGCCCCGGCCACTGAACGAACAAAGGACATCCTCATGCTTTCCCGACGCAAACTCATCGGCGGTGCCGGTGCCATCACGGCGGCCGTTTCCGCCGCCGCGGTCAGCAAGGTGGCCATGGCCGCGCTGCCCGAGCCGGTGACCCAGACCAAGCCCGACACGATGCCGCCGCTGATGCCCAGCACCGGCCGCCCCTACAACCCCTGCGTCACGCTCAACGGCTGGACCTGCCCTTGGCGCATGAACGGCGGCGTCAAGGAGTTCCACCTCGTTGCCGAACCCGTGGTGCGCGAGATGGCGCCCGGCTTCAAGGCGCACCTGTGGGGCTACAACGGCCAGAGCCCGGGGCCGACGATCGAAGTCGTCGAAGGCGACCGGGTGCGCATCTTCGTCACCAACAAGCTCGGCGAGCTGACCAGCATCCACTGGCACGGCCAGCGCCTGCCCAACGGCATGGACGGCGTCACGGGTCTCAACCAGCCGGGCATCCCGCCGGGCAAGACCTTCGTCTACGAGTTCGTCGCGCGCCGGCCAGGTACCTTCATGTACCACCCGCATGCCGACGAGATGGTGCAGATGGCGATGGGGATGATGGGCTTCTGGGTCACGCACCCGAAGGGCAAACACCCGCTGATCGACGAGGTCGACCGCGACTTCTGCTTCCTGCTCAACGCCTACGACATCGACCCCGGCAGCTACACGCCGAAGATCATGACGATGCTCGACTTCAACCTGTGGAGCTGGAACAGCCGCATCTTCCCCGGCATTGACAGCCTGAACGTGCGCCACATGGACAAGGTGCGAATCCGCATCGGCAACCTGACGATGACCAACCACCCGATCCACCTGCACGGCCACGAGTTCCTGATCACCGGCACCGACGGCGGCCCCACGCCGAAGAGCACGCGGCTGTACGAGGTCACGACCGACGTCGCCGTCGGCCAGATGCGGCAGATCGAGTTCCTGGCCGACGAGGAAGGCGACTGGGCGTTCCATTGCCACAAGAGCCACCACACGATGAACGCCATGGGCCACGACGTGCCGACGATGATCGGCGTCGATCATCGCGGCGTGGCGCGGCAGATCACCAAGCTGATACCCGACTACATGGTGATGGGCGAACGCGGCATGAAGGACATGACCGAGATGGAGATGCCGCTGCCCGACAACACCGCGCCGATGATGGCGGGGCAAGGCCCGTTCGGCGCGGTCGGCATGGGCGGCATGTTCAGCGTCGTGAAGGTACGCAAGGAGCAGAAGCCGGGCGACTACAGCGACCCGGGCTGGTTCAAGCATCCGCCGGGCACGGTCGCCTACGAGTTCACTGGGGCGCTGCCTGAGCCGGCGCGCTTCAAGGCCGAAGGCAGCGGTTCGATGCCGCCGGTCGCCAGACCCGCCACCCCCACTGAAGTCAAGGTGCGCAAGCCCACCGGCGGGCACTCCGGTCACTGAACTTCAACCTCGAAACCCAGCAAGGAAACACGCCATGCAAGTCAGCAAGAGAAGCCTCATCGTCGCCACCGCAGCTGGGCTGCTCACCTCCGCCGGCCGCGTGCTGGCGCACGGCGACGAGAAGCATCCGGCCAAGAGCGGCCCGGCGAAGAAGGAACAGAAGGACTGGGGCATCGCCGGCGACGCCGGCAAGGCCCGGCGCAGCATCGACGTGGGCATGTCCGACGGCATGCGCTTCACGCCCGACCGAATCGCCGTCAAGCTCGGCGAAACGGTGCGCTTCGTGGTCCGCAACGACGGCAAGCAACTGCACGAGTTCGTCATCGGCACCAAGGCCGAGAACGAGAAGCACGCCGCGATGATGCTGAAGTTCCCGAACATGGAGCACGACGAGCCGTACATGGCGCACGTGCCGCCGGGCAAGACGGGCCAGATCGTCTGGACCTTCAACCGCGCCGGGCAGTTCGAATTTGCCTGCCTGGTCGCCGGCCACTACCAGGCGGGCATGGTCGGCACGATCACGGTGAGCGCGTCATGACGCCCGGCCGGCGCGACTTCATCGCCGCGGCCCTGGCGGCCCTCGCCGTGTCGGTGCCGATAGGCGCGACCGCGGCGCCCGTGCCGATGGAAGTCTGGAAGGCGCCGACCTGCGGCTGCTGCAAGGACTGGATCCGTCACCTCGAGTCCAACGGCTTCAAGGTGACGGTCCACGACAGCGGCAACACCGCGGCTCGCTCGCGCCTGGGCATCCCGAAGCGGCTGGGCTCGTGCCACACGGCGCTGGTCGAAGGCTATGCCATCGAGGGCCATGTGCCGGCGCGCGAGATCCGGCGCCTGCTTGCCGAGCGGCCGAACGCGATCGGTCTGGCCGTGCCCGGCATGCCGATCGGCTCGCCCGGCATGGACGGCCCCGAATACGGCGCCCGCAAGGACCCGTACGACGTGCTGCTGCTCCGCAAGGACGGCAGCACCCCCTCCTATCGCAACTATCCATGAAGGACATCGAGACCATGAACACGACCCCGAAGACATTGATCGCCGCCGTCGCCATCGCCATGCTGACGCCGCTGGGCGCGCTGGCGGACGACGCCCACCACAAGCCTGCGGCCGCGAAGGCCGCAGGTGCCGATGACCTGACCGACGGCGAGGTGCGCAAGGTCGACCTCGATGCGGGCAAGGTGACGCTGAAGCACGCCGACATCAAGAGCCTGGACATGCCCGCGATGACCATGGTCTTCGCGGTCAAGGACAAGGCCATGCTCGACAAGCTGAAGACAGGCGACAAGGTCCGATTCAAGGTCGTCAACGACGGCGGCAAGTTCACGCTGACCGAGATCCGGCCAGCGAAGTAGCGGGCGGTGGCGCGAACCAGACCGGCCGCCTCTGTTCTGTCGGCCTTGCTCGCCATGGCGCTGCTGCTCGTCGCCGGCTGCAGCACACCGCGTTTCGACGCGCCGCGGCCGCCTTGGTACGCACTCGCCGATCTGCAGTCCACGACACTGGGACGCGAGACAAGCATGGCGGCCGGCCAGCATCCGGGCCGGTCCGGCTTCAGCCTGGTGCTCTCGGGGCGCGAGGCTTTGTCCACGCGAGCCGAGCTGGCGGACCTGGCCGAGCGCACGCTCGACCTGCAGTACTACAGCGCCGGGGACGACCCGACGACCGAGCTGCTGCTGCTGCGCATCGAGGCCGCCGCGTGGCGCGGGGTGCGCGTGCGCATCCTGCTCGACGACATCTACCCGCCGTCGCGCCGTTTCGGCCGGCGCGCCGCCGCGCTGCACCCGGGCATCCAGGTGCGCATCTACAACCCCTTCTTCTGGAGCGGCGACTGGGACCCGGTGCGCGTGGCCGAAGTGCTGGTCGATGCCGAGCGGCTGAACCGGCGCATGCACAACAAGCTGTGGATCGCGGACAACGCCGCGGCCATCATCGGCAGCCGCAACCTCGGCGATGCGTACTTCGACGGGCGCGACGCAGGCAACTTCGCCGACGTCGACCTGCTTGCGGCCGGGCCGGTCGTCGGCGAGCTGTCGCAGTCCTTCGACCTCTACTGGAACAGCGCTTCGGCGGTGCCGATCGAGCGGCTCGGCGCCGCCGTGGACGCTGCTGCGGCCGAACGCTGGCGACAAGCGCCGCATGGGCGCACTGCCGCCTGCGAAGACGCGCCTTCTTGTGCCCCGCTGTTTCCGCTGACCCGACCGGGCGAAGCCGAACGCCTGCGCGCGAAGATCGACCGGCTCGTCTGGGCCGACGCCAGCGTCGATTTCGACCTGCCCGAGGAGCGCAAGACCCAGGTCGCCTCGGGCGTCGAACACGGCTGGATCGAGGACCGACCGGGAGGGACCCGCACCGAGTCCGAACTGCTGATCGTCTCGCCGTACCTGGTGTTCGGAGAAGATGCTCTGCAGCACCTGGCCGACATGCGCCGACGCGGCGTGCGCGTCGCGGTGTTGACCAACTCGCTGGACTCGACCGACTCGCTGGCCGCGCACGCCGGCTACGCGCGTCAGCGCGAGGCGCTGCTGGCGGGTGGTGTGGAACTGTTCGAGATGCGGCCCACGGCCGAGTTGAGCCGGCATGACCGGACGCACCGCTGGCTGCAGCCGGAGGCGGGCAGCCTGCATGCCAAGGTCGTCATCCAGGATCGCCGCCAGGCGATCGTGGGTTCGCCGAACCAGGACCCGCGCTCGCGCCTTCACAACCGCGAAGTCTGGCTGACGGTGCGCAGCGCCGCCATTGCCGCGGAACTGGCCGCACTGTTCGACGAGGCCAGCGACGCGCATCACGCCTACCGGCTCGAACTGGTGGATGACGTCGATGGCCCGGCTGTGGAGTGGCACACGCAGCAGCAGGGCCAGGCGATCATCCACCGTACCGAACCGGCGGCCAGCCCGTGGTTGAAGCTTCGGCGCGCGGTGCTGGGTGCGATGATTCCCGAGCATCTGCTCTAAAGGCAACGCTGAACGATCCCACCGATCGGCAGGTTGTCGCGCTGGCAACGTCGCGATCGCCTGCCTGATTGCCGGCCACTACCAGGTGGGCATGGTCAGCACGATCGAGGTCGCCACGGCGGTTGCCGCCACGAAGCCCTGATCACCCACCGAACGGCGCTCGTGAACGCCCTTCACAACCGGAGAATCCGATGAAGAAGACGATTGCAGCTCTTGCCGTGTTGCTCGCAGCGACGCTGCCGGCGATGGCCCAGCCGAAGGCCGACGACCATGCCGCACACCACGCGCCGGCCGCAGCCGATATGAGCGAAGGCGAAGTCCGCAAGGTCGACAAGGGCGCCGGGAAAATTACGCTCAAGCATGGCGAGATCAAGAGTCTCGACATGCCGCCCATGACGATGGTGTTTGGCGTGAAGGATCCGGCGCTGCTGGACCAGGTCAAGCCCGGTGACAAAGTGCTGTTCAAGGCCGTCAACGAAGCCGGCAAGTTCACGATCAGCAACCTGCAGGTAGTCAAGTAACGCCGAAGGGGGTCTGCACGTGGACGCTGCAAGCCGCACCCGGCGACGCCGCTGGCTGCTGATCGCGCTGCTGGTCATCGCCGGAGGCGTGGCCCTGGCGATCCGCTTCCTGATGCCGGAGACGGGATCGGTCGTGCTGCGCCCGGACGATGGCGCAGTCACCGCGCTCGGCCAGCGGATCTACGCCGCGCATTGCGCGTCCTGCCACGGCGCGAACCTGGAGGGGCAGCCGAACTGGCGGCAGCGTGATGCGCAGGGCCGCCTGCCCGCGCCGCCGCACGACGCCGGCGGCCACACCTGGCACCACCCCGACGAGGTGCTGTTCAGGATCACGAAGCTCGGCGTCGCCAAGGCCGCGGGCCTGCCCGGCTACGACTCGGCGATGCCGGCCTACGAAGGCGTGCTGAGCGACGGCGAGATCGTCGCGGTGCTGTCGTGGATCAAATCGCGCTGGCCGGCTGAGATCCGCGCCAAGCACGACGAGATGAACCGGATGTCGAAAGCCAGGCCATGAAGCAAGTCGAACGGGAATCTCCGCTCGCGGCGGTCTCCGCTGCCCTCGTCTGGCCCGCTGGCCCCGTGCGCCGGTCGGACGCGAAGTCCTTGACGCAGGTCATGCGCAGCTGAGGGCGCGGTCGTACCATGCAATGGCGACCGTGCTCAAGTGCTTCGTCTGGATTCAAGTCTGCCGTGAACGCCTTGCGTCGACCCCGAAACCGGGTCCTCGTGCTGAGGATGGTTCTGTTCGTCTGGTTCTTCGCACTGGTTTCGGGCTGGGCGAATGCATGCCTGCTGCAGGGCCGTGCCGCGGGTCAAGCCGTCCATGCGGCACACACCGGGTCGGTGGCGCTTGTCGAGTCCGGCGCCGCCGCGCACTCCGGCCATGGCGGCGTCGACGATGGGACGGGAGCAGCGCGCGCCGCATGCCAGGACCTCTGCGACGACGAGCAGAGCACGATTCCGAGCCAAAAGCTGCCCACCGCCGCTGAACTCGGCCCGGCGCTGCTGTTGCCGGTTGCGCCGTGGAACGCCGTCGTCGCACCGGCGACCGGGCCCCGCCTTCGCCTGCCCGGCGCCGCGCCGCCGCGCGAGCCGCCGGTGGCCATCCGCTTCCTGCGGCTGACGATATAGACCCTCCCTCGGGGGCTGGTGGCGCCACGGCGCCTGCGGCTCCCGCATCGCCTCGGCCGACGACCTGTCGACGCCGAGGCAGCGGCGCTTGTGCCGTCCTTTCCATCTCGACTCATGACCCAGGAGTTCCTATGAACGCGATTCGCTCGACCACCCTGATTGCCGCCCTTCTCGCCGCGACGGCCGCTGCCGCACAGACCCAGCCCGCACCCGCCGCAAAGCGCCCCGCGCCCGCGGCGTCGATGCCGGCGCCGATGGCCGAACACATGTCCCGGATGGACACGCAGATGAAGGCCATGCAGGCGATGCACGAGAAGATGGCCAACGCCCGCACCCCCGAGGAGCGCCAGGCGCTGATGGCCGAGCAGATGAAGATGATGCAGGAGGGCATGGCCATGATGGGCGGCATGGGCCTCGGCATGGGTATGGGAATGATGGGCGGCGGCGCCGGCATGGGCGTCCCCGGCGGCATGCGCGGCGGCGCGATGACGCCGCAGGAGCGTCAGCAGTTCATGGAAAAGCGCATGGAGATGATGCAGTCGATGATGCAGTTGATGATGGACCGCATGCAGGCCGCGCCGCCTGCCTCGAAGTAAGCCGCGCCGGGAGGCTGCGATGGACCACGAATCGCACGACACGCGCCCGCCGGGCTTCTGGCGCAGCCGCTTCGGCCTCGGCTGGCTGGTGCTGGCCGGAGTCGCCGGATGGTTCCTGTGGCAGGAGCACCGCGCGCACCTGTTCGGCGCCTTGCCCTTTCTGCTGCTGCTGGCCTGTCCGCTAATGCACCTGTTCATGCACCACGGGCATCACCGGCACCATGGCGGCGGTTCGCGCGGCGACGGATCCGGCAGCGCCGGGCCAGGCGCTGCGCCAGGCCGCCGGGAGGATTCGCGATGACCAGCGATACACCCGCCTATGGCCTGTGGGGCCTGGTGCTGCTGAACTCTGCCGTCTTCCTGATCTTCGCGTTCAGCTTCACCAAGCCGCAGACGCCGCGCGACTGGCGCAGCTTCGGCGCCTTCGCCGCCTTCATCGTTGCGCTGTTCGTCGAGATGTACGGCTTCCCGCTGTCGATCTACCTGCTGTCCGGCTGGCTGCAGACGCGCTATCCGGGGCTCGACATCCTGTCGCACGACGCCGGACACCTTTGGTCGACGCTGCTCGGCGAAAAGGGCGATCCGCACTTCGGCGTGCTGCACCTCGCGAGCTACGTCTTCCTCGGCGGCGGCTTCTGGCTGCTGTCGAGCGCCTGGAACGTGCTGTACCACGCGCAGCGACGGCATGCCCTGGCGACGGCGGGCCCGTATGCGCGCATCCGCCATCCGCAGTACGACGGCTTCGTGCTGATCCTGCTCGGCTTCCTGCTGCAGTGGCCGACGCTGCTGACGCTGCTGATGTTCCCGGTCCTGGTCGTCATGTACGCACGGTTGGCGACGAGCGAGGAAGCCGAGATGCGGGCGCGCTTCGGTGCGGCCTGGGAGGCCTACGCGGCGCGCACGCCCCGCTTCATCCCTGCGTCAGGCTCCGGCGCGGGCCGCGGTGAAAGCCGGTCGTGACCGCGCCGGCCACCGCGCCAGCGTATCCGCTGTCCGAAGCTGCCCACGCCAGCCTGGCAGTCGATCCGCAGCGCGCCTTCGACTGGCTCGACGATCACCGCCACCTGTCGTCGCACATGGATTCGTCGTCGTGGATGATGGCCGGGTCTTCGATGTCCACCGAGATCGATGAGCGCCGGTTCCAGGAGATCGGCAGCCGGCTGCGAATGAAGGGCCGAGTGCTCGGCGTCCCGCTCGAGCTGGATGAACAGGTCGTCGTCCGCGAACCGCCGCGGCGCAAGTTCTGGGAGACGATCGGCGAGCCGAGGCTGCTGGTGATCGGCCCGTACCGCATGGGTTTCGAGATCGAAACCGCCGGCAGCGGTACCGCGCTGACGCTGCGCATCGACTACCGGCTGTCTTCACGCAGGTTGGCGCGCGGACTCGGGCTCATGCTGGGGCGCGCCTACGCGCGCTGGTGCGTGCGGACGATGGTCCGCGACGCGCAGCGTGCACTGCAGGGTTGATTGCCGGCTTCGCTGCAGCGCTTGACTTTGACATCGTGGGAAGGTCTATCGTGCAGCCGCCATGACGGATTCGTCATCGATCAGGGAGTAAGAAAGCCATGGACACACGCGCTCACACCGGCCATGAACATCATGCGCACTCTCACTCGCACGCGCATCCACCGCCGAGCGCTGCCGCCGGATTGAAGGATCCGGTCTGCGGCATGACGGTGACCGAAGTGTCGCCGCACCACACCGAGCATGACGGCAGGCCATATTACTTCTGCAGCGCGCGCTGCCTGGCGAAGTTCAGCGCCGAGCCCGCGAAGTACCTGCAGCCCGCGGCGGCCGAAGCAGCACCTGCACCGCCCGCCACCGGAGCCGCGCCCGGCACGATCTACACCTGCCCGATGCACCCGGAGATCCGCCAGGACCATCCGGGCAACTGCCCGAAGTGCGGCATGTCGCTGGAGCCGGTGTTGCCCGATCTGGACGAAGCCGAGAACCCGGAGCTGGTGCACTTCCAGCGCCGCTTCTGGTGGACGCTGCCGCTAACCGTGGTCGTCACTGTGCTGGCGATGTTCGGCCACCGCTTCGGCTGGTTCGACATGGCCACGCAGAGCTGGATCGAGTTGGTGCTGACGCTGCCGATCGCGCTGTGGGCCGGCTGGCCCTTCTTTCAGCGCGGCGCGCAGTCGATCGTCAACCGCAGCCCGAACATGTGGACGCTGATCGGCCTGGGCACCGGCGCGGCCTTCGTCTACAGCGTGGCTGCCACCGTCGCGCCGCAATGGTTCCCGGCGTCCTTCCAGTCGATGGGCCGGGTGGCCGTGTACTTCGAGGCGGCGGCGGTGATCATCTCGCTGACGCTGCTTGGCCAGATCCTCGAGCTGAGGGCGCGCTCGCAGACCTCGGCCGCGATCCGCTCGCTGCTCGGCCTGGCGCCGAAGACCGCGCGCCGCATCGCCGCCGACGGCAGCGAAGAGGATGTGCCGCTGACGCACGTGCACGTCGGCGACCTGCTGCGCGTGCGCCCGGGCGAGAAGGTGCCGGCGGACGGCGTGGTGGTCGAAGGCACGAGCGCAGTCGACGAATCGATGCTCACCGGCGAGCCGCTGCCGGTGACCAAGCGCGCCGGCGACAAGCTGATCGGCGCAACCATGAACACCAGCGGCGCGCTGGTGATGCGCTCCGAATACGTGGGCGCGGCCACGGTGCTGGCGCAGATCGTGCAGATGGTCGCCCAGGCGCAGCGTTCCCGCGCGCCGATGCAGCGTATGGCCGATACCGTGGCCGGCTACTTTGTGATGGGTGTGGTCGGTATCGCGCTGCTGACATTCTTCGGCTGGGGCCTGTTCGGGCCGGAGCCTGCATGGATCTACGGACTGATCAACGCGGTGGCGGTGCTGATCATCGCCTGCCCCTGTGCGCTGGGGCTGGCGACGCCGATGTCGATCATGGTTGCCACCGGCCGCGGCGCGACGAACGGCGTGCTGTTCCGCGACGCCGCCGCGATCGAGAAACTGCGGCAGGTCGACACGCTGATCGTCGACAAGACCGGCACGCTGACCGAAGGCCGACCGGTGTTCGAACGTGCGCTGGGCATGCCGGGATTCAGTGCCGACGAGGTGCTGCGCCTGGCCGCCAGCCTGGACCAGGGCAGCGAACACCCGTTGGCAGCCGCCATCGTTGCTGCGGCCCGAGACCAGGGCCTGACGCTGGACAAGGCCGAGCACTTCGATTCGGAGTCAGGCATCGGCGTGCGCGGCACGGTGAACGGCAGGGCCATCGCGCTGGGCAACACTTCGCTGATGCAGCAGCTCGGCATCGACGTGTCACCGCTGGCCGGCGACGCCGAAGCCTTGCGCGGGCGCGGCGCGAGCGTCATGCACCTGGCGGTCGACGGCCGGCTGGCTGGGCTGCTGGCGGTGTCGGACCCGATCAAGGCGACGACACCCGAGGCCCTGGCCGCGCTGAAGCGCACCGGCCTGCGCGTGGTGATGGCCACCGGCGACGGCCTGACCACCGCGCGTGCCGTGGGCCAGAGCCTGGGCATCGACGAAGTGCACGGCGAGGTCAAGCCGGCCGACAAGCTGAAGCTGGTCGAGCAGTTGCAGGCGCAAGGCCGCGTAGTGGCGATGGCCGGCGACGGCATCAACGACGCACCGGCGCTGGCGCGCGCCGATGTCGGCATCGCGATGGGCACTGGCACCGACGTGGCGATGAACAGCGCGCAGCTCACGCTGGTCAAGGGCGACCTGCGCGGCATCGCCACGGCGCGGCAACTGTCGCAGGCCACCGTGGCCAACATGAAGCAGAACCTCGGCTTCGCCTTCGTCTACAACGCGCTCGGTGTGCCGTTGGCCGCCGGGGTGCTGTTCCCATTTACCGGGTGGCTGCTGTCGCCGATGATCGCCGCGTTGGCGATGAGCCTGAGTTCGGCCTCGGTGATCGGCAACGCGCTGCGCCTGCGCGCGGCTGCACTGCGCGAGGCCTGAGGCGCCGTCGCCTTGTCGCAAGTCAAACCTGGCCGCCGGGTCCGACGTAGACTGAAATCTATGCGCTGGGGTCGAAGCTTCCGACGCCGGATGTCCGGTGGCTTGGTATTGCTGCTGCTGTTCATGCAGCTTGCCACGGCTGCCTATGCCTGCCCGGCCGAACTGCAGACGCCGCGCAGCGATGCCGCGATGGCGACGATGCCCGATTGCGACGGCAACATGGCGCGCGACATGGATGCCGACCAGCCGCAGCTGTGCAAGACCCATTGCCAGCAGGGCGAACAGGTCGTCGGCGCGGGAGCCACCGTGGGCGACTGGACGCCGGTGCCGCTGCTGCTGGCGGTCCTCAACTGGCAACGCGCGGCGCAGACCGATCTGGCGCCCGCACGCACGCATTCGGGCCCGTGGTCCGACCCACCGCTTGGCGCCGCGGCGCCAGGCTCCCCACCAATCTACCTGTCCCTGCTCGCCCTGCGCAATTAGCGGGGTCGTGAGCGGTGCCGGCGCCTGTGAGGCGCCGCGCCGTCGTTTGCGAACCCCGTTCCCTTTGCGATGAAGGATGCGACATGGACATTCCACTCTTGCGCCTCGGCGCCACCGCTTGGCTGCTGCTGGGGCTGCCGCTCGCGGCCAGCGCCGCCCTGAGCTTCGACGAGACGATGCAGCTGGCGCGCGAGCAGGCACCGGCGCTGCAGGCACAGCGCAGCGCGCTGGATGGCGCGCAGGCCCTGCTGCCGGCCGCCGCCACGCTGCCCGACCCGCGGCTGATCGTCGGCCTGGAGAACCTGCCGATCACCGGGCCGGACCGCTTCAGCACCACCGCCGACTTCATGACGATGCAGCGCATCGGCCTGATGCAGGAGGTACCCAATGTTGCCAAGCGCGAGGCGCGGGCGGCCGGCGCGCAGGCGCGCATCGAGCGCGAGCGCGCGCTGCTGGCGGTGACCGAACTGACGGTGCGGCGGGACGCCGCGCTGGCCTGGCTTTCGGTGTACTTCGCTGAAGACCGCGCGGCGCAACTGAGCGCGCTGGAACGCGAGAACCGGCTGCTGCAGGACACGCTGGACGCACGCATCGTCTCGGGCCAGGCGCTGCCGGCCGAACGCACGATGGCGCGCATCGACGCGCTGATGGTCGCCGACCGCCGCGACGATGCGCTACGCGATGTCGAGCGTGCACGCGCCTCGCTGCGCCGCTGGGTCGGGGCGCGCGCCGCGGAGCCACTGGCAGGCGGCCCGCCGGCGCTGCAGCTGGCGCCCGAGCAGCTGCGCGCCGATCTGCACCGCCATGCCGAGATCGCGCCCTACGATGCGATGCAGGCGATAGCCCGGGCCGAGGCGCGCGAAGCCGACGCCGAGCAGCGCGGCGACTGGGGTTGGGAAGTGGCGTACAGCCGTCGCCCGCAGTACGGCGACATGATGTCCTTTCAGCTGGTCTTCGACCTTCCCTGGGACCGCGAACGCCGCCAGCAGCCGCAGCTGATCGCCAAGCAGCGCGAGGCGGCACGCATCGAGGCCGAGCGCGCCGACACGATGCGACGCCACGCCGAGGAGATCGACGCCCAGCTCGCGGAGCTGAAGGCCCTGGACGCGCAGCACGCACGCCTGGAACGCCAGGCGCTGGCGTTGAACAGCGAACGCGTGATGCTGGCGCTGGCCAGCTACCAGGCCGGCCGCGGCGACCTAGGCGCGGTGCTGATGGCGCGGCGCGAGGCGGTGGAGACGCGGCTGCGGCTGATCGACCTGGACGCGCAACGCGCCGCGCTGCGCGTGCGCCTGAACAACCTGATCGCGGAGTGACGAGCCATGGCGACGACATTCGCACGCATCGCGGGCGCGGCTGCACTGCTCGGCCTGGGTGCCCTGGCCGGCTGGGGCTACGGCCAATGGCAGGCCAGACAGGCCCCGACCGTCGACGGCACGGCGGCGCCGCAGGCTACCGCCTCGGCCGGCGAGCGCAAGGTGCTGTACTGGTACGACCCGATGGTGCCGACGCAGCGCTTCGACAAACCCGGCAAGTCGCCGTTCATGGACATGCAGCTGGTACCGCGTTATGCCGATGAGGGCGAAGCGCAGGCCAGCGCGCCAGGCGCCTTGACGGTTTCGACGCAGGCGAAGCAGGCGCTCGGGCTGCGCCTGGTCCGCGTCGAGAAGCGCGCGCTCGGCGCAGCGGTCGAGGCGGTGGGCACGGTGCAGCTGAACGAGCGTGACATCGCCATCGTGCAGGCGCGCACCGCCGGCTTCGTCGAGCGTGTGTTCGACCGTGCGCCAGGAGACGTGATCACCGCCGGCGCGCCGCTGGCCGAACTGCTCAACCCCGAGTGGCTCGGCGCGCAGCAGGAGTTTCTGGCGGTCAAGGCAGCCGGCGATGCCGCGCTGGCGCAGGCCGCGAAGCAGCGTCTGGTGCTGCTGGGCATGCCGGCCGCGCTGGTCGAGCGCGTGGACGCAACGGGTCAGCCGCTGGCGCTGCAGACCATCACCGCCCCGATCGGCGGTGTCATCAGCGAGCTGATGGTGCGCCAGGGCATGGCGGTCGCGCCGGGAATGACGCTGGCACGCATCAATGGCCTGGGCACGGTGTGGCTGGAGGTGGCGCTGCCCGAGGCGATGGCCGCAGCGATCCGGCCCGGCCAACCGGTGCAGGCGCGTTTCTTGGCGCTGCCCGGCGAAATCGTCTACGGCAAGGTGGCTGCGGTGCTGGCCGAAGCCAACCGCGAGGCGCGCACGTTGCGCTTGCGCGTCGAGTTGCCGAACCCGGGACAGAAGCTAAAGGCCGGGTTGTTCGCACAGGTCAGCCTGCGCGGCGCGGCGCACGAGGCGTTGGTGGTGCCGGCCGAAGCCGTGATCCGCACCGGCAGGCGCGCGCTGGTCTACGTGTCGGAGCAGCCCGGCCGCTACCGGCCGGTGCCAGTGGAGATCGGCGAGCAGGTCGATGAATGGATCGTCGTGCGCAGCGGCCTCGCTGCCGGGCAGCAGGTGGTGGCGTCGGGCCAGTTCCTGATCGACTCCGAAGCCAGCTTGCAAGGCGTGATGGCCCGTGCCACGGCCCCGGCGGCGACCGCCTACCACACGACCGGCGTGATCACGCAGATCGAAGCCGGCAGCATCACGCTCGACCACGCGCCGGTGCCGGAGCTGAAGTGGCCGGCGATGAGCATGCCCTTCCTGCTGGCCGATCCGGCGCTGGCGCGCGGGTTGAAGCCGGGGCAGACCGTGAGCTTCAGCTTCGACAAGCAGGGCGACAACTACCGCGTCACCGCCATTGCGCCGCAGGTCGAGCCTGCCGACCCGCACGCCGGCCACGCACCGGCCGCTGCCGCGTCGGGAGCGTCGCGATGATCGCCGCGCTGATCCGCTGGTCGGTGGCCAACCGCTTCCTCGTGCTGCTGGCCACAGCCTTCCTCACCGTCGCCGGCCTGTGGGGGCTGCGCACGACGCCGGTCGATGCGCTGCCCGACCTGAGCGACGTGCAGGTCATCATTCGCACCAGCTGGCCCGGGCAGGCGCCGCAGATCGTCGAGAACCAGGTCACCTACCCGCTGGCGACGACAATGATGTCAGTGCCCGGCGCGAAGACGGTGCGCGGCTTCTCGTTCTTCGGCGACAGCTTCGTCTACGTGCTGTTCGACGACGGCACCGACTTGTACTGGGCGCGCTCGCGCGTGCTCGAATACCTGAACCAGGTGCAGGGTCGGCTGCCAGCCGGGGCGAAGACCGCGCTCGGCCCGGACGCCACCGGCGTCGGCTGGATCTTCCAGTACGCCTTGGTGGACAAGTCTGGGCGCAACGACCTGTCGCAACTGCGCGCGCTGCAGGACTGGTTCCTGAAGTACGAGCTGAAGAGCCTGCCCGACGTGGCCGAAGTCGCCAGCGTCGGCGGCATGGTGCGCCAGTACCAGGTGCTGCTCGACCCGAACAAGCTGGTCGCCTACGGCATCACCCACGAGCAGGTGCGCAACGCGCTGCTCGCCGGCAACCAGGAGACCGGCGGCTCGGTGCTCGAGATGGCCGAGGTCGAGTACATGGTCCGCGCCAGCGGCTACCTGAAGACGCTGGACGACTTCCGCACCATCGCGCTGGCCGCTCGCAGCGGCATCCCGGTGCGCCTGGGCGACGTGGCGACGCTGCAGGTGGGCCCGGAGATGCGCCGCGGCATTGCCGAACTCGACGGCGAAGGCGAGGTCGCGGGCGGCGTGGTCGTGCTGCGCTCGGGCAAGAACGCGCAGGCGACCATCGCGGCGGTGAAGACGCGGCTGGCCGAGCTGCAGAAGAGCCTGCCGCAGGGCGTGGAGATCGTCACCACCTACGACCGCAGCGCGCTGATCGAGCGCGCGATCCACAACCTGTCGACCAAGCTGGTCGAGGAGTTCGTCGTCGTCGCGCTGGTGTGTGCGATCTTCCTCTGGCATCTGCGCTCGTCGGCTGTAGCCATCATTGCACTGCCGCTCGGTGTGCTGATCGCCTTCCTGGTTATGCGATGGCAGGGCATCAACGCCAACATCATGTCGCTCGGCGGCATCGCCATCGCCATTGGCGCGATGATCGATGCCGCGGTGGTAATGATCGAGAACGCGCACAAGAAGATCGAGGCCTGGCAGCACGCTCATCCCAAGCGCCAGCTCGACGGCGACGAGCGCTGGCAGGTGATCACCGAGGCCGCGGTCGAGGTCGGCCCCGCGCTCTTCTTCTCGCTGCTGATCATCACGCTGTCGTTCATCCCGGTGTTCACGCTGCAGGCGCAGGAAGGGCGGCTGTTCGGCCCACTGGCCTTTACCAAGACCTATGCGATGGCGGCGGCAGCCGGGTTGTCGGTGACGCTGATCCCGGTGCTGATGGGCTACTGGATCCGCGGCCGCATTCCCGACGAGCGGAGCAACCCAATCACGCGCGCGCTGATCGCCGTCTACAGGCCGGCGCTGGACTGGGTGCTGCGCTGGCCGAAGGCGACGCTACTGATCGCGCTGCTGGCGCTGGCCACCACCGCCTGGCCCCTGCAGCGTCTGGGCGGCGAATTCCTGCCGAGGCTCCACGAAGGCGACCTGCTGTACATGCCGTCGGCGCTGCCGGGACTGTCTGCACAGAAGGCGGCTGATTTGCTGCAGCTGACCAACCGGATGATCAAGACCGTGCCCGAGGTCGAACGCGTGTTCGGCAAGGCTGGCCGGGCCGAGACCGCCACCGACCCGGCGCCGCTGGAGATGTTCGAGACGACGATCCAATTGAAGCCGCGCGAGCAGTGGCGCGCCGGCCTGACCCCGGAGAAGCTGATCGAGGAACTCGATCGCGCGGTGCAGGTTCCGGGGCTGTCGAACATCTGGGTGCCGCCGATCCGCAACCGCATCGACATGCTCGCCACCGGCATCAAGAGCCCGATCGGCGTCAAGGTGACCGGCGCCGACCTCGACGCGATCGACCGCGTCGCGCTGCGCGTCGAGCAGGTAGCCAAGGCCGTGCCCGGCGTGTCGTCTGCGCTGGCCGAGCGGCTGACCGGCGGGCGTTATGTCGACGTGCAAATCGACCGCGCGGCGGCAGCACGTTACGGTCTGAACATCGCCGACGTACAGGCGGTGGTCGCCGGCGCGATCGGCGGCGAGAACGTGACCGAGACGATCGAGGGCCGCGCGCGCTTCCCAGTGAACCTGCGCTATCCGCGCGAGGTCCGCGACACCCCGCAGCGGCTGGCGACGTTGCCGATCCTGACCCCAATGGGCCAGCAGATCACGCTCGGCGCGGTCGCCAAGGTCGGCATCAGCGACGGCCCGCCGATGCTGAAGAGCGAGAACGCGCGCCCCTCGGGCTGGGTCTACATCGACGTGCGCGGCCGCGACCTCGCGGCTGTGGCCGACGACCTGCGCGGCGCGGTGACGCAGCAGGTGAAGCTCGAACCGGGCATGAGCATTGCGTACTCGGGCCAGTTCGAATACTTGGAGCGCGCCAACGCGCGGCTGAAGGTGGTGGTGCCGGCGACGCTGCTGATCATCTTCGTGCTGCTGTATCTGACCTTCGACCGCCTCGACGAGGCGGCGCTGATCATGGCCACGCTGCCCTTCGCGCTGATAGGCGGAGTCTGGCTGCTGTACCTGATGAACTACCAGATGTCGGTCGCCACCGGCGTCGGCTTCATCGCTCTGGCCGGCGTCGCCGCGGAGTTTGGTGTGGTCATGCTGCTGTACTTGAAGCACGCGCTGCAGGACCGTCTGCGAGCCGGTGCGAGCGCTACACGCGAGGTTGTCGACGACGCGATCCGCGAAGGCGCGGTGCAGCGCGTGCGACCCAAGGCAATGACCGTGGCTGTGATCCTGGCCGGCCTGGTGCCGATCGTCTGGAGCAGTGGCACCGGCTCCGAAGTGATGAGCCGCATCGCCGCGCCGATGCTAGGCGGCATGATCACGGCGCCGCTGCTGTCGCTCTTCGTCGTGCCGGCCGTGTACGCGCTGCTGCGTCGACGGGCCTCCTCGTCGCGATAGGCGATCTGTCTCGCAGCAATACAAACTGGCGGCTACCCGATACCTGTCGCTCGTCTGGGTCAGCTTCTGGCCGACACCGGGTCTCCAGCGAAGAGCCAGTAAGCTGACCTTGGCGGCCAGGGACACCGCGATACGAGGGACCGCTTCCTGACGCTGGCGCGGTTCTCCGCTCCCGGCCATCAGCGGGTATTCACGAACGGCAGCTATCACGTAGTCCAGCGCAGCTGAGAGCGTTGATAAGCAAGCCCCGCATTTGGCAGTCGGGTTCACGCGCGGGTTCACGAATTGACATCGAAAGGCACTGCTGGCCTGGGTCCTTACCATCGGGAGGGCCCGGCAAAGACCGGGGAGAGGAACCGCCGATGACCCAGTTGCCAATCGAAGTGGCGCGCGAGCTGAGGGTGCGGCTGCGTGACGCGCACTTCACCACCTTCAACACTCTGAACACCATTCTGACAGGGGGCCTGGTGGCCTACCTGCTGCGCCGCGTGCTGGAGCTGGCGCCAGATCAGCGGCCCTGGCTTCTGATCGTGGCGAGCATGCTGGCCATTCTGGCCTGCTGGAGCGGGCTGTTCCGCATGCTGGCGCTGTTGCGGTTCCCCTCGCGCATGTCCGATGCCTTGCTCTCTATCGCGGCCGGTGCCGCTTCGTACATGATGGTTACCGAGATCGACGCCGGGCCACGGGCTTGGCTGCAGGCTGCGGCGGCCGTCGCCTTCTTCGGCGGCACCGGCACGCTGAACATGCTGCGTGGGGCGCGCAAGGACCCGTTCAACGACGATGTGCTGCCCCTCATCGAGCGCGACTTCCGGCTGGCGGCCTGGGCGCGGCTGGCCTTCATGCCGATCACCCTGGGGCTGGCCTTCAGCGGCTGGCCCGACGTGGTGCTGGCCTGGGCGGCCGTGGCCGGCGGGCTGCTGGCCTTGCTGGTGGATGAGGTGGTGTGGGGTCGGTCGGTGGCGCTGACGACCCGGCCCGAAGTGCTGCACAGCGAGCGCGAGGCACTGCGTCAGGCTGGGCTGTTGGGCGAGCGGCGATAGGGGCATGGTTGGCGGACATCGAGGCTGGAGGTCTTCCGCCCACGCCGCCAGCAGCTGACCTGGTGCCGCGTGGCGGCTGCGGGCGTTCCCCGCGATCAGGCTGTCCAGCGGCCGCCGGCAACGCAGATTCACACCGCGCCGATTCACATCCCCAGGTAGCGCCCCGGCCGGTGCTTCAGCGTGAGGATGGCGCCGATAGGCACCGCGCCGACCACCGACTGCAGTACCTGCACCTGCGGCACTACGAAGAAGGCCGCCAGCACCACCAGCACCTCGACCAGCATCTGGACCACGCCGGCGCTGATGGCGCGGCTGCTGTCCGGCGACGGGCCTAGCTCACAGTCCCGGCCATTTGCAGGTACTCCACGCAGTCCGGTTCCGGCGCCCGACTACTATGCTCGCCTGACAGCGTAGGGGTACCCATGAAACGAATAGCGGCATCGGCAGTCGCGCGCATAGTCCTTCCCAGCCTTGCACTGCTGACGGCCACGACGCCCACGCATAGCGACACCCGCGCGATTGCTGTTCATGGGATAGGGGCACACGGCTGTCTGCGGTTAATGGACTTGGTCGAGCTGACGCGAAGGTTGGAGCAACCTGAGCGCGGCCGAACACCCGAGCAGATCGAGCTGAGTCTTTTTGTTGAGTGGGTCAGCGGCTACATCAGCGCCGTAAATGCGAACGACCGCCCCCAGTACGGGAATCAGATCATGTTCCTAAGCGATTCCGCTCTTCTAGACGCACTAGTCGAACAATGTAGGACTCTTCGTGCCGAGCTCGGCATACAAGGCCAACCTCGAAGTGATGTACGAAGTGATGTACGTGTGGCGAGCGCGGCAGCCCGCTTGGTTGACGTTCTTCGTAAGCGCTGAGATGGACGCCAAGCTCGGCAACAACGATGCTCAGACCTACCGTCACCGCGCCACATTCCGACTCTACCGGGAGTTCCAGTTCGCAGTCCAACAGACCAGCCGTTGAGGCCGCTCAAACATGATGGCGTTGCGGGAAGGTCAGCTGTACTTCGTATAGCTGCCGCTCAGGCCAGGTCAAGTAGCGGGTGCGAACGACGGCTTGCTGTCGCAAACCGTAAGTACGTCCTCCGGCGTCGACTGGCTCCTTACGCTGCAATGCGGCCTGCCAAGCCTGAAAACTGGTACGAAGACTAGCGGCTGCGCGTGGCGCGTGTTCTTGGCAGTGGCTACATGCGCCTCATGCAGGTAGCAAGCTGGTCTGTCTGCGCCGCAGGCAGTTGCAGGCTGCGCAGCCATTCGTCTGCATCCGCTCTCGACGTCGCATGTACAGAGCCGCCGAATCGCGGTGCCACTGACGGAAGAGTTGCTTCACCCTCGCGGCGATGGACACCTCGACTGATGTTGTGGGGATGCGACGCAGCCTCAGCAAGACTCAGCACCGGTGACACGCAGGCATCTACCGACTCAAACACCTTCTGCCAGTGGTTCTGCGTCTCGCTGCCGAAGGCGGCAGCCAAAGCGCCTCGCATTGACGGCCAGCCCGCGCGGTCCATCTGATTGCCGGCATGCCATTGCCCATGCAGACCCAGGCCATGAGTCAGTGCGTCAAAAAACCTAGGCTCTAGGGCACCCACCGCCATGTACCGCCCGTCACGGGTACGGTAGGTGTCATAGAAGGGCGCGCCACCATCCAACATGTTGCAGCCGCGATCGTCCCGCCAGGTCCCCTGGGCGAAGCGTGCCCAGACGGACGCCAACATAAGTGTCACGCCATCGACGATAGCCGCGTCGATGACGGTGCCGCGGCCACCTCCGCGCGTACTGACCAAACCCGCGAGCACCCCGGCAACCAGGAACATCGCTCCGCCGCCATAGTCTCCTATCAGGCTGAGCGGCGGCACGGGAGAATCGCCCCTGCGCCCGATCGCGTGCAGTGCGCCTGTCAAGCCGATGTAGTTGATGTCGTGCCCGGCGGTCTGTGCCAACGGGCCGTCCTGACCCCAGCCCGTCATGCGCCCATAGACCAACGCCGGCTGCACCCGCAAGGCGGGATCAGGGCCTAGCCCCAGTCGCTCCATGACACCCGGTCGGTAGCCTTCGATCAGCACATCGTGCCGCTGCAGCAGTGCCAGCACCAGCGCGCGAGCGTCTTCGCGCTTCAGGTCGAGCGCGAGCTCGCAGACCCGGTGGCGATCGATCTCGTTGCAGTCGCTCCCCGGCATGAATGGCGTCGCATGGCCTTTAGGGCGCACGATGCGCACCACCTCGGCACCCATCTGGCCCAGCATCATCGCGGCAAAGGGCACTGGGCCCAATGCTTCGAACTCAAGCACCCGCACGCCGGTCAAGGGCGAACGAGGCTGGGATGATGTCGGCATCCTCAGACACCCCAGTCTTCGAGTTCCCTGGTGCTAACCACGGCCCCCAACGCTGCGGCGCGCACGGCAGCGACGTGAATCATTGCCTGGCCATCTGAATCGAAGGCAACGAGACGCTGCTGCAGCACTGCGTGTGCATAGAGCAAACGCAGTCCGTCGCCACGTTCACGGAGCAGATGGCAGCCTTCCAGGGCCAGAACGACCGCGCTGATGGTGTGGTACGTACGCATGCCCAGCGATACCGCGCCGATCGGCTCGTCTTGCAGGGCAAGATGCTGGAGTTCGTCGCTCAGGCAGTCGATGCGCTGGCGCAGCAAGGGCAGCACGCGAATTGCTGGCCAGCGCCGAACCGCCGCGTCGAGCTCCTGCAGCAGCCCCCGCAGTAGCGGCTGATGGGCGTGCTTGCGCCCCACCGCGCGAACCACCAAGTCAATTGCCACGATGTTCGACGTGCCTTCCCACAAGAGGCCCGTCTGGGCATCTCGTACCAATCGTTCGTTGACATAGTCGGTGATGAACCCGTTGCCTCCGCGCAGTTCCATGGCGGCGGTCGCTGCAACGACGTTGTCGCGGCAGGCCCCCAGCTTAATCAAGGGAGTCAACACCCGAACTCGCGCGGCGGCATCGGCATCGCCTGCACTGGCGGACTGCACCCAGCGCAGGACGAAGAAAGCCAACGACAGCGCCTGTTCGGCGGCCAGGCGCAGGCTCAATAGCTGCGGCTGCACCATCGGCATGTCCACCAGACGACGGCCGAAGGCTCGACGCGTGTGAGCCACAACCAGCGATTCGTTCAGGCAGCGGCGCATCATGGCAGCGGCACGCACACCATGCGACAACCGGGACATGTTCACCTGTTCCAGCACGATCTTCAGACCGTCGCCCTCCTTGCCCACAAGCAGCGCATGCGCACCATCGAACTGGATTTCGCCCGTGGGCATCGAGCGGGTGCCCAGCTTGTCCTTCAGGCGCCGGATCGCATAGCGGTTGCGCTTGCCATCGGGCAGCCTGCGCGGCACGGCGAAGAGGCTCAGGCCGCGGGTGCCGTGTGAATCCGGATCAGAGCGGGCCAGCAGAAGAATCAGATCCGCGTCCGCCGCCGAGCAGAACCATTTCTCGCCATGGATCGCCCAACCATCTGCAGCACGCACCGCCGTGGTCGCGATCGCGCCGACATCCGAGCCCGCTTGCCGTTCGGTCATCAGTTGAGCTCCCTTGAGGAGCCGAAGCGGGTCGATGCTGGTCAAGCCCTCCAGGTAGCGCTGCTTCAGTTCGTCGCTGCCATGGGTGGCAATGACATGGGCACAACTGTCGGTCATCGCAACCGGGCAGATCAGGCCGAACTCGGCCTGCACGAACAGGTATTGACAGACATAGCGCAGCAGCGCAGGTGCAGTGCCCGGCAGCCCGATCAGCCCTGGCCGTCGGCCGATGGCGTGGATGCCGAAGTCGCAGTAGGCGTACTGCTCAAGCTCGCGATAGGCGGCGTGGGTTTCGATCCAGTCCTCGTCGCGACCGACCCGGTCGCGTGTGTGCAGCCGCGGCGGATTCCGGTCGGCCATTGCAGCCAGCTCATCCAGCCGCCCCCCTGCCAGTGCCCCCAGGCGACGCAGCGGGGTCCGCGATGCTTCCAGCAACTGAGGGTCCAGGTTCAGTTGCAGCAGGTCCTGCAACCCCTGGTCGATGTCGAAGAAGTTGAGCCCGCGGCAATCGCCGGCCATGCCGTCGTCGGCCGAAGCCACGGATGGGAAGCCATCGGGTACGGAGTGCAGTTCCATCGGTAGGTGCATGCAGTTCGACTGCCGGACAGCCTAGCGCCGCCACTCATCGGTGCGCCATGTCGGTTCCGCATCGCGGCACGCGCAAGCCGCAATTGGCAAGATACTGGCGCCAGCATCCTGGAGCCGCCAATGACCAATGAAAAGCAGAACGTAGACAAGCAGTACGTCGCGTCCGTCGCAAAGGCGGTGCAGATCCTGTCCTGCTTTCGACCGGCCACACCGCTGCTGGGCAATCAGGACATAGCCACCCGCTGCGGTATGCCGAAATCCACGGTGGCGCGCTTCCTTTACACCCTGAGCAAGCTCGACTGTCTGGAGTACGACAACCGCCACGACAAGTACCGGTTGGGCTCACGCATTGCTACGCTGGGCCATTCGAGATCGGCCGGTGATGACATCGCCGAACAGTTGCAGCCCGCGATGCGCCGATTGGCCCTGGAGCATGACTGCCTGGTCACGCTGGGGGCCTACGAGGACGCCAGCATCGTTTGCCTGGCCGGTGCGCGAGGACCGTCGACGCAGGCGCCGTCAGTGGAGCCCGGCATGCACGTATCGGTCTTCTCCACGGCCATGGGGCGCGCCTATCTCGCCTCCTGCGGCCGGCTGGAGCGGCAGCGCATCCTTGACCAGGCTGTCCGGCGCAAGCCAACCGAGGCCGAAGCGTTGGGCAAGATGGTGCACAGCGCGGTGGCGGAGTACTCCCGACGGGGTGTTTGCACGACCATCGAAGGCTGGCGCCGGGGTCACAACGGCATCGCCGTACCGCTCTTCCTCAAGCAACATGGGCGGCGCCTCACGTTGGGCTGCGGCGCGCCAAGCCGCGAACTGACCCCGGAGCGCGTGTTCACTGAGCTGAGCCAGGCCTTGCTTGCTACCGCCAACGAGATCGAGGTCGCGTTCGAGCGTCGTGCCCGGATGGCGCGGACACGCCAGCCCCCTCCGCGACGCCTCTGAAGCGGTGCGCGGTTGGCCGCCTCTGTGCCGCGATGCGGAACCGCCATAGACCCTGCGCAGCGCTGGCTCCTACGATGCCTTGACATCGACCTGCCTCATCGGTTGTGTCGAAGTGGCGCTGTCACGCGGCGCCAGATGTCACGGAACACACAAGGAGACACCGATGAAGGCTTTGATCGCAAGCTTGTGTCTGGTCATCGCAAGCGGGTGGGCCATCGCTCAAACACGCGGCTTTCCAGATCGTTCGCTTCGCATCATCGTTCACGTAGGAGCGGGTTCGGGCTCCGATGCTGCCAGTCGCTTCGTTGCCGAACGCCTGGCGCGCACCTTGGGACAGCCTGTGATTGTGGAGAACAAGCCCGGTGCCGGCGGCAACATCGCCGTGATGGCGGTACGCTCGGCACCTGCCGACGGATACACACTGCTGATGACCAGTATTTCCACACTTTCGGTGAACCCGATCGTCATGAAGGACCTGCCCTATGACCCGGTTAAGGACTTCAAGCCCATATCGGGGCTGATCCGAACTACCAGTGCAATCGTTGTCAGCCCCAACTCGCCGTACCGCAGCCTCCAGGATCTGGTCACCGCAGGTCGCAAGGCCACTCAGCCACTGCAGTTTGCGCACTACGCGCCCGGCTACCGGCTGGCCGTGGAGTGGTTGGCCGACCTGTCGGGCATGAAAGTCTCCCAGGTACCCTACAAGGGCGCTTCGGCCATGCTGCCCGACGTCATGGAAGGAAGGGTGGATTTCGCCATCACCGACCTGGGGGGCGTCGAACAATTGGCTAAAGGCGGAAAGCTGCGCTTGCTGGCCGTGTCCAGCGAGAAGCGTGTGGCCGAGTTTCCGGAGGTGCCCACCGTTGCGGAAAGTGGCTTTGCCGAGTGGATCAACTATCCCTGGACCGCACTTCATGTGCGCAGCGAGACGCCTGACGAAGTCACTGCCATCCTGGTCGAGGCCATGCGCAAGGTGATGGCCCTCCCGGAGGTGGAAGAGTATGCCCGCAAGACGCCAGGCACTGCGCTGATGCCTTACGGCCCGGCCGAACTGCGCAGCTACCACACGACGGAATTGCAGCGTTTTCGGGCCCTGGCCACCAAGGTTGGTATTCGACCCGAATGAGCGCGGACGACGCGCCCATGGCTGGGCAGTTGCCGGTTTACGCGCCACTGGCAGGTGTGCGCATACTTGACATGGCGACGGTGGTGGCTGCGCCGCTGGGAGCCACGCTTTGCGCAGACCTCGGCGCAGACACCGTCAAGCTGGAACTGCCAGCTGGTACCGATACGCTTCGCACGCTGGCACCCGTTTTGAACGGCAAGCCGGTGTGGTGGAAGGTCGCCAACCGCGGCAAGCGGGGTATCACGCTGGATGTGCGCAAACCGGCAGGGCGGGATCTGCTGCTGCGCATGCTTCCGCGCTTCGACGTGCTGGTGGAGAACTTTCGTACCGGCACCCTAGCCGGCTGGGGCCTGGACACTGCGACGCTGCTGGGGGCAAACCCGCGGCTGGTTGTGCTGCGGCTCACAGGTTTCGGCCAGACCGGGCCCTATGCGCGCCGCCCTGGCTTTGCCCGGGTCTTCGAGGCCATGACCGGATACACCAGCCTGACCAAGTCTGCGGACGGCACGCCACTCCACGCGGACTTTCCACTGGGTGACGCGGTAGCCGGGCTCTATGCCGCGTTCTGCATCGCTGCCGAGATGGTGCGCCTGCGTGACGATCCACAGGCGCGAGGCCGCGAGGTCGACTTGGCGGCCAGCGAAGCGCTGTTGCGACTGCTTGATCCGATTGCCGCAGAGCATGTGTTGTGCGGCACTGTCCGGCAGCCTCGCGGCAGTTCGGCCAGCTATACGGCGCCCTCCAACATCTATTGCAGCGCGGACGGCGTGCACTTTTCGATGGCAGCATCCTCTGACGAAATGTTCCGACGGCTGGCGCAGGGTCTTGGCCGAAAAGATTGGCTCGCCGACCCGCGTTTCGGCCACAACGCCAGTCGCCGAACGCACACGGCGCTGATCGACGCAGAGGTGGCACAGAGTTTCGCCGCCATGCAGTTCGACGACATCGTGGAACTGCTTGATCGCATTGCCGTGCCCTTCTCCAAAGTCAATGATATTCGCGACGTCCTGGCCGACCCGCACTTCTCGGCCAGGCAGGCCTTCGTGCATTGCGCGGACCCCGACTTCGGTGTCTTGCCTACCGCATGCGTCGTACCGCGTTCGCCCGGCTATCAGTCGCTCACACCAACATCGGGCCCAAGCGTTGGCCAGCATAACGACGCGTTCTACGGCGAGCTTGGACTTCAGCCTGACGAATTCGAACAACTCCGGTCCGACGGCGTAATCTGAAGACGGTCACTTCGGACCGCCTGCAGCACGGTCAAGCTTCCGATCCCGCGCAGCCGTGAACGCTTATGGCGAACAGGCGCGCCGCCGGTTTCGCGATGTGCATAGCCGAGTCAAGCTAAATCCGGCAGCTGCCCGACCGCGACGAGCTGAATTGCGAGCACTGGCGCGGAGTTGGAAGGTCTTGGCACACTCACCCGATGGGTGAATCAAGACGCAAGGCGCTGGCGGCGCGCGACGGTGCACAGGGCGGCAGGGAAGACGACAGGTATCCCTACCGTTCTGCCAGTGTCCGCGAAGGTGCGGCTCACCTCCGGCGATCCATAGACCACCAGCACATAGGCCGTTTCTTCTCCGACATTCACCAGTTCGTGCTCGACACCGGCAGAAATGAAGGTCGAGTCGAAGCGCTCGCAGATCCACGTCATCAACCCGAGCCTGTACCCCAAGACCTCGTACGACGCGATCGCCGACTTCGCACCGGTCAGCAACCTGGCCGACGTGCCGCTGGTCCTTGCCGTCAATCCGAAAGTTGCGGCACGCTCGGTGAAGGAACTGGTCGCGCTGGCGAAGTCGTCGAAGCCGTCGCTGGCCTTCGCGTCGGCCGGCAACGCCACGTCGCAACACCTCTCTGGCGAAGCCTTCCAGATCGCTGCGGGCATCGACATGATGCATGTGCCGTACAAGGGCAGCGCTCCGGCGCTGAGCGATCTGATCGGCGGCCAGGTCCAGGTGATGTTCGATTCGCTGCCGTCGGCCATGCCGCACCTGAAGGCCGGCACGATCCGTCCGCTTGCGGTGACGACATTGAAGCGCTCTTTGGCGCTGCCCGAGGTGCCGACCGTCGCCGAAAGCGGCTTCCCCGGCTTCGACATCAGCACCTGGTACGGCGTCTGGGCCCCGGCGGCGACACCGCCCGCGGTCGTGCATCGCCTGTCGCGCGAGATCGCAGCCATCGTCCGGCTGCCCGAAGTGCGCACGCAGTTCGCCGCCTTAGGTGCCGAGCCTGTGGGCAACACGCCCGAGGAGTTCGCCGCGTTCGCAAGGGCGGAACAGGCCAAGTGGGCCGGGATCGTCAAGCGCTCCGGCGCCAAAGTCGACTGATCAGGAGGGGTGACCATGACTTCGAACGACGCCTTCATTTGCGACGCGATCCGCACCCCCTTCGGCCGCTATGGCGGCGCGCTGTCCAGCGTGCGTGCCGACGATCTTGGTGCCATCCCGCTGAAGGCACTGATGGCGCGCAATCCGAAGGTCGACTGGTCAGCCGTGGCGGATGTGCTGTTCGGTTGTGCCAACCAGGCCGGCGAGGACAACCGCAACGTGGCACGCATGTCGGCGCTGCTGGCCGGTTTGCCTCTGGAAGTGCCGGCTGGGACGATCAACCGCCTGTGCGGCTCCGGTCTCGACGCGGTCGGCACTGCGGCGCGGGCCATCAAGTCGGGCGATGCAGGGCTGATGATTGCCGGCGGCGTCGAGAGCATGAGCCGTGCACCGTTCGTGATGCCCAAGGCCGAAAGCGCGTTCAGCCGCGCGAACGCGGTGTACGACACGACGATCGGCTGGCGCTTCGTCAACGCGTTGATGAAGGCGCAGTACGGCGTCGACTCGATGCCCGAAACGGCGGAGAACGTGGCCACCGACTACCGCATCCAGCGTGAAGCGCAAGACCGCATGGCCCTCGCGTCGCAGCAGAAAGCGGTGGCGGCGCAGCGGGCCGGCTACGTTGCGCGCGAAATCACGCCGGTGACCATCCCGCAGAAGAAGGGCGAGGCGGTCGTGGTAGCTCAGGACGAGCATCCGCGCGAGACCAGCCTCGAGGCGCTTGCGAAGCTGAAGGGCGTGGTGCGGCCCGATGGCACGGTCACCGCAGGCAATGCGAGCGGCGTCAACGACGGCGCATGCGCGCTGCTGCTGGCCAACGAGGCTGCAGCCGCGCGCAACGGGCTTGCTCCGCGGGCCCGTGTGGTCGCGATGGCGACCGCAGGGGTTGCACCGCGGGTCATGGGCATCGGGCCCGCGCCTGCCACCACAAAAGTGCTCGCGCTTGCGGGCCTGCGGCTGGACCAGATCGACGTGATCGAGCTGAACGAAGCCTTCGCCGCACAGGGCCTGGCGGTGCTGCGCAAGCTCGGACTGGCCGACGACGACCCGCGCGTCAACGCATGGGGTGGAGCCATCGCACTCGGACACCCGCTCGGCGCGAGCGGTGCGCGGCTCGCCACGACGGCCGTGAACCGGCTGCATACCACCGGCGGACGCTATGCGCTTGCCACCATGTGCATTGGTGTCGGTCAGGGAATCGCTGTCGTGCTGGAGCGGGTGTGAGTCGCTCGTGGCTCTGGCCCGCGCGGGGACATCGCGTGGAACGGGCAGGTGACAATCAAGCCATCGCCTTGTGCCGCGACGATGCGGCGTGAATTGATCGAGACGAAGAATGAAAGATGACCCGAATGAGGCCACGACGGTGGCTGAAGCCGAGAGCCGCTCGTATTCGGCACCCGCGCTGGAGAAGGGGCTCGACATCCTCGAGACCCTGTGCCGCAGCGAACAACCGCTGTCGCAAAAGGACTTGGCGCAACGCTTGGGCCGCAGCGTTGGCGAGATCTATCGCATGCTCGCCTGCCTGGTCAACCGCAACTACGTGACCTTGGTGGACGAGAGCACTTACGGGCTCACGACCAAGCTGTTCGAGTTGGCGCATGTCAATCCGCCGACGCATCGCCTGCTGTTCGAAGCGACGCCGATCATGCAGCGCCTGGCCAGCGAGTTGGACCAGTCCTGCCATCTGACGATTTACGGCCAGGGCAAGCAGGTGGTGCTGGCAAAGGTCGACACGCCCAGCGGCATGGGTTTCGCGGTGCGTGCCGGCGCTGAACTCGATGTCATCATCTCTGCGTCGGGAAGGGTGCTGCTCGCGTTCCAGGATGAGGAGACGCGCAAGCTGCGCATCGAGGAGTCGCTGCAGCGCCGGCCAGAGCAAGCCGACCCGCAAATCGACAGCATTCTCGACAAGATCCGTGTGGCGGGTTACGAATCGATTCCCAGCGTGCAGGTGCGCGGACTGTGGGCGGTGAGCTTCCCGATCCTGGATACGCAGGGCCGGGCGATCGCCGCGCTGACTGTGCCCTATGCGGAGCGCATCGACCAGATGCAGCGCAAGTCGATCCCTGAGGTCACCGATGCGCTGGGTACTGCGGCGAGAACTTTGTCGGCACGCATCGGAGGGATGGTCTCGACGAGCGGACTGAATGAGGGTGAAAGGGATGGCCCACTCAAGCGGCCCCAGCGCGCAGGCGCCCGTTGACGGCCCAAGCGGCGGTCCACCGGGTCGCTTTTGGTCCGGGAATGCAACTTCAGCCGATCGAGTCGTCGTTGATTCGATCCAGTGCATCGCATCACGCTGGCCAGGCACCCATCCTGAAGGCATTGACCAGGATTTCGATCAAAAGCCGAACCTTCGGCGAGGCGCCCTTGCGCGAGGTAGCGTTGCCCAGCAACAGTGGATCGACCATTGCGATTGAGGCTTCACAAGTGCATCATGAGAAGCGCTGCCCCACAGGGTGAAAAGTCGATCAACTACTGCGGAGACGCTGCATGCAGACCCCGATCACGATCAGCGCCTTTGCGACCCGCGAACCGCCGGTCTTCACCACGAAGGAGGCAGAGCGGCGGCACGTGCGCGAACGGCTCGCCGCGGCTTGCCGCATTCTCGGCCGCCGCGGATTGTCAGAGGGACTGCTGGGCCACGTCACGGTCCGCGACCCGGAGCAGGCCGACCATTTCTGGGTCAACCCGGTGGGCGTGCCGATGCACCGGGTGCGGGCCTCGCAACTGGTCCAGGTCGACCACCAGGGCCGTGTCGTCCGAGGCGATGGGGCGGTCAACCCGGTCGGGCTGCTGCTACACACGGCGCTGCACCGGGCACGTCCGGACGTGGCGGCGGTCTGCCATGCCCACGCGCCGGCAGCGTCGACCTGGGCCGCGTTGGCGCGGCCGCTCGATCCGATCACCCAGGACGCATGCGTCTTCTACGGTCAGCAGGCATTGATCATGGCGCCACGGCTGGTGCGCGATCCGGAGTCTGCCCAGCGCTTCGCGGGGGAGTTTGGCGACAAGCGCGTCGCAATCCACGCCGGCCACGGCATCTTCACCACTGGCTTGACTGTGGACGAGGCTGCGTGGTGGTTCGTGTTGATGAACCGCTGCTGCGATGATCAATTGCGCGCCGAAGCCGCGGGCACGCCCACGCAGTATCCGCCCGAGGACGCAACTTGGCTTGCGTCGACGCTAGGCTCGCCGCGCTTCGGGTGGCTGTCGTTCCAGACGCTCTGGGATGACATCTCCAACAGCGATCCGGACCTACGGGACTGAGGTGGCGACACCGCGCCACTTCTGTGGTTGTCATCCCAAAGCACTGCTCTCCCGGCCGACCTCTCTCCGTACGCACTTGGCCTTGACGCCCGGGCGTTGACCAACTTCGCACGCTTGACGATCGCGGCCGCTCGCGTGTGGACAATTCGACCGGAGTTGAGATCCACAACCCCAGGCCCTTCGTCTTGTCTATCACGTCCGGCGGCTTCAAGCCACGCTGCATCTCGGCGCGCCAATGGCGGCGCGGCGCTTGTGCCACGGCCGAGTCTGCACCCGACGGGCTGACCGAATAGCCGCCTTTCGCCAGCGACAGAAACTGGCCGAGTCCGGGTCTCCGTCCAGATCGCAGAAAGCTGACCTCGGCCGTCGAGCCCACCGAGTCGAAGGTCAGTTTCCTGGCACGGCCGCGACTTCACGCGACCGGCCAGGAGCGGCCTTTCGCCAATGTCGGCTTCGGGGTCGTGTCGTCTGACGTACATCGCCCGTCGTTGGCGGCCGGGTGACGCCGGACGGCTCTCTGGTCCGCGCCGCGATCCTCTGCTGCATTGGCCCGGGCGCGCCCGGGGCACGATGCGCTGCGCGCCGCTGTCAGGGGGTCAGCCCCATCTGGATGAACCAGTCCGTTAACACGGCGTCTAGAGCGGCAGCCAGACCGACCCGGTGGCGCGTCGCCTCGTCGCGCAACCTTTGCGGCTCCAGGCCCGCTTGCCGCAGTTCGCCGGTGTGACCGATCAGCCATTGCTCGATGCGCGCGGCGTCGACCTCGAGGTGGAACTGCCAGGCCATCGCGTGCTGGCCGACCATGAACGCCTGGTTCTTGCACGCCGGGGTACATGCAAGCGCCGACGTGCCGGCCGGCATGTCGAACTGGTCGCCGTGCCAGTGCAGCACGGATTGCGAGGCAAGGTGCGCCAGCGGGCCGGCCTCTCCCTCGCGCGTGAGGCTGAGCGGCCGATAGCCGATTTCCTTGCTGTGCATCGGAGCCACAGACGCACCCAGCGCACGCGCCATCAGCTGCGCGCCCAGGCAGATGCCGAGGATCGGGCGGCCGCTGTCGATGCGCCACCGGATCAAGTCGACTTCGGCGGTCAGGAAGGGATACATCGCATCGTCGAACGCGCCGATCGGTCCGCCAAGCACGACGAGCAGGTCCACCTGTGCCAGATCGATCTTCCTCAGGTCATCCACGCCGGCGTCGCAAGTGATGATCTGCCAACCTCGCCGCTTCAACCACGGCTCGATCATGCCGAGGTCTTCGAAGGCAAGGTGCCGGATGGCGACGGCGGTTTTCATAGAGCCGACCCTTGCTTCACGGCGCGCCGGCGCTGCGCTGCTGATATCTCGCAGCCCGCGGGACCACAGCCCTCCGTCGCCTGGTCGCCACCAAGTGCCGGCGACTCACGGTGCGTCGCATCGCGCTGGCCCGAGGCGCCCTGGCTGGCGATCAGCCGGCCCAGCAGCCCGCCGAGAACCAAGTCGTCGATCTGACCGAAGTGGTGCAGGCGCACACGCCCCGCGTGATCCAGCACCAGGCATGAAGGCGTGCCTCGCAAGCCGTAGCGCGACATCGAGAGCGATGGCCCGCCGCGGCCGTCGGGCTGGTCGACACCGATCGGGAAAGACCATCGGTACTCGTGAACGAAGGCCCGCAAGGCTTCGACCGTCATCACGTCGTGGTGTTCGAACACGGTGTGCAGGCCTACCACCGCAAGTTCGGATTCCGGGAACGCCTGTCGCACGCGCTCGGCTTGCGGCAGGCCGAAGGCCACACAGCCGGGGCACAGCATCTGGAACGTGTGCAGCAGCACCACTCGCCCGCGCAGGGACTGCAGTGTGATCGGCGCTGTCGCGTTGATCCAGGTGCTCACCTGCCACTCGGGCAGTGCGAGGCTGTCGCGTTCGTTGGTGGTCAGCATGGGTGCTCCTGTCAAACGGGCGACCCAGGGTTCGACCCGGGTCGGCAGAGTTGTGGGCTCAGGCCGCGCGGCGCAGCTTCACCTGCGGAAAGTCCACGGGCACGTTCAGCGCCACGTTGACGTAGTTCGTGAACAGGTTCAGCGCCACGTGGGCCACGATCTCGACGATGCCCTAGTCACTGAAGCCCACCTCGCGCAGCCGGCGCACATCGTCGGGCTGCACCTGGCCGCGCTGCTCCGCCAACGCGAGCGCAAAGCGCAGCGCCGCGTCGGTCTTCGGGTCGGCGGCATGGCCGGCCTGCGCGGCCGTCATCTCCTCGGCCGTGGCGCCGGCCTTGCGGCCCAGCGCCGTGTGCGCGGCCAGGCAGTACTCGCAGTGGTTGCGGTCGGCCACGGCCACGGCGATCTGCTCGCCGAGCTTGGCGGGGATGCTGCCGCCACCGAGCGCGCCGAACGAGCCCCACATGCTGCGCAGCGCCGCCGGCGAGTTGGCGACGGCGCGGAACATGTTGGGCACTGTGCCGAAGGCCTGCTGGATCTGCGACAGCAAGGCGGCGCGGTCGGCGGTGGTCTGCGTGATGTCGATCAAAGGGACGTGACTCATGGGTAACTCCTTGGGTTGAGGGAACGGGGTGGTATGCGCCTGACTGGCTGATCGGGCAGCCGTCGCGGCAAAAGCAAGCAACGATCAACTCAGAACTCGCCGTCCTTGATGTACGGCTGGCTCCACAGGATGCTTTGCATCAGCACGGACTTGACCCATGCGGCGTGCATCTTCTCGACGTCGGCCGCCGATGCGCCCTTCTTGGCCAGGAAAGGCTTGAGCGTGGTGGTGACCGGGATGGTCAGCGCCGGGATGTAGCGGAAGTTCACCTGCGGCACGCTCGGCGCGCGGTCAGTCTGGTTCTTCTTCAGCTTGTTGTGGCGCAGGCCGATCTCGTACTGCCAGTCGAGCCAGCGCTGGTCGTAGTTGGCTTCCGCGGTGTCCAGGATCCACAGCGCGAAGCGCTTGCGCACCGCCTCCAGGTAGGCGCCGTCGGGCTTGCCGGTCTTCGCATCGCTAAAGAAGTAGACGAGCTCCGGCGTCGAGGCAACGAAGCCGTACCAAACGTCAAGGATGGCGTCGGTCTGGTCGGCGAGGATCTCCTTGCTCTGGTGCAGCGCCTTCAAGTCGTCGTCGGTGAACAGCAGCGAGGCCTGCAGCGACTTCAGGTCGACCATCGAGTACGGGGCCTTGGCCAGGCTGTGTTGGCCAAAGGCGTATCCGGGCACGCTGGGGTTGGGCGCTTGCTGGGCGCGGCTGGCAGGCAGTGCCGTGGCCAGCGCCAGGGCAATCGCAAGCGATGTAGAGGACTTCATGCGGGGTCTCCGGTTTGTTGCAAGCGACGGGGGTGTCACTCGTCGGGTTGCATCTTGGCCGGGAAAACTGGATGATGGGTGTCATGAAATCCAAGAAACTTGACTTAACGTCCAGCGCTGAACCACCGATGGCGGCAGAACCGGTCGACCGCCTGTCCACGCTGCTCGACCGCTTCCATGTGCGTGCGTCGCTGTTCCACAGCGGGCCGTTGTGCGGCCGGTCAACCTTCGAAGCGCAGCCCGACCGGGCGTTCCTCCATGTACTGAGGCGCGGACAGTTGCAGATCGTGCATGCAGCGCGAACGGGAGCGCCCAGACGCGTGGTGGTCGATGAGCCGACGCTGCTGCTGTACCCCCGTGCGCTGACCCACAGCTTCATCAACCCACCGCAGGACGGCTCGGACTTCACCTGCGCCACGCTGCGTTTCGATGGCGGCGACCGCAACCCCATCGTCGCGGCGCTGCCTGCTCTCGTTCAGCTGCCGCTCGATGCCGTGCCGGGGCTGCGGCCGGCTTTGGACCTGCTGTTCGCCGAGACCGACCGGGTGCGCTGCGGGTCGCGCCTGCTGGCCGACCGGCTGTTCGAGGTCGTGCTGATCCAACTGCTGCGCTGGGTCATCGACCATCCACAGGCGGTGGGCGTGAGCAGCGGCCTGGTGATGGGGCTCAGCGATCCGCGCCTGGCCCGGGCGCTGGTGGCGCTGCATGCTGCACCGCAGGACGATTGGTCGCTGGCGCAGATGGCTGCCGTCGCAGGCATGTCGCGCAGCGCCTTCGCCGAGGCCTTCAAGGCCGTGATCGGCAGCACACCCGCGGCCTACCTGACCAACTGGCGACTCACCGTGGCTTCGACGCTGCTGCAGGCAGGACAGCCTCAGAAGCTGGTCGCGGCCGAACTCGGATTCTCGACGGGGTCATCGCTGAGCCGGGCATTCAAGCAGCGATTCGGGTCTGCGCCCCGGGAATGGCTGGCGGGTGCGTCCGGATGAACGCCATGCCTTGTACAGCGTCGTCGGAGGCTGCCTGTACGTTGGCGGCGAGGGTCGGCTCCGCGGCAAAGAGATCGGCTCATTGGATGTCTGTTCAGGGTCGACCTGCGCCGATCCCAACTTGCCGAAGCAGCCGTTCACCTGGCGGCTTTCCTCAACGGCAGCTGTGTGTTGCTGCAGGCTACTCGCGGACCCGGCCACTTGCAGTCACTCAGGACTGGCGGCTTCTCGTCGAGTCAGCACAGTGCCAGCCCTCATGGGGCTTTCCCCCGACGTCACCCTCTCGCCGCTTGGCCATAAACCCGAGCCCGGAAGGCCTCCACAGGCGAACCCTTCGCATGCCCGGCCGGATAGACGGCGAAGTTCGCCTTGACCTTGATCGCCTTGTCCAACCCGAACACCGTTCGGAGCTTGACTTCCTTGATTTGCTTGCCGGCCATGGTTGCGCTCTCCAGAGGCACGCCGAGGCTTCGCGCCGTCGCATCGAGCGACATCTGAAACGCGCAGCCAGCCCGCCTCGGCAATTCGCCGATACAGCGATCCCGCGGCGCCAACAGGATCTGGTCGTTCCTCAAGGAGCATCAGCGCCCTTGGGTCGCCAGCGCCCACACGCATAGGCTCATCTGGGCGCGGCGGGGAGCGATGCCAGGAACCCGTTGATCAGCGCCGTGGTCTGCTCAGGCGCGTCCACCACAGAGATGTGCGCGGTATCGAGCACCTCGAAACGGCCCTTGGGCAAGGCAGATGCCGCGGCTCGCAGGGATTCCAGCGGGTAGATCGCATCGTACCGACCTGCCATAAAGAGTGTGGGTGCGGCGATTGCGCTCATCCTTGGCGCCAGTGGATCGCGTTCGATCAGCACTGAGCGAACGGATCGCGCAAGCGCCGCGCCATCGACTTCGCGCAGATGCTGATGGAAATCCTCCAGCAGCGGACCACCACGCGCACGAGTGGCGGGGAGGAAGAAGGCGCGCGCAACACCGTCCCGGTACAGCCCTGTCCCGTGGATCCAGCGGGCACCCCAGGCCACGAACCGATCGCCGAATGACGGGCCTTCGGGCGCGGTGAAGACGGGCGCGTTCAACATGACCACCGCGCGGGTGCGCTGCGGCTTGTCGAGTGCGAATTCCCCAGCGACGAGACCGCCCCAGGACGTTCCGACGACGACGACCGGCTGCGCGATGCCCAGCGCATCGAGCACTTCACCCAGCGCTTGGCCGCACTGGGCCATCGTGAAGGGAGCTGGGGCTGCGCCGCTGTTGCCGTGACCGGGGCCGTCGATGACCACCAGTCGGTGCCGACCCTGCCACGCTTCGATCGGCGCGCGGTAGATGCGGTGGTCGGCCAGGATCGAAGGCCACAACACGATCACCTCGCCCGACGTCCCGGTTGTGCCTGTGTCTCGCACGGCTAGATATCCGACTCGGGTGGAAACCTCTTTGCCGGGCGGCAGCAGCGCGGTGGGCTGACTGGCGGTCGGCCCATGGGCAGGAAGGCGATTCGGTTGCTTGTCCGAGGCGGCGCAAGCCCCCAACGTGGTCGTGGCGACGACGGACATGAGCGCGCCCGGGCGCTCGCGCAGGCGGGAGGTTTGCACCGGCAGGAGATGTCGCGGCACGGGTGGGGAAGTGAGGTTCATGGCGCGACGCAGCGTGAATGGCTTCGAGATCGAGTCTAGGCAGTTGCACGGTTAAAGTAAATAGTACTAACATTGCGGCATGCCACACGAAACGCCGCGCCTGCGGTCTGGATCAAGCCGAGGCTCGGCCCCTCGCGTGAAGCGCTTCCACCACGGCAACCTGCGGCAGGCCTTAATCGACGCTGCGCTTGCCGCGCCGGACATCGAGGGGCTCTCGCTCAACCAGTTGGCCGCCAGTGCCGGTGTCACAGCTGCTGCCGTCTACAAGCACTTCGCCAGCAGAGAGGCCTTGCTCGACGAGGTGGCGCGCATCGGCTTCGAGCGGCTGGAAGCCCGCTTCGCCGAGGTCTTCGACATCGCCCGACCGCCCGGGGGCGCCGCAGATGCGCGGGCGCGCCTTTCGGGGCTGGGGCAGGCCTATCTCCGGTTTGCGGACGACGAGGCCCCGCTGTGGCGCCTGATGTTCGGCATGCAGGCAGCCGCCTACCGCGCGACCGCACGACCGGTGCTGCGCCCCAACAGCTACCAGTACCTGCCCGCAGCGCTGCTGGGCCTCCACCGCTGCGGCGTGGTCGCGCGGGAGCCCGACGAGCGCGACACGCTGTTTGCCTGGAGCGCGATCCACGGCGCGGCGATGCTGCGGGCCGGCGGGGTGCCGACGGCGCTCCGTCCGGTGTCCGAGCTAGCCAAGGACGTGGCCGACCGAGTCGTCCGCTCGCTGGGTTGACGGTACCCACCAACGATTGCCCCAAGGAGCTTGCATGACCACCCGATCAGCCACCTCGCCCATCACCAAGGCCACGATTCCCCAACGCGTCCATGGCGCGCCCGACGCCGTGCGCCGGGCCCCGTTTCCGGCGGACATCGGGAACCCCTACCTGACCGGGCCTTACGGACCCGTGCTCGAGGAGGTGACCGCGTTTGACCTGCCGGTCACGGGCGAGATCCCGGTCGAGCTGGTCGGGCGCTTCGTCCGCAATGGCCCCAACCCGATCGAAGTCGCCGACCCGGCGAACCACCACTGGTTCCTGGGCGAGGGCATGGTGCATGGCACCTACCTTCGCGACGGCCGGGCCGAGTGGTATCGAAACCGCTTCGTGCGCAGCCGGCTGGTCTGTGATCGGCTCGATGAACCGTACCCGGCAGGCACGCCGCGAAGCCGGGTGGATGTCGTCAACACCCACGTGCAATTTTTCAGCGGCAAGACGCTGGCCCTGGTGGAGTCCGGTCCGCCCGCCATGGCGCTGTCACATGAACTGGAAACCCTGTCGTACGAGGACTTCCAGGGCACGCTGGGCGGCGCCTTCTCCGCCCATCCTCACCTCGATCCGCTGACGGGCGAATGGCACGCGGTCACCTATGACCAGGGGGTCAAGAACGAAGTCCGGCACGTGGTGGTCGGAACCGACGGCAAGGTCCGGCGTTCGGTCGCAGTGCCCGTCTCGGATGGGCCCATGGTGCACGACTTCGCCATGACCCAGCGCTACGTGCTGATCTTCGACCTGCCGGTGGCCTGGAATGACACAGCGGCGGCGAACGGGCACCCGTTCCCTTACCGGTGGTCCGAGGGCCGCACAGCTCGGGTCGGGCTCTTGCCCCGCGAAGGTGCGGCCAGGGAAATCCTCTGGATCGACGTACCCCCGTGCTACGTCTTCCACATGGCCAATGCCTTCGACGCTGCCGATGGGACCGTGGCGGTCGATCTGGTCGAGTTCAGCAGCATGTTCAGAACCTCGCTGAACGGCCCCGGTGAGGGGCCGCCAGTCTTGTCGCGCTGGACCTTGGATGCCAAGTCCGGCACGGTTGCCAAGACCGTGCTTTCCCGCAGGGCAAGGGAATTTCCGCGGATCGACGAGCGACTGACAGGTCGTCAGCACCGCTACATCTACGGCGCCGGAATTCAGACCGATCGCGGGTCGGCACTGTGCTTCGACACCGAGACCGGGGTCGAACTGGCGCACGACTTCGGCCCGGGCCGCTTCGGATCGGAGTGCGTTTTCGTTCCGAAGTCCGATGCCGCCGGGGAAGGCGAGGGCTGGGTCATGACCTATGTATGGAATGCGCCCACCAACACCTCGGACCTGGTGATCATCGACGCCGCCCAATTCGAGGGGCCGCCGCGGGCGGTCATCCACCTGCCGGTCCGGGTGCCGTTCGGCTTTCACGGCAGTTGGATCGCCGACGAGCCGTGAGCGCCCCGGCCATCGCGCCCCAAGTCGTCGTCACCGGCTGACCAGCACCAGGAGCTCCCGCCATGATCCTTCACGATCTGACCCCGGGCATGCACCCGCGAAGGGTTCGCATCTTCCTCGCCGAAAAGGGCACCGTCATCGAGCGGCGCGAGGTCGATGCGGCGACGGGCGCGAATGCCGCGCCCGCTTTCCAAGACCTCAATCCACTGGGCAAGCTGCCGGTGCTCGAACTCGATGACGGCAGCACGATCACCGAGTCCCTGGCCATCTGCCGCTACCTCGAGTCAGTTCATCCCGAGCCGCCCTTGATGGGGCGGTCGCCGCGCGAGACGGCTCACATCGACATGTGGACTCTGCGCATGGAGTACGAGCTGTCGCGCCCGATCGCCGAGGTCTTCCTGCACAGCGGTGAGTTCTACCGCGGCCGCATCGAGCAGGTGCCGGAAGTCGCGGCCTGGGCGCGCGGCCATGCGCTGCACACCATGGCCTGGCTCGACCGCGAGCTGGCCGACCGCGCCCACATCGCCGGCGCCGACTACACGATGGCCGACATCGTGGCCCAGTGCGCCCTCGTGCTGGGCAAGGCCGTGGCCCTGCGCGTGCCGGCCGAGATGCCGAACCTCGCGCGCTGGTTCGCCGCCGTCTCGGCCCGGCCCACCGCGCGCGCGTGAGGCTACCGGCGATGGACCACGGTACCATGAACCGACCCAGCGTGTGCTGTGTGATCGGCGCCGGCGACGCCACCGGCGCCGCGGTGGCCCGGCGCTTTGCCCGGGAGGGCTATACCGTGTGCGTGGCGCGGCGCACCGAGGCGGCGCTGATGCCGCTGGTCGACCAGATTACCGCCGTTGGTGGGCGCACAGTTGCTTTTGAACTGGATGCGCGGCGCGAGGATCAGGTGGTCAGCTTCGTCAATCGAATCGAAGCGGAGGTCGGCCCCATCGAGGTGATGGTGTTCAACGTGGGCGGCAACGTGCGGCTCCAGATCCTGGAAACCACGGCGCAGAAGTACTTCAAGGTCTGGGAGATGTGCGCGATGGCTGGGTTTCTGGCGGGCCGCGAGGCAGCGCGGGTGATGCTGCCACGCGGACGTGGCACGGTGCTGTTCACCGGTGCCACCGCCAGCCTGCGCGGTGGTGCAGGCTATGCGGCCTTCTCGGGCGGCAAGGCGGCGCTGCGGGCACTGGCTCAATCGATGGCTCGCGAACTCGGCCCCAAGGGGCTGCACGTGGGCCATGTGGTCATCGACGGCCTGATCGACACTGCCTTCGCTCGTGAGCACTTCGCGCAGCGCGTGGCCGATGCCGGCCCGGACGGCATCCTGAACCCCGACCACATCGCCGACGCGTACTGGGCCTTGCACCGGCAGCCACGCGATGCGTGGACGTTCGAGCTGGACCTGCGCCCGTCGGTCGAGCCGTGGTGAATGAGTGATGAACATGAACACAAGTCTTCCGTCGCTGCCGAACGCCTCGGGGCTTCGCCTACCGCCTCCGACCTTTGCGCTTCTGGGTGCGGAGCTCATCGAGGCGGCCGAGGGCCGCGCCAAGGTCCGCTTCGTGCCGGGTCACGACTCGGCGAATCCAGCCGGTCTGGTCCAGGGCGGGATCCTCGTCGCCTGCCTGGACGACGTAATGGGGCCGGCCGTGTTCAGCCTGGGACGCGAAGGCCATTTCGTGACGGTGTCGATGTCCGTCTCGTTTCTGGGTCGCGCGACGCCGGGCAACGCCCTCATCGGCGAAGCCACCGTCGTGCGGGTGGGCCGCAGGCACGTGCTCGTGGAGGCACGTCTCTTGCGGGAGAGTGATGGCATCGAGGTGGCGCGCGCGTCGTCGACGAACCTGCAGGACCAGGGGTGATGGCAGCCAAGTCCGTCGGTGCGATCGCCTCGGCGCGCTGGTCAGGTGATGACCCGGCGAAGGACCGCGGTGATGGCTGACTGCCTGGCCTTGGCGGGAAGTGTGCTGATCGATTCCATGCGACCGGCGACCAGCAAGTCGGCCACACCGTGTGCAACAGCCCAGGGGGCTGCGACGTTCTGCATGAAGTCGGCATCGAGCATCTGAGTACACGCGTGCGCGCGTTCTTCGACTGGGTGGACGATCCGTATCGAGCGAAGTTCGAGCAGTTGGAAGCCGAAGTCCCCTGACGACGTTCCCTGAAGCGCCAAGTACCGCAACGCGCAGCCGAGCGCGGCCTGGAGGATCAGTTCGCCCGCCGCGCGCGCGTGCGGGCTTTCTGCCGCAGCCGCTCCGTCATGAAGTCGATGAAGCAGCGCAGCTTCAGCGGCAGCTGGCGCCGGCTCGGGTAGTACAGGTGAAAGCCCGGCAGCACCGGCACGGCCGATGGCAGCACCTTCACCAGCGCGCCGCTGCGCAGCGGTTCGGTGGCGGTGCCTTCGAGCACGTAGGCCAGACCGAGACCCGCCCGCGCGCAGTCGAGCATGGCCGCCGTGTCGTTCACGATGACCGGGCCGGCGACCTCCATCTCCACGGCCTTGCCGTCGTCGACCAGTTCCCACCGATATACCGTGCCCGTGCTCGGCAGCCGGAACAGGATGCAGTCGTGCCACGCCAGGTCGGCCAGCTTGCGCGGCACGCCACGGCGCTTCAGGTAATCGGGCGAGCCGACGATGGCGACCGGCTCGCTGGCGCTGACCTTCACGCTGACCATGTCCTGCGCCACGGCGTCGCCCAGCCGCACGCCGCAGTCCAGCCCCTGGGCGACGATGTCGACGAAGCCATCGTCGAAGCTCAACTCGAGCCTGATCTCCGGGAAGGCCGCGTGAAAGTCGGCCAGCGCCGACTGCAGCCAGGAGGTGAAGGCGGGGCGCGAGATACCCAGGCGCAGCACCCCGACCGGCCGGTTGCGGAACTCCTGCACCGACTCGGTGGCCTCGAACAGGTCGGTTAGCGCGGGGCCGGCCCGCGCCCACAGGCGCTCACCGGCCTCGCTGAGCGACACGCTGCGGGTCGTGCGGTGGAACAGCCGCACGCCCAGCCGCGCCTCCAGCGACTTTATGGCCTGGCTGACCGCCTGCGGCGAGACCTCGAGCCGGGCAGCTGCCGTCGTGAAGCTGCGTGCGTCGGCCACGCAGCGGAAGGCCACGAGCCCGTCCAGCTGATCGATCCGAACCATTATCAAGTAGAAGTTGATGGCAGATCAAGATTAACGGGCTTTTTCCTTCTGGGCAACGGCCCGAGACTGGCTGCGTTTCCACACCACCATTCCTCGGCAGCCGGGGGCGACCATGAACCGATCCGAATACTTCACGCTCGGCCGCAGCGGCCTGCGCGTCAGCCGCCTTGCGCTGGGCACGATGACCTTCGGCACCGACTGGGGCTGGGGCAGCGACAAGGACGCCGCCCGCCAGATCTTCAACCGCTACGTCGACGGCGGCGGCAACTTCGTCGACTCGGCTGACCTGTACACGGGCGGCGTCAGCGAGACCTGGCTAGGCGAGTTCATCCGCGAGCGCCAGTTGCGCGACTGCATCGTGCTGGCGACCAAGTTCGGCTTCAACGGCCAGCCGGACAACCCCAACGCCGGCGGCAACGGCCGCAAGCACATGCTGCGCGCCGTCGAGGACTCGCTGCGCCGGCTCGGCACCGACTACATCGACCTCTACCTGCTGCACGCCTGGGACGGGCTTACCCCGGTCGACGAGGTCATGCGTACCTTCGACGATCTGGTGCGCTCGGGCAAAGTGCGGCACATCGGTCTGTCCGACGTGCCGGCCTGGTACGCCAGCAGAGCGCAAGCGCTGGCCGAGTTCCGGGGCTGGGAGCCGGTCTCGGCGCTGCAGCTCGAGTATTCGCTGGTCGAGCGCACCATCGAGAACGAGTTCATCCCCCTCGGTCTCGCGCACGGCATGGGCACGATGGTGTGGAGCCCGCTGGCCTCGGGGCTTCTGAGCGGTAAGTACCGGCCCGCGAAGGACGGCGCCTCCGGCGAAGGCCGGCTGCAGACGGTCGCCAACAGCGGCAACCCGGCTTTCATGAAGTTCACCGAACGCAATTTCGCCATCGTGACCGAACTGGAGGCCGTGGCCGCCGAGGTGGGCTGCAGCATGGCGCAGGTGGCGCTGAACTGGGTGGCCAACCGGCCAGGCGTGGCCGCGGTCATCGTCGGTGCCACCCGGCTGCCGCAACTGGAGGACAACCTGGGGGCGCTCGACTTCTCGCTGCCGGAAGGGCTGAAGGCGAGGCTGGACCGTGCCAGCGCGCTGCCAGCGACCTTCCCCTACAGCTTCTTCACCCCGGGCATGCAGGCGATGCTGGCAGGCAGTCACATGGTCGGCGACAAGCCGAGGAGTTACACGCCGCGTACGCGCATGGAGGCCTCCGCTTCGGTGGGCTGAGCCGTAGGGCCGACCCCCCCGAGGGCAGTCAGCATCTGCCGTAGGGACGCTCTGCGGTAACCATCCCCCGGCCCTCCCGGGGGGATGGTTACGGGCGATGGTGCGATCGCCTCGGGGCGCTGGTCAGGTGATGACCCGACGAAGGACCGCTGCAATGGCTGAATGCCTGGCCTTGGCGGGGAGTGTCCCGATCGATTCCATGCGCCCGGCGACCAGCAGGTCGGCCAGACCGTGTGCAACGGCCCAGGAGGCTGCGACGTCCTGCATGAAGTCGGCATCGAGCATTGCATGACCGTCTTCGACGGCGTGAACATCCAGCCCCTTGGCTCGGGCGACATGGATGACCAACTCGTCGTAGGCTCGGCTCGCCGCGTGCCCCAGGTGCTCATCTTCGAAGTTCGTTCGGTTGGAGCCGAACATGAGGCGAAACAAGGCTGGGTTCTCCGTGGCAAAGACGACATAGCCAAGGCCCGATGCGACCAACTGCGACCGTGCATCCTTCTCGGCGCGGCGCCTGAACTCCGATTGCCGCTGCACGAAGCGCTCGAACCCGCGCGTGGCCAGGGCCGTCAACAGGCCTTGCACATCCTTGAAGTGGTGAGCCGGCGCAGCATGGCTGACACCCGCACGCTTGGCCACGCCACGCAGGGAGAAGGCCTCGATGCCTTTTTCTGCCAACTCGTCCTGGGCTGCATCCAGAAGGGCCGTGGCAAGGTCACCGTGGTGGTACGGGCGCGAGGTCGTCGTCATGACCCCGATCTTGACACAGTCAAGATGGATCCTCATAATCTTGACACTGTCAAGTGTCATCACCTTCCACCGCCCGCCTCCGTCAGCCCGGAGAAGCGCCCATGACCCTTCGCGATCTCACCCTCTCGGCATCGTCCGCCGCCGGCCTCGCCCTAGCCCTGGGGCTGACCGCGCCCGCAACCACCTTGGCGCAGGGGCGCGACGACGGCTCCACGTCGCTGCGCCTGGAGGTGTCGGCATTCCGCAATGCCAAGGGCACGTTGAACTGCCGCCTGTTCACCGAGGCATCGAGCTTCCCGGACGGCGAGGGCGCGCGCACGTTACGCGCCGCCATTGCCGGAACGCAGGCCAGCTGCGTGTTCGACGACCTCCCGCGCGGGACCTATGCCGTGGCCGTGGTGCACGACGAGAACGGCAATGGCCGACTCGACAAGAACTTCCTCGGCCTCCCGACCGAGGGCTACGGCGTCTCGAACAACCGCACCTACGCGGCGTCCAGCCCGAAGTGGGACGAGTCGCGCTTCGTCATCGCGGCGCGCGAGCCCGTCGTGCTGCGCGTGAACCTGCGCTACTGAGGCGCCGCGTCTCGGCCTGTCCGCCGCACACACATGAGCACCCGCCGCCGATTCATCCTTGGCACCCTGGCCGCCGGCGCAGCGCTGGTGGTGGGCTGGGGCGTCATGCCGCCGCGCCAGCGGCTCACCGGCAGCCGGCCGTTGCCGACGGAGCCCGGGCAGAGCGCCTTCAACGGCTGGTTGAAGATCGCCGCCGATGGCAGCATCGTCGTGCAGACGCCCAAGTCCGAGATGGGCCAGGGCGTGCACACCGCGCTCGCCATGGTGCTGGCCGACGAGCTGGATGCGGACTGGGCCAGGGTGCGCGTGGAGCACCCGCCGCTGGACGCGATCTACAACAATCAGGCCACCTTGGTGGACGGGCTGCCGTTCCACCCCGACAACACGGGCATGGTCAAGCAGTTCTCGCGCTGGCTCACGGCCAAGTCCATGCGCGAGTTCGGGCTGCAGATGACGGGCGGCTCCTCCAGCCTGAAGGACCTGTGGCTACCGATGCGCGAAGCCGGTGCGTCGGCCCGCGCCATGCTGGTGTCCGCGGCCGCCGCCCAGTGGGGCGTGAAGGCTGAGCAATGCGGGGTGAAGGCCGGCGTCGTCAGCCACCCTTCGGGCAAGAGCGCGGGCTTCGGCGCGCTGGCCGCCGCTGCGGCGCAGCAGCCGCTGCCCAGGGTCGTGGTGCTGAAGAAGCCCGAGCAGTTCACCTTCATCGGCAAGCCCACGCCGCGCATCGAGGCCGCGCACAAGGGCAACGGCCGCGCCGCCTATGGCCTGGACGTGCTGCTGCCCGGCATGCTGTACGCCACGGTGAAGATGTGCCCGATGCTGGGCGGCACGGTCGACGGGTTCGACGCCGCCGCTGCGCAGGCGATGCCCGGCGTGAAGAAGGTGCTGCAGGTGGCTGGCCACCACGGCGGCACGGCCGGCGTGGCGGTGATCGCCGACTCGCCCTGGCATGCCCTGAAGGCCCTGGCCGAGGTGAAGGTGCGCTGGAACGAGGCCGCCAGTGCGGTGGCGGTGACCAGCCCCGCCGCGTTGGACCAGCTGGCGGTCGTGCTGGACCGCGACGAGGGCCTAGCCTACTTCAAGCAGGGGTCGGTGGACGATGCCTTCCGCGCCGCCGCGCGCACCGTGAAGGCCGAATACCGTGCGCCCTGGCTGGCCCACACGGCGCTGGAGCCGATTAACTGCACGGTGCAGGTCGACGAGGGCCGGGCCACCGTGTGGGCGCCCACGCAGGTGCCGGGCCTCGCGCGCCGCGCCGCTGCACTAGCCCTGGGCCTGCCCAGCGAGGCGGTGGAGGTGCATGTGCAGTTCCTCGGCGGCGGCTTCGGCCGACGGCTGGACGTGGACTTCGTCGGCCAGGCGGCCGAGATCGCCAAGACCATGCCCGGTGTGCCGGTGCAGACCTTCTGGAGCCGGGCCGAGGACACGCAGCACGATTTCTACCGCCCGGCCTGCGTCTCCCGCTGGGAAGCGGCGGTGGACGCGCAGGGCCGGCTCGCCGGCGTGCGCAGCGTGTCGGCCGGCCAGGCCATCGTGCCGGCGGTGCTGTCGCGCCTCTTTGGCGTGTACGGCGGGCCGCTGGACAAGACGGCCTCCGAAGGCGCCTTCGACCAGGCCTATGAGTGGCCCTCTGCGCGCATCGCCCACGCCAATGTGGAGCTGCCGGTGCCCGTGGGCTTCTGGCGCAGCGTTGGGCATTCGCACCAGGCGTTCTTCAATGAGAGCTTCGTCGACGAGTGCGCGGCGGCGCTGGGCCAGGATGCCGTGGCCTTCCGCCTCGGGCTGCTGAAGAACCACCCGCGCCACGCCGCGGTCCTGAAGCTGGCGGCCGAGAAGGCCGGCTGGGGCGCGCCGCTGGCACCGGCGGCCGATGGGGCGAAGAAGGCGCGTGGCGTGGCCCTGCACCAGAGCTTCGGCACCATCGTCGCGCAGGTGGTGGAGGCCTCGGTGGCGGCGGACAAGACCATCCGCGTGCACCGCGTGGTGGCGGCGGTGGACTGCGGCACGCCGGTCAACCCCAACCACATTGCGCAGCAGATGGACAGCGCCGTGGTCTATGGCCTCAGCGCCGCGCTGTATGGCGAGATCACGCTCGACAAGGGCCGCGTGCAGCAGAGCAACTTCCACGACTACGGGGCGCTGCGCATGGACGCCTGCCCCGTCATCGAGACCCACATCGTGCCCAGTGCCGAGCACCCTGAAGGCATGGGCGAACCCGGCACGCCGCCGGTGGCGCCGGCGCTGGCGTCGGCGCTGTTTGCACTCACCGGCCAGCGCCTGCGCGCGCTGCCCCTGAAACTCGCCTGAGGTCGCCATCGATGAGCACCATCACCCTCAACGGCAAGCCCACGCAGTTGCAGGCCGAACCCGACACTCCGCTGCTGTGGCTGCTGCGCGGCGAGCTGAAGCTCACCGGCACCAAGTACGGCTGCGGCATGGCGCTGTGTGGCGCCTGCACCGTGCACGTGGACGGCCAGCCCGTGCGTGGCTGCGTGACCACGCTGGCCAGCGCCGAAGGCAAGGCGGTCACCACCATAGAGGGCCTGAGCGGCCCCGAGGCCCGGGCCGTGCAGGCGGCCTGGGTGAAACTGGACGTGGTGCAGTGCGGCTACTGCCAGAGCGGGCAGATCATGACTGCCGTGGCCCTGCTGGCGAAAAACCGCCAGCCCACCAATGCCGACATCGACGCCGCCATGAGCGGTAACCTGTGCCGCTGCGGCACCTATCCGCGCATCCGTGAGGCCATCCACGAAGCTGCGCGCGCGCTGTCCGCATGAGGTTGCCGCTGATCCGTCGGCGGACAACCGCCACAAGCCTCCTGCTGCCTCTGGCCGGGCTCGCCCGCTGGGTTGAGGCCGTCCCGGCCAAGGGCTTTGCCCGGGAAGAGTTCAGCGTATGCGTGGCGCATGGCGCGTGGCCGACGCCGGGCCGGACGACATCATGAACCCTGACCACATCGCCGAGGCGCACTGGACCTCGCACTGGCAGCCACGCGATGCGTGGACATGCGAGCTCGACCTGCGTCCGTCGACCGAGCCGTGGTAGCAGCGATGTCGCGGATTGCCGTCTTCGGTGCCACCGGATTGACTGGCGGGCTCGTCGTCGAGCAGGCGCTCGCCCAAGGGCATGAGGTCGTCGCCCTGGTGCGCGACCCCGGCAGGATGACGCTGAAGCATCCGGGCCTGGTCGTGATGGGTGGCAGCCCGACCTCGCCCCACGATGTCGCGCGCTGTGTGCAGGGTGCCGATGCCGTGATCCACTGCCTGGGCATCGGCGGCAAGGGAGACGGACGACCCACCACGCTCGTCTCCGACTCGGTCAAGGTCGTGCTGCGCGCGATGCAGCAGCACGGTGTCCAGTGCATCGTGTGCATGTCCAATGTCGGGGCGGGAGGCAGTGGCAGCTGGCTGGCCAACCGGCTGGTCATCCCGCTGCTGCTTCGATGGCTCGTGCCCATCATCGAGGACAAGGACCGCATGGAGGCGGCTCTGCGCGCCAGCTCCGTCGCGTGGGTGTCGGTTCGCCTGCCGAACATCGTGGCAGGGCCGGACAAACCGTTGCGGGTGAGTCCCGATAGCCGTGGCCTCGGCCTGTCGATCACCGCCGAGTCGGCGGCTCGTTTCCTGCTGGCGCAGGCTGCGGCCCCCGACTACGTTCGCTCGACTCCAAGCATCAGCAATGGAGGGTGACCATGCTGCGGAGGTCGGTGGGCTTGGCCACCCAGTTCGACGCCGTGACCGCGCCACGTTCGATTCGGCCAAGCGGCTCTCATCGGCCACAAGCAGACGGACGACGCTTGCCCACAAAGCAGCCTTTGGCGGAAACGCCGGCCCCTAACCCGCCGTGCCTGCCCGCTGATTGAGCGACAACGCTACGAAGTCCACGAATGCCCGCACACGCGCAGCCAACTGGTGGCGTTGCGGGTAGACGGCATGGATGTCGGCATCAGGTGTATGGAACTGCGGCAATACCTGAACCAGCCGGCCGTTCTTCAGGTACCGATCGATGTCCCACTCGGCACGCATCAGGATCCCGTGGCCGTCCAACGCCCAGTTCACCGCGATCTCGCCGTCGTTCGTCGTCAGGTTGCCCCGCGTCTTGACCGCTTCAGTCGTCACGTTCTTGCCTCTGCCGCTCGTCAACCGCCACACGCCATAGGCTTCCTCGCCCTGCCGGATGCCGATGCAGTTGTGCTTGGTCAGGTCGTTCGGCACCTTCGGTGCGCCGTGCTTGGCGAGATAGGCCGGTGCGGCGCAGAGCAAGCGTCGATTCGGTGCAATGTACTTCGCGATGATGCGAGCGTCCGGCGGTGCGCCGAAGCGGATGCAGACATCGAAGGAGTCGTCGGTCAGTGGTGGCGGGTTGACCGATAGCTGCAGTTGCACCTCCACCTGCGGGTACTTGCGCACGAACCGTGAGATGAGCGGCGCCACGTGGCTGCGCCCGAAGCCCAGTGTGGCATTGACCCGCAGCAGACCTTTCGGCGTCGCCTTGGAGACGCCCAGCAACTGCTCCATGTCGTCGATCTCGCCAAGGATTCGACGCGCGTGCTCCAGGTAGAGCTCGCCCTCGGGCGTCAGGCTCATGCGACGCGTCGTCCTATTGACCAGCGACACGCCCACCCGTGACTCCATCAGCGCCAAGTGCTTGCTGACCGCAGGTGTTGTGATGCCCAGCTCGCGCGCCGCTGCGCTGAGGCTGCCGGCACCTGCCAGCACCGAGAAGAATCCCAGGTCCGCCGGCAGGATGCCGCTGTTCGTGCTACTGGTCATGAAGGCCTCATTGGGTTCGGACTGTTAGATGCAGGTAAACAATGGATTCACTTTAGCCGTGAGCGCAAGGGCCGTCCACTTCCTACAGTCACGTCACCGCCCACCCTACCCACGGAGACAAGCCATGAAGACGTATTCCATCGCCACCATCCCCGGTGACGGCATCGGCAAGGAAGTCGTTCCGGCCGGCCAGCAAGTGCTGGAGGCGCTCGCCAGGACCAGCAGCACGTTCCGCTTCGAGTTCGAGAACTTCGACTGGAGCGGCGACTACTACCGCAAGCACGGCGTGATGATGCCGGCCGACGGCCTCGAAGCGCTGAAGGGCAAGGACGCGATCCTCTTCGGCTCGGCCGGCGATCCCGACATCCCCGACCACATCACCCTCTGGGGCCTGCGCCTGAAGATCTGCCAGGGCTTCGACCAGTACGCCAACGTGCGCCCGACGCGCATCCTGCCCGGCATCGACGGCCCGCTGAAGCGCTGTGCCCCCGAAGACCTGAACTGGGTCATCGTGCGCGAGAACTCCGAGGGCGAGTACTCGGGCGTGGGTGGCCGCGTCCACCAGGGCCATCCGATCGAAGCTGCGACCGACGTGTCGATGATGACGCGCGTGGGTGCGCAGCGCATCCTGCGCTTTGCCTTCAAGCTGGCTCAGAGCCGGCCGCGCAAACAGCTCACCGTCGTCACCAAGAGCAACGCGCAGCGCCACGCAATGGTGATGTGGGACGAGATCGCGAGCGAAGTCGCGGCCGAGTTCCCCGACGTGAAGTGGGACAAGGAATTGGTCGACGCCATGACCGCGCGCATGGTCAACAAGCCGGCCACGCTCGACACCATCGTCGCGACCAACCTGCACGCAGACATCCTGAGCGACCTGGCCGCTGCACTGGCCGGCAGCTTGGGCATCGCGCCCACCGGCAACATCGACCCGGAACACCGCTACCCGTCGATGTTCGAGCCGATCCACGGCTCGGCCTTCGACATCATGGGCAAGGGCCTGGCCAACCCGGTCGGCACCTTCTGGTCGGTCGTGATGCTGCTCGAGCACCTCGGCGAGTTCGAGGCGGCGAAGCAGGTCATGAGCGCGATCGAGCAGGTCACCGCGAACCCGGAGCTGCACACCGGCGACCTCGGCGGCAAGGCGACCACGGTCCAGGTCACGCAAGCCGTGTGTGAGCTGCTGGCGGCAAGCGCCAAGCGCAAAGCCGCGTAAGGGCAACGGCGCCCGGCGGGCCGAGAACGCTCGCCGGGCTCGACGTTCAGGTCCCGGTCCGGCGCGTCGCGCGCCAGCACCGAAGCAGCCACCAAGCGCTGCCGGGTGGGCACGCCTTCGCCCTCGCATTCCTCAGGAGACAAGACATGCGCCGCTTCTTCGGCAAGCTCTACGTCCAGGTGCTCATCGGCGTGTTCGCTGGCGTGGCACTGGGCTTCTTCGCGCCCAACCTCGGCAGCGACCTCAAGCCTCTGGGTGACGTCTTCATCAAGCTGATCAAGATGGTCTTTGCGCCGATCATCTTTGCCACCGTCGTGCTCGGCATCGCAAAGATGGAGAACATGAAGGAGCTCGGCCGCGTCGGCGCCCGGGCTCTGATCTATTTCGAGGTGCTGTCGACTTTCGCGCTGGTGCTCGGCCTCGTCGTCGTCAACGTCGTCCGCCCCGGCGAGGGCATGAACATCGATGCCTCGCAACTCGACACCAAGGCGATCGCCGGCTACACAGCCACGGCCGCCAAGCCCACGGGCTTCGTCGACTTCATGCTCAACCTCGTGCCCACGAGCATCGTCGACGCGCTGGCCAAGAACGACATCCTGCAGATCCTCGTCTTCGCGACGCTGTTCGGCGTGGCCTTGTCGCACATCGGCCCGCGCGGCAAGCCCGTGGTGGACTTTCTGGAGGCCTTCACACACGGCATCTTCTCGGTGGTCGGCATGGTCATGCGACTCGCACCGCTGGCAGCTTTCGGCGCGATGGCCTTCACGGTCGGCAAGTACGGCCTGGGTTCGATCGTCTCGCTCGGCAAGCTGATGGGCACGATGTACATCACCTGCTTCCTGTTCGTGGTCATCGTGCTCGGTGCGATTGCAAGGCTCTCCGGATTCAGCCTCTGGAAGTTCCTGAAGTACATCAAGGACGAACTCTTCACCGTGCTGGGCACCAGTTCGTCCGAATCGGTGGTGCCGCAGCTGATGCGAAAGCTGGAGACTGCCGGTGTCTCCAAGCCCGTGGTCGGCTTGGTCGTGCCCTCGGGGCTGACCTTCAACCCCGACGGCCAGTGCATCTACTACACGATGGCCGCGATTTTCATCGCCCAGGCCACCAACACCCCGCTGACGCTGACCGACCAACTGGTCGTGCTGGGCGTCTTGCTGCTGACCTCGAAGGGTTCGGCAGGCGTGACCGGCTCGGGTTTCATCACGCTGGCGGCGACTCTGGCCTCGATGGGCAAGATCCCGGTGGCAGGCATGGTGCTGCTGCTTGGCGTGGACCGATTCATGTCGGAGGCGCGTGCGATCACCAACACGATCGGCAACGCGGTCGGCACGGTGGCTATCGCCCGCTGGGTCGGCTCGGTCGATCGTTCCCGGCTGACGCAGGTGCTCGACGGCAAGGTGGACCCTGAAGACCTGCATGCGCTGTACGAGGTACCCGCCAACGATGCATCGAACCCGAGCAAGGTGCAGGCCATCTCCACCGCGCGCGCCGCAGCCTGACGCCTCGCACGGATCACCATCATGCCCCTCGATCACCGCCGGCTGCTGCGCGACATGTTCGATGCGGCGGTCGCCGCCGCGCAGCCGGCGCTGTGTGTGCCCCGCCACCTCCCCGCCGCTCCGAAGGGCCGGCTGGTGGTGATCGGCGCAGGCAAGGCGTCTGCTGCAATGGCCCGCGCGGTCGAGGACCACTGGCAAGGTCCATTGACGGGTCTGGTCGTCACCCGGTACGGCTATTCGGTGCCGTGTCAGCGCATCGAGATCGTCGAAGCCGCGCACCCGGTACCAGATCCGGCCGGTGCGACAGCCGCCCAGCGCCTGCTCGATTTCGTGAAGGGCCTCACCGCCGACGACCTGGTGCTGTGCCTGATCTCCGGCGGTGGTTCATCCTTGCTGCCGCTGCCCCTGCCTGGGCTCACCCTGGCTGACAAGCAGGCGTTGAACCGTGCGCTGCTCGCGAGTGGCGCCAGCATCAGCGAGATGAACTGCGTGCGCCGGCACCTGTCGGCCATCAAGGGCGGAAGGCTGGCCGCGGCGTGCGCGCCGGCGCGGGTCGTGAACCTGCTGCTGTCGGACGTGCCAGGCGACGATCCCATGGACATCGCTTCCGGCCCGACGGTCGCCGATCCCACCACCTGCGCCGATGCCATGAACATCCTGCGTCGCTACGAGATCGATGTGCCGCCGCGTGCGCTGGATCTTCTCGAAAGCGGCGAAGGCGAGACCTTGAAGCCTTGTGACGTGCGCTTGCCGGCGATCGAGACCCGCTTCATCGCGACACCGCAGATGGCGCTCGAAGCCGCAGCCCGGGTGGCGCAGGCGGCTGGTCTGACGCCCTACATCCTGGGCGACGCCATCGAGGGCGAAGCGCGCGATGTGGCCAAGACGATGGCCGGCATCGCGTTGCAGGTCGCGCGGCGAGGTCAGCCCGTCGGGGCGCCTTGTGTGTTGCTGAGTGGCGGCGAGACGACGGTGACCGTGCGGGGCCGAGGGCGAGGCGGCCGCAACGTCGAGTTCCTGCTGTCGCTGGGCATCGCGCTCAATGGCGAGCCCGGCATCCATGCGCTGGCGGGCGACACAGATGGTGTCGATGGCCAGGAGGAGATTGCCGGCGCCGTGTTGACGCCGGACACGCTGGCGCGCGCCTGGGCGATGGGCATGAAGCCGCGCGAGCGCCTCGACGACAACGACGGACATGGCCTGTTCGAGGCGCTGGGCGACTCGGTCGTGACCGGTCCGACGCTGACCAATGTGAACGACTTCAGGGCCATCGTCATCGATGCCCGCCCTCCATTCGACAACCCGGAAGACAGATGATGCAACGCCTCTGCAATGCCAAGATCGTCGCCACGCTCGGCCCTGCGAGCGCCGACCGTGCCACCATCGAGGCGCTGGTCCGCGCTGGGGCGGACGTGTTCCGCCTGAACTTCAGCCACGGCACCCATGCCGACCACCAGCAGCGCCTCGACCTGATCCGCTCGGTCGAGGCTGACATCGGCCGACCGATCGGCGTGCTGCTCGACCTGCAGGGACCGAAGCTGAGGGTCGGCACGTTCGCAGGCGGACCCGTGAAGCTGATCGAGGGCGCGGCATTCCGCCTCGACCTGGAACGCGACAAACCCGGCGATGTGACCCGCACGCCGCTGCCCCACCCGGAGATCTTTGCCGCGCTCAAGCCGGGTGCGGAACTGCTGCTCGACGATGGTCGGCTGCGCCTGAAGGTGGAGAAGTGCGGTGGCGACTTCGCTGAGACCACCGTCGTCAACGGGGGCATGCTGTCCGACCGCAAGGGCGTGAACGTTCCCGGTGTCGTCCTGCCGCTGTCCGCGATGACGGCGAAGGACCGCGCCGATCTCGACTTCGGGCTGACGCTGGGCATCGACTGGATTGCACTGTCGTTCGTGCAGCGTGCCGCTGACATCGTCGAGGCCCAATCCATCATCAAGGGGCGCGCCGGTATCGTCGCCAAACTGGAGAAGCCGGCTGCCATCGAATGCCTGGACGAGATCCTGGCCGTCACCGACGCAGTGATGGTGGCTCGCGGCGACCTTGGCGTCGAGATGCCGGCCGAACAGGTGCCGGCGATCCAGAAGCGCATCGTCCGTGCGTGCCGCAAGCTCGGCAAGCCGGTGATCGTGGCCACGCAGATGCTGGAGTCGATGGTGAGCGCACCCGTGCCCACTCGCGCTGAAGCGTCCGACGTGGCCACGGCGATCTACGACGGCGCCGATGCGGTCATGCTCTCCGCAGAGTCGGCGTCGGGGAAGTTCCCGGTCGAAGCCGTGGCGATGATGGATCGCATCATCGCCCAGACCGAGGCCGATCCGCACTACCGCGACGCCATCGACGCGTCGCACACCCAGCCCTCGTCCAAATCCCCCAACACACCGGACGCCATCGGCTGGGCCGCGCGTTCGGTGGCCGGCTTGCTCGACGTGGCCACGATGGTGGCCTACACCAGCTCCGGCTCATCGGCGCTGCGCATGGCGCGCGAGCGGCCCCGCGCGCCGATCATCGGCATGACCCCCCGGCGCGAGACGGCGCGCCGGCTCGCGCTCGCCTGGGGGGTCAACCCGGTCGTTTGCAACGACGTGACGGGCGTCGACGACATGACCGCTCGTGCGGTCGCGACGTCCCGGCAACTGGACTTCGCGCAACCGGGGCAGACGATCGTCATCGCCGCTGGCGTGCCCTTCGGCACACCCGGCTCCACCAACCTGCTGCGCATCGCGCAGATCGACTGAGAACACCATGCCAACGATCCAACAGGTGCGCGGCTTCGAGATTCTCGATTCGCGCGGCAACCCCACCGTCGCGGCGGAAGTCGTGCTCTCGGATGGCGCCCGCGGCTTTGCGGCCTCGCCGTCCGGCGCCTCCACTGGCTCGCGTGAGGCGCTCGAACTGCGTGATGGTGATGCCCGGCGCTACCTCGGCAAGGGCGTCGGCAAGGCCGTGAGCCACATCAACGGTGAACTGGCCCAACTACTCGTTGGGAGCACGGCGCACGACCAGGCCGCTCTCGACGAGCGGATGATCGGCCTCGACGGTACGCCGACCAAGGCGCGCTTGGGCGCCAACGCGATTCTGGCCGTGTCGCTGGCACTGGCCAAGGCTGCCGCCGCGTCGTCAGGTCAGCCCTTGTATCGCCACCTTGCCCGCGGCGCAGAACCCCGGCTGCCGCTGCCGATGATGAACATCATCAACGGTGGCGCCCACGCCGACAACAATGTCGACATGCAGGAGTTCATGATCCTGCCGGTGGGCGCACCACGCTTCTCCGAAGCGATGCGCTGGGGTGTGGAGGTGTTCCATGCCTTGAAGGCCTTGCTGAAGAGCCGGCACCTCTCCACAGCCGTGGGCGACGAGGGCGGATTCGCTCCCGACCTGCCGTCCAACGAAGCGGCCATCGAAGTCATCCTGGCCGCCATCGAGAAGGCCGGATTCAAGCCCGGTATCGACATCGCCCTAGGCCTGGATGTCGCCAGCTCGGAGTTCCACAAGGACGGGCACTACGAACTCGCCTCCGAAGCCAAGCGTTTCGACTCGGCGCAGTTCGTCGACTACCTGAGCCGATGGGTGGATGCCTACCCCATCGTCACGATCGAGGATGGCATGGCCGAGGGCGACTGGGCGGGCTGGGAACTTCTCACCGCCCGGTTGGGCAGCCGCGTGCAGTTGGTCGGCGACGATCTGTTCGTCACCAACACCGAGATTCTCAAGCAGGGCATCTCACGCCGGGCAGCGAACGCCATCCTGATCAAACCGAACCAGATCGGCACGCTGACCGAGACCCTGGCCGCCATCACGATGGCGGAAGCCGCCGGGTTCGCGTCCGTCGTCTCGCATCGGTCTGGCGAGACCGAAGACACGACCATCGCTGACCTCAGCGTCTGCACGGCCGCGACGCAGATCAAGACCGGCTCGCTGTGCCGCTCTGACCGCATGGCGAAATACAACCGACTGCTGCTGATCGAAGCCGAAGTCGGCAACACCGCCGGGTTCGCCGGCCGCAGCGCGATACGCCCATTGCGATAGCCAGCGCACGCAGTCCGTGGCCGCGTGCCACTCGCGAACGCCTTCGCTTCAAGCATTGAATTCAAGTTAAAGACGGATTCACTTTCTGCGCGATTCAGCGCCAGGCTTGAACCTTAAAGTTCCGCCGACAGATGCTCACTGAAACCCAACCGGAGACAACCATGACCTCGATCCGTAAGACCACCCGTCGTCACCTGATCCAAGTCCTCGCGCTGGCCGCAACCATGGCCAGCGGAGCCGCCATGGCGCAGGCCTGGCCGAGCAAGCCGATCAGCCTGATCGTTCCGTTCCCGGCAGGCGGCACGACCGATGTGCTCGCCAGGGCGCTGGCCGAGAAGCTGCAGCAAAGCCTCGGCCAGCCGGTGATCGTCGAGAGCAAGCCCGGTGCCGGTGCGACCCTGGGTGCCGACTACGTGGTCAAGTCCAAGCCGGACGGCTACACGCTGCTGGTCGGCGCGGTGCATCACACGATTGCCTCGAGCGTCTACAAGAAGCTGCCCTACGACTTTCAGAAGGACCTGGCTCCGATCACGACGATCGCCCTGGTGCCGAACGTTCTGGTCGTCAACGCGACCACGCCGGTCAAGAACGTGGCTGAACTGGTTGCGCTGCTGAAGTCGCAGCCGGGCAAGCACAACTACGGCTCCAATGGCAACGGCACGGCGCAGCATCTGATCGGCACCCAGTTCGAGAACATGACGGGCACCGAGTTCGCCCACATCCCCTACAAGGGCAGCGGCCCGCTGGCCACCGACTTGCTGGGCGGCCAGATCACGATGTCGTTCGACACCGTAACGCCGGTGCTGCCGCACATCAAGGCAGGCAAGCTGCGCCCGCTGGCGGTGACGACGGCGAAGCGCTCGTCGGCATTGCCCGACGTGCCGACGCTGGAGGAAGCTGGCCTCAAGGGTTTCAACATCGGAACCTGGTTCGGCGTGCTGGCGCCAGCTGCGACGCCGAAGGACATCGTGACGCGGCTGAACACCGAGATGGTCAAGATCATCCAGTCGGCCGAGTTCCGCAAGCGCATGGCCGAGATCGGTGCAGAGCCCATCGGTGACAGCACGGACCACATGGCCGCGCAGATCAAGAGCGAGACCGAGAAGTTCGCCAAGCTCGTGAAGGATGCCAAGGTCGTCATCGAGTGACGCTGCGCGCCTGCCCCTCCTTCCGAACAACCTGCACGGAACAAACATGCAAGTCATCGAAGACCGCGACGCTGCCGTCCAGCAGCTGACCGACGTGATGTGGAAGTTCACGTCCTATATCGGCAAGCGGCTGCCGACGGACGTGACCCACAAGCTGGCCGACCTGCGCGCCAAGGAAACGCATCCTCTGGCCAAGGCCGTCTACCAGTCCATGAAGGACAACCAGGATGCGGCCGACAAGCTCGACCGGCCGAGTTGCCAAGACACCGGCGTCATCCAGTACTTCATCACCGCGGGCGCGCGCTTCCCGCTGCTGGGCGAACTGGAGGAGATCCTCGCGGCCGCCACGAAGGAAGCCACGATCCGCGGCCCGCTGCGGCACAACGCGGTCGAAACCTTCGACGAGAAGAACACCGGCACCAACACCGGAAGCAAGATCCCCTGGCTCGACTGGGAGATCGACCCCAAGGGCGACGCCTGCACCATCGACGTCTACATGGCCGGCGGCGGCTGCACGCTACCCGGTGCGGCCAAGGTGCTGATGCCCGGCGAAGGCTATGAAGGCGTGGCCGAGTTCGTGTTCGACGTGATCACGCAGCGGGGTGTGAACGCCTGCCCGCCGATGCTGGTGGGCGTGGGCGTTTCGACCTCGGCCGAGACCGCCGCCCGACTGTCGAAGAAGGCGATCCTGCGGCCGGTGGATTCGCGCCATCCGAACCCCAACGCGGCTCGGATGGAAGAACTGCTGGAGGAAGGCCTGAACGAGGTGGGCCTGGGCCCGCAAGGGCTGACCGGCAATGCCAGTGTGATGGGCGTGAACATCGAGTCCTCGGCACGGCACCCGTCGACGATCGGCGTGGCGGTGTCCACCGGTTGCTGGGCGCACCGCCGCGGACGCATCCGCATCAACCCCGACCTGTCCTACGAGATCCTGTCGCACCAGGGAGTCGTGCTGTGAGTGCCGCCAAGAAGATCCTGAACACCCCGATCCGCGACGAAGACCTGGCCGACCTGAACGTCGGCGACGTGGTCTATCTGACGGGCCAGCTGGTCACCTGCCGCGACGTGGCGCACCGCCGCCTCATCGAACTCGGCCGAGAACTGCCGGTCGACTTGAAGGGCGGAGCCATCTTCCACGCCGGGCCCATCGTGAAGCAGAAGGACGACGGGAGTTATGAGATGGTGTCCATCGGCCCGACGACGAGCATGCGCATGGAGAAGTTCGAGCGCGAGTTCATCAAGCAGACCGGCGTGAAGCTGGTGGTCGGCAAGGGCGGCATGGGCACCGAGACTGCGGCCGGCTGCGTCGAGAACAAGGCCGTGCATGCGATTTTTCCCGGCGGTTGCGCGGTGCTGGCGGCGACCCAGGTCGAGAAGATCGAAGATGCCCAATGGAAGGACCTCGGCATGCCCGAGACCTTGTGGGTGAACCGGGTGCGCGAGTTCGGTCCACTCATCATCTCAATCGACACCAAAGGCCGCAACCTGATCGACGAGAACAAGGCGCGCTTCGCGGAGAAGAAGAAGCCCATCTTGGCGCGCATCAACGAGCAGGTTCGCTTCATCAAGTAGGCACCCCACTCGTAGGAACGCACATCAGGTCGTCTCGGTGCCCTGGTGCGCGCTCCACACCATCGGGTCAGTGCGCCGATGAGTGACGGCTTCCGGACTCGCCATGAGTCTGGAATGGGTCGGGTCGAGTCTGTCGACTTGACAGCGACCAGTCGTTCAACGCGCACCGTCGCGTACCCATCGCCAAGTACCCGGTCTCGAAGGTGAAGCGGCCATTCGGCAGGTTTTTCGTCGAATGACCGGTGATAGCGATCGCTGACATCCAGGCCCTCGACTGCGAGTGACTCTGTGCAGTCATGCGACCTTCGCCTTCGTTTGCCTTCGACGCCAACTTCCACCCATGGGGCCACGTCATTTTCAAGCAGTAGCGCTCGGGGTCGCTCCAGTAAACGCCGCGGCCTGCATCGTCGTGGTTGATGCAGCCCAGCCATTCGTACGCCAGGCGATGCTTGCAAGAGCCGACGCTATGCATCGCCGATGCTCAGCTTCACTTCGGATCAGCTTGAGGCTGCTGTCCGAGTACCAATTGGATTGCCTCATCCATCACCTTTCGATCGGCGGCTGAAGTGCATGGACGTCCGACCCCATGGAGGTCCAGCAGGACGAGTAGGTCGCCGTACCAGTCCAGGCCCAGGGGTTCCATGGCAGTTCCACGAGAGAGTGCGCCGGTGGCATACGCCCTCAACACACGTTGCGCTTCGGCGTCATCCATCTGCGAGTGCCCTCCGGTTCGTGACTCATCGATGGGCGGCGTCGTGTTCGCCGGGGACGAGCACGTTGCCTTCGTGGTCGAGGATGCCACGCAGACCGACGCCAAACACCCTGAAGTGCAGCGTAGGCCACAGCGGTCGATAGTTGGGGCTGTCGTGGTGATGGCCGTGGAAGGCGCTGCGCACCCCTAGCGCTCGAGCCAGGTTATCGATCGTTCCCCAGCCATGAGGATGGCAGCTGGGGGCTTCGTGAGTGATCAGGATGTCCGCTCGTTCGTTCCTCAGACGCTTGACGACATCGGGATAGATTGACCCCCAGTGTCTGCGCGCCGGCCCCGAGCGCCACCGGTCCTGGCGCGGTGTGTGCCTCGCATGAGTCTCAGCGCTGTCATGGATCGGTGAAGCTGGCGGACTCCAAACAGATGCCCTGAAGACCCCGCCGAGACCCGCAAGTCGGGTCCCGTCTGGCAGGGTGACGACATGGCCGTGGATGTTGCGATCGGCGAGTTCGCTGTCGAACACGTTTTCGAAGGCAGTTTGAGAACCAGTGTCGTGGTTGCCGTGGATGAACCACAGCCGATCCCGGATGGCTTCAAGTTCTACGTGTAATGGCCGCACCGGCTCGAGGTCGCCGAGCAGGATCACGGCTATGGGCTTGAAGCGTTGCGCAGCCTGCAGGATGTGATCGAAGCGCCCGTGAGGATCGCCGCAGAACAGGATCGTCCTTCGCTCAGCCATGGTGAGGGTGCTCGGTTTGTAGCAACTCGGCGATATGCTGGAATGAGGCGAGCAGTTCGATCAAGTGCAGACGCATCCGGTCCGCGGTTCGCGGTCATTGCTGCGAAACCGACTGGGTACGCTGCCGGGTTGCCGCTGGCAGACTGTTGTCGCCGGCCACCTCGTTGGGCGTTTCCCGGCCAGAGCGCCGGGCGAGCACGTGTTCATCCGGCATGGTCATTGCTTCGTACTCCAAGTATGGGCAAGCGTTCAACGCCTCAACGTTGTCGGTGATTGAAGGCGGGGTCGCGTCACGGTCGCCTGCCTTTGCGCTTGCGATGAGCGTCACACACGCGGTAGTAGCCATCCAGGCACGTCGCAGGCGCGCCGCACCGAACGCAATACAGCTCAGCCCGCTCGGCCGCCCGGTCAATGATGGCGTGCGCCTGTTCGCGTATCGAGCCCGGCGTTGCGGCATTCCGAATATGGGTACTGATCGGGGTGGACTTGACGATCTCGTACTCGCCGAGCGAGTCTTCTTCGATGTCCACGTAGATCCGCAGTCCACCGAACTTCTCCTTTATCTGCGTCACGCGAATTACGACGCCCGACGCCAGTTCGATGCCCAGAAGTGCAATCAGCGCATCGGCAACGGGCTCATCCCATCCCTGTGGCACCCAGGACGAAGTGGGCGGCGCACGTTCCGGATGCGCTTGGAAAAACGCCACTACGCGTGGTGCAGACCAGCCGTGCTTGGACTCGTTCGCCATGTGAGCTGCCTCAACGCTCACGACTCGGCTGCACAAAAGGAGTGCGGGGACGTACTGGCACTCAGTACGCGCTGCAGCCGGGACACCAAGCACTCCAGGCGCATCCCCACCTCCAGTTTCTCCAGCGCCACTCCTATCGTGTGGCGCGTGATCTGATACTCGATTCCGTCCTCCGACCGGATCCGCACCAGATCACTCTCGTTCCTGGCGGCAACGACTACGGCAGTGATGGCGTATGCGTCCTGAAGCCGCCTGGCAGTCTTAAATTTTCCTTGCACAAACCACTTGCGCGTCATCTCGTCGACTTCGTACGCACCTTCGGTGTCTGCAACAAAGATGGTGCCCGATTCGCACAGTAGAGCGGTCAGGTAGCCCTCTTCATCATCGGGAAAGAGTCTCCAGAGGCAGACGCAGTTGACGGACTCCGTTGTCAGCAACCCTTCTGGAGTGATGCGAACCACCCACATGGACCGTACCTGGTCAAGGTGTTGCTCGATGATGTTTAGCCCACCCTGATGGGGTGCCAAGAGAAGCGGGCGTGCCAGCGCATCCGGGCGCTCAACGCTCGGATTTCTTTGCACCAGCAAGAGCGAGGGCGAGTTCCACACCACGCCCTGTGCAGGCCCTGGTGGCAGGTCCAGCGGGGAATAGGCGCTGCCTGCCTGAGGCGCGTCTGCGCCGGACACGGCGCAGCCACGAGTCGCATCTTCACTTCCCATGGTCGACTGCCTCCATTCCGTGAAACATCAGAACTGAAACCGAAGAGATTGCCAACATCGCCGACCAGCTCACTCCGACCCGGGGTCGACAAAAAGGCTCCGCGGGCTTGCAGGATCTATCCCACGTGTGATGGAAGGGCTTGGGCGGCCAATGCATCAGCTGGCAGTTCAACATGCCCGCGTCCCCAAGATGTACTGTGGGAACCGGTTCATCGCTGAAGCCTCGATGAGTTTGTCCGTTTCCGGGTACGAGCGCAGCGCACAGCGAATCAGGGCACGATCCATGGGGCTTGAGCAGTAGCAGGCGACACATTCGAGCAGCTGCCGCGCATCGATCATGGCGCACTGGGCCTGCCACGTGACTGTCGGCGCTCCAGGTTGTAATGCGTCGACAAGCTCCTGGTGGCTCGGGTAGTCGCGCAGCACCTTGGCCACACCCTGGCGCAAGGCTGGCGGAAGGCCCTCGAACGTCTCAGACAGCCCGAGCAGTTCCCGCACCAATTGGATTGAATGCTGTCTCTCTGAGAACTTCACCATAGAACGTCCGTTGAATCAATCAGTTGGTCACGAAGAAGACTACTATAGTCAGGCGACTATAGTAGGTAGACTATAGTATGCATCCTGCGCCAAAGTCAAGTCATGGCGCGTGCACGGGACGACTTGCTTGTCGAGGCTTTTGCTGTCGTGCTGAAGCAAACTCGTACGAAAGCCGGGCTGTCGCAGGAAGAACTCGCCTTCCGGGCCGACGTAAACCGGACCTTTGTCGGTCTGCTGGAAGGAGGGAAGCGCCAGCCAACGCTGAGTGTGATCTTTGCCCTCGCGCGGGAGTTGCAGGTCACTCCTGAGGCGCTTGTTCTGAAAGTGCGTAAGCTTGCCGCGGAGCGTTTAGAACAGTCATGAACACGTTGAATCCCGAATGGTCGCTGTGCTGCAATTGAATGCGGTACTGGCGACCGTGGAATCCGCTCTTGTCGCGGGACCGCGTGCGGGGTGGCTGCGGCAGTTCTGGCCCATACGCTTGGAAGGTGTGTTGGTTCGGCTGGCGTGGACACCTTGGCCGGGTTTGACCTCAAGCTCTGGGAAGGCTCTTGAGGGCTAACAGGCCGTTGAAACGCCACCTGTCATCGCGAGTTCTGCCATCGTGAAGTGGTCCGACGAGGTCATATAGCCCGGGGCTGCAGCCGATCTGGCCTTGGCAGACTCATAGCGCTCGGATTGGCGCATTCTGAGGACGTTGTTCGGCCTTCTCGGCGTTCATTGGGCGCACTGCGGGCGCAGTTGCATCAAGGTCCGCAGTCGCCTCGGGTTTTTGGGCCGCCGTGGTCAGCGTCAGAGGCCGGGCGAGCTTGTCCAGCCCCTGCACTATGAGTTGGCGGATTGGACCGATCACCTTGCCCCGGCTGAAGCACTGGTCGATGTACTTACTATTTCGCTGGCCGACCACGTAGCCAGCGTGCCGGGTGGAGCGTCGTTTGATGGCGCTGCGAGCGCTGAGATTGAGGTTCCGCGCCATGTGAGGCATCACGCCGATCTGGCGGCACGTCTTAACGAAGCCGCGGTCATCGCAGGCCTCGTCCGTGACGCCCTCGACGTAGCCGAAGTCCATGGGCAGCATCGGCTGCGTGCGCTCCAGCGCCTGGCACTGGCTCTTCTCGTTCACGCAGATCACCAGCGCGTTGTCCGGCGGGCTCAGGTACAGGCCCACCACATCGCGCAGCTTCTCGATGAAAAACGGGTCGTTGGACAGCTTGAAGCCTTCGGTGCGATGCGGCTGCAGACCGAAGAGCTGGAAGTAGCGCGCGACGCTGCTCTTGGAGATGCCGGTCTCGGCGGCCACCGTGCGCACGCTCCAGTGCGTCGAGCCGTTGACCGGCTTGGTATGCAGCGTGGTCTTGATGAGGTGCGCCACGCGCTCGTCGTCGATCGTGCGCGGCTTGCCCGGGCGCACTTCGTCATACAGCCCGGCGATGCGTCGCTCGATAAACCGCGTGCGCCACTTGCCTACCGTGGCCTTGGTCAGCATCAAGCGCTCGGCGATCGCGTTGTTGGGTTCGCCCTCGGCACTGCTCAGAACAATGCGCGCCCGATTGCTCAACGCCGCAGGCAGCGAGCGGCTGCGCGCAAAGGACTGAAGCTGCGAACGCTCTTCATCCGACAGCAGCAAATCGACCTTCGGTATGCCCGTTCTCATCGCGGTATCTCCAGTCCCAAGATACCGCACTGGCATGGACGATTAATGCCAGTTAATTGCGGGACAGGACACTAGGTCCTCTTGAAGAGGGGGCGGTCGGGTCAGATGTCGACGACGTGCCGTAGCAGCGCGAAGCCCTCGCGCCAGCTCATGCCATCGCCAGGATCAATCGTGGCCGTATGCTGGTTCATGCGCACGATGGTGCCGACGATGGTGTTGAGGTGCTTGTCCTCGAAAGCCACCTACTCCCCGCTGCGGAGGTCGTTGCGGCCGGCGCGCGGCGGTGCTGGCGGCTCCGGGGGGCGCCGCAGTCTTTGCGCTCCCGGGTGTCGGCAGCTCCACCGCGGTGTAAGGCACCGTCCCCGAGCTGTGCGTGCCTTCCTAGTGCAGGCGAGTAGGCGAACTAGGACGCACGGGGCGCGGTGTCGCCTGCCGGCCGGTCGTCGCGCACGTACACCCACAGCCGCCCGGTGTGGGTCTTGCTGGTGCCCGGCGCGAGCACCTTCACCGGTGTGTCGTCGCCGTCGATCTTGTCGTTGGCCAGCACGTAGCGCCACACCGCCTGGACCAGCGGGTCGATCAGCTGGTCGTGCTTGCCCACCCAGCCAGCCGGCGTGGAGCGGTCGAGTTCGACGCCTTCACGGGCTGAAGTGCTGCTTTGCCGGTACAGGGGTTGATGGCCGCAGGGGTCAATGGCGCTGAGTCCAAACATCGGATCGATATCCGTGGGCTGATGACAGCACCAAAAATCAACAAAAAAAGATCGCCGAGAAACAGACTGCCGCCCTTGATTCTCGAAATGACGACCTAATATTGAACCCGGAGAGCGAAGAACAACGCATCTCGAACTCGCGCTGAACGGACCCGCAGCATTCAGCATTTAACCCTGTCGGCTCTGCCGGCACGTGGCAGGAACGATATCCGATTCCATTTCGGGTCCACCTCACGGTGCACGGAATGCCGTGAACGTACTCGCCGCCCATTTGGGTGTCGATGGATCGTTCACGGGCTCAAGCAGGTGTGAAGACCATCGATTCGGCGAGCTAACCACATCGCCGATTGAAAGGCTTCACATGAGCAAAACTGCAAATCCTTTGCTGGAATCATCCAGTCAAGAAGAAACTCAGATCACCAAAGAAGAACCGGACACGTCCTCTGTCCCGTTCGTTACCGCGAGCCTCGCGCGCGAGGCCGGTAGCCCCAATTCGGCTACCGGCAAGACCTTGTCGATTCCTGCCGGGAAGATACTTGTCCGCAGTTTGCCGAACCGCGAAGCCTCGGCCTTCGAAGGAGAAGCCTTTGAACTCTTGAAGGAATCGATTCATGCCACCGGGGGCAATCGGATTCCCATTGGCGTGGTCAAACTGCCTGAGTCAGTTGATGGATTCGCGTTCGAACTCGCTTTCGGCGAACGCAGATGGCGTGCTTGCGGCGAATTGGGCTTGCCCGTGAATGCAGTCGTGCAAGATCCAAACCCCTCCGTGCCCACACTGGAGCAGAAGCTCGCCGAGAACGCACTGCGCGTGGACCTGTCGCCGTACGAACTCGGCTGCCAGATCAACACGCCTGGTCCGGACGGAAAGCTTTGTTCGTTGGGGCGCCTTGCAGTACTTCTTGGGCGTGAGAAGGGCGATCTCAGCAAAGTCCGGCGCCTTGCTCAATTGCCTGATGAGGTGCTCGTCGCATTCCGCGACAGGACACAGCTGAAGTTTCGGCATGCAAAGCCACTTCACGACGCTGTGACGCTCAATCGCCAAGCCGTCGCGGATGCGGCCAAACGAATTGCAAACCTGGCGGAGGCCTTGCCCACAGACGATGTGGTGCTGGCACTGGTTGCCGCTTCAAAGGGGGGGTTGGATCGTCCAACCCCCCCTTCGAAAAGCATCGACATTGAGGTGGACGGGCAGGTCTTGGGGCGGTCCACAATCGGAAAGAATGGGGCTGTGTCGATCGACCTGTTGCTCAGCCTCAACGATCGCCAGCGCGAAGCACTGCTGAAGACCGTTCAGAGCTTTCTGCGTAAGCGTGTGCTCAAAACGAAGCCGACGAGCCCTCGTGCGCCGGAGGGAGTGAAATGACAGCTTCTCGAACGGCACCGACACCGATCATCGTCCGTCATCGCAATACATCGATCACGAAGACCGCATTCACATTACCGAGACGCCACAGTAACCCTTCGTCCCCGGCCTCGGTAATGTGCCACGTACCCCGCCCGTCAGGGTGGGGGCGGCGCAGCCGAGTGGGGCGTCCATGAGCGGCGCAAGCGGCGTGCCGACGGGACCGGCCGCGCAGCGGCCGGGGCCCGATGGCGCGGCGGTTGCCGACGCCATGGATCGGAAGCGGGCGCAGCCCGCGCAGGGCGAGAACGATGCGGGACGTGATCGATATGCGTTCGATGACGCGGCTGAACGGTGTCGGAATGAAAACGAAGTCGATACGGCAAGCACCGCTGAACGACATGGTGATCGCGGGTCCGAGGCGTCTTCGCAGGGGCCTATCGGAGGCGGCTCCGCACTTCTTGGCAGGGTGCAGAAAGTCCTTGCTGGCACCGGGGTGCTGCAGGCGGAGACGCAGAATGACTACCGCGCGAAGGCAGCCCTGCTGCTCGCTGCCATGGGGAAACTCGACGGGGACGCGACGCAGCGCTTGACTCAGGCGCTGCTGCCTTACGTGGCCAAGTCGAACTCTTTCTTCGCGATGCGGGCAGCGCTGACGTGGCAATTGCGGGAGACCCTTCAGCGGCTTCTCGCCACTCATGACTGCACGCAACCTGAGCAAGCAGCGAATCGGCAAGTTCTACTGGACAAGATCCAAGGAACGATCGACTTCCACGACATCGTCACCGCCACCAAGCGACGGACTCTGCTCGAATCGGCAGGCGGTGAACCACAGCGCGTGCAGTCGAAGCGAAAAGACCTCAAGCGGTTTGGTCGGGACTGGCGAGAAAAGGTGCTTGAGGCCAGCCGCGGCGGCGCCTTCGAGGAAGTCATCTGGGTCCTAGCCGCGACGGGATGTCGGCCCGCCGAACTCAAGCGCGGTGTGATCCTGAATCTGGAGTGGGACCATGTGCAAGTACGCATCTCTGGTGCAAAGGTGACGGGCTCGTCGGGTCAGCCCTGGCGCGAGATGGTGGTGAGCTGGCGCTGGTTGCCGCAGGGACTGCTTGAGCGGCTCGAAGGTCGGGTCGACTACGTCGTAAAGATTCAAGACGGCGCGCTGCGCAGCGCGGTGGCCCGGTTTGGACGCAAGCTTTGGCCCAAAGGTAAGCGGCTATGCCCGTACCACTTCAGGCACGAAGCTGCGGCAGACATGCGCGAATCGGGCTGGCGCGCAGATGAAATCGGCGGTGCGCTTGGTCAACGTGTGAGTGAGACCGCGTCACGATATGGGCCACGCCGCCGACCCGGCCAGGGTGGCCGGACGATTGAGCCGCAGATACGTCGCGGTGGCGTAACGACTGCCGTGCCTGTGCGGCCCCTTGCAATTGGCTTCGATCCTGCGCACGTAAGGAAGGGCAAGCCAGATCGGAGGAGCAAGGCAAGCTCAGGCTGAACGGGAACACATCAATGCGTTCGGCCTAGTCAAGCTTGAAGGCCGCGGTGGCGGTTAATCCCCACGTGCGTGTGGAACACCGCAAGGGCGACACCGTAATCGTGGCCGACGACGGTTCATCCCCACGTGCGTGGGGAACAGGTAGGCATCTTCGGTTCATCCCCACGTGCGTGGGGAACACAGCACCGTCCACACCGCCTGGCCCAGCACCAGCGGTTCATCCCCACGTGCGTGGGGAACACGGCTGCATGCCGCCGCGCAGCTGAAGCAGCGCCGGTTCATCCCCACGTGCGTGGGGAACACGCGTCAACGCCGCTCATGGCCTGCTGCAGCCACGGTTCATCCCCACGTGCGTGGGGAACACTTGTGCACCCGAGTGGTGATGATCTTGTCTACCGGTTCATCCCCACGTGCGTGGGGAACACAAACCACTTCCCAAGCAGCCACCGTAAAGAGTCGGTTCATCCCCACGTGCGTGGGGAACACGCGGGCGGCATCGGTGGTGGCCTGCTGCGGGTCGGTTCATCCCCACGTGCGTGGGGAACACAAGCTCAGGCCCCGGGTGGTGTTTACCCAGGTCGGTTCATCCCCACGTGCGTGGGGAACACGCGCATGCGGGCATAGACCAGCTGCCAGAAGTCGGTTCATCCCCACGTGCGTGGGGAACACCTGCAGGCGGTGTGCACCGGCACGCAGATTGCCGGTTCATCCCCACGTGCGTGGGGAACACTGCCCGAACTGCCAGTCGGTCACGCGGAAGGTCGGTTCATCCCCACGTGCGTGGGGAACACGCGCATGCGGGCATACACCAGCTGCCAGAAGTCGGTTCATCCCCACGTGCGTGGGGAACACGCAGACCGACGAAGAGCTGGCGCTGTGGGCGGCGGTTCATCCCCACGTGCGTGGGGAACACTGTCAGCGTTCCTCGCGCTTGGGGTCGTGCGTCGGTTCATCCCCACGTGCGTGGGGAACACGCGCTGACGCCCAGGCCGGGGATGATCACGCCCGGTTCATCCCCACGTGCGTGGGGAACACGTGCCGGTGCCCAAGCATGCGCCGCCGCCGCGCGGTTCATCCCCACGTGCGTGGGGAACACATCAGGGTCGGCGGCAACCGTAACCCAGGAGGCGGTTCATCCCCACGTGCGTGGGGAACACACCATGCTGATGGGCGAATACGGCCCGGTGAACGGTTCATCCCCACGTGCGTGGGGAACACCAGATCGAAGAGGCCGCGCTGCTGGCCGGCCGCGGTTCATCCCCACGTGCGTGGGGAACACGACGCGCCCATGGCGCTGAGCGCGTCGCAGGCCGGTTCATCCCCACGTGCGTGGGGAACACAATCAACGCGCAGTGCAACGCCAACGGTGTCAACGGTTCATCCCCACGTGCGTGGGGAACACAGTACCGCCGCAGCCTTGCGCCCGCGCCGTCCCGGTTCATCCCCACGTGCGTGGGGAACACGTCTCGCCCCAGCACTGCACGACCAGCGTGCACGGTTCATCCCCACGTGCGTGGGGAACACCTGGCCGCCGACAACCTGGACATCAGCGGCATCGGTTCATCCCCACGTGCGTGGGGAACACGTAGGCCGGGCAGTCGGCCGTGCCGAGTGCGGCGGTTCATCCCCACGTGCGTGGGGAACACAACGCCACCGAAAACGATTTCGTGAAGTTCATCGGTTCATCCCCACGTGCGTGGGGAACACCACCGCCGTGTTCACCGAGGCCGACATGCTGACGGTTCATCCCCACGTGCGTGGGGAACACCGCGCGGGAGGTGATGTCGCCGGAGCAAGCCTACGGTTCATCCCCACGTGCGTGGGGAACACGTGCGTGTGCACCTCGCCCAGGCCGGCCACGGCGGTTCATCCCTACGTGCGTGGGGAACACAACACGCCCACGTCACCCCGCGAGCGGCTGGCCGGTTCATCCCCACGTGCGTGGGGAACACAACGTGCGCCGGTTTGTCAACGACCACCCCGACGGTTCATCCCCACGTGCGTGGGGAACACAAGGGCTGTTTACAGCGGCAAGGGCAACCAGCCGGTTCATCCCCACGTGCGTGGGGAACACGTCGACGGGTGCCGCGCAACGGGTGGTGACGCCGGTTCATCCCCACGTGCGTGGGGAACACGAGACGACGCTGTGGCACCTGGTGGAGGCGGCCGGTTCATCCCCACGTGCGTGGGGAACACGCGGCGACAACATGATGGCCGACGACATGGTGCGGTTCATCCCCACGTGCGTGGGGAACACGACCGCAGTCGATCACTCATCGCGCCCCCTCCGCGGTTCATCCCCACGTGCGTGGGGAACACCGCGAGCGCCTCCTGTTCTGGCTGGCCATCGCCGGTTCATCCCCACGTGCGTGGGGAACACTCCCAAGCCAATATCTCAGCATCGGGCCATGCCGGTTCATACCCACGTGCGTGGGGAACACCCGTCCCGACACATACGCCATGCGAAGGGCTTTCGGTTCATCCCCACGTGCGTGGGGAACACATCGGGCCGAGGTGGCGCACCTCGCTGTAGGTCGGTTCATCCCCACGTGCGTGGGGAACACAAGTCGAAGCCGTCCAGGAACCCGCCCACGGCCGGTTCATCCCCACGTGCGTGGGGAACACCACGCGACATGACCAAAGACGAAGCCGACAGGCGGTTCATCCCCACGTGCGTGGGGAACACATTGAAGCGACACTGCGGCCATCTTCGGCAGGCGGTTCATCCCCACGTGCGTGGGGAACACATAGCCCATATTCCACGCGGTGCGCGCGAAGCCGGTTCATCCCCACGTGCGTGGGGAACACGTCGAGGTGCCGCCGGCTGTCCCTGCTGATCGCGGTTCATCCCCACGTGCGTGGGGAACACCCGGCAATGGAGCGGCCCAGGTCGGTGCTGTTCGGTTCATCCCCACGTGCGTGGGGAACACTCCATCGCGAAGAAGTCGGCGAAGGCGCGGCACGGTTCATCCCCACGTGCGTGGGGAACACCCGCTGGACCAGTTCGGCAACCTGCAGGCGCGCGGTTCATCCCCACGTGCGTGGGGAACACGGCGAAAGCACCAGCGCCGCCTGCCGCGCCACCGGTTCATCCCCACGTGCGTGGGGAACACGTAGGCGCCAGCGGCGGCAATGTCTGCCGCGTCGGTTCATCCCCACGTGCGTGGGGAACACCTGTGGCAGGGCACCTGGCAGAAGGCCGTCGACGGTTCATCCCCACGTGCGTGGGGAACACACCAGCGTGGGCGACACCAGCAGGTGCTCGGCCGGTTCATCCCCACGTGCGTGGGGAACACCACACCCACACGGTGCGCTGCACCTGGGTACGCGGTTCATCCCCACGTGCGTGGGGAACACGCGATCTCGCAGGCCGGCGCGCGTGCCGGCGTCGGTTCATCCCCACGTGCGTGGGGAACACTTCACGACCGTTGGCTACAACAAGATGCCTTACGGTTCATCCCCACGTGCGTGGGGAACACGAGTCTGCCGCCGCTACTGATACCGATCTAGTCGGTTCATCCCCACGTGCGTGGGGAACACGGGGTTTTGCGCATCAAACAGGAACATCAGGGCGGTTCATCCCCACGTGCGTGGGGAACACTATGGTGAGCCTGTCCGCATTGGGTGCGGTGGCGGTTCATCCCCACGTGCGTGGGGAACACGGCGATCCGCGTCGCGCTTTCGTCTGTGTTCACGGTTCATCCCCACGTGCGTGGGGAACACTCGGACATGATCACCAGGATGTTGTCCTCGCCCGGTTCATCCCCACGTGCGTGGGGAACACGCCGCGCTGCCACTTGAAGCCGTGCGCGCTGGTGGTTCATCCCCACGTGCGTGGGGAACACGCCAGCTCGTCGCCCACTTCGCGGCCCAGCGCCGGTTCATCCCCACGTGCGTGGGGAACACGCTGGCGCCCACCGCCGCGCCCAGGAAGGTGGCGGTTCATCCCCACGTGCGTGGGGAACACCCGATCTTCGCGGACATCAGCCTCGCCAGCGACGGTTCATCCCCACGTGCGTGGGGAACACTGGGCAAGGCTGGCCGCCTCGCCGGGGTCGGCCGGTTCATCCCCACGTGCGTGGGGAACACGCACGATGCCATCCCAGCCAAGCAGCGAGAAACGGTTCATCCCCACGTGCGTGGGGAACACCGCGGCCACCAGCGCGGCCTCTTCATAGCCGGCGGTTCATCCCCACGTGCGTGGGGAACACACTTTCCGGCAGGGTGCGAAAGAGGGCAAGAGCTGGTTCATCCCCACGTGCGTGGGGAACACGCCGTCATCGGTGACCTGGTGGACGCGCAAAGCGGTTCATCCCCACGTGCGTGGGGAACACCTACGTGTGCCAGGTGGCGCATACCTCGGGGACGGTTCATCCCCACGTGCGTGGGGAACACGAAGTGGGGCCAAGCCTCGCTTCGCAAGGTGGCGGTTCATCCCCACGTGCGTGGGGAACACGGGGCTGCGCTGTACGGCCGCCGGGGGTTCAGCGGTTCATCCCCACGTGCGTGGGGAACACGCTGCAGGTGTCGCATGCGCGATGACGTGGCCCGGTTCATCCCCACGTGCGTGGGGAACACACGCTGGAATATGCGCAGCTCAATGTGTTTGACGGTTCATCCCCACGTGCGTGGGGAACACCGCGGCGCCTGTCGCGGCTGCGTTTCCTGCGCCGGTTCATCCCCACGTGCGTGGGGAACACCTGGGTGGGCGTGCCCAGCTCGGCGTGCGGGCCGGTTCATCCCCACGTGCGTGGGGAACACGGTGACGGCGGGCTAGAGCACATGCTAGACGCCGGTTCATCCCCACGTGCGTGGGGAACACTTCGCAAAGTGTCGTCATCAAAAAAGACAGACCGGTTCATCCCCACGTGCGTGGGGAACACGGCCAACTCCGTGCGCAGCTTTTCGACGTCGTCGGTTCATCCCCACGTGCGTGGGGAACACGAACTGGGCGAGGGCGACATCGGTCAGGTCCAGCGGTTCATCCCCACGTGCGTGGGGAACACGAGACAGCATGCTCATGGTGCGCCCCCGGTGGCGGTTCATCCCCACGTGCGTGGGGAACACGGTGGAAATCAGTTTCGAGGCGGCGGCATGAACGGTTCATCCCCACGTGCGTGGGGAACACGTAGAGCTGGCCGTCGCGCTCGCGGGCGTAGGCGGTTCATCCCCACGTGCGTGGGGAACACCTGCGAGCGCCTGGGCGTGACCATGACGGCGGCGGTTCATCCCCACGTGCGTGGGGAACACGACACCAGCGCGGTGCCGGGCACCGGATTCTGCGGTTCATCCCCACGTGCGTGGGGAACACGTGAGCGGGTTGGCCTCGACCGTGACGCCGTACGGTTCATCCCCACGTGCGTGGGGAACACGCGGCCGATCTTGGTGTCGGGCACCGTGAAGGCGGTTCATCCCCACGTGCGTGGGGAACACTTTACGGTGCGCCTTGACGACGGCCGCGAGTTCGGTTCATCCCCACGTGCGTGGGGAACACCATGCCAGCGCCAAAGCCCTCAATCCAGAGGTCGGTTCATCCCCACGTGCGTGGGGAACACGTGGCATGGCACACGCTGGGCTGGCGCGCTGCCGGTTCATCCCCACGTGCGTGGGGAACACCGTGCATCGCGTGACGCGCGGCAATCCGCCGGCGGTTCATCCCCACGTGCGTGGGGAACACCAGGGGCCTTCCTTGTTCCACAGGCCTGCGGTCGGTTCATCCCCACGTGCGTGGGGAACACGAAGCCCGCGCTGCCGCCGTACTCGCAAGTTGAGGTTCATCCCCACGTGCGTGGGGAACACTGCGAGAGCGTGGGCGTCGACGACCTGGTGGCCGGTTCATCCCCACGTGCGTGGGGAACACGATGTGCAGGTTGCTCTCGCGCAGCCAGAAGCCGGTTCATCCCCACGTGCGTGGGGAACACAAGGCCATCGAGGACGGCATCACCGTCGATGCCGGTTCATCCCCACGTGCGTGGGGAACACACTTTCTCCAACTCGTTGATTTTCAACGATGTTTAGGCGCCGGCTGACTCCACCGCCATTTCGGAGCCATTTCGACTCGATTGTTAAGGAGCGTTGTCTGCCGCTTCGGGGTGGAAGCTCACCAGTTGCACGCCATCAAAATCGGCTGGCATGCGTCGGTTGGCACCCAGAGTGCAGAATTCGAAGCCGGCTTCAGCGGTGCTGCGCCACACCATCACCGCATTGCCGTCTTCCAGACCTTCTTCTACCTGCGACCATATGTGTTCGCGCACTCGCCGCGAATAGCTGCCCACGTACACCCCAGCGCGCACCTCCAGCAGCCACACTGCCAGCCGCCCGCGCAGTCGCGGCGGCGCGTTCTCAAGCACGATGACCAGCATCGCCGAGGCTATCTGGGTTGGGCAGGGCCGGCCCGACGCCGTCGGCCGGCGCTTCGGGCGGCTTGATCTCGCCGGCCGCGAGGATGACCTCGATGTCCGGGATGATGCGGTCCAGCAGCTTGCTCTGCCTGAAGATGTCGCGGCAGCCCAACCGCACTGCACGTTCGGCATTCGCGGGGTTGGTCGCCGCCACCTTGAAGGCCACCGGGACTACGGTTTCAAACTTGTAGATGTCGGCCACGTCATAGACAAACGACAGCGGCTTGCCGGTGTGGATGAAGCCCACCGCCGGCGCGTAGCCCGCTGCCAGCACCGCCGCTTCGGTCACGCCGTACAGGCACGAGGTGGCTGCCGACAGGCAGCGGTTGGCCACGTCGGCCTTGTCCCAACTGTCAGCGTCGTAGTCGCGCCCGCTCCACCTCACGCCGAACTGCTGAGCCAGCAACTGGTAGCTTCGGCGCACGCGAGCACCTTCGATGCCGCGCAACTGTTCCACGCTGCGCCGCGAAGGCGGCTCCTCGCCGAAGCGCATGGCGTACATCTTGCGCACCACCTTCAGGCGCAGATCGTCGTCCAGTGCCAGCCGCGCCTGGTAAAGCAGCCGGTCGGCACGCGCGCCGCCGGGCTGGCCCGACGAATAGAGCCGCACACCGGCCTCGCCCACCCACACCAGCAGCGTGCCCACGCGCGCGGCCAGCGCGGCGGCGCGGTGCGACACGCGCGTGCCGGGCTCCAGCATGATGCAGGCCACGCCGCCCACCGGGATGTGCGTGCGGATGCCCGTCACGTCCACTACCACGAAGGCGCCGTCGAGCACGTCGATCTCGCCGCGCTCGATGAACACCACCGACAGCCGGTCCTTGACGGGGATCGGCTTCAGTGGCGGCAGCAGGCCGCTCAACCGGTGGCCTCGCCGACATCGGCAAGCGCCTGGTGCACCAGCTCGTCGCTCAAGCGCCGGCCGCTTTCGCGCAGTGTGCCCAACAGCGGCGCAAGCGGCCCGATCAGCCCGTGCCGGCGAGCACGGACGAGAACACCAACCGTCCCGGTGACCACCAAGCCGAGCGCCATGGCATGAGCCCGCCCGGCGCGCTCGTCCATCAGCAGCGCCGCGCCGATCTCAAGTGCGCGCGCAATGGCCGCCGATTCCCCGGGTTGCAGGCCTGGCAGCGGCGTCGTCGGCGCAGGGCAGCTCAGCAGCAGGCCGTCGGCCAGTGCCTGCCGGATGCGCTGTGCGTCCAGGTTGTCCGGGCGCGCCAGGCACTCGTCGACCACGATGTCGGGAACCTGAACCTCGGCAAAGAGTCGGCCGAGCAACGGCAGCAGATCCAGTCGCCCCAACGAGATCAGCGGGCCGGCGTCGCTGACGACGACACGCAGCCCGCCCGCAGGGTGCGGTGGTTCAGGGCCCGAAGGCGGCAAGTTCCCGCTCCAGCTCTTCGGGTGTGAGGCGAATGGTGGCGATACCGCGCCGGCCGAACTCGTCGATCGTCTCGCTGTAGGACAGGCCGGCAATGCGCGCGGCGCGTTCGAGGCTGATCATCTCGTTGTCGTAGAGCTGGGCCGCCAGCTCGATCAGCGTGGTCTGGATCGGCGCGCCCTGTTCCAGCGGCACGGCCAACATCACCGCCTTGCCGCTTTGGGTGACGACCGTGATCTCACCTTGCCTGGCCTCGGCCAAAACTCGCTGCGGCTGGCGCGTGAAGTCTTCTACGGTAAAGGTGTGCATGGTGGGTTCCGTTTCTCGCCACGGTTCGAGGTTAACCGAGGCGGCGCACGAGCAGCAAGCCGCAGCCGAAGGCCTTGGCGGGGCCGATGCCGTTCAGCAGTGCTCCGGCGAAGGCGTCAGCGTCGGTGACTGTCAGCAATCCATGGAAGTCGATGGTCGTGAACTGCAAGTCGCGACGCCCGGCCTCGTCGTGTTGTTCATACGCTTCGACCACCAATGAATCGGCATCGACGGCAAACCCCAGCGATTCGCCGCGACGCGCCAGCCACGCGCCGCAACTCTGCTGCACGATGCTGTAGAGCGCGGGACGCGCGTCATCGTTCCAGTCCGCCCAACGAGACAAACCACGCTCGGCGAGCATCTTCCTCTTCGCTTCCATCACCACGTCATGTCGGCTGGACTTGCCGTCGCGGCTGTGGCGCACGGCGGGGTTTGCGCGCAACTCGAAGCGCAGGCGGGTACCAGCGGCAACCTGTGGCGCGTAGTCGCGGACCTGCACTTGCCAGGTCTTGTGGCGGCTTTCGGGTCTTCGCTTCGATACGACGTAGTAGCGCGGCAAGCCTTCTACCTCGTGCCGTCGAAACAGGAAGTCGCGCGCAGTGCCCGCCGGTGCCGGGAACATCTGCCAGATCCATTGATGGTCGCGATATGGGCCTTCCAAGCGCTGTTGCGCGGCTTCGCGCTCACGGCCTTCCGCCGGCGTGATGAGGCTGAAGTACATGGTCAGGTCTCGAGAGTGATGAGCGCAATGTGTTCGGTGCGATCGCCGAAATGCCAGCCCTTGCGGCGAATCAGCCGATCCTTGCGGCGCGTGCTGAGGTCGTGTTCGACGCCGGCCACCACATGGTCGTCGAAGGCAATCCGGGTCAGCGGCATCAGCGATTCCAGCGGAAGCCTGCCACGCTTGTCGGCCGCAGTCTGTCGTGCAGCCGCATGCAGCTCTGCGTAGCGGGCGAATGCTGCCGCGACCGACTCGGCATCGAACACCTGCGGCCACAACGGTGCGGCGGGGGGGCACGACTTGCGGCCGAGGTAGAGGGTGAAACACGGCTCGCGCAGTGCAGCCGCCAGCGCCGTCAGCGTGTATGGCGCCGTGCGCGAGCTTCGCGCCTGCATCGCGACCAGACTGGCGGCGTTCTGAAGGTAGTCGCGCGTCGACAAGATGGTGCCGAGATCGGGCTTGGGCACCGCGAGTTCATCGCGTCGCGTGGCGTGCGGCTTTCCCTTGAGCGCGGTGCGTGGCGGCACTTGGGCGGTGTGGTAGTCGCGCAGGAGGCTGCCCGGCGCTTGCACACCCACGGCAAAGCCGTAACCGTCGCGCAACGCGGCGTGCGTCGCCTCGTCGTGGCGATCCACCCCGAGCGCCGCACCCAGCAATCCGACCAGGGCAGACTGCGACGGATGCTCGGCCGTGCCACGGAATTCACCGACCGCCGGCTCACCCCAGGACGACAAGGGCGCCTGAAGCTGAAAGACCAGATAGTCCATCGCGCTCAGCCCGTCACGAACTTCACGAGACCGTCGAGCGAACCCTCGGGCTTTTCCACGTTTACGGTGTAGCGACTGTCGGCGCAGTCGCCATAGACGGCATCGAAGTTCCTCAGCCGTGTCTCGAGTGCATCGACCGACTTCTCGAAGATGTCCTCGTCGTCGAACGGCTTCACTGGCTTGAGGTAGGCCTGAGCCAGCGAGCGGGGCTGCTGCTTGCCCTTCTCGGCCAGCACATAGCCGGCATAGGCGCGCGAGGCAAAGCTGTTTTGCATGCCGGTCGGCGACACCTTGGTGATGGCGCGAATCAGCGATTCGAGTGCGCGCGAAGTCAAGGCCTCGTCGCCGCCGAGATTCTTCTTCAGCAGTTCGCGGTCGATGGCGATGTACAGGTAGAACAATCCGGCGCCGTAGCCGCGTTCGCCGATGTGCCCGGCGCCGGTGTCCTCGCTCTTGTTGAGGTCGTCCACGGCGCTGAAGTAGTCGTCCTCGACAGCTGCTTTGTGTACGGTGATCGCGTGAGCCACCTGCACGGCGGCGTCAAAGTTGAAGGCTGGAACTGAGGCAAGCATTCGGCCAAACAGCGCGATGTCGACGGCTGTGCTGTCGCTTACAAGCAGCAATTCGGCGAGCTGCTTGACAAGCGCGCCGTTGGCCTTCTTCTTGTCTTTGGCCTTGTCGCGGTTCTGGATGGCCTTTTCGATTCTTTCTATTGCTTCTGCTGGTTCACCCTGGAGCAAGTATCTCGACAGCAGGTCCACAAAGGACGAGAGCTTTTCGTGCTCGATGGGCGAAAGGTGGACCAACTGGCCGTTCAGCAACTCGGCGTCGGGGTCAGTTGTCGAAGTCTCCGGTTCGCCATAGGCGCGCTGAATGTCTTTGGACCATTGTCGCGCCGTTGCTTCGGGAACGCCGTTGTTCAGCAGTCGCTTGAACACCCATTCGAGACCGACTCTTTTCGTGCGATCCCCAATCTGCACGTCGGCATCGGGCAAGTGCCGTGCAAACTCGGCCGACGTTCGCCAAGCACGCTTCAGACTCTGTGAAGAGATGCGCAATCGGTTCGCGTCACCGACCAACGCGGTCTTTGGCCGGCCGGTGTCATCGCGGTTCAGGTTAGACGGCGGGTAGCTGGTCAGCACGTGCAGTTGAATGAATCGGGTCATGGGACGCTTTCTGGAGAGAAGTGATCGGGTAGGGGTGCGGTGTTTGCAGGGGCAACAGCCGAGGCGCGTCAGTCGCCGGACTTCTTCGGCCAGGCGTAGCCATAGGCCCAGCGCTTCTTGACGACATCGCCCCAGCCGAAAACATCGTCGGCGAGCGATAGCACATCGACCGCATGGCCGATCAGCGGCAGGCTTCGGCGCAGCCCGGTGAACAGAGCTTCGATGTCGGGCGAATCCAGCAAGCGCGCAAAGCGCAGTTCGCTCACAGGGTTGCGGTCGCTGCCCTCGGCCGGATTGCTCATGGCCTTCGGCAACGAGTGCGCTGTACTTTCTTTCACGTGCGCTGCCAGCGCAACGATGGCGGCGATACGTTCCTGCTGGAAGTCGCGCCAGGGCTCGCCGGTATGCGCGGCGGCCATGTCGCGATACACCCGCTGATAGGCCGATGTGCAGGCGACGGCTTGAAGGCTTTCCGCACGCTTGAGCACCGCGCGGTCGGCGCGGACGCTGCTGCTGGGGTTCTCGCTGCTGATGGTGTGCCACCAGCGTTTCAAAACAGCTTTCGGTGCTTCGCCCAGCGCATATCGGTTTGTTGTGGCCATCGCTTCTCCTCACGCCGCCTTGGCGCCTTTGGTATCCGTGGGCTTGGCGCTCGCCTTCACCGGCAGACCCAGGGCGCCACGCAGCTTTGGCCCGTTCAGGTTCATGCTCAGCTGGTGGTGGGCCTTGGCGATGCGCGCCGGGTTCTGGCGCTCGACAGGGCCGGTACCGACAAGCTCGTCGTCGAAGAGGCGCAGGGCCGTGTTGCGCAGCCGTTCGCGCCAGCGTTCGGCGGTCGCCTGGCGCTCGACCGGCGTGCCTTGGCGCGCGGCATTGATGCGCTCACGCAGCAGCTCGTAGAACGCGGTTTCGGTGCGGCTCCAGAACGCCGAATCGACAAAGCTGAAGTCGCCGCGCGCGTCCCCGCCAAACCACGCATCCTTGACGGCGCCTCGCGTGTAGCTGGCTGCCAGCTCTGCGCCAGTGAGCCAGGAGCCGACTTCTTCGCCCAAATCCTTCTGCACCTGCCGGTCGCAATCGTTTAGCGCATAGAGAGGCATCGTGGCCTCGTACCAGCAGCGTGCCTTCATGTTGTCCATGTCGTAGCCGAAGGCCCACAGGCGCAAGCGCACGCCCGTGCGCCGTTCGACCTGCGCTTCGAAGAACTGCGCAATCACCTCGGCACGCTTGACCTTGCGGTTCTCGTTCTGCATCCCCAACACCCACCCGAGCCAGTGCCTGTACCCCAACCCACCGGGCTGTGGGTGCAGGGGCAGCCAGCCCTCCTTGGACTCGTAGTAGGGCGAAAGGGGGTGAGACCAAGCCCCTTTGTAGTTGAGCCCGTAGTTGCGGGTGACGTATTGACGAACCTGGCGGTCCGATTCCCGGCCGCACATGTCGCAGGCACCGCTGCCCACGGTCTCGAAGTCCAGGCGGATGCGCCTCGGCATGGCCCAGAACACGTGCGACGGGTGCACCTGCACGGGCGCCATCGAGCCGCCTTCCGTTTGCATGGCCGAAACGCTTGCGAGCCACGGAAAGGAGTGGTGAGGTGCCGATTTGCTTGAATCCCCGCCGGAAGCCAGGAAGCCCTCGCGCTCGCGCACATTCAGCCAAAGGTCATGCCAGAGACTGCGCAAGGAATGGGGGCCTTGCTCGGCCAGCAGCAGGGTGGTCAGGGGGCCACCGCCACGCAAGCCCGTCCTGTGCCCAGCGCCACCCGAGGGGGCGTTCAGCTGCAGGGTGAAGAGCGCGAGCGCCGCGCAGCACGGACAGAGCTGGTTCAGCAGGCCGCGTTTGACGAAGTGGTCGCTGTTGTTCTTCAGTGTGTTCTCGCCCGGGGTCTCGATCAGCAGACTGCCGATGGCCACCGACTCGCCTTCTGTCGCGCGCAAGTCAAAGTCCTGCATGAAGCGCGCGCCGCTCCCGTCGAACTCGAAGGCGTTGCGGTGGGGTTCGAACCAGGCATGCAGCGCTGTCTGGTCCGGTGGCGCGCTGAAGAATCCACGCCATTCGATCGCGTTGTCCACGGTCGTGCAGGTTTGCAGCAGGCCGATCGCAAACTGGGCCAGCGCGCCGTTGAAGTCGGCGCGGTCTGCATCGAAGGCCGCGATGCGGGCATCGGAGAGTTGGTGCGGCGCGATCCATTCGCGCTCGCCGCTGTGCAGCCGCACCGGCATCCAGGGTTCGTCGAGCAGGTTCATTCGTTCTCCGGCAGTGCGGGCAACTCGGCGCGCAGACCCATGGCTGTGTCGTAACGCCAGACGGTGATCTTCGCCGGCGAATCGTCCTTGGTGGCAGCCTGCGCCTGAACGAGCGGAATTCCCGTCGATTCGTCCAGCGCCAGCATGACAACCCACTTGCCGCCGCCGGGCATGGCTTCGAGTGCGGCCTCCACGGCCGCTGCTCGTACCGGCGAACTTGGCGGTACGGCGCTGGCGATCAATCGCCTTGCCACCCGCACGGCGCTGTAGGTCCATTGGTGGCGAAGCGGCTTGTCGTCGCGCCAAGGGCGCAGTTCATCGCCATGCCAGCGGCCCAGCAACACGTCCATGGTGTCTTCGCCCAGGCGGGATGGCGTGACGGTGTCGGCGCTCCACTCGATGCCGTCGCGCGCATAGCCCTTGTTCAACTTCACGCTGTTCATGTCGGCCAGGCTGGCATCGCCATAGGCTGCACCCTCAACCCGGTTCGCATTGCCTTGCAAGCCAGCGGGCAGAGTCGCTTCGTCTGCGAACACAGTCTCGACCAGGCGGCGCGCATCGTCCGGCATGGTGAAAGTGCCGCTGCGCAACTCGCCCGCGGTCAACCAAAGTTGGCCGTGATGCGGATAGACGGCTGCGGCTTTGGGGAACATCTGCTTGAACCAGTTGGCCGCCGGTGTGTCGGTCCACGCCGGACCCAGCACCCACAGCCAGGGTTCGCCCCGCTCGTCGGTGGCTCCGGGCCGGACCATGCGCCGACCTTGCACGTCGCGGACGTGGCGCCGCAGTCGGCCGGCACGCTGGATGATCCGGTCGACGGGCGCCAGGTCGGACACCACCAGGTCGAAGTCCACGTCCAGCGACTGTTCCGCCACCTGCGTGGCAATCAGCAGTCGACCGCGGCGTTGTTCAGGGCCGCTTTCGGGGCCGAACGCCGCGAGCACAGCCTCTTCGATGTCGAGCCGGTCGCCCAGCGCAAAGCGGGCATGGAAGAGCGTGATGCGGTCGGCTGCCACCTGAGTTGCCAGTGCCGTGCGCGCGTCCAGCGCGTCGGCGATGGTGTTGCGGATCCAGGCCACGCATTGGCCCGCAGCCAGCGCAGCGACGATGCCGGCAATGACGGCATCGATTTGGGTTTCGTAGCGCACGCAAACCCGGCGGCGGACATCGGCGCGCGTGTCGATGGCGACTTCAGCCACGGCAGCAGGCGTCGCGGCCGACCAGGATGTGGCAAGCGGGTAGGCCTCGGAGCCCAAGCCGGGCGTCGACTGCTGGCAACCGGCGGCGAAAGCTTTCAGCAGCGCAGTTTTCATGCGCTCGGGCATCGTCGCCGACAACAAGATCGCGCTGCCGCCGGCGCGCGCATGGAAGCGCAGCAGGACTTCCAGCGTGCGCTGCATGTAGGCATCGCAGGCATGAACCTCATCGACCACAAGCACCTTGCGCACCAACCCCAGCAGGCGCAGCGACTGATGCTTGCTTTGCAGTGCGCCCAACAGTGCCTGATCCACGGTGCCCACACCGGCGGGCGACAGCAGTGCGCGTTTGTTGTGATCGGCCAGCCAGCGTGTGCAGCGGCTCGTGGCACTTTCGTCGTGCTGCCGCGAGTCGTGCTCCTCTTGGCCCGGTTCGATGACAGTGGCTGCAAAGTCCTCGACCAAGGTCTTGCGCCCATGCGCCAGCACTAGGCTGGCATCGCCGTCGAACAACAGCCGATAGACATCGGCGATGCGGCCGTACATGGCGTTCGCCGTGGCCATGGTGGGCAGGCCGATGAAGAAGCCGTCGGCGCAGCCAGCCGCGAGAAGGCGGTGAGTGAGTGTGATGGCGGCCTCGGTCTTGCCGGCGCCGGTGACGTCCTCCAGCAGGTGAATCTGCGGGCCGGGCGAGAGGCTCACCGATGCGGCCCAGCGTTGCAGCGGCGAGGGCCGCGCGATGGCAGGAAACAACTCCGCGAAGGAGAGGCTTGTCTGCCGGCCAACCGGGACTACGCCCGAATGCCGAAGCGCCAGTTCGGCCAGTGCCAGCGCTTCGTTCCAGTAGTCTTCGATCGACACTGCCGGCTCGTCGCGATAGGTGAACACATTGGAGTTCGAGCCGATCCAGTCGGCCAGCACGGCCAAGCCCGCCACCCACCAGGACAACTCCTGACTCAGCTTCAGGAATCGCACGGCGTCGTGGGATTGCGGTACGCCCGCTGCGGCGAGGGTGAGCAGCAGCTCGCGCATAGCGTCCACGAACGAATGAACAGCGCTCACATCGCGGGGCCGGAAGTGCTCGGCCATGAATCGCACCTCGCTCAGCGGCGGCTGACCATGGTGGCCCGTTACGGCACGAGCCCAGTAGGTAATGCCATCGAAATAGTCGAGGTCACTGCCGAACCAGCCTTGCTGTTCGGCACGCGGCTGAACATGCTCGAGCCAGACATGCATGCCTAGGCTGTCATGCCTGACGTTCGCGGGCGCCCGGTGGATACAGGGCGCACCTTGCAATCTCTCTACAAGATCGGCGCGCTGGCCTTGGAAGCCGACCGAGAACTTGCCCAGATCGTGCAACGCCAGCCAGAAGGTGAGCCAGTCCAGCAGTGCTGGGCCAGACACCCTGAACTGCTCACGCAGCCAGCCCATCAAAGCCGGTGCGTGCTGCAAGTACACGCGGCCTACTGCCGCGACATCTAGCGCGTGATATGCCAGCAGGTGCAGCTCTGCCGCCCCTTCCTGTGGTCGCGCCTTGCCCCAATAGGCAAAGTACTCCTGGGGCGCGTTGTCAGGTTGGATGGGATGGGGCATGCAGCCGATGTTGCCGTAGCCCAGGCTCATGGCGTGATCCTGGCCAACGCGCTTCTCAACTTTTCTTCCACCACCTCCCGCAATCCCGCCGGCCCCTGCACCTGCACTTCCGGCACATGCCGCAGGATGTCCATCACCAGCTCGCGCGGGTCGGCATAGGGCAGGCGCAGCCGCCAGCTGCCGTCGGCCTCGAAATGTCCCTGCTGCTTCGGGTGCCAGGTCTCGGCCGCCACCCAGCGCGCGCGTTCGGGGCTGAAGCGCAGTTCGGCCCACTGCACCTTGCGGCCGGCGAAGATGCCGTAGCCGGCGCCGAGCACGGCGTCGAGTTCGTGATCGCCCACGTCGATGGCCGCCTTGTCCAGCACGCGCGCGCTGCGCATCGCGTCCAGCGCAAAGCTGCGCAGGCCGCGGCGCAGGTGGCACCAGGCGTCCAGGTACCAGTTGTCGCGGTAGTGGATCAGCCGCTGCGGCGACACCTGCCGGTCGCGCGTTTCATCGCGGCTGCGGCCGTGGTAGTCGATCTGCAGCCGCTGGCGGCGCAGCAGCGCGGTGCCCACGGCCTGGAAGTGCGGCAGGTGCACCTTGCGCGCGCCCACCGTCTGCACACGGATGCGGCGCGCCACCTCGGCGCTGGCCTGCACGCCGGTGCCCAGCATACGCTGCAGCCGCTCGGCCAGCGGCGCGATGTGCGGCCCCAGCAGGCCGCCGGCATCCAGGTTTGCCAGCAGGTGCTGCATCGTCAGCAGCGCGTGGATTTCATCGGCGCTGAGCCATAGGCCGGGCAGCTCGTACTGTGTGCCCGCCAGCCGTGCGGCTGGATCCAGCCGCCACCCATTGAGCTCGCGATCGAACACAACCGGCGCGTTCATGCGGTCACGCAGGTGCGCCAGGTCGCGCTTCAGCGTTGCTGGTGAGATACCTAAGTCGGACAGCAAGTCACACTTCTTCAGGCAGCGGCCTTGGTCCAGCTGACTCTTGATCCTGTAGAGGCGCTCCGTCTGCGACATATCAAGGCGGCTTGCGCGATGTTCGGCATGGACGATTGCTTCCCATTATGGGGAGTGCCAAGCGTTGTCACAACCAATCTACGGCGCCAACTTTCTGTCCGGCAGCCCTTGGTAGCAGTTGGCATGCTGTATGCCGCAAGTGGCTGTCTGTTCCACGGCATCCCTGTTGCAGCCGTTCCGTTGACTAGGCGCGCATTGGCAGGGGCGACAATCACGCCGGCCCAGTAAGCTGTGCCCGGCGTTTTCGCTGGTCGTCGAGCCGAGTTGGTCAACGACGACATCAGCCTAGAGCGGGACATTAGCGACCACCACGCCTGGTCAGTCGGCGTGGTCGGGATCTCGACTAGCGTGCAGGTTGAGCGCGGCGGGTGCGCCGACGGTCGTACACCCGACCGACCGTTTCCTTGCTCTTGTGCAACGTCGCGTTCTGCACGTCCTGATGCCCGGCTTCCATCTTGTCGCTGATGCCCTTCGGGCGCTGGTCCTGCAGGTTAAACCTCGTGAACTCGCGGCCAGCAGCGACGGCTGCTTCGCTACAGGCAGCCATCAGCCGGTCGAGCGTCTTCTTCCACCCGCCCTTGGTATAGCGTGTGCCGTTCTCAGTGCCAAAAACGAACACCGTTTCTTGGCCATCGATCTTGCCGCGCAGGGCGCGAGCCTCTTCGGTCATCGAGCGAAGTTCAGGGGACCAAGCGATCACGACTTTCCGTTCGAAGTCGGCCTTGGTGCGCTTCTTGCCGACCCAGTGGATTCCATCGTCCTGGACGTCTTGCCAGCGAAGGTCCAGTGTTTCTGTCGATCTGCGCACACACAGATACCCGACGTTCAGCGCCAGGGCAGCAAGGTGGCTCGATCCGCCGCGTGCTCGGCCAATCTCAAGGGCGAATGCGAGCTCTGAGTCCTCCACGTAGCGCGTGCTGGGAGCAGTCGGCAGCTTGTCGACGTCCCGCAACGGATTGCTGTCGATGATTCCTTTCCGCACAGCCCGTTGCAGTATCAGGTGAAACAAGGAGATTTCCTTGTTTCCTTTCGGACCGCGCCCCAGTTCATCGCATTTGTCCAGATACGAATAGCCGTGGTGCGGCTTGATATCGACAATTGCCATTTCGCCAAAGACGTTTCGGAGGTTCTGCGCTTCACGCAAGTTCTCTGCGGTAGTTGACTTGGCCCTCTTGCGCGTGCTCTTTTCGGGTAGCGCCTTTTGCCATTCGAAGTAATCCGTGATGAGCTGGTTGACGGTTTCGATCTCGGAGCCATCGGCGGTCAAGGCAAGGGCACGGCGAATCGCGTCCCTTCTGGCCCGCGTAATCGCGACCTTATCGTCAATGCGGCAGGTGATGCGAAAAGCCCACCGGTTGTCCTTTTTCTTGTAGCCTATGGAGTATGTCTTGGTCCCTCGATACTCGTAGACGCGATGGGGCAGGCCATCATTGACTTCACGTGGACGCGTCATGAAACCCTCGCCAACTGGTCCAAAGCATCGAAGCGGGGCTGCGGTGCCGCTTTACTGGGGTCGCGGCCTTTCATCTTCTCGTCGAAAACTGCCCTGGCCACGCGAGGATGTGCCCCTTTGCCCAGCGCATCAACGTAGGGCCAGCCTCTTGCGTCGAGCCAACGACGCTGGCGACTGGGCTGCTGAGTGCCAGTGAGATCGATGATTTCCTGACGGCTCAGCAACAGGTTCGATTCGTCGCGCTTGGCGAATCGATCATCGGTGGAATGGGTGGTAGGGCGGGGCATCGCGTTTACTGCAGGATTCGAAAGAATTCTCGAATCCGCAGGCAAGGAAAACGACCTCACACCCAATCTCGTAGAATGAAAATGAACGTCACCGCTCCCAAGCGTTGACTGCAACGATTTCATTTGACTGCGCCGAGGTCCTGAAATCCAGGTTCGAGCGATGAAGGACGAGTTGAAATGAACCCAGCTGATAAATCCAGCGAGCGCGCATGCGCTCAGCGCATGTACTCGATCCTGCAGGGAAACCACGCCATACAGGATGCGGAGTACGACGTCACCGATATTGCTGAGCGGTATTGCCTGCATCGCGATACGGTCTACAAGGGCGTGCGGGCCGGCAGTCCGCTTCTCCCGAAACCGCATCGCAAGGGCGTTGGCCCCAGGGCGTGGCTCTACTTCAGTGCCGATGCGGTTCAAACGTGCGACCGCAATCGCATCTACTTCTATATGACGACACCTTCGTGGCACGAACTCTTCGGTGATGGGGCATCGGCGGCGCCGCCGCGCCGCTCGGCGATCGAAGTTGTAAGTGCGCAACAGTCGAAGCGGCCTGCGGGTTCTCGGGTCTGAACATGCACGGCTGACGCGTGGCGTTCGACCTTGCCGGTTCTGGGTCTCGGTAACAGGGTCGACCGCGTGTTCGGCGACGCCGTGGTTGGGTGATTTTGCGGCGCGACGGGTGATGGGCGACGTGCTGGCCGTGCGGGTGCCGCGCGTTGGAATACGAATCGACCGCCCTGGGCAGGAACGGCGCGTTTTCCGGGTGTTTTGGAATATGAATCGGGCTGAGACCCGCATGGATGCTTGTTCGACCCCCGGCCTGTCACGCCGGGGGTCGCGGGTTCGAGCCCCGTCCACTCCGCCAAGTTTCATGAGGTTCTCCTCGCACGCGCCCACCCCCTGGTGGGCGTTGTTGTTTCAGGGCTCGCCCGGCTCGTCCAGCGCCGCGGCCAGCGCACGCACCGATGCCGGGGCCGAACCTTCGGCCTTGTTGTTGATGGTGACGTACGCCCGATGTCCTGCGTCCAGCGTGGCGCGCATCACGCGCGCCAGCGCGCTGCGGGTCGGCATATCGGGCGCGCGCAGGCGGTCGAAGGGCGCCCAGGCGTCGCGGGCTTCGGCATAGCGCTGGCCGCGCTGCAGGTTCCAGCGGCACACGAGATCGCCAGGCCAGGTGGTGCGCAGCATCGGCAACTGTGCCTGCAGCTCCGGCATGCGGTCGTGCAGGCCCAGCACGTAGCGCACGCCCAGGCGGCGCAGCAGCGCAGCCAGTGTCGGTGTCAGCAGGGCGGGGTCCCGAAGCTCGAGCGCCAACCGCGCAGCGGGCGCCGGGCCGGCCAGCGCGCCCTGCATGGCCTGCAGCGCCGTGGCCAGGCGGACATGCAGTGCTTCGGGCTCGCGCAGCCAGCGTGCCGGCAGCGGCGACATCTGCAGCACCAGCACGCCCAGCCGATCGCCCAGGCCCTCGGCGGCCGGCCCGGCGACACCTCGCGCGGCCAGGTCGGGATCGAGAAAGGCCGGGTTGTCGCCCAGCGGCGCGGCATGCGTGGGGTCACGCCGCTGCGCATCGCTCAGCAGCGCCGGTGCCTTGACGACGAAGCGGAAGTCCGGCGGCACCTGGCTTGCCAGCGCCGCGTACTCGCGCGTGTCGAGCACACGGTAGAAGGCGCGGTCCAGGCTGACACATCGCAGCAGCGGGTGCTGCGCATAGGCCGGCAGCCCGGCCCGCGACAGCCATGCCTCCGGATAGGCGCGCTGCCACACCTGTGTGGCCCAGCCGGGAAAGTGCCACGAAGAGGTGCCCAGGTACAGCCTGCCGCCCCAGCGCGCCTGCAGCCGGGCCGCGAGAGCCTGTATCGGCGGCTCAGGGCGGGCCGGTGCCACCGCCGGCGGGCCGGCATCATCGAACAGGCTCGGCTGCGGCGTGTCGGGCATGGCGGCCCGCATTGTCGGCCGCGCCCGCCGTTCATGCCGACGCCGCGCTCGGCCACCAGCCCGTGATCGCGCGCGATGGCCTGCAGCCCGGCAGACAACTGCTGCGCCCGGGCCCGCACCTGCGCCAGGAAGGCGTCGCGGCTGACCTCGTTCAGCACCGCCAGGCCCACCGCCGCCATCAGCGGGTTGCCGCAGTAGGTGCCGCCCTGGTCGCCAGTCTCGAAGCAGTTCAGCTGCTCGGTGCACGGTAGCGCCGCCAGCGGTACGCCGCCGGCAAGGCCCTTGGCCAGCGTCATGATGTCCGGCTGCACGCCGCAGTGTAGGTGCGCGAACCGGCGGCCGCCAGGTTCACGCCCGCTTCGCCCTGCACCTGTTCCAGCATCACCGCCACGGTGTCCCGCCCGAGCACGCGCCGCACCGATTCGATGTCGTTGAAGCGCGCCTTGTCGAAGCCGGCCGGCATCGGGTGATACAGCGTGTCCCAACCCGGCTTGCCCGAGGTGCTCAGCATCGCCACCTTGCTGGACCATGTGCACAGCCACCTGCGCGAGAACCACCGCATCGACGAACTGGCTTCGGGCGCCTGCATGAGCCCGCGTCACTTCGCGCTGCTTCCGCCAGGAGACCGGCACCACGCCCGCGCAGGCGGTGGAGCGCCTGCGCGTTGAGGCCGCCCGCATCGATACGCAAGGCCGATGCGGCGTGGCACGGGTCGGCGCGCGGGTAGCGGGTATCGCTGCAGCGCCATGCGCAGCCCTACACTGCAGCCGTGTGCAGTTGCCGGCGAACGATGACCCGACAGGTCATGGACCGCCGCGGCGCACGGCGGCAACATCGGCGCGACGTCTACCGCTCCAGGCTCTCATCTTGCGTTTCCCTTTCTTCTACGGCTGGGTCATCGTCGGCGTGGCCTTCATCAGCACGGGCATCGGTGTCAACGCACGCACCGCCTTCTCGCTGCTGTTTCCGCCGATCCTGAAAGAGTTCGGCTGGGACCGCGCAGTGATCGCCGGCGCCTTCTCCTTCGGCTTCGTGGTCTCCGCCGGCCTGAGCCCGACGCTGGGCTGGCTGATGGACCGCCACGGCCCACGCGCGGTGATGGGCCTGGGCGTGGCGATGATGAGCAGCGGCCTGATGCTGGCCAGCCAGATCAGCGCGCCGTGGCATCTGTACCTGACGCTGGGCGTGCTGGTCGGTGGCGGCAGCGTGTGCCTGGGCTACACTGGGCAGTCGCTGTTCCTGCCCAACTGGTTCGTGCGCCGTCGCGGCCTGGCGGTGAGCCTGGCCTTCGCCGGGGTGGGCATCGGCTCGATCGTGCTGCTGCCATGGATGCAGTTCTTCATGGACCGCAGCGACTGGCGCAGCGCCTGCTGGACCTTGGGTCTGTTGCTGGCGGTGGTCCTGGCGCCGTTGACGCTGCTGCTGCGCCGCCGACCCGAGGACATGGGCCTGCGGCCCGACGGCGATGCACAGCCCTTGCCCGGCGCGGCACGGCCTGCCTCGAACATCGTCGATCCAGCCTGGGCGGCCATCGACTGGACGCTGGCCCGCGCGCTGCGCACGGCGCGCTTCTGGTGGATCGCGCTGGCCTTCTTCAGCGGCGGCTTCGCCTGGTACGCGGTGCAGGTGCACCAGACCAAGTACCTGATCGAGATCGGCTTCGGCACGGCCGATGCGGCCTGGGCACTGGGCGCGGTGGCGCTGGTGGCCGTGCCGGGGCAGATCGTGCTGGGCCACCTGTCCGACCGCATCGGCCGCGAATGGTCGTGGACCATCGGCTGCCTGGGTTTCGTGCTGTGCTATCTGCTGCTGATCGCGCTGGCGCGCTGGCCGTCGGGGCTTCTGCTGGCGGCGATGGTGCTGGTCCAGGGCTTTCTCGGCTATGGGCTGACTTCGGTGATGGGCGCCATCGTGCTGGAGATCTTCCAGGGCCGCCGCTACGCCACCATCTTCGGCACGGTGATGATCGGCCTGATGGCCGGCAGCGCGCTGGGCCCCTGGCTGGCCGGCGCGCTGCACGACCGCAGCGGCAGCTACGTCACCGCCTTCTGGCTGGCGGTGGGCCTGAGCCTGGTGTCGATCGCCGCCATCTGGCTGGCAGCCCCGCGCAAGGTGCGTATGGTGGCCGGACGCGTGGAGCGGCTGGCGCGCGTCAGCACGGGCTGAACCGCCGGCTCAGCCGCCCAGTCGGTTGGGCGCACGCCAGGCGCGCTCGAAGGGCAATCGCCAGGCATGCGGCGCGATCAATTGGTGGATCGACTTCGGCCCCCAGGAGCCGGGCTGGTACAGCCGCACCGGCGGCGGCGATTCCAGCAGGTGCGTCGATACCTGCCACAGCCGTTCGATGCCTTCGGCGGTGGTGAACAGCGTGCGGTCGCCGCGCATCGCGTCCAGGATCAGCCGCTCGTAGGCTTCCAGCACCTCGCCCAGCAGGCCGGTGTCGTGCATCGCGAACTGCAGGCTCAGCTTGTCCAGCCGCATGCCAGGCCCAGGCCGCTTGCCATAGAAGCTCAGGCTCATCTTCGATGCGTCGGCCAGGTCGAAGGTGAGGTGGTCGGGGCCCTGTGCACCCACGCCGGAGCCGGCCGGGAACATGCTCTTCGGCGGCTCTCGGAAGGCGATGGAAATGATGCGCTGGCCCTCGGCCAGCTTCTTGCCCGTGCGAAGGAAGAAGGGCACGCCGGCCCAGCGCCAGTTGTCGATGTAGCACTTCAGCGCGATGAAGGTCTCGGTCTCGCTCTCCGGATCCACGCCTTCCTCGTCGCGGTAGCCCACGTACTGGCCCCGCACCACGTGGGCGGGGTCGACCGGCAGCATGCTGCGGAAGACCTTGTTCTTCTCTTCGCCGATGGGCGCCGGCTCCAGCGAGGTGGGCGGCTCCATCGCCATGAAGGCCAGGATCTGGAACAGGTGGGTGACCACCATGTCGCGGTAGGCGCCGGTCTGTTCGTAGAAGCCGCTGCGCTTGCCCAGGCCCAGCGTCTCCGGCACGTCGATCTGCACATGGTCGATGAACATGCGGTTCCAGATCGGCTCGAACAGGCCGTTGGCGAAGCGGAAGGCCAGGATGTTCTGCGCCGGCTCCTTGCCCAGGAAGTGGTCGATGCGGAAGATCTGCTCTTCGGCGAACACCTCGTGCAGTTCGTGATTCAGCGCCACCGCGCTGGCCAGGTCGGTGCCAAAGGGCTTTTCCATGACGATGCGCGAGCGCTCCACCAGACCGGCTTCGCCCAGCAGGTGCACCGCGGGCAGGGCGGCACTGGGCGGCACGCTCAGGTAGTGCAGGCGGCGGCATTCCTCGCCCAGCGACTGTTCGGCCCGGTCCACCGCTGCGCGCAGCGCGCCGGCACCGGCGCTCAGCGGCACGTAGTCCAGGTTGGCGGCAAAGGCCTGCCAGTCGGCGTCGTTCAGCTTGCGCGCGAAGAACTCGTTCAGGGCGCCGCGGGCCAGCGTGCGGAAGGCCTCGGCCTCGATGTCGTCCAGCGACACGCCGATCACCCGGCACTGCGGGATGAAGCCGGCGGTGGCCAGGTGGTACAGGCCCGGCAGCAGCTTGCGGCGGGCCAGATCGCCCGTGGCGCCGAACAGCACCACCACCTGCGGAAAGCGTGGGCCGACGCCCGGTGGGACTTTGGGCAAGGCGTTCTCCTGCAAGACACAGCCGGCGCGGCTGTCGCAGGGCAGCGAAGCAAGGAACGGACCGGCCGGGCCGACTTGCGGAGGACGGGCGATCCGATGGCGCTAATGCGGCACCTGGCCGCGTGCCAGGTACAGGGTGCCTCCTGCCTCCTGCCGGACGTCGAGGTGAACCAAGCGCCCGGCCAGGCGTTGCCAAGGACAGTCCAGCCCCTGCAGCGAGCTGACCGAACGCAGCGCCGCCGGCAAGACCAGCAGGTTAAGCGGGGCGGCCCACCAGGGGGCCCATTTCAAGCCGGTTGCCAAGACCACCGCGCCCGGACGCAGGTGGGCCAGCACCCGCGCCAAGGCGTCGTCGTTCTGCATCACGTCATGGGTCAGGTGCAACAAGGCCGCGTCGGCCCGGCCCTGCAGCGGGGCGTCTTCGGCCGCACTGTTCAGCAGTTGCACGTTTCGCCAGCCGTGCTCCTGCACGCGCTGGCGGGCGCGCTCGAGCATCGGCGCACTCTGCTCGATGCCGACGATGCGACCCGTAGCGCCAATGAAGTCCTGCAGCAGCGGAAAGCTGAGCCCGGTGCCGCAGCCCACGTCGAGCACCGTGGCGCCCCGTGCGGGCGCCAGCCAATCTACCGCCTGGCGCCGAAGCGGCTCGAACAGCCGCAGTTCCAGGTCATAGACGGCGGCCCGCCGTCGGTACTGCGCCAGGGCGTGGTCGCGGCGCGGTCCTGGCTTGGCTTGGGGAGTCCGGGCCATCGAGGCCTCCTGTGCTGCGGTTGCGGCCGATTGTCGGCCGTGCCCGTCGCCGGGCGTACGGCGGCCAATGTGTCGCAAATTGGAAACGAAACGCCACCCTGGCGGGTTTGAGGGCTTGCGTTGTCAACGTGGCCCTCCCGGCCGCGTTATCATGTTGCGCCGTGACAACCTCAGCGCGCTTGCGGTGTGAAGATGCAGCCAGTCTGCTGTTCCGTCCCACTCCAGGCATCTGTGTTCTTGCATGCCGTCCAAACCCCAGGAGAACCTGACCATGAAGAAAACCCTTAGCTCGCTCACCGTGGCCGCGGTTGCCGTGTTTGCGGCCCAAGCTGCCTTCGCCCAGTCGCCCACCCGCGAGGAAGTGAAGAAGGAAGCCGCTGCCGCCAACAAGGCCGGCCAGATTCCCGGCACCGGTGTGTCGAACGTGCCGGCCGCTGCGGCGGGCCAGCAGTCGCCGAAGGAAAAGGCGGCCACCTCGACCACCACCCGCGATGACCGCAAGGCCGCGACCGCCGCCGCCAACAAGGCTGGCGACATCCCCGGCACCGGCGTGTCGAACGTGCCGGCTGCTGCGGCGGGCCAGACCACCCCGGCGCAAGCCGCGGCCCAGTCGACCGCTCCGCGCGCTGAAGTCAAGCAAGCCACTGCCGCCGCCAACAAGGCTGGCGACATCCCCGGCACGGGCACCGGCGGCACCGCTGCTGCCAACGCGTCGCCGACCGCCCCGAAGAAGTAAGCTTCTCGGCACACGGTACAGCGGCGGCGGACCCGAAAGGGTCCGCCGCTTTGCTTTGGGGCGCCCGCTCAGCCCGCTTCCAGGGCCAGCAGCGACTGTTTACGCTCCAGGCCGCCGGCATAGCCGGTCAGTGAACCCTGGCGGCCCAGCACGCGATGGCAGGGCACGATGATCGACAGCGGGTTGCGGCCGATGGCCGCGCCGGCAGCGCGCACCGCATTCGGGCGGCCCACGGCTGCGGCCACCGCGCCATAGCTGCAGGTCTGGCCCGCCGGGATGGTGCAAAGCACGCGCCACACGGCCTGCTGGAAGGGGGTGCCGGCCGCGTCCAGCGGCACCTGAAACCCATTTGGCAACTGGCGCTGCCAATAGCACGCCAGTTCGTGCCGCGCCTGCACGATGAAGCGCTGCTGCGGGTCCAGTGGCGCATCCAGCGGCCCGGGGTGGTGCCTCTGGCCGTCGAACCACAAGCCGCCCAGGCCCTGCGCCGTTGCGGCCACGGTCAGCGGGCCCAGTGGGGAATCCAGGCGTGCCTGCGCCACCCATCGGGTACGGACATTGGTGTGGGTCATGGGGCTTGCTCCTCCAGGCTGTGCCAAAGCGCCATCACGGCATAGGCGCGCCACGGCCGCCAGGCCTCGGCGCGGTTCTGGGCGGCGGCCACGTCACGGCTGCCCAGGGCCTTCAGCACCCCGATGTCGCTGGCCGGAAAGGCATCGGGCCAGGCCAGCACGCGCATCGCAATCAACTGTGCGGTCCATTCGCCGATGCCTGGCAGCGCCTGCAGCGCTTGCATCGTCGCTTGCAAGGGGGCTGCCGGGTGCAGTGCGATCCGCTTTTCGGCCACGGCCCGCGCCAAAGCCTGCAAAGCGCCTACGCGCTGGCGCACGATGCCCAGCCGGCCGAGCTTCTCGGGGTCGGCAATGGCAAGCTGCTCCGCGCTGGGGAACAGTCGCTGCAGCTCGGGGTAGGGTGTCGCAATGGGTACGCCGAATGCGTCCAGCAAGCGCCTGGCGAGCGTGCGTGCCGCCGCCACGGTGATCTGCTGGCCCAGCACGATGCGCACCGCGGTCTCGAAGCCGTCGATCGCGCCAGGCAGCCGCAAGCCGGGGTCGGTGGGCACCGGCAGTGTGGCCAGCGTCGGCGCAATCCGGGTTGGATCGGCATCCAGGTCCAGCGCATGCCGCAGGCGCTGCAGGATCGAGCCTGCGGCGGGCAGCAAGTTGGCCGACAGGCTCAGCGCGACTTCGTGGCGCTGTGGCACGAACCGCGCCTGCAGCCAGCCTTGCAGCGCCTCACCGGCATGTTCGCAGCGCAGCGTGCGGCGCCACTGCAGCGGCTCCACGCTTTCCATGCCAAGCAGCTGCCGTTGCGCCATGAAGCGCATCAGCCCGGCGATATCGTAGGGAGGCCGGTAGGCCAAGCGCAGAACCGCCGTGCCGTCCCTGGGCGTGGCCGCCTGGCGGCGCAATGCGCTGGGATTCATGCGGTAGTGCTGCAAGAAGGCCGCGTTGAAGCGACGCAGGCTGGCATGGCCGCTGGCCAGCGCCACCTGCGTCACCGGCAGGTCGGTATCGGTCAGCAGTTGCTTGGCCAGCAGCAAGCGCTGCGTGCCCAGGTACTCGATCGGCGTCACCCCGTAGACCTTCTGGAAGATGCGCCGCAGGTGCCGGTCGCTGACCCCCAGGCGGGCTGCCACTTCGGGCAGATAGGCGTCGGCGCCGCTGCGTGCGAACTGCTCGATCAGCCTTGCCGCATGGTGAGCCAAGGCTTGTGGCGAATCCACCAGCGACAGCCCGGGTGCCAGTTCGGGCCGGCATCGCAGGCAGGGGCGGAAGCCCTCGCGCTCGGCGCTGGCGGCATTGCCGAAGAAGCGGCAGTTGCGGCGCAGCGGGGTGCGCACCCGGCAGACCGGCCGGCAGTAGATGCCGGTGCTGAGCACGCCCACGAACAGCCGGCCATCGAAGCGGGCGTCGTGTGTCTTCAGGGCCAGGTAGGCGGCGTCGTCGTGCAGCGTCATGCGTCGCATCATAGAGAGCGGCCGCGCCAGGACTCGCCGTTTTCGGACCTGTGGATGCGGCCGGGTGGGCGGCCGCGCCTGCCTACAATGCCGCGCCATCACCACCAGGCAGCGAAGCCCATGCAGGTCGATCCGTCCGTGTTCAAGGCCTACGACATCCGCGGCATCGTCGGACGCACCATCGACGAAGCCTTTGCCGAGCACCTGGGGCGCGCCTTTGGCTCCGAGGCGGTGGCTGCCGGCGAGCGTGCCGTGGCCGTCGGGCGCGACGGCCGGCTGTCTGGCCCGGCGCTGGCCGCAGCGCTGATCCGCGGACTGGTGTCCACCGGCCTGGACGTGGTGGACCTGGGCGCGGTGACCACGCCGATGCTGTACTACGTGGCCGCCACGCGGGCCGAACATGGCTGCCGCAGCGGCATCCAGGTCACCGGCAGCCACAACCCGAAGGACTACAACGGCTTCAAGATGGTGCTGGCCGGCCGCGCCATCTATGGCGCCGACATCCAGGGCCTGCGCCGCCGCATCGAGGCCGAGGCCTACACCGTCGGCGCAGGCCGCAGCGCGACGATGGACATCGCGGCCGAGTACCAGGCGCGCATCGTCGGCGACATCCGCCAGAAGCGTCGCCTGAAGATCGTCGTCGACTGCGGCAACGGCATCCCCGGCGCCACCGCGCCGGCGCTGCTGCGCGCGCTGGGCAACGACGTGACCGAGCTGTACAGCGAGGTCGACGGCAACTTCCCGAACCACCACCCCGACCCGAGCAAGCCGGAAAACCTGGACGACCTGATCTGCACCGTGCAGGCCACCGGCGCCGAAATGGGCCTGGCCTTCGACGGCGATGGCGACCGGCTGGGCGTGGTCACCCGCGACGGCAAGATCATCTACCCCGACCGGCAGCTGATGCTGTTCGCCACCGACGTGCTGCGCCGGCACAAGGGTGCGCAGATCCTGTTCGACGTGAAGTGTTCGATGCACATGGGTCCCACCATCCGCCGCGCCGGCGGCGAGCCGCTGATGTGGATGACCGGGCACTCGCTGATGAAGGCCAAGCTCAAGGAGACCGGCGCGCCGCTGGCCGGCGAGATGAGCGGCCACATCTTCTTCAGCGAACGCTGGTACGGCTTCGACGACGCCACCTACACCGCGGCGCGGCTGCTGGAGATCCTGTCGCGCAGCAAGGACCCGAGCGCCGTGCTGAATGCGCTGCCCACCAGCCACAGCACGCCGGAGCTCAACGTGCCCTGCGCCGAAGGCGAGCACCACCGCGTGGTGCAGCAGTTGCGCGAGCAGGCGCGCTTCGAGGGCGCGACCGAACTGATCACCATCGACGGCCTGCGCGCCGAGTTCGCCGATGGCTTCGGCCTGGTGCGGGCCTCCAACACCACACCGGTGCTGGTGCTGCGCTTCGAAGGCGACAGCCCGAGCGCGCTGGATCGCATCCAGTCGCAGTTCATGACCGCGCTGCGCGCGGTCAAGCCCGACGCGCAGATCGCCGCTGCGGCCCATTGACCGCCCGCCTGCCGCGCAACGCGCCCTGCCGATGACGCACTGGCTGGCGCGCACAGCCTATTCGACGCTGCTGCGCCTGCTGACGCCGGCCTACCTGCTGCGCCTGTGGTGGCGCGGCCGGCGAGAGGCCGGCTATCGCGTGGCGCTGACGCAGCGGCTGGGCTGGGGCTATGCGCCGACGGAACCGGGCGCGGTCTGGGTGCATGCGGTGTCGCTGGGTGAAACGCGGGCCGCTGCAGCGCTGCTGGAGGCGCTGCGCACGCTGCGGCCCGGCGTGCGGCTGCTGCTGACCCACGGCACGGCCACTGGCCGCGAGGCCGGCCAGGCGCTGCTGCGCGAAGGCGACCGGCAGACCTGGCTGCCCTGGGACACGCCGGGCGCGGTGCGCCGTTTCCTGCGCCACCACCGCCCGGCGGTGGGCGTGCTGATGGAAACCGAGATCTGGCCCAACCTGCTGCTGGGCGCGCAGGCCGCCGGCGTGCCGATGGTGCTGGCCAATGCCCGGCTCAGCGAGAAGAGTTTCGTCAAGGGGCAGCGCATCGCCGTGCTGATCGAGCCGGCGGCGCGCACGCTGGCGCGGGTGCTGGCACAGACCGAGGCCGATGCGCGCCGTCTGCGTGCCGCCGGCGGAGCCCATGTGCAGGTCTGCGGCAACCTGAAGTTCGACGTCAGCCCGAACCCCAAGCTGTTGGCGCGCGGGCTGGAATGGCGCCAGAGGCTGGCCCGGCCGGTGGTGCTGGCCGCCTCCACCCGCGAAGGCGAGGAGATGCCGCTGCTGCAATGCTGGCAGGCGCTGGATGCGCCGCGGCCGCTGCTGCTGCTGGTGCCGCGCCATCCACAGCGCTTCGACGCCGTGGCCGACATGGCGGCCGACTTCGGCTTCCGCCTGGCGCGGCGCAGCAGCTGGGCCAAGCTGCCGCCGGACGAGGCGCTGCAGGCCGACGTGTGGCTGGGCGATTCGATGGGCGAAATGCCGCTGTACTACGCCGGGGCCGACGTGGCGCTGCTGGGCGGCAGTTTCGGCCGCTATGGAGGGCAGAACCTGATCGAGGCCGCCGCCTGCGGCTGCCCGCTGGTGATGGGCCCGCACACCTACAACTTCGCCGAGGCGGCCGAGTTGTCACTGGCCGCGGGCGCGTCGCTGCGCGTCAAGGACATCGACGAAGGCGTGGCCCGCGCGGTGGCGCTGGCGCGCAACCCGGCGCGCAACGAATGGGTCCAGCGGGCCTTCGGCTTCGCCTCGGCGCACCGCGGCGCCGCCGAGCGCATGGCGCGCCAGATCCTGGCCGTGGCCGGGCTGGCGGCCGACCCCTGAGCCGGCCTCAGTTGCTGGCCGACTTGGCCAGCAGGCTGTTCACCGCCAGCAGGTCGTTCGGCGTCAGCTGGCCCGAGGCCTGGCGCAACCGCAGGCTGTTGACCAGCACGTCGTAGCGCGACTTGAACAGGTCGCGCTGCGTCTGGAACAGCTGGGTCTGCGCGTTCAGCACGTCGATGTTGACGCGCACGCCGACCCGGTAGCCCAGCTGCGTGGCTTCCAGCGACAGGCGGCTCGACGATTCGGCGGCTTCCAGTGCCTTGACCAACGCCTCGCCGGACTGCACGCCGAAGTAGGCCACGCGGGTGTTCTGCGCCACCGTGCGGCGGGCGTTCTCGAACTCCTCGCGCGAGCGCTGTTCCAGCGACACGGTTTCCTTGATGCGGTTCTGCACCGAGCCGCCGGTGTACAGCGGCCAGTTCAGTTCGACACCGATCGAGCCGGTGCGGGTCGTGCCGGGAATGATCGAATCGCCCGTGGCGTAGTTGGCGCCCAGCGAGGCCACCGCATCGATGGTTGGCAGCTCGCCTGCCTTGGCCTTCTGGATCTCCAGCTTGGCGACCTCGAGGGCGACGCGCGAGCGGATCACCTGCGGATGCACCGTGTCGGCCACGGTCACCCATTCCTCGACATTCTTCGGCACGATGGTCGGCAGCACCACTGGCGTGATCAGCGGCAGCGGATCGACATCGCGCCGGCCCACCAGGTAGGCCAGCGCGATACGCCGGTTGATCAGGTCGTTGTCGGCAGCAATCTCCTGCGCTGCCGCCAGGTCAGCCCGCGACTGCGCCTCACGGGTGTCGGTGATGGTGGCGGTGCCGACCTCGAAGTTGCGCTTGGCCGAGGCCAGCTGTTCCAGGATGTAGGTCTTGTTGGTCTTGGCCAGCTGCAGGTTGTCCTTGGCCGCCAGCACGTCGAAGTAGGCCTGCGCCACGCGGATGATCAGGTCCTGCTCGGCCGATTCCAGCTCGGCCTTGGCCGCCACCAGCGAGCGTTCGGCCTGCTCCATCGTCGCCTGGTTGGCCTTGTTGAACAGCGGCATGCGGCCGTTCAGGCCGGTCTGCAGCGCGTTGTTGTCGCCTGAGGCACCGCGCGGCAGGTCGATCTGCGTGGCCACGCCCTTGACGTTCGCGCTCAGCGTGGGCAGGCCCAGCGCCTGGGCCTGCGCGGCCTTGTACTCGGCAGCGTCGGCCTGTGCACGCGCCGCCAGGTAGGTGGCGTCGTAGGCGCGGGCCATTTCGTACAGCGCGGTCAGTCCCTGCGCATGGGCCTGGCCGGCCAGGCCCAGCAGAAGCACCACTGGGCTGAGCAGCAGGCGGGCCATGGGCGAGTGGAAACGCTTGCGTGTCATGTCGTCGGCCTTGCAGGGAAGGGGCAGCGATGAAGGCTTATATCACCGGCGTCGCGCGGTCGAAGGGGGCGGTCCCGTGAATAGGGGGAGGCAAGAGCGTTGCGTTCTTGGGGATGGTCAAAAGCTGAAGCGCTCGCTCTCCGGAAAGCCCCGCAGGCGCGGCGCCACCGTGTCGAAGAGGTCGGTCTGCGACCAGGCGCGCTGTTCGGCCCGGGTGTAGAGCCGGGCGCGCATTACCGGCTCGTCGCCGACGATGGCGATCAGCCGGCCACCGACCTTCAACTGCTCCAGCAGCGCCTGCGGCACCGCGGCGACCGAGCCCGACAGCATGATCGCGTCGAAGGGCCCTTCGCCAGGCACGCCAGCGGCACCATCGGCACAGCGCACAGCGGCATTCATCACCGCGGCACGCTTCAGGTTGTCCTGCGCCATCGCGGCCAGCGCGGGCAGGATCTCCAGGCTCAGCACCTGCCGCGCACGGTGCGCCAGCAGCGCGGCCATGTAGCCTGAGCCGGCGCCGATCTCCAGCACCTGTTCGTGGCGCTGCACCTGCAGCTCCTGCAGCATGCGCGCCTCGATCCGCGGCGCCAGCATGCACTGGCCTTCGGGCAGCGGCAGCTCGGTGTCGGTGAAGGCCAGCGAGCGGTAGGCCTCGGGCACGAAGTCCTCGCGGCGCACCACCGCCAGCAGCGACAGCACGGCGGGGTCCAGCACCTCCCAGGGCCGGATCTGCTGCTCGATCATGTTGAAGCGGGCTTGTTCGATGTTCATCGCGGGTCCCTGAGGCAAGACGTGAGTAGGCGGAAATTCTAGGCCGAGGTGCTGCGCTGCAGCACCGTCTCGGCCGGAGGGCGGCGGCGCCGTGCCCAGCGCGCCAGGTCGTCCAGGTAGCAGTAGATCACCGGCACCACCACCAGCGTCAGCAGCGACGAGGTGATGACCCCGCCGATCACCGCCTGGCCCATCGGCGCGCGCTGCTCGGAGCCTTCGGTCAGCGCCAGCGCCAGCGGCAGCATGCCGAAGATCATCGCCAGCGTGGTCATCAGGATCGGCCGCAGGCGCACCTGCGCGGCCTGCAGCAGCGCGGCGGTGCGTTCCAGGCCCTCGTCCTGCGCACGGATCGCGAAGTCGATCAGCAGGATCGCGTTCTTCGTCACCAGGCCCATCAGCATGACGATGCCGATGATCGAGAACATGTTCAGCGTCGAGCCGAAGGCCAGCAGCGCCAGCACCACGCCGATCAGCGTCAGCGGCAGCGAGGCCATCAGCGACAGCGGCTGCAGGAAGCTGCGGAACTGGCTGGCCAGGATCATGTAGATGAAGATCACGCCCAGCGCCAGCGCCTGCACCGCGTAGGCGAAGCTCTCCTGCATGTCCTTGGTGGAGCCCCCGAAGCGGTAGCTGTAGCCCGGCGGCAGGGCGGTGGCCTCCAGCACGGAGCGGATGTCCGCGGCCACCTGGCCGGCGGCGCGGCCGGCCACGTTGGCGGTGATCTCCACCTCGCGGTTCATGTCGCGGCGGTTGATCTGGTTGGCGCCGCTGGAGGCCACCACCTCGGCCACCTGCGACAGCCGCACGATGCGCGGCGAGCCGTCGGCATTGCTGCCCACCGTCAGTCCCAGCCGCTCGATGTCGGCGGCGTTGATGCGCGCATCCGGTGACAGCCGCACCTTCACGTCGTAGTTCTGGTCGTCCTCGGCGCGCCAGTTGCCCAGCGTCTGGCCGGCCACCAGCGCGCGCAACGCCTGGGTGATGGCGCCCACGCTCAGGCCGGCGTCGGAGGCCGCATCGCGCTTGACGCGGATGGCCAGCTCCGGCTTGTTCGGCTTCGAGCTGCTGTCCAGGTCCACCAGCCCCGGAATCTGCGCCAGCTTCGGCAGCAGCAGGGCGTTCAGCCGCTCCAGCTCGCGCAGGTCGGGGCCCTGCAGCGACAGCTGGATCGGCTTGCCGGAACCTACCGAATCGAGCAGCCCCACCTGCGTCACCGTGATGCCCGGGATGGCGGCCAGCCGCTCACGCAGTGGCACCGACATCTGGTCGACGTTGCGCGTGCGCTGGTGGCGGTCGACCAGCCGCACGAAGATCTGCACCTGGTTCTTGCCCACCACCTGGCCGGTGTTGATGGTGGCCACGGTGTACTGCACCTCGGGCATCTCGCGGATGATGCGTTCCACCTGCCGCGTCTTGGCTTCGGTGAGCTCCAGCGACGAGCCCACCGGGGTGTAGAAGTTGACGAAGGTCTCCGAGTAGTCGGCCTTGGGCACGAACTCGGTGCCGATCATCGGCAGCAGGGCCACGCTGCCCACCAGCGTGGAAGCGGCCAGCCCCAGCGTGGCCAGCTTGTGGCGCAGCGACCAGGCCAGGATGCGCGTGTAGCCGCGGCCCAGCCCATGCGAGAAATCGTCCACCGCGCCGGTGATGCGCCCGATCGTGCGGTCGTACAGGCTCTTCGGCGCGACACGCTCGCCTTCGGCATGTATCGCCGGGTCGTGCCAGACGCTGGACAGCATCGGGTCCAGCGTGAAGCTGACGAACATGCTGATCAGCACCGCGGCGACGATGGTGATGCCGAACTCGTGGAAGAACTTGCCGACGATGCCGCCCATGAAGCCGATCGGCAGGAACACGGCCACGATCGACAGCGTGGTGGCCAGCACCGCCAGGCCGATCTCCTGCGTGCCGTCGAGCGCGGCGTCGTGCGCGCTCTTGCCCATCTGCACATGGCGCACGATGTTCTCGCGCACCACGATGGCGTCGTCGATCAGCAGGCCCACGCACAGGCTCAGCGCCATCAGCGTGACCATGTTGATCGAGAAGCCGAACCAGTACATCACCAGGAAGGTGCCGATCAGTGCGATCGGCAGTGCCAGCCCGGTGATGACGGTGGAGCGCCACGAATTCAGGAACAGGAAGACGATGCCGATGGTCAGCAGCGCGCCTTCGATCAACGTGCGCTGCACGTTGTTGACCGACACGCGGATCGGCCGCGAGTTGTCGCGCACCACGTCCAGCGCCATGCCTTGCGGCAGCTGCGGGCGCAGCTGCGCAACCACCGCGTTCAGCCCGTCCACCACCTCGATGGTGTTCTCACCCTGCGACTTGCGCACGTCCAGCACCAGCGTGCGCACCCCGTTGAAGAGGGCCAGGTTCTCGATCTCCTCCGGTCCGTCCACCACGTCGGCCAGCTGGCCCAGGCGCACCGGCGCGCCGTTCTTGCGCGCGACGATGATCTGCGCAAAGTCCTCGGGCCGCTGGATGCGCGCATCGATCTTCAGCACCTTCTCGGCCGCCTGCGTGCGCAGCGTGCCGGCCGGCAGTTCCTGGTTCTCGGCGCGCACGGCGGCCAGCACCTGCTCGACGCTGATGCCCAGCGCGTCCATCGCCGCCGGGCGAAGGTAGATGTTCACCTCGCGCTTGCGGCCGCCCACCAGCGACACCGAGCCCACGCCGCGCACGTTCTCCAGCCGCTTGCGCACCACCTGGTCGGCAAAGGTGGTCAGCTCCTGCTGGCTGCGCGTGCCCTCCGGCGAGGTCAGCGCCAGCGTGTAGATCGGCCGGCTGGCCGGGTCGAAGCGCGTGACCCGGGCGTCCTTCACCTCCTCACGCAGCAGCGGGCGGATGGCGGCCACCTTCTCGCGCACGTCATCGGCGGCCTTGCGTCCGTCCATGTTCAGGTTGAACTGCGCGATCACTACCGAGCTGCCCTCGTAGGAGCGCGAGAACAGCTGGTTGATGCCGGCGATGGTGTTCACCGCCTCCTCGACCTTGCGCGTGACCTCCTGCTCGACGATCTCCGGCGCCGCGCCGGGATAGTCGATCTGCACCACCACCGTCGGGAAGTCGATGTCGGGGAACTGGTCGACCTTCAGCCGCTGGTACGAGAACAGACCCAGCACCACGATGGCCAGCATGACCATCGTGGCCATCACCGGGTTGCCGATCGCGACGCGGGTGAACCACATAGTCGGGCGTCCGCGCTCAGCGCGCGGCGCTGGCAGCGCTGGCGGCGGGGGCCGGCGCGCGGGTGTCGGTGATGCGCACCTGCGCACCGTCGCGCACCGCGCCCAGGCTGCCGGCCAGCACCCGGTCGCCGTCGGCCAGGCCCTGCAGCACTTCCACCGCGTCCTCGTTGCCCACCTGGCCGCGTGCGCCCAGCGACAGTGTGCGCTGCGCCACCTGCGCGCCATCCAGGCGCAGCGCATAAGGCTGGGCCTGGTCGTTGCGCACGGCGCTCAGCGGCAGCACCAGCGCGCGGCGGCGGTCCAGGTCGATGCTGCCGCGGGCGAACAGCCCCTGCCGCAGCCCCGGCACCGGTGCCAGTTCCAGGTAGGCGATGACGCTGCGCGAGCCGGCCTGCGCCGTCGGGTTGATGCGCACCACGCGCGCTTCCACCGGGCCGTCGATGCCGTCCACCCGCAGCTGCGCGCGCGCGCCCACCTGCAGCTGTGCGGCGCTGTCCGGCGGCACGGTGGCCTGCAGCTCCAGCCGGGACAGGTCGACGATCTCGATCAGCCGCGCGTCCACCGGCACGCGCTCACCCGGCTGCACCAGGCGCTGCGCGACGAAGCCGGCCAGCGGCGCGACCACGGTGGTGTCGGCGCGAGACTTGCGCGCCAGCTCCACGGCGGCCAGTGCGGCCTGCAGGTTCGCCTGCGCGCCCGCTTCGGTGGACACGGCGTTCTCCAGCGCGGTGGGCGAGATGAAGCCTTGGGTCACCAGCGAGCGGCTGTTCTGCAGCGCGCGCTGCGCAATCTCCAGCTGCGCGCGGGCGGCCTGCGCCTGCTGCTCGGCCTGGCGTACCCGCCAGTCGAACTCCGTGGTGTCCAGCTGGGCCAGCAGCTGGCCGACGCGCACCGGATCGCCCTCGCGCACGGCCACGCTCTTCACCTCGGCGGCGACCCGCGCCTTGACAAAGGCACTGTTCACCGCCACCAGGGTGCCCGAGACCTCCAGCGTGCGCGACAACTCGGCCTGGCGCACCGTCAGCAGGTCGGTGTCGGCCAGCTCCAGCATGGCGACCGCCTTCGGTGTGGCCACGGCCTGGGTCTGCTGCGCCTTGCGGGCGTTGACGACCCGGCCGATGCCCGCCACCACCAGCGCCGTCAGCAGGATGCCGAGGCCGATCTTCTGCCAGCGCTTCATCGGGCCGGGCATCCGGCGGCGACGCCCGGCGCAGTGTCCGGCTGGCCGGGGGCCTTAAGTCCGTGCAGCATCAGGTCGATCTGGGTGTCGATCAGCAAGGTCTCGTTCATGTCGGGGCCCAGCACCGGGCAGGCGCCGACCGAATGCTTGTGCAGTGCGCGAAACAGCAGCGGCGCGATCAGCACATGGGTGGTCTCGTTCACCGGCACCGGGCGGAACTCGCCGCGGTCGATGCCGCGCTGCAGCGTGCCGGAAATCAGCCGGTGCGCCGGCAGGATCACCTCGTCGGTATAGAACTGCGCCAGCTCGGGGAAGTTGCGCACCTCGGCGATGATGATCTTGAAGATGCCACCGGCCGCGGTGTCGCCCACGCGGCCCCACCAGGCATGGGTCAGCAACCGCAGCAACTGTTCGCTGGGCCCGTCGAACTGGTCGGCAATCTGCTGGCCTTCGGCGATCAGCGACGACAGGTTGCTGCGCACCACCGCCTTGAACAGCTCTTCCTTGCTGGGAAAGTAGAGGTACAGCGTGCCCTTGGACACACCGGCGCGGGCCGCCACCTCTTCGCTGCGGGTGGCGCTGTAGCCTTTCTGCACGAACAGCTCGAGCGCGGCGTTCAGCAACTCCTGCGGGCGGGCTTCCTTGCGACGCTGCCGCACGGGAGAAGAAATGACCAAGGGCATAGATAAATGACCGACAGGTCAGTAGTTTAGCCGTTGCCGATGACCAGGGTCAAACCCGGTGCGCCACGCACCGGCATGGCGCGCGCCGGTAAAGAATCGCAAAGCGGTTTCCCTGCGACAGGGCTGCGGCAGGCCGGCTCCCTAGAATCCGCCGCATGAACAAAGCGCGTTGGATCGGTGGCGCCGTGCTTCTGGCCCTGGCTGCCGGCGGCGGCTGGTGGGCATTCCTGCGGCCGAGCGAGCCCGAGCTGAGCTTCCGTACCGGCAAGATCGAGCGCGGCGCGCTGCAGGCCGCGGTGTCGGCCACGGGCACGGTGACGCCGGTGCAGCAGGTGCAGGTCAGCTCGCAGGTGTCGGGGCAGATCCGCGAACTGTTCGTCGATTTCAACAGCCCGGTGCAGCAGGGCCAGCTGATCGCGCAGCTCGATCCGCAGACCTACGAATACCGCGTGCGCCAGTCCACTGCCGACGTGGAGGCCTCGCGCGCGTCCGTGCTCACCGCACAGGCCAACGTGCAGAGCGCGCTGGCGCAGGTGACGCGCGCCCAGGTCGACCTGGGCGAGGCGCAGCGCGACGAGAAGCGCAAGCAGGACCTGCTGGCGCAGAACTTCATCTCGCCGGCCGAGCTGGACACCGCCAAGGCGCGCACCCAGTCGGCCGCGCAGTCGCTGGCCGTGGCCCAGGCGCAGGTGGACGTGGCCCGCGCGCAGGCGCAGAACGCGCTGGCCATCGTGCGCCAGCGCGAGGCGCAGCTGCAGCAGGCCCGCGTGGACCTGGAGCGCACGCAGATCCGCTCGCCGGTGGATGGCATCGTCATCAAGCGCAGCGTCGAGGTCGGCCAGACCGTGGCCGCCAGCCTGCAGGCGCCGGAACTCTTCGTCATCGCCCGCAATCTGTCGGACATGCAGGTCGAAGCCGCCATCGACGAAGCCGACATCTCGCGCGTGCGCGATGGCCAGAAGGCCACCTTCACCATCGACGCCTTCCCGGGACGCAGCTTCGACGGCAGCGTGCGCCAGGTGCGCAAGGCCGCGGTGTCGGCGCAGAACGTGGTGTCCTACACCGTGGTGGTGGGCTTCGCGAATCCGGGCTCGCTGATGCTGCCGGGCATGACGGCCAACGTGCGCATCATCACCGACACCCGCGACAACGTGCTGAAGGTGCCGAATGCCGCGCTGCGCGTGCGCATCGCCGGCATTGAGCCTGCGCCGGCGGCACCGGCCGCCTCGGCGGCGGCTTCGGCGCCGGCCAACGGCGGTGCGCCGACGCGCACCGGCGCGGCGGCGGGCTTCGGGTTCTGGCCGCAGGCCCATGCGCAGGGCGCTCCGGGCGGCCCGAATGCGCTGCGCGAGCGGCTGGTGCAGGGCCTGCAGCTCGATGCCGAGCAGCAGGCCAAGCTGGATGCGGTGCTGGCCGAGATGCGCCCCGAGTTCATGTCGCTGCGCGAGTTCCCCGAGGAGCAGCGCGCCGCCGCCCGCGAACAGCTGCTGGCCAAGCTGCGCAGCCGCGTCAATGCCTTCCTGACGCCGGCGCAGCAGCAGGCCTACCTGCAATTGCAGGCGCAGGCCGCAGCCTCGGCCGCCGCCGGCCCCGCGGCAGTGGCCGCGCCGCCTGCGGCCGCTCCGGCACCGGCCACGGCGCCGCGGCCGGCCACACCGGCCCCGCCGCGCAATGCCGTGGCGACGCAGCCGCCCGAGCCGGTGGCCAGTGGCCCGCTGGGCGAGTTCCGCAACCGCTTGGTGGCTGAGCTGGGCCTGAGCGCCGAGCAGGCTGCGCAGGTGGATTCGATCATCAGCGCGCAGCGGCCGCGCTTCGGCGAACTGCGCAACCTGCCGGAGAACCGCCGCGCCAAGGAGCGCGACCGCATCCTGGCCGACATGCGCGCGCTGATCGGCCAGCAGCTCACGCCCGAGCAGCAGGCCCGCTACCAGAAGCTGCTGGTCGACCTGGCCGGCCGGCAGAGCACGCGCGGCCGCATCTACCTGCTGGCCGAAGACGGCAAGCCGCGCGCCTACAACGTGCGGCTGGGCATCAGCGACGGCGTCATGACCGAGCTGATCGTGCCCCCCAACTCGCCCGACGCGGCCGTGATGGTCGAAGGCGCGACGGTGATCACCGCGGTCATCCAGCCCTCGGCTGCCTCCACGGGGCCGCGGCCGCCCGCGCAGGGGCAGCCGGGCATGCGCCTGTTCTGAAGGGTGCGCCGCCATGGCATTGATCGAGGCGCGCGCGCTGGTCAAGAGCTACCGCATGGGCGACCAGGTGGTGCAGGCGCTGAACGATGTTTCGCTGGACATCGACGAAGGCGAATTCGTCGCCATCATGGGTGCCTCGGGCTCGGGCAAGAGCACGCTGATGAACATCATCGGCTGCCTGGATCGGCCCACGGCGGGCACGTTGCGCCTGGCTGGTGAGGAAGTCGAAGGGCTCAGCGGCGACGCGCTGGCCGCCATCCGCAACCGGCGCATCGGCTTCGTGTTCCAGCAGTTCAACCTGCTGCCGCGCACCAGTGCGGTGGACAACGTGGAGCTGCCGATGGTCTATGCCGGCATCAAGCCGGCCGAGCGCCGCCGCCGCGCGCTGCAGGCGCTGGAGCGGGTGGGCCTGGGCCAGCGCGCGCTGCACACGCCGGCCGAACTGTCGGGCGGGCAGCAGCAGCGCGTGGCCATTGCGCGGGCCCTGGTCAACAGCCCCAAGCTGATCCTGGCCGATGAACCCACCGGGGCGCTGGACACCCAGACCTCCGAAGACATCATGCAGCTGCTGACCGAGCTGAACCTGCAAGGCATGACCATCGTGATGGTCACGCACGAGACCGACATCGCGCAGTGGGCGCGGCGGCGCATCGTCTTCCGCGACGGGCGCATCGTCGAGGACCGCCTGCAGCCACCGCGCACGGCGGCCGCAGCGGCCACCGCATGAACCTGCTGGCCGCGCTGCTGTCGGCGCTGCGCGCGCTGGGCACCAACTGGCTGCGCAGCGTGCTGACGATGCTGGGCATCATCATCGGCGTGGCCGCGGTCATCACGATGATCGCCATCGGCGGCGGGGCGCAGCAGCGCATCGAAGAGCAGATGAAGAGCCTGGGCACCAACATCATGCTGGTGCTGCCCGGCGCGGTCACGTCCTCCGGCGTGCGCCTGGGCGCCCAGACCGGCCAGACCCTGACCGAGGAGGATGCACGCGCGATCGCCGTCGATGTGCCCGAGGTGCAGGCCGTGGCGCCCAGCCTGCGCACGGGGGCGCAGGTGGTGGCGGCCAACGCCAACTGGAGCACCACCGTGATGGGCACCACCGCCGACTACATGGAAGTGCGCGACTGGCCGCTGGCCAGCGGCCGCAGCTTCGACGAGGTGGAGGTGGCCGGCTCGGCCAAGGTGGCGGTGATCGGCCTGACGGTGGCGCAGCAACTGTTCGGCGATGCCGACCCGATCGACCAGATGATCCGCGTGCGCAAGCTGCCGCTGCAGGTGGTGGGCGTGCTGTCGCGCAAGGGCCAGAACTCGATGGGCCAGGACCAGGACGACATCATCGTCGTGCCGATCTCCACCTTCCGCAACCGCGTGCAGGGCATGAGCGCGGGGCGCATCAAGCGGGTGGGCGCGATCACCGTCAAGGTGCGCGAGGGCCAGAGCATGCAGGAGGCCGAGGCCAAGATCCGCGAACTGCTGCGCCAGCGCCACCGCCTGCAGGCCGGCGCCGAAGACGACTTCAGCATCCGCAACCTGACCGAGATGCTCGAGGCGCAGGAGGAATCCAGCCGCGTGATGGCCATGCTGCTGGCCGCGGTGGCCGGCGTCAGCCTGGTGGTGGGCGGCATCGGCATCATGAACATCATGCTGGTCAGCGTGACCGAGCGCACCCGCGAGATCGGGCTGCGCATGGCGGTGGGCGCGCGCTCGCGCGACATCCTCGGCCAGTTCCTGATCGAGGCGGTGACGCTCAGCCTGGTGGGCGGGGCCATCGGCATCGTCATCGGCATGGCGGCCACCTGGGCGATCGGCAGTTTTGCCGGCTGGCAGGTGCTGCTGTCGGGCAACTCCATCCTGCTGGCCGTGGGCTTCTCGGCGGCGGTGGGCGTGTTCTTCGGTTTCTATCCGGCGCGGCGCGCCGCGGCGCTGCTGCCGATCCAGGCGCTGCGCCATGAATAGGCGGCACGGGCTGGCAGCGCTGGCGGCGCTGCTGGCAGCCGGCTGCGCCGGGCCCGGGGTGCCGCGGCGCATCGTCCTGAGCGAGGGCGAACTGCAGGCCCAGCTGGCGCGGCGCTTTCCGCTGCAGCGCAGCCTGCTCGATGTCTACGAGTTGCAGCTGTCCGACCCGCGGCTGCGCATCGACGGTGCGGCCGGCCGGCTGGCCACCGAGCTGGCGCTGCAGGCCAGCGACAAGCGCAGCGGCCGCATGCTGCAGGGCCGGCTGGCGCTGGACTACGGGCTGCGCTGGGAGGCCTCGGATGCCAGCATCCGGCTGGTGCAACCGCGCGTCGACAGCCTGCAGATCGCGCCGGAGTCGGGACTGTCACCGCGCCGCGCGGAGCTGCTGCAGCGCATGGGCTCGGCGCTGGTCGCACGGCTGCTGGACGACCTGGCGCTGTACCGCGTGCCCGAGGCGCGGCTGCAGGCCTGGCGCAGCGCAGGCTTCCAGCCCGGGGGGTTGCAGATCACGCCGGATGGGGTGGAAATCACGATCGAGCGGGTGGCGGGCTCAAGCTCCGCGCAACCCTAGCCACTTATCATCGAAGGCTTTGCACGGCAGCCGGCGCTGCCGAAGGGCGCTGCGCATTTGGACATCCTGCTGCTGACCAAGGCCGCCATCATGGGCGTGGTGGAGGGGCTCACCGAGTTCCTGCCGATCTCGTCCACGGGCCACCTGATCCTGGCGGCCTCGCTGCTGAACTTCACCGGCGACAAGGTCAAGGTCTTCGACATCGCCATCCAGACCGGTGCCATCTTCGCGGTCATCCTGGTGTACTGGCAGCGGCTGCGCGATACCGCGGCCGGGCTCGGCTCGGACCCGCAGGCGCGGCGCTTCACGCTGAACGTGCTGATCGCCTTCTTTCCGGCAGTGCTGCTCGGCCTGCTGTTCGGCAAGGCCATCAAGGAGCACCTGTTCAATCCGACGGTGGTGGCCACCGCCTTCATCGTCGGCGGCTTCATCATCCTGTGGGCCGAGCGGCGCCCGGCCAGCGCGGTGCGCATCCATTCGGTGGACGAGATGACGCCCTGGGACGCGCTGAAGGTGGGCCTGGTGCAATGCGTCGCGATGGTGCCGGGCACCAGCCGCTCGGGCGCCACCATCATCGGCGCCATGCTGCTGGGCTTGAGCCGCAAGGCGGCCACCGATTTCAGCTTCTTCCTGGCGATCCCCACGCTGATCGGGGCCGGCGCCTACAGCCTCATCAAGGAGCGTGCGCTGCTCAGCTGGGCCGACCTGCCGATGTTCGCCGTGGGCTTGCTGTTCTCCTTCCTCAGCGCGTGGTTGTGTGTGCGCTGGCTGCTGCGCTACATCGCCACGCACAACTTCGTGCCCTTTGCCTGGTACCGCATCGTGTTCGGCGCGGTGGTGCTGCTGACCGCATGGACGGGCTGGGTCGATTGGCGCGCCTGAAGCAACGGGAGGGGACATGCTGCAACTGGTGATCGGCAACAAGAACTACTCATCCTGGTCGATGCGGCCCTGGGTGCTGATGCGGCACTTCGGCTTGGCCTTCGACGAGATCAAGCTGCGCTTCGATTTCACCGAAGGCTCGGCCTTCTACCGCGAGCTGGCGCGCTACACGCCAGCCGCGCGCGTGCCGGTGCTGGTGGAAGACGGCCATGCCGTGTGGGACACGCTGGCCATCACCGAGCGCGTGGCCGAACTGCTGCCCGGGCAGGCCGTCTGGCCGGCCGATGCCCGAGCGCGGTCGCGGGCGCGCAGCCTGTGCGCCGAGATGCATGCCGGCTTCGGTGCGCTGCGCCAGCACTGCCCGATGAACATCGAGGCGCAACTGCCCGATGTGGGTGCACGCGTGCTGGCCGGGCAGCCCGCGGTGCAGCGCGATCTGCAGCGCATCGTCGACATGTGGGGCAGCGCGCTGCAGGCCAGCGGAGGCCCCTTCCTGTTCGGTGGCTTCAGCGCGGCCGATGCCTACTTCGCACCGGTGGTGGCGCGTCTGCGCACCTACGCGCTGCCCTTGCCACACGAGCTGCAGGTCTATGCCGGCCAGGCCTGGTCCTCGCCCGGGGTGGCCGCCTGGGTGAGCGATGCACTGGCAGAGCGCGACTTTCTCGATTTCGAAGAACCCTACCGGCGGGCGCCGGCCTGAATCCTCAGCGCCGGCGGAACAGCAGGTCCCACACGCCGTGGCCGAGCTTCAGGCCGCGGGTCTCGAACTTGGTCTGCGGGCGCCAGGGCGGCCGGGGTGCGTAGGCTTGTGCCGTGTTCAGCAGCAAGGGCTCGGCCGACAGCACCTGCAACATCTGCTCGGCATAGGGCTGCCAGTCGGTGGCGCAGTGCAGGTACGCGCCGGGCGCCAGCCGGCTGGCCAGCAGCGCCACGAAGGCGGGTTGCAGCAACCGGCGCTTGTGGTGGCGCTTCTTGTGCCAAGGGTCCGGAAAGTAGATGTGCACACCGGCCAACGCGGCCGGCGCCAGCATGTGCTGCAGCACCTCCACCGCATCGTGCTGCACCAGCCGCAGGTTGGTCAGCCCTTGTTCGCCGATGCGCTTGAGCAGCGCGCCGACCCCGGGCGCATGCACTTCGACCGCCAGGAAATCCGTCTGCGGCAAGGCGGCGGCAATCTGCGCCGTGGCATCGCCCATGCCGAAGCCGATCTCCAGCACCGTGGGGGCTTCACGGCCGAAGGTGGACGGCAGATCCAGCGGCTGCGGTTGGAAGGGCAACAGGTAGCGTGGCCCCAGCGTCTGCAAGGCGCGCTGCTGGCCCGGCCCCATGCGCCCGGCGCGCAGCACGAAGCTGCGGACCGGCCGCCGCGGCGGGCCGTCGTGGCTGGCTTCGCTCAAGGCCGCGCCGCGCCGGCCACGCCCGTGGGCAGCTCGAAGGAGCCGCGCGATTCGAAGCGCGAGCCCCCCAGGCTGCCATCGGCCAGCTTGCCGCGGGCCACGAAATCCAGCGTCGGCGTCGCGTTGCCGCCCGCCAGGCTCAGCACCTGACGCAGCACCGCAAAGGCCGAGACGGTGACCGGCACGGTGATCACCGTCTCGCCGAAGCGGGGCACGGTGCCGGTGGCATCACTGACGCCGCTGGCGAAGTCCATGCCACGTACTTCGAGCGACACCGCGGCGCCATTGAACTGCACGGGCGTCTCGTTCGGGTTCTGCAGCCGCAGCTTGACGGCCATGCGCACCTCCATGCCCTGGCCGGGCAGCGATTCGACACCGGCGAGCGTGACGCGCAGCGGATCGGGCCCGCCCAGCGACGCGCAGCCGGCGAGCAGGAGAACAGTGAACCAAAGCAGCAACTGGCGCATGGCGGGGCAGGGCGGTTGGGTCGGCGAGGGCGGCAGTGTAGCCCGCAGGGCATCCGCTAAAATCGGTGCCGCGCGGGTGTAGTTCAATGGCAGAACGGCAGCTTCCCAAGCTTTAGACAGGGGTTCGATTCCCCTCACCCGCTCCAGATTCGCCAGCGTCCCCTGTGGCCGCCGTGCCCCCAACGACTGCCGCCACCAAGCCTATGAACACGCCGCTGCAGGTGCTTTGGGTGGGCCGGCCGATCGAGGGCCTGGCCGACGATGCCTTCGGCCCCTTTGCGCTGCAGTGCTGCGACACGCTGGAGCAGGCCGCCCAGGCGCTGCGCCAGGCTTCACCCGATGCGCTGCTGCTTCGGCTCGACGACGCCGAGGCGCTGCGCAGCCTGCCCGATTGGCAGGCGCTGTCCCATGCGGTGCTGGACACGGCCGTGCTGTGCCTGGCCGAAGCCTGCTCTGCGCCGGCCGCCATGGCGCTGGTGGCGCGCGGTGTGCAGGACGTGCTGCGCCGCACCGACGCCGCCGACGTGGCGCGGGCCTTGCGGCTGGCGGTGGAGCGCAAGCGCATCGAGCGCACGGCGCGCAAGGCCTACGCCACCGATCTGGCCACCGGCCTGCCCAACCATGCGCAACTGCTGGAGCACATGACCCACCTGCTGGCCTTGCGCGAGCGCGAGCCGGCGCCGATGGCCTTGCTGGTGCTGCGCATCGAAGGCCTGTCGACGGCGGAGGCTGCATGGGGCCTCGAAGCGGCCAACGTGCTGCGCCGCAAGGTGGCGGTGCGCTTGCGCGCCGGGCTGCGGGCCAGCGATGTGGTGGCCGCCATCGGCCGCGACGCATTCGCGGTGCTGCTGGCCTGGATCGACGCCCCTGGCGACGGTGAACGCGTAGCGGCCAAGCTGGCCCAGGCACTGCAGAAGGTGTTCAGTGTGGCCGGACAGCCGCTGGCCGTGGCGGTGAGCACCGGCGTCAGCCAGTACCCCGAACATGGCAAGCGCGCCGACGAGCTGCTGCGGCGTGCGCTGGGCGAAGCCTCGGCGGGCGAGGCGGTCGGGCGAGCCGGCCTGTCCAACCGCATCGAGCGCGGGCCGGCATCGGCAGCCAACGACGAGCCAGCTTGAGCCCGCCGAGGCCAGAGCGCTGAAGACTGCCTGGCCCCGGCCTCGGGGCTACATGCCCGCGTAGTTCGGCCCGCCGCCGCCCTCGGGCGTGACCCAGACGATGTTCTGTGTCGGGTCCTTGATGTCGCAGGTCTTGCAGTGCACGCAGTTCTGGGCGTTGATGACCAGCCGGTCGCTGTTGTCGTCGTTCTTCACGAACTCGTAGACGCCGGCCGGGCAGTAGCGTGATTCCGGCCCCGCATAGCGGCCCAGGTTGATGGCCACCGGCACGCCGGCGTCCTTCAGCGTCAGATGGGCCGGCTGCTGCTCTTCGTGGTTGGTGTTGCTGATGAACACGCTGCTCAGGCGGTCGAAAGTGAGCTTGCCGTCGGGCTTGGGATAGTCGATCGGCTTGCATTCGGCGGCCGGCAGCAGGTAGGCATGGTCGGGCTTGTCGCGGTGGATCGTCCACGGCGGCACCTTGATGCCCAGCTTGGGCAGCAGCCACTGCTCGATGCCGGTCATCAGCGTGCCGACGGTGTAGCCCTTCTTGAACCACTGCTTGAAGTTGCGCGATCGCTGCAGTTCCTCGTGCAGCCAGCTGCGCTGGAACAGGTCGGGGAAGTCGGCCAGCTCGTCGTGGCTGCGGCCACTCTGCAGCGCCGGGAACAGCGCCTCGGCGCAGAGCATGCCGGTCTTCATCGCGGCATGGCTGCCCTTGATGCGGCTGGCGTTCAGGAAGCCGGCGTCGCAGCCGATCAGCGCGCCGCCCGGAAACACCAGCTTCGGCAGGCTCAGGATGCCGCCGGCGGTGATGGCGCGAGCGCCGTAGCCGATGCGCTTGCCGCCTTCGATGTGTGCGCGGATGGCCGGGTGCGTCTTCCAGCGCTGCATCTCCTCGAAAGGGCTGAGCCAGGGGTTCTTGTAGTCCAGCCCGACCACGAAGCCGAGCGTGACCTTGTTGCCTTCCAGGTGGTACAGGAAGCCGCCGCCATAGGTGTGCGTGTCCATCGGCCAGCCGGCGGTGTGCACCACGCGGCCAGGCTTGGCCTTGGCCGGGTCGATCTCCCACAGCTCTTTCACGCCGATGGCATAGGTCTGCGGATCGCGGCCGGCATCGAGCTGGAACTTCGCGATCAGCTGCTTGCCCAGGTGGCCGCGCGCGCCTTCGGCGAAGAGGGTGTACTTGCCCAGCAGCTCCATGCCCAGCTGGAAGCTTTCCATCGGCTCGCCGTCCTTGCCCACGCCCATGTTGCCGGTGGCCACGCCGCGCACCGCGCCCTTCTCGTCGTACAGCACCTCGGCCGCGGCAAAGCCGGGGAAGATCTCCACGCCCAGGGCTTCCGCCTGCTCGCCCAGCCACTTGGTCACCGCGCCCAGGCTGATGACGTAGTTGCCTTCGTTGTGCATGCACTCGGGCACGAAGAAGTCCGGCACGCGGCTGCTGCTGTCGGGCTTGAGCATCAGCACGTCGTCGCCGCTGACGGGCTGGTTCAGCGGTGCGCCCTTGTCCTTCCAGTTGGGGAACAGCTCGGCCATCGCGCGCGGGTCCATCACCGCGCCGCTGAGGATGTGCGCGCCCGGCTCCGAACCTTTCTCCAGCACCACCACCGAGACCTCGGCATTCTTCGCCGCGGCCAGTTGCTTCAGCTTGATGGCCGCCGACAGCCCGGCCGGACCGGCGCCCACGATGACCACGTCGTACTCCATCGACTCGCGCGGGCCGTAGGTCTCGATGATCTGCTGCGGGGTCATGGGCGGGGGCTCCTGTGTAGGGTTTGCCGGGCGATTCTAGCCGTGCGGGAGACAAAATAGAACGATCGTGCTTTTCTTTGGAAAGGACCGATTTGCGGGTCACGGCAGCGTCCCCCAGGGGGCAGCGCCGCAGACCCTGCGTGCTATCGTGAACGCGAGCGAGCAAGGAGATTCCATGAGCTACAACATCGACCTGTCCGGCCGCGTGGCGCTGGTCACCGGCGCCTCCAGTGGGCTGGGCGCGCAATTCGCGCGCACGCTGGCCAAGGCCGGCGCGGGCGTGGCGCTGGCGGCGCGGCGCGTCGAGCGCCTGAAGACGCTGCGCGCCGAGATCGAGGCTGCCGGCGGCGACGCGCACGTGGTGGAACTCGACGTGACCGACCAGGACAGCATCAAGGCCGCGGTGGCCCACACCGAGACCGAGATGGGCACCATCGACATCCTGGTCAACAACTCCGGCGTCGGCTCCACGCAGAAGCTGGTGGACGTGACGCCCGAGGACTTCGACTACGTGATCGGCACCAACACCCGTGGCGCCTTCTTCATGGCGCAGGAGGTGGCGCGCCGCATGATCGCGCGCTGCGAGGGCAAGGCGCCGGGCACCTTCACCGGCGGGCGCATCGTCAACGTGGCCTCGATGGCCGGGCTGCGGCCGCTCAGCCGCATCGGCGTCTATGCCGTCAGCAAGGCTGCGGTGATCCACATGACGCGCGCGATGGCGCTGGAATGGGGCCGCTATGGCATCAACGTCAATGCGCTGTGCCCCGGCTACATCGACACCGAGATCAACCACCACCAGTGGCAGACCGATGCCGGGCAGAAGCTGATCTCGATGCTGCCGCGCAAGCGCGTCGGCCAGCCGCAGGACCTGGATGCGGTGCTGATGATGCTGTGCGCCAACGAGAGCCACTTCGTCAACGGCGCAGTCATTGCTGCCGATGACGGCTTCGGCGTCTAGCCGGCCCAGTCCATGCGCGACCTGAGCCCGCTGGAAGCCCGCGTGCTGGGCGTGCTGGTGGAAAAGCAGCACACGGTGCCCGACACCTACCCGCTGTCGCTGAACGCGCTGGTGGCCGGCTGCAACCAGAAGACCGCCCGCGAACCCGTCATCAACGCCACCGAGGCCGAGGTGATGACCGCGGTGGATGGCTTGAAGAGCCTGAGCCTGGTGTTCGAAGGCTCGGGCAGCCGGGTGGTGCGCTTCGAGCACAACATGGCGCGCGTCTATGCGCTGCCGGCACCGGCCGTCGCGCTGCTGGCCACGCTGCTGCTGCGCGGGCCGCAGACCGCGGCCGAGCTGCGGCTGCACAGCGAGCGGCTGTACCGTTTTGCCGATCTGTCGTCGGTGGAAGCCTTTCTCGACGAACTGGCCGCCAAGGAGCCGCCGCGCGTGCTGAAGCTGCCGCGCGCGCCCGGTGCGCGCGAATCGCGCTGGGCGCACCTGCTGTGCGGCGAGTTGGCGCTGCCCGCCGCGGCTGAATCGAGCGATGCGGTACCCAGTGTCGCCGCCGGCGAGATCGCCGCGCTGAAGGCGGCGCTGGCCCGCCAAAGCGACGAGATGGCGCGGCTGCAGCAATGGGCGCAGCGCGTGGCCACCGAACTCGGCATCGACCCGCCCTGAGCCGCGCGGAGCGCCCGCATGCGATTCGAGATCCCCGAGCAGAAGAAGCTGGTGCACGAGATGCGGATGCCCATCCGCTGGGGCGACATGGACGCGATGGGGCACGTGAACAACACGCTGTACTTCCGCTACATGGAAATCATCCGCATCGACTGGCTGCACGGCGTCGGCGGGCCGCCGGACATGCACGGCGAGGGCTTCGTGATCGTCAATGCGTTCTGCAACTTCATCCGCCAGCTCAGCTACCCCGGCGAGGTGCTGGCGCGCATGTACGTGGCCAACCCGGGGCGCAGCAGCTTCGACAGCTTCGTCACGCTGGAGCGCAGTGACGAGCCCGGCGTGCCCTATGCCACCGGCGGCGCCACCACCGTGTGGCTGAACATCCCGCAGGGCAAGACGGTGCCGATGCCCGACTGGCTGCGGCGGATCGTCGAATGAGCGAAGCCGACGGCTTCGCCGCGCGACGCGCCTGGGTGCGCGAAGCCATCCGCCGCATCGAGGCCGATTTCCAGCGCAGCAGCGACACGCACCTGATCCCCGTGCCGCTGCCGGGCTTCGACGGCATCACGCTGTACCTGAAGGACGAATCCAGCCATCCCACCGGCAGCCTGAAGCACCGGCTGGCGCGCAGCCTGTTCCTGCATGCGCTGTGCAACGGCTGGCTGCACGAGGGCTCCACCGTGGTCGAGGCCTCCAGCGGCTCCACCGCCGTCAGCGAGGCCTACTTCGCCCGGCTGCTGGGGCTGCCCTTCGTGGCCGTGATGCCGCGCGGCACCAGCCCGCAGAAGATCGCGGCCATCGAATTCCAAGGCGGGCGCTGCCACCTGGTGGCCGATGCCGGCGCCCTGCATGCCGAGAGCCAGCGCCTGGCCGAGGCGCTGCAGGGCCACTTCATGGACCAGTTCACCCATGCCGAGCGGGCCACCGACTGGCGGGCCAACAACAACATCGCCGAAAGCATCTACACACAGATGCAGCGCGAGCCGCAGCCTTGCCCGGCGTGGATCGTGGCCAGCGCCGGCACTGGCGGCACGCTGGCCACCATCGGCCGCTACGTGCATTACCGCCGCCACGATACGCGGGTGTGCGGTGCCGATGCCGAGCATTCGGTGTTCTTCGACCACTACGTCAGCGGCAATCCCCGGTTGACGCTGGACCGCGGCTCGCGCATCGAAGGCATCGGCCGGCCGCGGGTGGAGCCGTCCTTCGTGCCGGGCGTGCTGGATGCGATGGTCAAGGTGCCCGATGTCTGGAGCCTGGGCGCGATGCATTCGCTGAGCGTTCGGCTGGGTCGGCGCGTCGGCGGCTCCACCGGCACCAACCTGGTCGCCGCGCTGGCCTGCGCGCAGGACCTGAAGGCCCGCGGCACCGGCGGCTCGATCGTCACGCTGCTGTGCGACGACGGTCAGCGCTACCGCCAGAGCTATTTCGACGACGATTGGCTGCGCCAGCACGACCTGGAATGCGAGGCGCAGAGCGATGCGATCGACGCGTTGATCGACCGCGGCGAATGGCCCGCCGAACTGCGCCGCACCTGGCGACTGGCCGGCGACCTGCGACGCCCTACACAGGAGACAAACCGATGACCGATCTGGCCCTGCTGAGTGCCACCGAACTGGCCCTGCGCCTGCGCCGCCGCGAGGTGTCGGCGCTGGAGCTGCTGCAGCACCACCTGCGGCGCGTCGAGCGCCTGAACCCGGCGCTGAACGCGGTGGTGGTGTTCGACACCGAGCGCGCGCTGCAGCGCGCCCGCGATGCGGACGCGGCCCTGGCCCGCGGCGAGCACTGGGGCCCGCTGCACGGCCTGCCGATGACGGTGAAGGAATCCTTCGACATGCCGGGCCTGCCCACCACCTGGGGCTTCGAGGCGCTGCGCGGCAACATCGCCACGCAGCCGGCCGTGGCGGTGCAGCGGCTGCTGGATGCCGGCGCGGTGATCTACGGCAAGACCAACGTTCCGGTGGCGCTGGCCGACTGGCAGAGCTTCAACCCGGTGTACGGCACCACGAACAACCCCTGGAACCTGGAGCGCACGCCGGGCGGCAGCTCGGGCGGCTCGGCCGCGGCGCTGGCGGCCGGCCTGTCGGCGCTGGAACTGGGCAGTGACATCGGCGCGTCGATCCGCAACCCGGCCCACTACTGTGGCGTGTGGGGCCACAAGCCCACCTGGGGCGTGGTGCCGATGGCCGGCCACCAGGTGCCCGGCGACGAATGCCCGGACATGATCGACATCGGCGCGGCCGGCCCGTTGGCGCGCAGCGCGCACGACCTGACGCTGGCGATGGACATCCTGACCACGCCGCTGCGCAGTTTCGGCCCGCTGGGCTGGCAGCCCACGGCCTGGCGCGATGCCGGCGTGCCGGCACGCCAGCTGCGCATCGCGGTGATCGACGACGACCCCTTGGCCGAGGTGGATGACAGCGTGCGCTGCCAGTTCCGGCAGCTGGTGGACTTCCTGCGGCGCAGCGGCGTGACGGTGGGCGAGGGTGAGCGCCCGGTGGACAGCACCGAGGCCTGGACCACCTACGTGCCGCTGGTGCGCTCGGCCGTCAGCGCGCACCTGTCGGCCGACGAATACCGGCAGGCGCAGGCCCTGGCGGCCGAGCAGCCACCGGGCAGCACCGAGTTCCCGGCGATGCACTGGCGCGGCCTGACGCTGGACCACCGCGGCTGGGTGATGCTGGACGAGGTGCGCAGCAAGCTGCGCCGGCAGTGGGCGGCCTTCTTCGAGCGCTGGGACCTGCTGATCTGCCCGGTGGCCACCGCGCCCGCCTTCAAGCAGAACCAGCAGGGCTTCCGCTGGCAGCGCTTCGTGCGCGTCAACGGTCGTGACCAGCCGACCACCACCGCGTTGTTCTGGGCCGGCTACACCAACCTGTGCGGCCTGCCGGCCACCGCGGTGCCGCTGGGCCTGTCGGACGAGGGCCTGCCGATCGGCGCCCAGGTCTGCGGCCCTGTCTTTGCCGATCCGGTGTGCCTGCGCTTCGCGCGCTGGCTGGAGAACGAATATCGCGGTTTCGTGGCCCCGCCGATGGCGGCCTGAGGCCGGCCGCGCCGTGGCGGTGAAGTCTTCTAGCAGCAGAAGGGAGAACAGCTATGTTTCGCTTGCGTGCGTGTCTGGCCGTGGTCCTGGGAGCGAGCGCGCTGCTCGCATCGTGCGGGGACAGCGATGACGGTATCGCCACCGTGGTGATGGGCGATGTCTCGTCGCCGGCCTATGAAGCCCTCTCGGGCCTGCTCCGCACAGGCGGCGCCGTCGAGGATGCGCGGCTGCTGATCGTGGATGGCGATGCGCGCGGCGCGGGCGCGCTGGTCGATGATCCGGTGATCCAGGCCCACCTGGCCAAGGGCGGCGTGCTGATGCTGGCCGACGCGAAGGCCGCGCACAAGCAAGCCGACATGGTGGGGTTGGCGCGCGCCTCGCATCCGGGCGACAGCCATGCCGTGCTGATCCGCCGCGGGCTCGACCGCAACGGCCGGCCGGAAATCTTCATGCTGGAGTTCCCGGTGCAGGCGGGCCAGCAAGAAGCGTCGCAGAGCGAACTGAGGCTGTTCCGTCTTGCGGTGCCCACCTTCATGAACCCGCCCGTGCGCCAGGTCGGCAGCTTCAACCCGCCGGCGGGCCTGCTCTACGTGGTGTTCAATTTCAGCATCCCTACGCAAAGCATCGGGCTGGGGGCGACTTATGGCGGTGACGATTCGCAGAACACCCCGCAGCACACCAGCGGCGTCTGGACCTACAAGTACACACTGTTGCTGGAGAACGGCCAGGTCGCGACCGGCGACCGCCAGTTCCTGGTGATCGAGTCGCAGGTGGATGCCTCGCCGATCAACCAGGCGCTCGGCACCACCGCCATGGCGGCCAACAAGTCGGGCAGCGGCTTCTCCACATCCAACATGGGTTGGTTCCAGGTGCAGCTGGCCGCCCAGATCAAGCCCGACAACCCCGCGAACTTCCAGTACCAGACCGACGGGCCGCAGAACGCGAACCAGACGACGCAGGTGACGACCGGTGTGCAGTTCGCGATGAACTTTGCCGAGCCCTTCGGTGGCGGCACCAACAACTTCACCTACAACGACTCCGAGAGCCAGGACCTGACCGCCTGGGAGGTGGTCAACGCGACGAACGGCGCCATCGGCAGCTGGACCTGGATCAACCAGGACCCGTGGATGTACAACGATCCGAGCCGCTGGGACGGCTATGGCTTCGGCGGCGGACTGCACGGGATTGGCGAGTTCCGCGAACCCAACAACCTGGCGCTCAGCCAGCTGGTGTCTGACGCGAGGATCGTCTACGCCACGCCGAGCGTGCTGTCGGACATCGAGACCTTCGACCACCTGACGACGATCATCTATCTGAACGTGTGGGACAAGGGCGGCGGCGTCAAGAGCGCGACCGGCGGCATGCAGATCCACAACATCTGGTCCATCGACATGAGTGCGGTGCTGCCGATCCCGATCGCGAGCATCACCTTCTCGGCCAACCCGGTCAGCGTCAAGACGACCAACCAGGTCACTGGCACGGTGACGCTGCAGAGCCCCGCCAAGGTCGACACGCCGGTACTGCTGAAGTCGAACAGCCTGAATGCCAGCGTGCTGGCGAGCGTCACGGTGCCGATGGGCCAGAGCTCGGCAGACTTCCAGGTGCTGATCAACGGCAACAACATCGGCAGCGGCGATTCCACCGTGGCCACGATCCAGGCCTACGCCGGCTTCGGCCTGCAGACCCAGCTGACCATCACCAACTGAAGGCAATGCCGGCGGCCGGGTGGTCGCAGGTTGCCATGCGAAACCCTGGCGCGAAGTGGCTCAGAGTGTGAGAGGCATTCCCAGGCACCCGCGCTGGGGTGGCCAAGGGCCCTGGGCTAGGCGCGGCGCGACGCCCGCACTCACGTGCGGGCGAGCGACGCAACGACGCGCAGGGCCCTTGGGTACCCCAGCCCTGCGGGTAGGCCCCCAGAACAGCCCCACTCGTTGTTGCGAAGCCTCGCCGGGTCCACAACACGGCTTCGCTTCGCGCCTAGATTGGGGCTGTTCTGGGGGCCTACGCGGGTGCATGGGAATGCCTCTCACACTCTCAGTCCTGGCCTTCGGTCAAGGTGCGGACCTGGAACTGCCCGCTGCGATCGACCAGCCAGGTTTCGACATAGCGCGTGCGCTTCATGCGCTGCAGGGGCGGCAGCGGGGCGGCCTGGCGAATCATCGCCACCACCCATGGCGTCACCTCGTGGGCCGATGCAGGCCGGCGCAGCACGCGTACCGCCAGCACCCGCCCCTGGGCATCGACATCAGTCTCGGTGACGACGATCGCGTAGACGTGTGCCGGTACCTTGCCGCGCAGCACCTGCTGCGGGTAGCGCGCATACAGGTGGCGGGCCGCTTCCATGCGGTATTGCGCGGCGCTGGTGGCGGCCGACGGGGCCGGTGCCTCGGCACCGTGCACGGGCGCCGGTGGTCGATCGAACGGGCTGGCCGCCCAAGCCATGCCGGTGCACAACAGCACAGGCAGCGCCGTCAGCCAGCGCCACCCCATGCGGCCCGCAGGCAAGGACGGCACGCCCGACTTACTTCTTGGTCTGGTGCGTCACGGTCACCGCCACCGCTTCGGTGTAGACGGCTTCCACCTGATCGCCCACCTTCACCAGCTTCAGTTGAGCGGCATCGGGCACATGCAGGTCGACGAAGTTGCCCTTCGGGCCGCGCAGCGTGACCGTGCTTTCCTTGGCGTTGACGGCCGTGACATTGGCCATGATCACCACCTGCTTGGCCGCTGCGCCGCCGGCCACGGCACCCGCCGGGGCCGGGGCGGTGGCCGTCTCGGTGGTGCTGGAGCGCAGGCCCGGCGACGGCTTCAGCTGCAGCGTCAGCGCGCGCGCGTATTCCACGGTGACCAGGTCGCCGACGCGGATCTCGTTGAAGTTGCGCACCTCGGGCGGGACCACCACATCGACCACCTTGCCCTTGGCGCCGCGCAGCGTGGCGGTGCGGGTGGCTGCGTCGATGGCCACCACGGTGGCGCTGACCACCACCTTGCCGGCGACCACGCCCTTGCCCGGCGCGCTGGCGGCCAGCACCGCGGCCTGCGGGGGCGCGGCCTGGGCCAGCGCGGCGTTGCTGAACAGGGCGGCCACGGCCAGGGACAGGAGGGAGGCGGATGTCTTCATGGTGGGGAGGTGCAGTTGGGACGAGGAAGCACGCGCAGCAAGCGGCCGCGCGATGGGTCGCTATTGGACCATGCCGGACCGGCGCCTATGATCGATCGACGAGTACCGCCGCCATCGACCATGCAGCACCCCTTTGCCGACTTGCTGGACATGCTATCCGTGGAGCAGGGCCCGGGCTTCGGCCGCATGCGGCTGGCCGTCGGCCCGCAGCACCTGAACCCGCACCACGTGGCCCATGGCGCGGTGCTCTATGCGCTGGCCGACACCGGCATGGGCCTGGCGCTGTACCCCACGCTGGCCGAAGGCGAGATCTGCGCCACCATCGAGATCAAGATCAACTACTTCAAGCCGGTGCATGCGGGTGTGCTGGACTGCGTCACGCAGCTGGTCAACCGCGGCCGCAGCGTGGCGCACCTGGAATCGCGCTTGTACGTGGGCGACGTGCTGGTGGCCAGCGCCAGCGGCAACTACGCCATCTTCAAGCCGGGGGCGCGCTCGGCGCCCGATGCTCAGGCCCGCGGGTCCGGCAGCGCGGCGTAGACGCGCTCGCGCAGCGCGGCGCGATGCGGCACCCGCTGCCGCGGGCTTTGCATCATGTACACCACGAACAGGTCGTTCTCCGGGTCGACCCACATGTAGGTGCCGGCGGCGCCGCCCCAGTAGTACTCGCCCACCGCGCTGTCGCGGCCCGGTGGCGCGGGCCGCGTGCGTACCGCGAAGCCCAGGCCGAAGCCGTAGTCGGCGCCGGGCAGGTACAGCGCGGTGCGCACGATCTTCGGCCCGAGCTGGTCGCGCGTCATGTCCTGCAGCGTGGCTGCCTGCAGGTAGCGGCGGCCATCGAGTTCGCCGCCGTTGCGCAGCATCAGCAGGAAGCGTGCGTAGTCGGGCGCGGTGCTGATCAGCCCGCCGCCGCCGGACTCGAAGGTCGCCGGCCGGCGCGGATCGAACAGCGTGCTGCCGGGCGTGATGCCGTCGCCGCCGAAGGGCTGGGCGATGCGCGCCTGGCGTTCGGCATCGGGCACGCTGAAGGCGGTGTCCTTCATGCCCAGCGGCTCGAACAGGCGCGCCTTCAGCAGCACGCCCAGCGGCTGGCCGGAGGCGACTTCGAGCACCCGGCCGAGCACGTCGGTGCTGTTGCTGTAGTCCCAGGTGCTGCCGGGCGGGTAGGCCAGCGGCAGCTTCGCGATGCGCTCGGCAAACTGCGCGTTGTCGATGCCGCGCGCCGATTCGAGGCCCGATTCCCGGTAGGCCTGCTTCACCAGCCCGGGGCCGAAGAAGCCGTAGGTCAGCCCCGAGGTGTGGCGCAGCAGGTCGCGCACCGTCATCGGCTGAGTGGCGTCCACCAGCTCCAGCGTCTTCTGGCCCAGCATGCCGGTCTGCTCGACGCCGACCTTCATCTGGGCGAAGGCGGGGAGGTACTTCGCCACCGGTGCGTCCAGTTCGAGCTTGCCTTCTTCCACCAGCATCATCGCGGCCACGCTGACGATCGGCTTGGTCATCGAATAGATGCGGAACAGGTCGTCCACCTGCATCGGCGCGGGTGATGCCGGGTCGCGCCGGCCGACGGCCTGCGTGAACACCGGCTTGCCACCGCGCCAGACCATCAGCACCGCGCCGGGCACGCGGCCGGCGGCCACCTCGGCACGCAGCCAGTCGCCCAGCTGTTGCGCGCCAGCAGCCGTCAGCCCGGTGTCCTGCGCAGGGCTCAGGCCGGGCAACCACAGCAGGCCACCCATCGCGAGCAGGCTGCGGCGGCGGACGAGGGGGCTGGACAAGGTGCGCATGCGCCGATGCTGCGGCCGCCGGCCGCGCGCCGTCAATGCGGGCTTTGCCGCGCCGTCGGCCACAGTGCCATCAGCACCAGCAGCACGGCCACCAGCAAGTAGGGCACGGCCGGGCCCACGCCGTAGAGCAGGCTGCCGATGAAGGGCCCGCAGACCATGCCCAGCCCCTGCGCCGCACCGATCGAGCCCGCCGTGGTGCCCTGCTCATGCGGTTGCACGGCGTTGGCCGCCAGCGCCGAGAAGGCCGGAAAGATCCAGCCCATGCCGGCGGCCGAGACAAAGTAGCACACCCACAGGCTGAGGGCGCTGTCCACCCACAGCGCGGCGCCGAAGCCCGCCGCGGCCACCAGGCCACCGATGCGGATCATGCGGGCCGGGCCCAGGTGCAGCCGGCGCACCAGCAGCTGCGACAGCACCAGCGCCACGCCCACCAGCGTCAGCGCGATGCCGGCCACGCGCGCCGCGTCCGCGGCCGGCAGGCCCAGCCGGTCCAGCGCGAAGAAGCCCACCGTGATCTGCGCGATGCCCACGCCGAACATGGCCACGAAGGCCACCGCCATCGGCCGGCGCAGCCGCGGGTCGGCCAGGCGGATCGCCGGCTGGCCGGCCGCAGCGCGCGGTGCCTCGCGCGGCAGGCGGCGCCACAGCACCCACCAGGCCAGCAGCGGCAGCAGCAGCATGCCGTACAGCGGCGCGCTGAGGCTGGCATGCGCCAGCGCCGCGGCCACGGCCGGGCCCAGCACCAGGCCCACCGCGCCGGCCGAGCCCAGCGCGGCCAGGGCGGCGGCGCGGCGCTGCGGCGGCACATGGTCGGCGATCAGCGCCTGGCTGACGGCCGGGATGGCGGCATAGAAGCCGCCGACCGCGCCGCGCGTCAGCACCAGCGCCAGGAAGGACCACAGCATGCCGGGCAGCGTGCGCAGCGCGCCGTCGATGGCCAGGCACATCAGCAGGTAGGCGACGAACACGCCGCCCACGCCGAACAGCAGCACCGGGCGGCGGCCGCGGCGGTCGCTGGCGGCGCCCCACACCCGCGCCAGCAGCATCCACAGCCCGCCGCTGACGGTGACGCTCAGGCCGGCCTGCCAGGGCATCAGCCCGAGCGCGCGCGACACCGGGCCGACCACCGCCACGAAGGCCATCATGGCCATCGTGCAGGCCATGTTGGCGAAGAGCAGCGGCTTCAGCCCGAAGCCGGGCGCAGCGGCGGCGCTCAAGCGCCGGCCAGTGCGTAGCGGCCGTCGTCCAGCGCGCGCACGCGGCCGTCGGCCAGCAGCTCCTGCAGATGGCGGCCGATCGAATATTGCTCGGCGCAGTCCACCCACAGGTCGGTGGCCGCCGGCGGATAGACCACGCGCTGGCGCACCAGCGCGTCCAGCGTCTGCGGGCCGGGCTGAAGCAGCTGGAGCAGCCGCGCCTCGCGCTCGTCGAGCCGCGCGATGAAGGCCTGCAGCAGCGTGTCGAAAGTGGCGCGGTCCTCGATCGCGCCCTTGTGGTGCGAGGTCACCCACACTCGCGCCGGCAGCTCGGCCAGCCGCGCCAGGCTGCGGCGGAAGTCGGCCAGGCTGGAGGTGGCGTCGCCGTAGTACGGCCCGAAGCTGGACAGGTCGAAGTCACCGATGAAGGCCACGCCTTCGGGTTCGACCAACAGCACGCAGTGCCCGGCGGTGTGGCCGGGCAGGTGGATGGCGCGCACCTGCACGCCGCCCAGGTCCCACACGTGTCCGTCGGCATAGCCCCGGGCATCGGGCCTGGGCGTGTAGTGGAACTCGCGCTGGATCTTCAGGTGCAGCTTGTCCAGGATCGGCTGCGGGTAGCCGTAGTGCCGGCTCAAGCCCCCCCAGCTGCGCGCGGCGTCCAGGTCGGCCTCGTGCACCCACAGGGGCTTGTCCATCAGCAGGTGCAGGCCGGCCATGTGGTCCTCGTGCACATGACCCAGGATGCTCAGGTCGGCCTCGGCCAGCACCTCCGGCAGGCGGTTGGCCACCTGCGGGGTGTCGAACACGGCCGTGGCATCGCGGCCGCGCACGACCACCATGTTGCCGTCGGGGTACTTGCCGGTCTTCTCGCCGAAGTACACGGTCACGGGGCCATAGGTGGCCGAGGGCGTGGCTGCAGTCATGGTCTCGGGCTTGCGAAATCGTAGGGTCGGTAGGGTTCGCCGACGAAGCCGGCGGCGCTGCGCACGCCCACCGGAAGGCGGCGCAGCACGTTCTTGCTTTCGGCGCGCGCCGCTTCGCGGGCCTGCGCATCGGCCCGCGGGTAGGGCAGCGGGGCCGGGTTGGGCTGCAGCTGCAGCGCCAGCGTGTCGGGGTCGATCTGCAATGCCCAGCGGCCGAGGTGGCGCAGCAGGTACATCGCGTACAGGTTGTCCTCGTCCTCGTACTGGCCCTCGTCGGCGCGGAAGTCCAGCGACAGCACCGACGGGAAGCGGTCGGGCAGGGCGGAGAAGGCCACCGGCGGATCGTCGTGCGGATCGGCGTAGGGCGAACGCGGCCACTTGCGGTACAGCACCACGTCCAGCCCGTAGCCGCGCGCGCGCCACTGCTGCACCAGCTTCAGCGCCATCTCGGTGGGGATGTTGGCCGACACCGCGGCGATGGCCCGCAGCGCGCTCGACAGCGGCAGCGGGTCGCGCACCACCAGCGTGTCGTAGCCGGCGCCGTGGCGGAAGGCCGCGCCGATGGTCTTGGCGCAGTTCAGGTTCATGTAGTCGTAGGTGATCTCGCCGCCGTGGTACGGCGTGGACGACGCCATGGCGCGATAGTCGTCGTTCAGCCTTGCGAAGAAGGCGCGCAGCGCGTCGCGCTCGGCCTGCGGCACGCCGGCCACGCGGATGCCGATGACGGTGCGCTTGTAGACCTCACCGTAGTCGAGCCCGAAGCTGGCCGTCGGGCCCAGCACCGACTGCGTGCCGTACAGGTACTGCTGCTTCGGCACGGCGATCATCAGCGCGTCGGTGTAGAAGCCCTGCGCATGCTTCGCGGTGCGGTCGGCATAGAAGTTGGCCGAGTACACGGTGTCGTCGTCGCTGCCGGGCTCGCGCAATGCCAGCGCCAGGTGGCCGGCGGAACCGCCCTTGGAGGTGCCGAAGCTCAGCAGCAGCTCCATGTCGTAGGGGTCGGCGCGCAGCGTGGTGAAGGTCTCGGGCAGGCGGCCGGGCGGCGGGCCGCCGGGTTCGCCGAAGCCGGTGGCCGCGGCACACAGCGCCGCCGCCCACAGGGCCGCGGCCGCGACGCCGCGGCGCAGCAGCTGCCTCACCTTAGGCCGGCAGCGCGGCAAAGCGCGCGCGCTGCACCTCGGCGTTGCCGAAGCTGGTGTCGATGACCATCAGCCGCTTCATGCCGTGGCCCACCACCAGCTCGTCGGTCATGCCCATGCCGCCGTGCATCTGCACCGCCTCGCCGCCGATCAGGCGGCCGGCCTTGCCGACCATCACCTTCAGCGCCAGCAGGTCGCGCAGCGCGTCGGCGCTGCGATCCTCAGCCGAGCACACCGCGCGCACCAGCAGCGCGCGGGTCTGCTCCAGCGCGGTGTACATGTCCACCAGCCGGTGCTGCAGCGCCTGGAAGCTGCCGATGGTCACGCCGAACTGATTGCGCGTCTTCACGTACTCCAGCGTGCTGGCCTGCAGCAACTGCATCACGCCGAAGGCCTCGGCACACAGCGCCAGCATCGCCTCGTGCACCGTCTGCTGCAGCAGCGCGAAGCCCTCGCCGGGCGCGCACAGCAGCTGCTCCGGTGCCACCGCCACGTTGCGGAAGCGGAAGTGCGCGACCCACTGGCCGTCCATCAACTGCAGCGGCGTGCGCTCCACCCCCGGCGCCGTGGCGTCGATGCGCACCAGGCTCAGGCCGGCGGTGTCGAAGCGGCCGCCGGCGCTGCGCGCGCTGACCACCAGCTGCTCGGCCGCGGCGCCGTTGGCCACCAGCACCTTCTCCCCATCCAGCACCAGGCCGGCGCCGGCCGGCCGCAGCGTGGTCTGCACGTCGGCCAGTTCGTGGCGGCTGTGCCGCTCCTGCCAGGCCAGCGCGCCCTGCAGCCGGCCTTCGATCAGCGCCGGCAGCAAGGCCTGATGCGGCGCGGCCGCGCGCTGCAGCAGACGGCCGAAGAGCAGCAGGTTCGGCAGGTAGGGTTCGAGCACCAGGCCCTTGCCCAGCTGCTCCAGCATCAGCGCGGTGGCCAGCGGCCCGCCGCCCAGGCCGCCATGGGCTTCGTCGAAGGGCAGGGCCAGCCAGCCCAGTTCGGCCATCTCGCGCCAGTGCGCGGCGCTGAAGCCCGGCGCCTGCGCCGCCAGCTTGCGCCGCGCGTCGAAGGGGTAGCGCTGCTGCACCCAACGGGCCACGCTGTCCTGCAGCGCGGCATCGTCTTCCGACAGGTCGAAGTTCATGCGCTGCCTCCTACAGGCCGAGCACGGCCTTGGCCGTGATGTTCTTCTGCACCTCGTTCGAGCCGCCGTAGATGGTGGCCGCGCGGCCGTACATGTAGGCGCGGCGCGCCTCGTCGCCGAAATCGTGGCCGATGGCCTGGGCGTCCAGCCCGCCGGGCAGCACCGCGCCGTACAGGCCGGCCAGCTCCATCATCACCGCCTGGATCGCCTGCTGCACCTCGCTGCCCTTGATCTTCAGCAGCGAGCTCTCGGGCCCCGGGCCCTTGCCCTTGGAGGCCTCGAACAGCGCGCGCAGCTCCATCGTCTCCAGCGCCATCAGCTCGATCTCGATGTCGGCCAGCCGGGCCTGCAGGATCGGGTCCTCGGCCAGCGGCTTGCCGCCGCAGGTCTCGCGCTGCGCCAGCTGGCGCAGCCGGCGCAGGCGGCGCTTGGAATCGCCGACGCCGGCAATGGCGGTGCGCTCGTGCGCCAGCAGCGACTTGGCATAGGTCCAGCCGCGGTCCTGTTCGCCCACCAGGTTGTCCACCGGCACGCGCACGTTGTCGAAGAACACCTCGTTCAGGCTGTGCACGCCGTCGATCGAGACGATCGGCTGCACGCGGATGCCAGGCGTCTTCATGTCGATCAGCAGGAAGCTGATGCCGTCCTGCCGGCGCGCGGCATGGTCGGTGCGCACCAGGCAGAACATCCAGTCGGCATGCTGCGCGTAGGTGGTCCAGATCTTCTGGCCGTTGACGATGTAGTGGTCGCCAGCGCGCTCGGCGCGGGTTTTCAGAGAGGCCAGGTCCGAGCCGGCGCCGGGCTCGGAATAGCCCTGGCACCACCAATCCTGCGCGCGCAGGATGCGCGGCAGGAAGCGCGCCTGCTGCGCCGCATTGCCGAACTGGATGATCACCGGCCCGACCATCTTGATGCCGAAGGGCGGCACCTCGGGCGCGCCGATGGCCGAGCGTTCCAGCTCGTACAGGTAGCGCTGGGTGGGCGTCCATTCGCAGCCGCCGTGCTGGCGGGGCCAGCCGGGCGCGACCCAGCCGCGCTCGAACAGCCGGCGCTGCCATTCGCCGATGGCCTGCGGGTAGCTGTCGTCGTCGTCCACGCGCGCCGCCAGCTCGGGCGTCCAGGCCTGCTGCAGGAAGGCGCGCACCTCGGCGCGGAAGGCGTTTTCCTCGTCGCTGAAACGGGCATCCATGCGGCGTCTCCGTCGGGGGCTCAGGCGCGGCGGTACCAGGCGACGCCGTCGGCATCGAGGCTGCGGGTGATCTCGCCGCGCTGCAGCAGGTAGTTCAGGCAGGCCTGGCTCTCGCCGGTGGCCAGGTTCAGCAGGCCGGCGTCGTTCTCGCCGATGGCACGCGCGAACAGCGCGCCGAACACGTCGATGGTGCGGCGCGGTTCGCTCAGCGACTTGCGCAGCCGCGCCAGCGTGCGCAGCTGCGTCGCCTCCAGATAGTCCAGCCGGGCGTGCAGGCCGCGGAAACACTCGTTATGGGCGGGCAGCACCAGCACGTCGTCCGGCACCTGCGCCTTGATCTTCTGCAGCGAAGCCAGCCAGTCGGCCATCGGGTTCTCGTCGGGCTCGGTCGGGTGCACCGACACGTTGGACGAGATGCGCGGCAGCACCTGGTCGCCACTGATCAAGAGCTTCAGCTCCGGGCAGTGGTAGCAGGCATGCTCCGGCGAGTGGCCGGTGCCGACGATCACCCGCCAGTCGTGCTGGCCGATGCGCAGCACCTCGCCGTCGACGATGCGGCGGTAGCTGTCGGGCATGGCATGGATGCGCTTGCCGAAGTTGCCGAAGCGCGCGCGGTAGTTCTCGATGGCGGCATCGCTCCAGCCGGCGCGGCGGTAGAAGGCCACGCCGTCGTCCGGCGCCTCGCGGCCGGTGTCGGCCATCAGCACGCGGCAGTGCATGTATTCCAGCCGCGTCATCCACAGGCGGATGTCGAACTTGCGCGTCAGCCAGCCCGCCATGCCGATGTGGTCGGGGTGCATGTGGGTGGCGAAGATGCGGCTCAGCCGCTTGCCGTCGGTGGCGCTGGCGAACAGCTGCCGCCAGGCGGCCAGGGTCTCGTCGGTGCGCATGCCGGTATCGACGATGGCCCAGCCGTCGCCATCCTCGATGCCCCAGATGTTGATGTGGTTCAGCATCATCGGCAGCGGCATGCGCATCCACACCACGCCGGGCGCCACCTGCAGCGCGGTGCCCGGATCGGGCGGCTGCGCGAAGGGGTACTCCAGCGTGGGCTTGGGCAGCCGGTCGCGCTCGCCCGACAGCGCGGCATCGGGGTTGGCGGGGGCGGCTGCCGGGTGGCTCATCGCGGGGCCATGCGGATCGCGCCGTCGCAGCGCACCGATTCGCCGTTCATGTAGCCGCAGGTGATCATGAATTCGGCCAGCTGCGCGTATTCATCCGGCTCGCCCAGGCGCTTGGGGAAGGGCACCGACGCGGCCAGCGCGTCCTTGACGTTGTCCGGCAGCCCGGCCAGCAGCGGCGTCTTGAAGATGCCCGGCAGGATGGTGTTGACGCGGATGCCTTCGCCCATCAGGTCGCGCGCGATCGGCAGCGTCATGCCGACGATGGCCGCCTTGGAAGCCGAGTACGAGGCCTGGCCGATCTGGCCGTCCTGCGCCGCCACCGACGCGGTGTTGACGATCGCGCCGCGCTCCTTGGAGCCGTAGGAGTCCTCGAGCACCGGCAGGGTCATCATGCCGGCTGCGCTCTTGGCGATGCAGCGGAAGGTGCCGACCAGGTTGATCTGGATGATGCGGTCGAAGTTGGCCGTCGGAAAGGCCTTGATCTCGCCGCTGCTCTTGTCGCGGCTGGCGGTCTTGATGGCGTTGCCGGTGCCAGCGCAGTTGACCAGGATGCGCTCCTGGCCGATCGCGGCGCGGGCCTTGGCGAAGGCGGCGTCGACCTGCTCCTCGTTGGTCACGTCGACCTTGCAGAACACGCCGCCAAGTTCCTTGGCCAGCGCCTCGCCAGCGTCGGCGTTCAGGTCGAACAGCGCGACCTTGACGCCGCTCTTCGCCAGGCGGCGGGCGGTCGCCGCGCCCAGGCCGGAAGCGCCACCGGTGATCACGGCCGAGATGTCAGATGAGAGTTTCATTGGGGTAGCCTCTATGAGTGGTTGTCACTTGCGCGACGGTTCGAAAGGTCGTGCAACGCGCTATGCTGCGCCCTCGCATTTTGTGCCCGGAATCGCCGGGCTCCACAGCAAAGGAAACGCATCATGGCTGAAGCTTATATCGTCGCCGCCGCCCGCACCGCCGGCGGCAAGCGCGGGGGCCGTTTGTCGGGCTGGCATCCGGTGGACCTGGCCGCCCAGGTGATCGATGCGCTGGTCGACCGCAGCGGCGCCGACCCGGCGCTGGTCGAGGACGTGATCATGGGCTGCGTGCTGCAGGCCGGCGAGCAGAGCGGCTGCATCGGCCGCATGGCCGGCCTGGCCTCGAAGCTGCCGCTGGACGTGCCGGGCGTCACCATCGACCGGCAATGCGGCTCGTCGCAGCAGGCGCTGCACTTTGCCGCACAGGCCGTGATGTCGGGCGCGATGGACTGCGTCATCGCCGCGGGCGTCGAGAGCATGAGCCGCATCCCGATGTCCAGCCTGGGCAAGGTCTACAAGGAGGCGGGCCTGGGCCACTACATGAGCCCGACGATCCGCCAGCGCTTCCCCGGCCCCGACTTCAGCCAGTTCATGGGCGCCGAGCTGCTGGCCGAGAAGTACAAGCTCAGCAAGGACGAGCTCGACCGCTTCTCGCTGCTGAGCCACCAGCGCGGCACCGCGGCGCTGCAGAGCGGCGCGTTCAAGGCCGAGATCGTGCCGGTGGCGGCGCGGGCGATCGAGGGCGGCGACATGGGTGAGATGCACGTGGCCGACGAAGGCGTGCGCGCCAACGCCACGCTGGAAGGCATCGCCAGCGTGAAGACGCTGCGCGAGGGCGGCTACATCAGCGCCGCCAGCGCCAGCCAGATCTGCGACGGCGCCTCCGGCGTGATGGTGGTCAACGAGAAGGGCCTGAAGGCCATCGGTGCCAAGCCGCTGGCGCGCATCCACCACATGTCGGTGCGCGGCGGCGACCCGGTGATCATGCTCGAGGCCCCGCTGCAGACCACCGAGTTCGCGCTGAAGAAGGCCGGCATGAAGATCGACGACATCGACCTGTTCGAAGTCAACGAGGCCTTCGCCTCGGTGCCGCTGGCTTGGCTGCAGTACACCAAGGCCGACCCGTCCAAGCTCAACGTCAATGGCGGCGCGATCTCGCTGGGCCACCCGCTGGGCGCTTCGGGCACCAAGCTGATGACCACGCTGGTGCACGCGCTGCATGCCCGCGGCAAGCGCTACGGCCTGCAGACCATGTGCGAAGGCGGTGGCCAGGCCAACGTGACGATCGTGGAACGCCTGTAAGCGCCGGAGCCCCGCGATGATCCCCCGCCGCCTGTTCAGCCCCGAGCACGAGGAGTTCCGCGCCTCGTTCCGCCGCTTCCTGGAGAAGGAGGTGATTCCGCACCACGAGGCCTGGGAGGAGCGGGGCTATGTCGACCGCGAGGTCTGGCAGAAGGCGGGTGAACACGGCTTCCTGTGCCCGAGCATGCCGGAGCAATACGGCGGCTCGGGCGCGGATCGGCTGTACAGCATGGCGATGATGGAGGAGACGTCCAAGGCCCGCACCACGGGCCTGGGCTTCTCGCTGCATTCGGAGATCGTCGCGCCGTATATCCTGAAGTACGGCACCGACGAGCAGAAGCAGCGCTTCTTGCCGCGCATGGCGCGCGGCGAGATCATCAGCGCCATCGCGATGAGCGAGCCGGGCGTCGGCTCCGACCTGCAGTCGGTGAAGACGAACGCGGTCAAGGACGTCGAGGGCAACTACGTGCTCAACGGCGCCAAGACCTTCATCACCAACGGCTGGAACGCCGACCTGGTGATCGTCGTCGCCAAGACCAACCCCGCGCTCGGCGCCAAGGGCACCAGCCTGCTGCTGGTGGAGCGCGGCATGAAGGGCTTCGACAAGGGCAAGCGGCTGAAGAAGCTGGGCCTGAAGGCGCAGGACACGTCCGAGCTGTTCTTCGACAACGTGCATGTGCCGGCCTCGAACCTGCTGGGCGCCGAGGGCCAAGGCTTCGTCTACCTGATGCAGGAGCTGCCCTGGGAGCGCATGCAGATCGCCATCGGCGCCACCGCGTCGGCGCAGCAGGCCATCGACGACACGATGGTCTACGTGCGCGACCGCAAGGTCTTCGGCAATGCAGTGGCCAGCTTCCAGAACACCCGGTTCAAGCTGGCCGAGCTGCAGGCGCAGGTGCAGATGGCGCGGGTCTTCGTCGACCAGTGCATGACGCTGCTGATGGACGGCCAGCTGGACGCGCCCACCGCGGCGATGGCCAAGCTGACCTGCACCGAAATCGCCGGCAAGGTGATCGACGAATGCCTGCAGCTGCACGGCGGCTATGGCTTCATGTGGGAGTATCCGATCGCCCGCGCCTATGCCGACACGCGCGTGTCGCGCATCTACGGCGGCACCAACGAGATCATGAAGGAAGTCATCGCCCGTTCGATGGGCCTGGGCAAGTAGCCGGGCCATGGAGCAGATCGATGGGCGCATGCCGGTGCTCGTCGGTTGCGGCGATGTCACCGATCTGCAGACGCCGGCAGACGCCGGCCGTTCGCCCTATGACCTGATCGCGCAGGCCGCGCGGCTGGCGCTGCAGGACAGCAGTGCGCCCGGCATCGATGCCGCCATCGACACGGTGGCGATGATCCGCAGCTTTGCCGACACCTCGCCGCGCTTTGCGACCAAGCTGGGCACCTCGGCCAACCCGCCGCGCAGCGTGGCGAAGCGGCTGGGGCTGAACGCGGCGCGGCACATCTACAGCCACAGCGGCGGCAACATGCCGCAATACCTGCTGAACCTGTTTGCCGAAGAGATCGCCGGCGGCCGGCTGCGCGCCGCGCTGCTGTGCGGCGGCGAGGCGCTGCGTACCCAGCACGGGCTGGAGCGCGCCGGCGCAGCGCCCGGCGTGTGGACCGAGGACCCAGGCGGCACGCCCGAGCTGATCGGCGACCCGCGCCGCGGCTGGAACGACCATGAAGAGCGGCACCGCATGCGCGCGGCCATCGTCATGTACCCGCTGTTCGAGAACGCGCTGCGCGGCGCGAGTGGGCGCACGATCGACACGCACGAGGCGCACATCGGCGCGCTGATGAGCCGCTTCGCGGCGGTGGCGCGCGACAACCCGCTGGCCACGCGGCGCGAAGGGCTCGGCGGTGAGCAGCTGATGACGGTGGACGCGCACAACCGCTGGATCGGCTACCCCTACCCGCGGCTGATGAATGCCAATGCCTTCATCGACCAGTCGGCGGCGGTGGTGATGACCAGCGTGGCCACCGCGCGCGAGCTGGGCATCCCGCGCGACAAGTGGGTGTTCCTGCACGGCTGCGCCGACGGTCACGACCACTGGTACGTCAGCGAGCGGGTCGACCTGCATTCCTCGCCCGCCATCCGCATGGCCTCGCGCCAGGCGCTGGCCATGGCCGGCAAGACGCTGGCCGACATCGACGTGATCGACCTGTACAGCTGCTTCGCCTCGGCGGTGCAGATCGGCTGTCAGGAGATCGGCCTGCCCGAAGACGATGCGCGCGGCCTTACCGTCACCGGCGGCTTGCCCTTCTTCGGCGGGCCGGGCAACAACTACGTGACGCATTCGATCAGCGAGATGATGCGGCGGATGCGTGCCCGGCCCGGCACCTTCGGCCTGGTGACGGCCAACGGCAACTACGTGACCAAGCATTCCTTCGGCGTCTATTCCACCGTCGCGCCGCAGGGGCCGTGGCGGCGCGAGGCGCCGGCCGTGCTGCAGGCGCAGCTGGACGCGCTGCCGAAGGCACCCTTCACCGAAACGCCGCAGGGCGCCGCCACGATCGAGACCTACACCGTGATGCATGGCAAGGACGGCCCGGACTTCGGCGTCGTCTTCGGCCGGCTGGCGGCCACCGGCCAGCGCTTCGTCGCCAATCTGCCCGACGACCCTGCCGGGCTGTGGGACCTGCAGAATCGCGACAGCCTGGGCCGCCCCGGGCAGGTGCGCCGGGCCGAGGACGGCCGCAACCTCTTCATTCCAGACTGACACCGGAGACTCACCCATGTACCCAGGCAAGTACGCCAAGCAGCACCCCGAGCGCCCCGCCTTCATCATGGCCAGCACCGGCGAAGCGGTGAGCTACCGCGAGTTCGAGGCGCGCAGCAACCGGCTGGCGCACCTGCTGCGCGCCCAGGGCCTGAAGCGGCTGGACCATTACTCCATCTTCATGGAGAACAACAACCGCTTCCTGGAGGCCTGCTCGGCCGGCTACCGCGCGGGGCTGTACTTCACCTGCATCAACAGCTTTCTCACGGCCGAGGAGCTGGCCTACATCATCAACAACAGCGAATCGCAGCTGCTGGTCACCTCCAAGGCCAAGATGGCGGTGGCGGCCGAGGCGCTGAAGAGCTGCCCGAAGATCAAGCTGTGCCTGGTGGTCGACGGCGGGCCCGGCCTGACGCGGCCCTTCAAGGACTATGCGATCGCCACCGCTGCCTATCCGGACACGCCGATCGACGACGAATGGCTGGGCACGGCGATGCTGTATTCGTCGGGCACCACCGGCCGGCCCAAGGGCATCGTGCGGCCGCTGCCCGAGACGCCGCCGTCCGAGCCGCTGCCGCTGTTCCACTTCCTGCACAAGCTGTGGCGCTACCGCGAGGACATGATCTACCTGTCGCCGGCGCCGATGTACCACTCGGCGCCCAATGCCGCGGTCAGCCTGACGCTGGGCGTCGGCGGCACGGTGATCGTCATGGAGCACTTCGACCCCGAGCAGTACCTGAGCCTGATCCCCAAGTACAAGGTCACGCACAGCCAGTTGGTGCCGACGATGTTCAGCCGCATGCTGAAGCTGCCGCCCGAGGTTCGGAACAAATACGACCGCAGCACGCTGGAGATCGCCATCCACGCCGCCGCGCCCTGCCCGGTGCAGGTGAAGGAGCAGATGATCGAGTGGTGGGGCCCGATCATCCACGAGTACTACGGCGCCACCGAGGGCCTGGGATTCACCGCCTGCGACAGCGAGCAATGGCTGGCGCACAAGGGCACGGTGGGCAAGGTGATGATCGGCGACCTGCACATCCTGGACGAGAACATGCAGCCGCTGCCGAAGGGCACGCCGGGCGAGATCTGGTTCAAGACGGCCACGCCCTTCGAGTACTTCAACGACCCCGAGCGCACGAAGGCCACGCGCTCGGCCGACGGCACGATGAGCACGGTGGGCGACGTCGGCTACGTCGATGACGACGGCTACCTGTACCTGACCGACCGCAGCACCTTCATGATCATCAGCGGCGGCGTCAACATCTACCCGCAGGAATGCGAGAACCTGCTGATCACCCACCCCAAGGTGGCCGACGCGGCGGTGTTCGGCGTGCCCGACGAGGAGATGGGCGAGCAGGTCAAGGCGGTGGTGCAGCCGATGCCCGGCGTGGCGCCGGGGCCGGCACTGGAGGCCGAACTGATCGAGTTCTGCCAGGCGCACCTGGCCAAGCTGAAGTGCCCGAAGAGCGTGGACTTCATGGACCAGCTGCCGCGCCTGCCCACCGGCAAGCTGTACAAGAAGCCGCTGCGCGAGAAGTACTGGGCTGGCCACAAGTCGCGCATCGTCTGAACGGGCGGCCCCGATGAGCGCCCCCATCGACCTGCGCAGCGACACCGTCACCCGGCCGACGCCGGCGATGCGCGAGGCCATGGCCCGTGCCGAGGTCGGCGACGACCAGTACGGCGAGGACCCCACCACCAACCGCCTGCAGGCCGAGCTGGCCGCGCTGCTGGGCAAGGAGGCCGCGCTGTGGCTGCCCAGCGGCACCATGTCCAACCAGGTGGCGGTGATGACGCTGGCCCGCCCCGGCGACGAGGTGATCACCGCGCGCGAGGCGCATGCCGGCTGGCACGAGGTGGGCGCCGCCGCAGCCAATGCCGGCGTGCAGATCGTCGAGGTGGGCAGCGGCGGTGTGTTCACGGTGGCGCAGTTTGAGGCCGCCATCAAGCCGGCCGGGCTGCCGGTGTTCCCGCTGACCACGGTGGTGGAGATCGAGAACACGCACAACCGCGCCGGCGGCGTCGTCTTCCCGCAGGACGAGGTGCAGCGCATCTGCGCGCTGGCGCGCGAGCGCGGCATCGCCAGCTTCCTGGACGGCGCGCGTTTGTGGAACGCGGCCGTGGCCAGCGGCCGCAGCGAGGCCGAGCTGGCCGCGCCCTTCGACCTGGTGTCGGTGGCCTTCAGCAAGGGCCTGGGCGCGCCGGCCGGCTCGCTGCTGGCCGGGCCGAAGGAGCTGATCGCACGCGCCAACCGCATCCGCCGCCGGCTGGGTGGCGCGATGCGCCAGACCGGCATCCTGGCCGCGGCGGCGCTGCACGGCCTGCAGCACCACCGCGCGCGGCTCGCCGAGGACCATGCTAACGCCCGCCGGCTGGCTGAAGCGCTGGCCGCATGCCGCCAGGTGCAGCTGGACCTGGCCACCGTGCAGACCAACATCGTCGTCTTCCACCTGAAGCCCGGCGCGCCCGATGCGGCGACGGTCGTCGCGCAGGCGCGCGCGCAGGGCACGCTGGTCTCGGCCTTCGGGCCGCGCACGGTGCGCGCGGTGACGCACCTGGACGTGTCGGCTGCGCAGTGCGACGAAGCCGCGGCCACGCTTTCCCGTTTGCTGGACTGAGCCATGACACCCCGACTGCAAGGCAAACGCGTGCTGGTCACGCAGTGCACCCACTTCATGGGCCCGGCGCTGTGTGCGCTGCTGGCCGAGCAGGGTGCCGAGGTGGTGGCCAGCGAGATCTCGCTGGCCCCGCCCGAGGCAGCCGAGTCGGTGGTGCAGGCCGCCGGCCACATCGACGTGCTGGTGGCCAACCTCGGCATCCCGGCACCCAGCACGCCGGCCGATCAGGTGGGCGATGCCGAATGGCGAGAGGCCTTCGCGGTGATGGTCGACCCGCTGCCCCGGCTGGCGCGCGCGGTGCTGCCGGCGATGATGGCGCGGCGCGCCGGCAAGATCCTGGTGATGGGCAGCGCCGCCGCGCTGCGCGGCCAGAACCGTACCGCCACCTACAGTGCGGCGCGCGGCGCACAGCTGGCCTGGGCGCAGTCGGTGGGGCTGGAGATGGCGCGGCACGGCATCCAGGTGAACGCCATCGCGCAGAACTTCGTCGACAACCCGACCTACTTCCCGCCCGAGGTGCAGGCCAACCCGCGCTTCCAGGAGCGACTGAAGCGCGAGGTGCCGCTGGGCCGGCTGGTCAGCGCGCGCGAGGACGCCGAGTTCGCCGCCTACCTGTGCAGCGACGCGGCCGACTGCTTCGTCGGCCAGATCTTCCCGATCAGCGGCGGCTGGGCCCTGCGCTGATCAGGCGGCCGCTATCGGCGTGCCGCGCACGGTGATGCGGTGCATCACCCGGCGGTGGCCGTGGTAGTCGTTCAGCGCGTAGTGCCAGGTGGCGCGGTTGTCCCAGAAGGCGATCGAGCCGGCCTGCCAGCTGAAGCGGCAGCTGAACTCGGGCTTCGACGCATGCTCGTACAGCAGCTTCAGCAGCGGCGCGCTTTCGGCCGCCGTCCAGCCGTCGAAGCGGGTGGTGAAGGCGGAATTGACATACAGCGTGCGCCGGCCAGTGTCGGGGTGGCGGATCACCACCGGGTGCACCACGTCCTGCGTCACCGCCTGGGTGTTGCCGATGCGGCCGCCCAGGTCGGCGGCCTTGGCATAGCCGCCCTGCGCGCCGAACACATGGGCGGTGGAATGCACCGCGCGCAGGCCTAGCAGCGTCTGCTGCAGGCCCGGTGACAGCGCCTCGAAGGCCAGCGCCATGTTGGCGAACAGCGTGTCGCCGCCGCGCGGCGGCACCTCGCGTGCCAGCAGGATCGAGCCCATCGCCGGCGCCTCGTCGTAGCTGTGGTCGGTGTGCCAGTCGCCGCCGATGTTGGTGACCTGGTCCGGCTCCTTGCGCACCTCGGCGATCTCCGGATAGCCCTCCACCGGCCGGAAGAAGCGGTTCACGTCGATCGGCGCCCAGCGTCGCGCGAAGCCCAGGTGCTGCTCGGGCGTGATGCGCTGGTCGCTGAAGAAGATCACGCCGTGGTCATGGAAGGCCTTGCGGATGACGGCGAACTGCGCGTCGGACAGCGGCTGTGCCAGATCGACGTTGCCGATCAGCGCGCCCAGCGCCGTGGAAAAGGGGGTGACGGTCGGCAAGTCGTGGCTCATCGGTTTCCTCTTGTCTCCATCTGGCGCAGCATCTCGACGGTGTCGCGGATCAGGTGGCCCGAGATGCTGAAGCGTGGCGGCACCTGCGGCAGTGCGTCGATGTCGAACCACTGCGCGTCCTCGATCTCGTCTTCCTGGCGCACGATGTCGCCGCCGGCCCATTCGGCGCTGAAGGCCAGCATCAGACTGTGCGGGAAGGGCCAGCTCTGGCTGCCGTAGTAGCGCAGGCCGCGCACCTGCACGCCCACCTCCTCGGCCACCTCGCGGTGCACGCAGTCCTCCAGCGATTCGCCGGGCTCGACGAAACCGGCCAGCGCGCTGTACATGCCGGCCGCGTAGTGCGGCGAGCGCGCCAGCAGCAGTTCGCGGCCGCGCCACACCAGCACCATCATCGCCGGGCTCAGGCGCGGATAGGCGCTGTGGCCGCAGGCCGGGCAGCGGCGCGCACGCTCGTGCGCCTGCAGTTCGGTGGGCGTGCCGCAGACGCCGCAGAAGCGGTGTGCGCGGTCCCATTCCAGCACCTGCGCGGCACGGCCGGCCAGGCCCATCAGCGGCGCCGGGAACTGCATCATCGCGCCGCGCAGCGCGGTGCCGCGCCAGCCGGCGGGCGCCTCGGGCAGCTGCAGCGCCCAGCAGTCGATGCCGTCCAGCAGGCCCAGGTAGTGGCGGGCCTGGGCGGCGCCGGCCAGCGCCGGCAGGGGCTGCGGCTGCAGCAGCGCGGCCTCGCCTTCGGGCAGCAGCAGCTTGCCGTCGACGAAGGCAAAGCACCAGGCCAGCGGGCTGGCGGTGTCGGCGGGCCGGATGGCGGGGACGAAGATCATCGGGGCAGGGCTCTCAGGGCGCCAGGGTCGGCACGGTGTTGGGCTGGATCGGCGTTTCCTGGGCGGGCTCGATCCGCAGCGGCAGCGTCTCTTCGTTCAGCGGCAGCGGCCGGCCCAGCCACAGCCCCTGGTGCAGATGGTCGTCGCGCGGCGCCAGCGTATTGGGGTGCACCAGCACGTCCAGACCGTCGCGGTTGAGCATCAGCCAGGGCACGAAGGCAGCGAAGACTTCGGTGTCGAAGGCCACCTGGTACATCGCCGCGGTGTGCGGGCCCACCGGCACATCGTGCCAGCGGCCCAGCTGCACGACGAAGCGCTCAGCGATGCGCTGGCGCAGCGCCTCGGCCACGCCGCGGGTGCGGGCCGGGTCGTAGTAGACGTGGGCGTGGTAGCTGAGGATCCGGGACAGCGGCTGCATCGATGGTGAATGGCAATCGTGCAGCGACTGTAGCGCCTCAGGACGCGGGCGCCGCGAACACCAGGCAGGTGGTGCTGCCGTGGGCGTAGAGCTTGCCGGCGGCATCGACGATGCGCGCCTCGGCGGTGGCCAGCTGGCGGCCGACATGCACCACCTGGCCGATGGCGCGCAGCGGGCCGCTCTTCATCGACGCGGCGCGCACGATGTGGATGCCGAGCTCGGCGGTGGTGTAGCCCTGGTCGGCTTCCAGCGCGGTGTGCACCGCGCAGCCCAGCGCCGAATCGAGCAGCGTCGCATACCAGCCGCCGTGCACGCTGCCCAGCGGGTTGTAGTGCATCAGCTGCGGCACGCCCTGGAACACCGCGCGGCCGCGTTCCACCTGCACCAGGTGGTAGTCCAGCGTCTGCATGATGTGCGGGTAGGGCAGCTCGCCGGCCAGCATGGCCTGCATCACCTGCAGCCCGCTGCGGCCGCGCAGCTGCTCGGGCGTGGACACGCCCGGGACGGCGCCGCGAGCACGGGCGGTGGCCTGCACGGCCTGCAGTTCGGCGTCCCAGTCGTTGACGGTGGTTGTGGACATGGTGATGATGAACAGTTGCAGATGCAATGATTGTAGCTACAATGGTCTGCATGAGCACCGTCGCCAAGCCGCAGGGCTGCACCAACTTCAAGCTGCGCCAGCTGGTGCGGCGCGTGTCCCAGCTCTATGACGCCGAGGTCGGTAAGGCCGGGCTGAAGACCACGCAGTACTCGCTGCTGTCGCACGTGCTGCGGCTGGGTCCGATCCGCCCGGGCGACCTGGCCGAGCGCATGACCATGGACGCGTCCACGCTGACGCGCAACCTGAAGCCGATGCTGGCCGCCGGCTGGCTGGAACTGTCGCCCGGCGAGGACGGCCGCAGCCGGCTGGTGCACCTGACCGACGCGGGCCGGGCCAAGCGCGCCGAGGCGCAGCGCCACTGGAAGGCGGCGCAGGAGGGTCTGAATCACCTGCTGGGCACCGAGCGGGTGCAGGCCATCCACGCGCTCGTCGACGATGCGCTGGAGCGGCTGGACGCCGCGCACGCGGAGGCAAGCCATGACTAGCGCCGCGCGGCACTGGCCGCTGTGGGTGGTGCTGCTGGCCGGCGCCGGCGTGTTTGCGCTGACCATGGGCACGCGGCAGACGATGGGCCTGTTCCTCGGCCCGCTGAACACCGCCACCGGGCTGGGCCTGGGCAGCATCAGCCTGGCCTTCGCCTTCGGCCAGCTGTTCTGGGGCATCACGCAGCCCTTTGCCGGCGCCATGGCCGACAAGGTGGGGGCGGGCCGGGTGCTGCTGGCTGGCACGCTGCTGGTGGCGCTGGGCACCTTCCTCACGCCGCTGATGACCAGCACCGCCGGGCTGATCTTCGCCATCGGCGTGCTTGCGGCCGGCGGGGCCGGCATGGCCGGGCCGGCGGTGCTGATGTCGGCCACCTCGCGGCTGATCGCGCCGGAGAAGCGCGGCATCGCCACCGGCGTGGTCAATGCCGGCGGCTCCTTCGGCCAGTTTGCGATGGCGCCGATTGCCGGCGCGCTGCTGGTGTCCATGGGCTGGGTGGGCGCGATGCAGGTGCTGGCGCTGATCGTGCTGCTGGCGCTGCCGGCGGCCTGGGTGCTGCGCGGCAATGCGCAAGCCGCCGCACCGGCCGGCGCCAAGCCGGTGGGCACGCGCGAGGCGGTGCGCACGGCGCTGCGCGACCGCAACTTCCTGCTGCTGGGCACCGGCTTCTTCGTCTGCGGCTTCCATGTCGCCTTCCTGGCCACGCACCTGCCGGGCGTGGTGGCCTCGTGCAACCTGCCGGTGCAGTTCGGCGCCTGGGCGCTGGCGCTGCTGGGCCTGTTCAACATCGTCGGCAGCGTGGCCATCGGCTGGGCGGTGGGCCGCTGGCGCATGAAGTCGCTGCTGTCGCTGCTGTATGCCACACGTGCGCTGGCGGTGCTGCTGTTCCTGCTGGCGCCGAAGACCGGCACGGTGGTGCTGCTGTTCGCCGCGGTGATGGGGCTGACCTTCCTGTCCACGGTGCCGCCGACCGCCGGGCTGGTGGCCAAGTTCTTTGGCCTGGGCAACATGGCCACGCTGTTCGGCGTGGTGATGCTGTCGCACCAGGTGGGCGGGTTCCTCGGCGCCTGGCTGGGCGGCAAGGTGTTCGAGGCCACCGGCAACTACGACATCGTCTGGTATATCGACATCCTGCTGGCGGTGGGCGCGGCACTGATCCACCTGCCGATCCGCGAGGCGCCTGTGCAACGGCCGGCCACGGCATGAGCAGTGCCGCCATGAACCCGCGCACGCGGGCACTGCTGGAAGCCCCGATCCTGCCGACGCTGCTGCGCCTGGGAGCACCCAACGTAGCGGTGATGCTGGCGCAGGCCAGCGTCGGCCTGATCGAGACCTGGTTCGTCGGCAAGCTGGGCACCGACGCATTGGCCGGCATGGCGCTGGTGTTTCCGCTGGTGATGCTGATGCAGACCACCTCGGCCGGCGCGATGGGCGGCGGCATTGCCTCGGCCATCGCCCGCGCGCTGGGCGCGCGCCGCAACGACGACGCCAACGCGCTGGTACTGCATGCGGTGGTGGTGGCGCTGGGCTTCGGGCTGCTGTTCAGCGTGGCGCTGATCGGTGGCGGGCGCTGGATCTACACCCGCATGGGCGGCAGCGGCGGTGCGCTGGACGCGGCGCTGGCCTATTCGAACTGGGTGTTTGCCGGCGCGGTGCTGGTGTGGCTGTTCAACGCGCTGTCGGCGGTGATCCGCGGCACCGGCAACATGGCCTTTCCGGCGTTGGTGACGGTGGCCGGCGTGCCGCTGCTGGTGCCGCTGTCGGCGCTGCTGATCTTCGGCTGGGGGCCGGTGCCGGGCTTCGGCATCGTCGGTGGCGCGCTGGCGCTGCTGGTGTACTACGGCGTCGGCACCTTGGTGCTGGCGCTGTACCTGCGTTCACCGAAGAGCCTGCTGCGGCCCACACTGCGCGGCACGCGGCTGCGCTGGCCGCTGTTCAGCGACATCCTGCGCGTGGGCCTGGCTGGCTCGGTGTCGACGGTGGCCACGAACTTGTCGATCGCGGTGGTGGTGGCGCTGGTGGGCGCCTTCGGCAGCGCGGCCATCGCCGGCTATGGAACGGCCTCGCGGCTGGAATACCTGCTGATCCCGCTGGTCTTCGGCATTGGCGCACCGCTGGTGGCGATGGTCGGCACCTGCATCGGCGCCGGCCAGCGCGAGCGCGCGATGCGGGCCGCATGGATCGGCGCGGCGCTGTGCTTTGCGATGGCCGAAGCCATCGGCCTGCTGGCGGCGGCCTTTCCACATGCCTGGCTGCGGCTGTTCAGCGACGACCCGGCAATGCTGGAAGCGGGAACGCAATACCTGCGCAGCGTGGGGCCGCTGTATGGCTTCTTCGGCCTGGGGCTGGTGCTGTACTTTGCGTCGCAAGGGGCCGGCAAGCTGCTGTGGCCGGTGCTGGCCAACCTGCTGCGCCTGGCCGTGGCGGCGCTGGGCGGCTGGCTGGTGTTGCGCTGGGGCGGCACGCTGACGCAGGTGTTCCTGGTGCAGGGCCTGGCGATGGTGGTGTACGGACTGGTCAATGCCGGCGCGATCGCTGCCGGTGCCTGGTTCGGGCCACTGCGCTGGCCGTGGCGGGCCGCTGCCAGGGAAGCGCTCAGCCGCTGAGCAGCTTGTTCACCAGCTCCGTGGTACTGGCAGCACCCACCTTGCGCATCAAGCGGGCGCGGTAAACGTCCACCGTGCGCGGGCTGATGTCCAGGCGCTTGCCGATCAGCTTGCTGGTCAGGCCGTCGATCAGCAGGGCGGCGATCTCGCGTTCGCGGGCGGTGAAGTCCACCTTCAGCGCGCGCCGCGACGACAGGTCCTCGAAGGCCCAGATGCCGGCGGCATGCGGCTGCCGCGGGTCCAGCGCGCGGCCGCTGACGTGGCACCAGAACAACTCTCCGGCCTGCGCGCCGCCCAGCCGCTTCATCACCCGGTCGTCGGCATAGAAGCCGCTGCCGTCCAGCCGGGCGACGATGCGGTGGCCGGTGCGCTCGTACTCGGCCTGCGTGGGGTACAGGCAGCCGAAGCTCTGGCCCACCATCTGATCGCGTGTCGCGCCGAAGATCGCCAGCGCCTGGCGGTTGCAGTCGATCATCAGCCGCTGGCGCGACAGCACCAGGCCGATCGGCGCCAGCTCGAAGGCGGTGCGGTAGTCCAGCGCGGCGCCGTTCACACCAGCGCGTAGGTGGTGGTGGCATGCGCGGCCAGCTCCCCGCGCGCATCGAGGATCTCGATCTCGCCGAACACCAGCTTGCGGCCCATGCGCAGCACCCGCGCCACCACGCTGGCCGTGCCGGCGTTGCCGGGGATGGGCCGCAGGAAGCTGGTCTGCAGCTGCACGGTGGTCATCGGCTGGAAGCTGCCCAGGTGGGTGCAGATGGCCAGGATCATCGCTGTGTCGGCCGCGGCCATCATCGACTGGCCGCACAGCACGCCGCCGCCGTGCACATGCTTCGGCGCCACCGGCAGCGCCAGCCGCACCTCGCCCAGCGTGGCCTGCTGCAGTTGCAGGTCCAGCTCGGCCACCCAGGGCGCGACCACGCTGCCGAGAATGCCGCGCAGCGCGTCCAGGTCGATGGCGGGGGCGGTGGGGGTCATGCGGGCTCCGGCGGCGGGGGGTTAATCAATTCTACGTAATGACTACTTAAGGCATTACGTAGTACGCTGCGCGGCTGCGACAACGCATGAAGGACAGCGCATGAGAAAGATCTATCCCAGTGCCGCCGCGGCACTGCAGGGCATCGTCGCCGACGGCCAGCTGATGGCGGTGGGCGGCTTCGGCCTGTGCGGCATCCCCGAGGCACTGATCGCCGCCCTGCGCGACAGCGGCGTCAAGGGGCTGACGGTCATCTCGAACAATGCCGGCGTCGACGGCTTCGGCCTCGGCCAGCTGCTGGAAACCCGGCAGATCAAGAAGATGATCTCCAGCTACGTGGGCGAGAACAAGGAGTTCGAGCGCCAGTACCTGGCCGGCGAGCTGGAGCTGGAATTCACGCCGCAGGGCACGCTGGCCGAGAAGCTGCGCGCCGGCGGCGCCGGCATCCCGGCTTTCTTCACCCGCACCGGCGTGGGCACGCTGGTGGCCGAAGGCAAGGAACTGCGCGAGTTCGACGGCCACACCTACGTGATGGAGCGCAGCCTGGTGCCCGACGTGTCGCTGGGCAAGGCCTGGAAGGCCGACGAGAGCGGCAACCTGATCTTCCGCCGCACCGCGCGCAACTTCAACCCGGCGGTGATCATGGCCGGCAAGGTCAGCGTGGTCGAGGTCGAAGAGATCGTGCCTACCGGCAGCCTGGACCCGGATGCGATCCACCTGCCCGGCATCTACGTGCATCGGCTGGTGCTGAACGCCCAGCCCGAAAAGCGCATCGAGAAGCGCACCACCAAGCAGAACCCGAAGGGAGCCTGACATGCCCTGGACCCACGACCAGATGGCCGCGCGCGCGGCCCAAGAACTGCAGGACGGCTACTACGTCAACTTAGGGATAGGCCTGCCGACGCTGGTGGCCAACTTCGTGTCGCCCGACATCGAGGTCTGGCTGCAGAGCGAGAACGGCATGCTCGGCATCGGCCCGTTCCCGGATGACGCCGAGGTCGACCCCGACCTGATCAACGCCGGCAAGCAGACGGTGACCACGCTGCCGGGCACCAGCATCTTCGGCAGCCACGACAGCTTCGGCATGATCCGCGGCGGCAAGATCAACATGGCCATCCTCGGCGCGATGCAGGTCACCGACAAGGGCGACCTAGCCAACTGGATGATCCCCGGCAAGATGGTCAAGGGCATGGGCGGCGCGATGGACCTGGTGGCCGGCGTCAAGAGCGTGCTGGTGCTGATGGAGCACGTGGCGCGGCGCAAGGACGGCGGCTTCGACCTGAAGATCCTGCCCAAGTGCACGTTGCCGCTCACCGCGGTGGGCGTGGTCGACCGCATCATCACCGACCTGGCGGTGATGGATGTCACGCCGCATGGGCTGAAGGTGGTGGAGATGGCGCCCGGCGTCACCCGCGAGGAACTGCAGGCCAAGACCGGCGTGCCGCTGCAGTAATCCGACACGATGGCGCTGCCCGCAGTGCCCCGTCACCGGCCCCGCCTGCGCCCCGCGCTGGCGGGGCTTTTCGTTGCGGCCGCGCTGGCGGCCTGCCAGGCGCCGGCCCCGCCCAGCGCGCCACCGGCTGCGCCGCTGCCCGAGGCGGCCTCGGGCCTGCAGGCCAAGACGCTGCAGACCGCCACGCGCTTCATGGTCTCGGCCGCGCACCCGCTGGCGGTGCAGGCCGGCGTGCAGATGCTGCGCCAGGGCGGCTCGGCCGTCGATGCCGCGGTGGCCGTGCAGGCGATGCTGACGCTGGTGGAGCCGCAGGCCAGCGGCATCGGCGGCGGCGCCTTCGCGCTGCACTGGGACGGCGCCCGCGTGCAGGCCTACGACGGCCGTGAGACCGCGCCCGCCGGCGCGGACGAGGGGCTGTTCCTGGGGCCGAACGGCCAGCCCGTGCCCTTTGCCGAAGCCGCCGTCGGCGGCCGCTCGGTGGGTGTGCCCGGCGCGCTGCGGCTGCTGGAAGACGCCCACCGCCAGCATGGCCGGCTGCCCTGGGCAACGCTGTTCGAGCCGGCCATCCGCCAGGCCGAGCAGGGCTTTGCCGTCAGCCCGCGGCTGCATGCGCTGCTGGTCACCGAGACGGCGCTGCGCCGCGAGCCGGGCGCCGCCGCCTACTTCTACCGCGCCGACGGCACGCCGCGCGCGGTGGGCGAGACGCTGCGCAACCCGGCGCTGGCCGAGGTGTTGCGCCGCGTGGCCGGGCAGGGCGCCGGCGCGCTGTACCAGGGCCCGCTGGCGCAGGACATCGTGGCGCGCGTGCAGGGCCATGCCGCGGCACCAGGTCGGCTGAGCGCCGCCGATCTGGCCGGCTACCGCAGCCTGGCGCGCGAGCCGCTGTGCACCGACTGGACGCCGCGCTGGCGCATCTGTGGCATGCCGCCGCCGTCGTCGGGGCACATCGCGGTGATGCAGATCCTGGGGCTGCTGCAGGACGCGCCGCTGCAGCCCGCGCCGCTGGCCGACGGCCTGCCGTCGGCCGACTGGCTGCACGTCTACACCGAGGCGGCCCGGCTGGCCTTTGCCGACCGCGCGCTGTACGTCGCCGACCCGGCCTTCGTGGACGCGCCGGCCGGCCGCTGGGACAGCCTGCTGCAGCCCGGCTACCTGCGCCAGCGCGCGGCGCTGATCGGGCCCCGCGCGATGGCTACCGCGCCGGCGGGCCAGCCGATGCCGGGCCCGCAGGCGCTGGCGCCGCAGCCGGCGCAGCCGGAGTCGGGCACCAGCCAGATCAGCATCGTCGACGCCCGGGGCCAGGCCTTCACCATGACCACCAGCATCCAGACGGCCTGGGGCGCGCGCCTCCTGGCCGATGGCGGCACCGGGCTGCCCGGCGGTTATCTGCTGAACAACCAGCTGACCGACTTTGCCTTCGCGCCGCGCGATGCCGAAGGCCGGCCGGTGGCCAACCGCGTGCAGCCGGGCAAGCGGCCGCGCTCCAGCATGAGCCCGACGCTGGTCTTCGAGCGCGACGGCGGCCAGCTGCGGCTGGTGGCCGGCTCGACACTGGGGCCGATGATCATCCACTCGATGGCGCGGGCAAACCTGGGCGTTCTGGCCTGGGGGCTGGATCTTCAGCAGGCCATCGATCTGCCGAACTTCGGCCCGATCGACGGCCCGCTGCTGCTGGAGAAGGGGCGCTTCCCGCCGGCCACGCTGCAGGCGCTGCGCGAGCGTGGCCACCGCGTCAACGAGGTGGAACTGGCCACCGGGCTGCAGCTGGTGGGCGTGCAGGGCGGCCGGCTGCAGGGCGCGGCTGATCCGCGCAAGGAAGGCGTGGCCGCCGGCGACTGAGCTGTCGCAGACCGGTCACACCACCGGCCCAGAATGCGCCAAAGGCCCGTGCGGTGGATCACGCCCGCGGCGGCGGCACGCGAACATGGGATTGCCGCCCCCGGGGCGCTGTGCGAGCCTGAAAGCGCCCCATCCCGGGCTCCGGTCCGACACCTGCAGGTGCCCCCATGAGCGAACTCGGCGACAGCCTCGAACGCATGAGCTTCATGCAGCTGCTGCTGCTTTTTGCATTCGTCACCAGCTACGTGCTGGCCGTGGGCGGGCTGCTCGGCGGGCCGGCGCGACGACGCATGGCCGGGCTGGCGGTGCTGCTGGCCGCGGGCTTTGCGGCGCTGACCGACCCGTGGGTGCACGGCGCGCTGCTGGCGGTGTTCGTCGTCGCCGGGCTGGGCCTGTTCGTGATGCTGAGCTGGCTGCTGGCCTGGATGCTGGGCCCACGCCAGGCGCCGCCGGCGCTGGCCGCCGAGACCGGCACGCCGGTGCCTTCGTCGATGTTCCGCACCGACGACGCGGCCGAGGCCACGCCCAAGCTGCCGGCCCGCGCCCGCACCCGCCAGAGTTAGGCGGCGGCGCTCAGCGCTGCAGGGCGTCGTCGAAGCCGATGTCGAAATCGTTGCGGCCGGTGCGGTCCTGGCCGCGCAGCAGCCACAGCGGCCGGGTGGCGAAGGCGGTGGGCACGCCGGATCGGCCGGCCACCGGGTCCAGATCGCGTTCGAACACCGAGCTGCCGGGCATGTAACGCAGGGCCACGCCGGCGCGGCGCTTCGGCGAGCGGTTGGCGTTGGCGCCGTGGATCATGTAGACGTCGTGCATCGACATCTGGCCGGGCTGCAGTTCCAGGTCCACCGCCGTGGCTTCGTCGAAGTGCTCGTCGCCCAGGCGCTGGTTCAGCGCCAGGTCCTGCCGGTCCTCGTGCAGGTGCGGGTGGCTGGTGCGCGCCAGGTGCGAGCGCGGGATCACGCGCAGGCAGCCGTTCTCGACCAACGAGGCGTCCAGCGCCACCCACACCGTGCAGGTGGCCAGCGGGCGGATCGGCCAGTAGTGGCCGTCCTGGTGCCAGGGTGTCTCGTGGCCGTCGCCGGCCGGCTTGCAGAACACATGGCAGCCCCACAGGATGATGTCGGGGCCGATCAGCTGCGCCACCGCGTCCAGGATGCGCTCGTCCTTGGCGAGCGCCAGGAACTCCGACTGGCCGCGCACGCCTTCGGCATTGGCTGCGCCGCCACGCCGTGACAGGTGGGCGCTGATCAGCTTTTCGGGCCGCACACCGGGGTTGTCGCGCAGCAGGCGGTCCAGCGCCTCGCGCAGCGCGTCCACCTGCGCCGCAGGCAGGCGCAGGCTGGGCACCAGGTAACCGAGCGCGTGGTACTGCCGGATTTCGGCTTCGCTGAGCGGCGCACCCATCTCAGCCCCGCACGAACAGCGTCACCAGCGGCTCGTCGCCGACCTGGCGGCTCCAGTGGCCGTGCAGCTTGTCGTCGAAGCTGGCGCCGGCCGGCAGCGTGTCGGCCGAATAGAAATGCTGGCCCGGGCCGAAGACACGCGAGCTGCCGTCCTGCAGGCCGATCTCCATGCGGCCCGACAGGATGAACACCCACTGCGGCGCCGGCGTGCAGTGGAAGCTGCTGCGAAAGCCCACCGGGCTGTGGCGCAGCTGGTAGCCGCCGCTGGTGAACAGCGCGCTCAGCCGCGCCTGCGGCGTGCCTTCGGTGAGCGACAGCGACTCGCTGCGAAAACGCGCGCGACCGTCGCTGTCGGTGTAGAGCACGACCTTCTCGAACTCGGGCATGGCAGGGGTCTCCGTGGCGAGGATGCGTTCGACGAGCTGCGCCGGGCTCAGTGTGACCTCCAGCGCCAGCGCCTGCTCGTCGGGCTGGGGCGGCTGCAGCGTGGCCAGCTGGCTGTCCAGCAGCGAGGCCGGCATGTAGTGGCCCTGGCGGGCGGCGATTCGTGCGGCCAGCAGCTCGCGCGGGCCGTGCAGGTACACCAGCTTCAGCACCGGTGCGCCCTGGCGCAGCGTGTCGCGGTAGCTGCGCTTCAGCGCCGAGCAGGACAGCACCACGCCTTCGCCGGCGGTGCGGGCCTGCGCCAGCCGGGCCGACAAAGCGGCCAGCCAGCCCTGCCGGTCGGCATCGCTCAGCGGCTGGCCGGCGGCCATGCGCGCCACGTTCTCGGGCGGGTGGAAGTCGTCGCCGTCCAGGTAGGTGGCGCCGCGCGCCTGCGCGAGCAGCCGGCCCACGGTGCTCTTGCCGCAGGCGCTGACGCCCATGACGACGTGGATGTCAGTCGATGCGCTGGCCGTTGCCGTCATCGAAGAGGTGCGCCTTGCGGCCGTCGATGACCAGGCCGACACGGTCGTCCGGCTGCGCGGCGGTACGGCCGTGCAGCACCATGATCAGCTGCTCGCTGCCCACCTCGAGCACCAGTTCGGTCTCGGCCCCGGTGGGCTCGACCACCACCACCTTGGCCGCGGTGCCTTGGCCCGCGCTGCCCAAGCCGAGGTCACCGGGGCGGATGCCGTAGTGCACGGTTTGGCCGTCGCGGCCACGCACGGGCCCGGCAGGCCAGGTGCCGCCTTGCGCCTCGACCACCGACTGACCGTCGCGGTGGCGCAGCGTGCCCTTGAAGACGTTCATCGCCGGGCTGCCGATGAACTGCGCGACGAACAGGTTGCCCGGCCGGTCGAACAGCTCCAGCGGCGTGCCGATCTGCTCGATGATGCCGTCGTGCATGACGACGATGCGGTCGGCCATCGTCATCGCCTCGATCTGGTCGTGCGTGACGTAGACGGTGGTGGTCTTCAGCCGCTGGTGCAGCGCCTTGATCTCGGCGCGCATGGCCACGCGCAGCTTGGCGTCCAGGTTGGACAGCGGCTCGTCGAACAGGAAGACCTTCGGGTCGCGCACGATCGCGCGGCCCATCGCCACGCGCTGGCGCTGGCCGCCGGACAGCTCGCGCGGATAGCGGTCGAGCAGGGCGTCCAGGTTCAGGATGCGCGCCGCATCGGCCACGCGCTTGCTGGTCTGCGCCGCGTCGGCCTTGCGCAGCTTCAGGCTGAAGGCCATGTTGTCGCGCACCGTCATGTGCGGGTACAGCGCATAGCTCTGGAAGACCATCGCGATGTCGCGGTCCTTCGATTCCAGGTCGTTGACGACCTTGCCGTCGATCAGGATCTCGCCACCAGTGATCTCTTCCAGCCCGGCCAGCATGCGCAGCAGCGTGCTCTTGCCGCAGCCCGAGGGGCCGACCAGCACCACGAATTCGCCATCGGTGATGTCGAAGCCGATGCCGTGGATGACCTTGACCTTGCCGTAGGCCTTCTGGATGTTGCGGAACGAGACGGATGCCATGGTCAGGTGCGGGGGTTCAGCTCTTCACCGCGCCGGCGGTCAGGCCCGACACCATGTAGCGCTTGAAGGCGTAGTAGATCGCTGCCGGCGGCAGCGCGTAGATGAAGCCGGTGGCCATCAGCAGTTCCCACGGCGAATCATCGGCCGCCAGGAAGTTGCCCAGCGCCACGGCCAGCGTCAGGTGCTTCTCGTTCGACAGCAGCAGGAAGCCGTAGAGGTATTCGTTCCAGGCCAGCAGCAGCGAATAGGTGCCCACCGCCACCAGCGAGGGCACCATCAGCGGCAGGTACACCAGCCGGAACAGCTGCAGCGGTGTGGCGCCATCGATGCGCGCGGCCTCGTCCAGCTCCCACGGCAGCTTGTCGCTGGCCTGCTTGAGCACCCAGATGCAGTACGGCGAGGCGATGGTCACCATGGCCAGCACCAGCGACCAGCGGTTGTTGAGCAGGCCGTAGGTGGCCATGGTCTTGTACATCGGCACGGCCAGGAAGGCGGCGGGGATGAAGTAGGTGAACAGCGCCAGGTTCATCACCGTGCGCCCACCCTTGACCTTGAGCCGGCTGATGGCGAAGGCGGCGGTGGTGGCGATGAACAGCGTCAGCACGCCCACCGCCACCGCGATCCACAGCGAGTTGCCCAACTGCAGCCAGAAGTGGTTCAGGTAGAAATGCTTCTGCTCGAACACATGGTTGAAGTTCTGCAGCGTCGGTTCCTTCGGCCACAGCCGGCCTGAGGTGGCCTGGTCGCGCGGCGAGATCGCGAACAGGAACATGTGGTAGACCGGAATGATGGTCCACAGCAGCACCGGGATGCCCACCAGCAGCAGCTTGGCTTCGGTGGTGACGTCGCGCCACTTGAGCGTCATGGTGCCCCCCAGGGCCTGCGGCCCGGCCCCCCGAGGGGGCGCGAGCCGCTCCGGAACGGCCGTTCGCGTCTCATTTGCTCAGCCGCTTCATCATGAAGTAGACGATCGGCAGCACCAGCGGCAGGCTCACCACGATGGAGGCCATGGCCAGTTCGATCTGGTCTAGCCGCAGGTAGCGGATGCCCAGCGTGGCCAGCACATGGGTCAGGTCGGCCGGGCCGCCGCCGGTGAGCAGGTAGACGCTGTTGAAGTCGCCCAGCGTCCAGATCGTCGACAGCAGCGTGCTCGTCAGGTACAGGCCGCTCATCGCCGGCCAGGTGATGTAGCGGAACTTCTGCCAGTTGCTGGCGCCGTCCACGCTGGCGGCCTCGTACTGCTCGGCAGGGATGGCCATGCGGCCGGCCAGCAGGATCAGCGTCCAGAAGGGCAGGCTCTTCCAGATGTGCATCAGCATCGACAGGCTGAGCGCCAGCGTCGGGTCGTTCAGCCAGTTGGGGCCGTCCAGGCCCGTGAGCCGGAAGTAGACGCTGTTGATCACGCCCCACTCGGGATTGAGCATGAAGCGCACCGACAGGATGGTCGGGATCGACGGCACGGCCCAGGGCAGGATGAACAGTACCGCCAGGATCTTGATCCACCAGCGGGTATGCAGGAAAAAACCGGAAAGGTACAGCGCGATCATCATCTTGAGGTTGATCGCGATGACCAGGAAGATCACCGTGTTGATCGCGGTGCGGAAGAAGATCGGGTCTTCGAACAGCTTGCCGTAGCTCTCGGGGCTGCGCGCCAGCCACAGGCCGTAGCCCACCGGGAACAGCACGAAGATCAGGAACACCAACAGGTAGGGCACGACAAAGAGGCGGCCCCAGAAACCCCAAACGCCAAGAGGCTTGCGGGGCCGCGTGGCAGCGGCGTCGAGCGTGGCAGTGTTCATGGGAATACGAGGGCCCAGGGACGGCGGCAGTCCGCTGCCCCTGGGCGTCGACGCGGCCTCAGTTCGCGGCCACGACCTTGATGCGGGCGATCATCTCGTCGACCGCCTTGTCCACCGGCACCTTCTCGCTGAGGATCCGGTTCATCGCCTTGGCCCACACGTTCTCGTTGTTCAGCACCGTGAACTTGTAGTTCTTGGTGAATTCGAACGAGGTGGTGCCGGCCATGAACTGGTTGTACACGGCCAGGCGGTGCGGGTCGTTCTTCCAGAAGGCGCTCTGCTGGCCCGCCTTGGTCACCGGGAACCAGCGGCCCAGCGAACCCTCGACATAGGGGCCGAGGATGGCTTCATCGAGGATGAAGGAAACGAAGGCCTTCGCGCCGGCCTTGTTCTTCGCGTCCTTGAAGATCACGCCGGTCTTCACCGCCGACCGGTAGGTCATCTTCGTGCCGTCCGGCTTGTTCGGGAAGCCCGCGGTGGCGATCAGCTCGGTGTAGTTCTTCTTGGCCGTGGCGCGCTGCGCTTCGGTAAGCGCCGGGTTGTTCATGTCGTCCAGCCACTTGGCGGCGATGGAGATCGTCGCGTTGTGGGTCAGGATGATGGTCTTGTTGTGGAAGGCAACGTTGTTGTCCGGGTCCTTCCAGGCGGTGGACGAAGGCGGCGTGCAGCCCTTGCCGTACACGTAGGTGTAGTCCGTCATGGCCTTGATCAGGCCATCGCGCACGGCCGGGTCGTCGACCAGCACCTTGCCCGAGTCGCTGACCAGCTTGACGTTGTAGGCGTCCATGAAGGTCAGGAACGAATAGAACGAGTCACTCGAATCCACGCCCATGGGGAAGCCGGTGCCGAAGCCGCGCTGGCCGGTCTTCTGGCGGTAGGCGGGCTGCACCTTCTCGCACCAGAACTCCCAGTATCCCTTCCAGTCCTTCGGGATGTCGCTTTCCTTGAACCCGGCTTCAGCCAGCATGTCCTTCCAGTACTGGATGTGCATGGTCTGCTGCTTGATGGGATAGGCGTAGTACGCCCGCGTCTTGGCTGCGTCGTTGTAGAGGAAGGTGGTCGACAGCGCCTGCGGCTCGAACTTGTTGCGCAGCGGCTCGATGATGCTGGTCACGTCTTCCAGCTTGCCGTCGTGAGCCCACTTGGCCGTGACCTGGAAGTCGTAGACGTCGCCGTAGGCCACGTCGGGCGGGTTGCCGGCATCCAGCGCGGCCACCGTCTTGGGGATGATCTCCTGCGGTGCGTACAGCGACAGTTCGACCTTGTACTTCGGGTACTTGGCCTCGAACTTCTTGATGGCGGCGTACAGCGCGTCGTCCTCGGCCTTGTAGAAACCCTTGCCCCACCAGACGGTGAGCTTTTCCTGGGCTTGTGCAAAGGAAGGGCTGGTGGCGATCAATGCGCCACCGAACAGGGCTGCTGCGGCGAGTTGCTTCAGCTTCATCGGCTTGTCTCCATGACTTGGGTTGGCGGTGCGGAATGACGCTGGGCTCTTTGCACCGGGGCCTGTGCGTCGCGGGCGGCAGGGCCCGATCCGGGTTGCTGCACCGCGGGGACTATAGGGGCCGCCGAAAATTGACAACACCGGAAGTACCCTTGCGCGGCACGCCGTAACCGCGTCGTAACCGCCCCAACGCGGGGCGTGGAAACACTGCGTCAGCGGCCGCGCCAGACCGGGGCGCGTTTGGCCAGGAACGCGGCAATGCCTTCGCGGCTGTCTTCGGAGGCGCGCACGCGCGCCGCGGCCTCACCGCTGAGCTGCCAGGCCAGGTGGTCGGCCGCATCGATGGCCTGGTTCAGCACGCCCAGGCTTTCACGCACGGCCACCGGGCTGTTGGCGCAGATGGCTTCGGCCAGTTGCAAGGCCTCGTCCACTGCCGCGCCCTCGGCACACAACCGGTTGATCAGGCCCAGCGCATGCGCGCGCTCGGCACCGATCGGCTCGCCGGTCATCACCATTTCGCGTGCCAGGTTCAGCGGCAGCGCGCGCGCGGCCCGGAACACGCCGCCGTACAGCGCCAGCAGGCCACGCTTGACCTCGGGCAGTGCGAAGCGCGCGCGGGTGGATGCCACCACCAGGTCGCAGGCCAGCACCAGCTCGAAACCACCGCCGAAGGCGAGGCCGTCCACCGCGGCGATCAGCGGCTTGCGCCGCGGGCGGCGGATCAGCCCGTAGGGCCCGCCGCGCTCGGTGTGATTGCGGTCCGGGTCGGCCAGGTCGCTGCCGGCGCTGAAGGCGCGGCCCATGCCGGCCAGCACGCCCACCCACAGTTCGGGGTCGTCCTCCAGCCGGTTCATCGCCGCGTCCAGGCCCAGCGTCATGGCGTGGTCCATGGCGTTCAGCTTGGCATCGCGGTCCAGGCGAATCAGCAGCACGCGGCCGCGAACATCGGTGGTGACGGGCATGGCGCGGCCTTCAGTAGCCCGGTGGCGGCTGGTAGCCGCCGATCAGCTCGGCCAGTTGCCCGGCCAGCCAGATGGTGCTCAGGTCGGCGAACTCGGGCCCGACGATCTGCACGCCCACCGGCAGGCCTTCGGCCGTGAGGCCGGCTGGGGCGATGGTGCCGGGCAGGAACGAGGCCGTCGCCAGCCCGGCCCAGAAGAGCTGGCTGAAGTACGGGTGCTCGGCGCCGTTGATGCGCATCCTGCGCGCCGGCATCGGCTCGCTCTGGTCATGCGGGAAGGCAGCGGTGGCCGTGATCGGCATCAGCAGCAGGTCGTGCCGGCCAAAGAAATCGTGCCAGGCCCAGCGCAGCTGCTCGCGCGCCTGGTTCGCGTCGAACACCTCCTTGTAGCTGGCGGTGGAGGCGCGCAAGGCCATCGCATGGTCGCTCGCGTCGTCGTCGCGCAGGCGCGCGCGTGCGGCCACCAGATCGGCATAGTCGACGCGTCGCGCCGCCAGGTTGGACTGCAGCAGCATCAGGTAGGTGCGGTGCGCCTGCAGCGGGTCGAAGTCGGGCCGGGCCTTGAAGTCCACCTTGGCGCCGGCCTTGGCCAGCGCACGCGCGGCGGCCTCGATGCGTGCCTTGACGCTGTCGTCCACCGGCGCGAAATCCTGGTCCAGCCACACCGCCACGCGCAGGCCTTTCACGCGCTTCGGCGGTCCGGGCAGCCTGTAGGCCAGGCCGCGGGCATTCAGCACATCGGGGCCCACGGTGAGCTTCAGCGCCAGCGCCAGGTCGGCGGCGCTGCGCGCCAGCGGGCCGATCACCGACAGGTCGGCCTCGGCTCCCGGCTTGGGCGCGAGCGTGTGGCCGCGCTTGGGCACGATGCACCAGGTGGACTTGTGGCCGTACACGCCGCAGTAGGCGGCCGGGTTGCGGATGCTGCCGCCGATGTCGCTGCCGTACTCCAGCGCACTGAGGCCGGCTGCGACCATGGCCGCGCTGCCACCCGAGGAACCGCCCGGCCCGCGCTGCAGGTCCCAGGGGTTGTTGGTGGTGCCGTAGACCGCGTTGTAGCTCTGGAAGTCGGCCAGGTTCAGCGGCACGTTGCTCTTGCCGAAGACCACCGCGCCGGCCGCCTTGAGGCGGTCGACTGCCAGTGCGTCGCTGGCGGCCGCATGGTCCTTGCGGGGCAGGTGGCCCCAGGTGGTGGGGCGGCCAACCAGGTCGAAGGATTCCTTCACCGTCATCGGCAGGCCGTGCAGCGGGCCCCACAGCTCGCCTTTGGCCAGCGCGCGGTCGGCGGCGCGGGCGCGATTCATGGCGGCCTTGCGGTCGTCGACCACCAGCGCGTTCAACGCCGGGTTGAAGCGGTCGACGCGCTCCAGGTAGGCCTTGAGCAGTTCGACGCTGGACACCTTGCCGGCGCGCAGCGCCGCGGCCTGCGCGGTGGCCGAGCCGAAGGGAAAGGACTTGAGATTCATCGCGCCACCTGCGGGTCCAGCGGATAGATCGGCCGGCGCAGCCGCTCGAACCTGTGCTGGCCGTAGTCTGAGGTGCAGACACCGACGCCGGCGCATTCCACCACCGCCGAAGCCAGATGGCTCATGCCGGCGCGCCAGTGGATGCGGCTCTTCAGCATCACGTAGCGCTTCTGCATCGGGTCGATGCCCACCGACAGCAGCGTGTTCACGTCGAAGGGCTCCACATGGCGCGAGAACAGCACGATCTCGACGCGACCGGTATCCAGCACCACCGCAGGGCCCATGTCCTGCTGCGTGCCGGCGGCCATCGGGCCCTTGGCGCGGTACTTGCCGTCGAAGATCGTTTTCACCCGGCCGGTGACGAGCAGCGGCTCGCTGGGCTCGGGGCACATCGGCATCTTCAGCTTGCCGCCGATGGGCAGCGTCAGCGTGCTGCCGATGCCCGAGGCAATGCACTGCTGCACCGCCTGCGGGTCGTAGATGCCGAAGGCCGCCACGTTCTCCAGGCCCTGACGCATGATCTCGGCCAGCACCCGCGTGGTGTCCATCGGCCCGCCGGAGGCGGCGTTGTCGTAGTGGTCCAGCAGGATCACCGGGCCGGCGCCGGGCGCGTGCGTCATGGCCTTGGCGCGGGCGACCGAGGCTTCCAGCGGCTCAAGCTGGTAGACGAAGGCTTCGCGCTGCGCCCAGGCCGCGGCCAGCAGTTCGTCGCGCAGCCGCTCGGCCAGCGCCCGGTCGTTGTCGGTGGTGATGACCACGCTCAGGCCTGCGTTCGTGATGTCCGCATGCGGGAAGCCGACGAACAGGCTGGCGCACAGCGCGCCTTCGGCTTCCATGGCCTTGCAACGCGCCTGAAGGGACTTGTTGGGCTCGTCCGCCGTGCCCTGGCGCATCACGTGCGGCAGCATCGGCAGCCTGCCCCAGGCGGTGGTGGGCTTGGCCTGGCCCTTGATCAAGCGGATCAACGCGTCGCCGGCACGGCGGCCGGTGCCGTACATGTCCACATGCGGATAGGTCTGGTAACCGGCCACCACGTCGGCCAGCTCGACCATCTCGGCATAGACGTTGGCATGCATGTCGTAGCCCACCGCAATCGGCGTCTTCGCGTCGATTGCGCGGATGCGCTTCAGCAGCGTGCCTTCGCCGTCCTCATGACTCCGGGTCACCATCGCGCCGTGCAGATCCAGCAGGATGCCGTCCCAGCCGCCGCGCTTCACGGCATCGAGGATCGTCGTCGTCATCGCCTCGTAGGCGGCGTCTTCCACCGGGCCGCTGGGCCACGCGTCGGCGGCGATGGCCAGTTCGAACTCGGCGCCCTCGCGCTCGGCAATCTCGATGTACGCGCCGGTGACGGTGCCGGTGCCGCGGTAGGCGGCGATGGCTGCCGAGCCGCTGTCCGGCGCCGGACCGCCCGCACGCGAGAAGCGCGCCAGGTCGGTCACCACCGGCGAGAAGGTGTTGGTCTCGTGCTTCATCATCGCCAGCAGCAGGCGCATGGTGTCTCCCTCTTGCTTTTGCGGACCGCCACTCAGGCGGCCTGGCCGAAATCGAAGTCGCGCCCCGGCGCCGCGTTGAACAGCGCGCGGGTGTATTCATGCTGCGGCGCGCCGAAGACCTGGTGCGCCGGGCCGTACTCGACCACCTTGCCCTTGCTCATCACCGCCAGGAAATCGCACACCTGCGAGGCCACGCGCAGGTCGTGCGTGATGAACAGCATCGCCAGGTTGAGCCGCGCCTTGATCTCCTCGAACAGCTCCAGCACCTGGGCCTGCACCGACACGTCCAGCGCCGACACGGCCTCGTCGGCCACCAGCAGCTCGGGGTCCATCATCAGCGCGCGGGCGATGCAGATGCGCTGGCGCTGGCCGCCGCTGAACTGGTGCGGATAGCGCTCCATTGCGCTGGCGTCCATGCGGACGAGCTTCAACAACTCCAGCGCCTTGGCTTCGGCCTGCGCGCGTGGCATGCCGAAGTTCATCGGGCCTTCGACCATCGCCTGGCCGACGGTGCGGCGCGGGTTGAGCGAGCGGTACGGGTCCTGGAAGACGATCTGCACGCGCTTGCGCAGCGGCCGCAGCTGTGAATGCGGCATCAGCGCGATGTCGTCATTGCCGAGCTTCACCTGGCCGTCGGTGGGATCGATCAGCCGTACCACGCAGCGTGCCACCGTGCTCTTGCCGGAGCCGGATTCGCCGACGATGCCCAGCGTCTGGCCGCGGCGGATGTCGAAGTCCACGGCAGTGGCGGCATGCACGGTGCGCGCCTTGCCGAACCAGCCCTTGTCGATGTAGGTCTTGGCCAGACCGCGCGCCGACAGCACCACCGGCGCATTGCTGTCGGTGGGCTTGGCATGCAGGTGCAGCGTGGGCACCGAGCCGATCAGCATCTTGGTGTAGTCGTGCTGCGGGCGCTGCAGCACGTCGTGCTTGCTGCCCACCTCGACCAGGTCGCCCAGCCGCAGCACGGCCACGCGGTGCGCCAGCTCGGCCACCACGCCGAAATCGTGGGTGATGAACAGCACGCCGGTGCCGTGCTTGCGCTGCAGTTGCAGCATCAGCTCCAGCACCTGCTTCTGCGTGGTGACGTCCAGCGCAGTGGTCGGCTCATCGGCAATCAGCAGCACCGGCTCGAGCACCAGCGCCATCGCGATCATGATGCGCTGGCGCTGCCCGCCCGACAGCTGGTGCGGGTAGCTGGCCATCATGCGGTCCGGGTCGGGCAGCAGCACCTCCTCGATGATCGCGCGCACCTTGCTGCGGCGCTCGGCGGGGCTCAGCTTCGTGTGCTCGGCCAGCACCTCGTCGATCTGGTCGCCGCAGGTCATCACCGGGTTCAGCGCGGTCATCGGCTCCTGGAAGATCATCGAGATCTTCGTGGCGCGCAATTCACGAAGGCGCGCGAGGGGCGCATGGGTGATGTCCTCGCCCTGCAGCAGGATGCGCCCGCCGGTGACCGGCAGCTGCTTGGGCAGCAGGCCCATCACGCCTTGCGCGATGACACTCTTGCCCGAGCCCGATTCGCCCACCAGGCAGACGATCTCGGCATGACCCACGGTGAAGGACACCTTCTGCACGGCCGTGCTGCGGTCGCCGCCCTTGGGCAGCGCGATCGTCAGGTCCTGGACCTCGAGAATCGGCCCGTTCATACCCGCTTCGCCATCTTAGGGTCGAGCGTGTCGCGCAGCCCGTCGCCCAGGATGTTGACCGCCAGCACCGTCACCGCCAGGAAGATGCCCGGAAAGAAGATGTTGTGCGGGTACTGGTTGAACTGCGCACGGCCTTCGGCCATCACGTTGCCCCAGGTGGGGATGTCCGGCGGCAGGCCCACGCCCAGGAAGGACAGGATCGCCTCCACCAGGATGCCCGAGGCACAGATGAAGGTGGCCTGCACGATCAGCGGCGCCACGGTGTTGGGCAGGATGTGGCGCCACATGATCAGCGGCGTGGGCGTGCCCAGCGAGATAGCCGCCTCGACATAGGGCTCCTCGCGGATCGACAGCACCAGTGAGCGCACCAGCCGCGTGACGCGCGGGATCTCGGGGATCGCGATGGCGATCACCACCGTCAGCAGGCTGCCCTTCCACATGGCTACCAGCGCGATGGCGATCAGGATGGCGGGAATAGCCATCAGCCCGTCCATCACCCGCATCAGCGGGCCGTCCAGCCAACGCAGGAAGCCAGCCATCAGCCCGAACAGGATGCCGAAGGCCAGCGCCACCACGGCCGTGGCCACGCCAACGATCAGCGACACGCGGGTGCCGTAGATCACGCGGCTGTAGATGTCGCGGCCGAAGCTGTCGCTGCCCATGATGAAGCGGTGCTGCAGCGTCTCGCCCTCCAGCGTGGTGATCTCGCCGGTCTTGCCGGGCGTCAGGTCGCGGCTGGCGGGGTCGAACAGCGATGGGTCCACCGTGCCCAGCCAGGGCGCGAAGATCGCCACCAGCAGCAGGATCAGCAGCGCGATGCCGCCCAGGCGCACCGAGCCGTTGCGCCGCACCCGCTGCCAGGTGCTGGGCTGCGTGACGACAGTGGCCGATTCGACCGACAGCGCTTCGAAATTGGCGGGCGTCGTCATCAGTAGCGGATGCGGGGATCGAAGAACACGTAGGACAGGTCGACCAGCAGGTTGATCATCACGTAGACCACGCTGAAGAACAGGATCACGCCCTGGATGGTGGGGAAGTCGCGGGCCAGTACCGCGTCCACCGTCAGCCGGCCCAGGCCGGGGATGGCGTAGACCGATTCGGTGACCACCACGCCACCGATCAGCAACGCGATGCCAATGCCGATGACGGTGATGATCGGCACGGCCGCGTTGGCCAGCGCATGGCGCATCAGCACCTTGGCCTCGGGCAGGCCCTTGGCCCGCGCGGTGCGGATGTAGTCTTCGCCCAGCGTGTCCAGCACCGAAGCCCGGGTGACGCGGGCGATCAGCGCGATGTAGATCACCGACAGCGTCACCGCCGGCAGCAGCAACTGGTACAGCCACGGCCCGAGGCCTTCGGACAGCCGCTTGTAGCCCTGCACCGGCAGCCAGCCCAGCTTCAGGCTGAACAGCCAGATCAGCAGGTAGGCCAGCACGAACACGGGAATGGAGAAGCCCAGCACCGAGAAGCCCATCAGCGTGCGGTCGAGCAGGCCGCCGAAGCGCCAGGCTGCCATCACGCCCAGCGGCACCGCCACCACCACGGCGATGACGATCGTGATCAGCGCCAGCGACAGCGTCGGCTCCAGGCGCTGCGCAATCAGCGTGGTCACCGGCATCTTGTAGTAGTAGCTCTGGCCCAGGTCACCGGTGAGCATGTGGCCGAACCAGATGGCGAACTGTTCGGGCACGCTGCGGTCCAGGCCCAGCGTGGCGCGGATCTGCGCGATCTGCTCGGTGCTGGCGGCGTCGCCGGCCAGCACCGCGGCCGGGTCGCCCGGCGTCAGCCTCAGCATCAGGAAGACCAGCACCGCCACCACCAGCAGCACGGGAATGGTGGACAGCAGCCGGCGGAAGAGGAAGTTCAGCATCTGGAGAGTCAGGGCCCCACGGGCAGCGCGCCGCCGAAGGCGATCGGGGGAGGGGGCTGGGTCGGCAGGCTGAACCGGACCCGGCGGTGCCGGCCCGGTTCAGTCACGCCGATGGGGCTCAGTTGGCCTTCTTCAGGTTCCAGTAGATGTTGCCGTTGGTCACGAAGAAGCCGCTGATCTTCTTGCTGGCGGCCATCGGCTGCTGGTATTCGCCAACGACCACGTGGGTGCCGATCTCGAACATGCGCGCATGCATCTCGTCGGCCAGCTTCTTCTTGGTGGCGTCGTCGGTGGCGCGCATGAACTTGTCGCGCAGTTCGACCATCTTGTCGTCGGTGGCCCAGCCGAACCAGGTGCTCTTCTCGCCGCGCGTGTCGGTGGTCGGGTTGGCGATCGGGTTCCACACGTCGAAGGTCTGCCACGCAGTCAGGAACATGTTCCAGCCGCCCTTGTCCGGCGCGTCCTTCTTGGCGCGGCGACCGACCAGCGTCTGCCAGTCCATGGCCTGCAGGTCGACCTTGAAGCCGGCCTGGCGCAGCAGTTGCGCCGCCACGTCGGGCAGCTTCTGGATGCTGGCCAGATCGGTGGGCTTCATGATGACCACCGGCGTGCCGTCGTAGCCGCTTTCCTTCAGAAGGTCCTGCGCCTTCTTCATGTTGCTCTTCATCTGCAGGTCGCTGCCGACCAGGCTGCCGTAGGGCGTGCCGCAGATGAAGAAGGAGCCGCAGGTCTTGTAGAGCTCCTTCACGCCGACCTGCGCGCGCAGGAAGGCATCCTGGTTGAAGGCGGCGATGGCCGCGCGCCGCACCTTCGGGTTGTCGAAGGGCTTGTGCAGGTGGTTGAAGCGCGCCATGTACTGCAACCCGTAGTTGCTGTACTTGGGCATCTGGATGTTCGGGTCGCCCTTGGCGGTCTCGTACTGGTCGAAGCCCAGCGCCTCGATGATGTCGACCTCGCCCTTCTGCAGCGCGCTCAGCTGGGCCTGGGCATCGCGCAGCGCCAGGTTCCATTCGACGCGGTCGACATACACGTTCTTGCCGCCGGTGGTGCCGCTGGGCGGCTCGCTGCGCGGCACGTACTTGGTGTTCTTCAGGTAGACCGACTTGTCGCCGGGCTTGAACTCGTCACGCTTGAAGACGAAGGGGCCGGAACCGATGTGCTCCTCGATCTGCTTGAAGGGGTCGGTCTCGGCCACGCGCTTGGGCATGATGAAGGGCACGTTCGAGCTCGGCTTGCCCAGCGCCTCGAGCATGAAGCCGTTGGCCTCGTTCAGGAAGATGCGGAAGGTGTCCGGCGTGGGCGAGTCCATCTTGGTGACGAACTGCATCAGCGCCGAGCCCATCGCGTCGCGCTTGCCCCAGCGCTGCAGGCTGGCGATGACGTCTTCGCCGGTGACCGGCTTGCCGTCGTGGAACTCCAGGCCCTTGCGCAGCTTGAAGGTCCACAGCCGCTTGTCGGGGCTTTCGGTCCAGCTCTCCACCATCTGCGGCTTCACCTGGCCGGTGGCATCGGTGCCGAAGAGCGTGTCGTAGATCATGTAGCCGTGGTTGCGGCTCATGTAGGCCGTGGTCCAGATCGGGTCCAGCACGGCTAGGTTCGAGTGCGGCACCACCTTCAGCACAGTCTGCGCGACGGCCGGCAATGTGAGCAGTGATGCGCTGCAGAGGGCCGCTGCCAGCAGGCCGCGTCGGGCTACGCTCTTCAGGTTCATGAGTCTTACCTCGAGGGAAGGGTGGGTGGATTCCGTTAGCACGATCGGTGCCAGCAGACAGGCGAAGGATGCACCACTTTGCGCAGTGCTTCGGCCCGGTGCCGATGCGGGCTTTCCCCAATCGCACCGCACGCGTCGCCTGCGGCAACGGGCTCGGTATAGTCAGGCACGATACGTGCCGACGCGCCGCGATCAGGCTGCGTGACCTTGGATTCTGGAGTCTCCTTGATGGATGTCATGGCGCCAGTGGTGCTGGTGGGTGGGGGCCACGCGGCAGCCGCGTTTTCGAACAGCGTGCGCCGGGCCGGCTATGAAGGCCGCGTGGTGCTGGTCAGCGACGAGCCGGTGCCGCCTTACCACCGCCCGCCGCTGTCGAAGAAGTACCTGGCGGATGGGCTGCCCGTCGAGCAGATCCTGATCCGTGCCCCGGCCTGGTACGACGAACAGAAGATCGAGTTGCGCCTGGGGCAGCGCGCCGTGTCCGTCGACCGGGAGGCGCATCGCCTGCAGCTGGCCAACGGCGAGGCCCTGGACTACAGCCGTCTGGTGCTGATGACCGGCTCGAGGCCGCGGCGTCTGCCGGCGGCCATCGGTGGCGACCTGCAGGGCGTGCTGCTGATGCGCAGCCTGGCCGATGCCGATGCGTTGGGGCCTCATCTGGTGGCAGGCCGCAGGCTGCTGGTGGTGGGCGGCGGCTACATCGGACTGGAGGCCGCCGCGGTGGCCGTGGGCAAGGGGTTGCAGGTCACGCTGCTGGAGGCCGCGCCGCGCATCCTGCAGCGGGTGGCCGCGCCGGCCACGGCCGACTACTTCCGTGCACTGCACCGCAGTCACGGTGTGGATCTGCGCGAGGGCGCGGGCCTGCGCCAGCTGCTGGCCGATGGCGGTCGCGTCTGCGGTGCCGAACTGGACGATGGCAGCCGCATCGAGGCCGACGTCGTGCTGGTCGGCATCGGCGTGCTGCCGAACGTCGAGCTGGCCCAGGCCGCCGGCCTGGAGGTGGACAACGGCATCGTCGTCGATGCGCTGTGCCAGAGCTCCGACCCGCACATCCTGGCGGCCGGCGATTGCTGCAGCTTCGATTACCAGGGCCGGCGCATCCGCCTGGAATCGGTGCAGAACGCCAACGACCAAGCCGCCACCGCCGCGCACACGGTCGCCGGCCAGCCCAAGCCCTATGCGGCGCTGCCCTGGTTCTGGTCCGATCAGTACGACTGCAAGCTGCAGATTGCCGGCCTGAACAGCGGCTATGACCAGGCCGTTGTGCGGCCCGGCAAGACCGCGCGCAGCCGCTCGGTCTGGTACTACCGCGAAGGCCGCTTGCTGGCGGTGGATGCGATGGCCGATGCGGCCGCCTTCGTGACGGCCAAGAAACTGCTCGAACGCGGCGCCTCGGTGCCGCCCGAGCAGGCGTCCGACCCGGCCTCCGAGTTCCGCACCTGGGGCCTGTGAACTGCCGATGAGCACGCCCGAGCAGCAACTGCTGCAGCAAGGCCTGCAGGCGCTGGTGCCGCAGCTGCATGCGCCAGGCGGCGTCATCCAGGCGCTGCAGCGGCTGTCCGGCGGCGCCAGCCAAGAGACCTGGTCCTTCGACCTGCGCTTGGCCGACGGTGGCGTGTTGCCGCTGATCCTGCGCCGCGCACCGGCCGGGGCCGATGCGCGCGGTGCCGGGCATGCCTCGCTGGCCGAGCAGGCGCAGTTGCAGGCCGCCGCGGCGGCCGCGGGCGTGCCGGTGCCGGCCGTGGTGCTGAGCCTGCTGCCCGCCCATGGGGTGGGCCAGGGCTATGTGATGCAGCGCATCGAAGGCGAGACCCTGGGGCGCCGCATCGTCGGCGAGCCGCGTCTGGCGGCTGCGCGCCAGCAGCTGGCGCGGCAATGCGGCCTGGCGCTGGCGCAGCTGCACCGCATGCCCGCCGCCGGGCTGCCGGCGCTGCGCCGCGCACCGCCGGCGGACGAGCTGGCGCACTACGAGCAGCAGTACCGCAGCCACGGTCTGCACAAGCCGGTGTTCGAGCTGGCGCTGCACTGGCTGAAGGCCCATGCGCCGGCGGGCGACATGCCGCTGGCGCCAGTGCACGGCGACTTCCGCAACGGCAACCTGATGGTCGGCGAGGATGGCCTGCGCGCCGTGCTCGACTGGGAGCTGGCGCACTGGGGCGACCCGATGGAAGACCTGGGCTGGCTGTGCGTGAACAGCTGGCGCTTCGGCAAGCTGGAGCTGCCGGTGGGCGGCTTCGGCACGCGCGAGCAGCTGTTTGCCGGCTATGCCGAAGGCGGCGGCCAGGTGGACGCCGCGCGGGTGCACTATTGGGAGGTCTTCGGCACGCTGAAGTGGGGCGTGATCTGCCAGTCGATGGCCCATGCCTACCTGACCGGCGCCGAGCGCAACGTCGAGCGCGCGGCCATCGGCCGGCGCGCGTCCGAGGCCGAGATCGACCTGCTGATGCTGCTGGCCCCGCCGGCGCGGAAGGCCGCCTGATGCACCAGCGGCCCGACCCCGCCGACCTGCTGGCCGCCGTGGCCATGTACCTGCGCGAGCAGGCCCTGCCGCAGCTGCCCGGCCATGCCGCGTACCTGGCCCGTGTGGCGGCCAACGCGCTGGACATCGTGCGCCGACAGCTGCAGCAGGCGCCGCTGGCCGAGGCCGCCGAAACCGCGCGCCTGCGCGTGCTGCTGCAGCAGGACGGACCCTTGCAGGACCTCAACCGGCGGCTGTGCGAGCGCATCGCCGCCGGTGACATCGGCCTGCACACGCCCGGCCTGGCCGAGCATCTTTGGCTGACCACGCTGGACACCCTGGCGGTGGACCAGCCCGGCTACGAAAGTTACCGCCGCCACATCGAGGCGGCGGCGAACCAGGAGACCACGACATGAGAACCGGCGTCTTCAACTTCCTGGCGCAGGAGCGCGTGCATTTCGGCGTCAGCGCGGCCGAAGGCATCGCGGCCGAGGTGGCACAGCGCGGTGCCCAGCGCCTCTTCGTCGTCACCAGCCGTTCGCTGAACCGCAAGACCGATGCGGTGAAAAGTGCGCTGGCCCCGGTGCAGGGCCAGGTGGTCGGCCTGTTCGACGAATGCATCGAGCACACGCCGCGCGACACCGTGCTGGCCTTGACGCGGCAGCTGCGCGCGACGCAGGCCGACCTGATCGTCAGCATCGGCGGCGGCACGGTCATCGACACGGTGAAGGTGGCCCTGGTCTGCCTGGCAGAAGGCGTGGACGACGTGGATGCAATGAGCCAGTGGCACATGCGCGTCGCGCCCGACGGCTCGCGCATCACGCCGCAGCCGCGATTGCCGCCGTGCCGGCAGATCGCCGTGCCGACCACGCTGTCCGGTGCCGAGTTCAGCGACCTGGGTGGCTGCACCGATACGCGTTACGGCACCAAGCAGGGTTACACCGGCACCTGGATCGGCGCCGCGTCGGTGATCCTGGACCCGCGCATCACCGTGCACACGCCCGAGCGGCTGTGGCTGTCCACTGGCGTGCGCGCGGTGGACCATGCAGTGGAATCGCTGTGCTCGATCAACGCGCAGCCGCTGATCGATGCGACCAGCGTGCGCGCGCTGGCCCTGCTCGGCCGGGCGCTGACGCGCTATGCCACCGATCCGCAGGACCTGGACGCAAGGCTCGACGCGCAGATGGGCGCGTGGCTGGCCTCGATGGGCATCCGGCGCACTGAGTACGGCGCCAGCCACGGCCTGGGCCATGCGCTGGGTGCCGATTCCGGCGTGCCGCATGGCATCACCAGCTGCGTGCTGCTGCCCACCGTCATGCGCTACAACGCCGAGGTCTGTGCGCCGCAGCTGGCCGAAGTGGCGGCGGCGCTGGGCGATGCGTCGCGGCCGGCCGCCGACCAGGTGGAAGCGCTGATCGCCCGGCTGGGCCTGCCCACGCGCATAGGGCAGCTGGGCATCGACCGCAGCCGGCTGCCGATCCTGGCGGAGAAGGGCATGGCCATCCCCTGGGTGCGCACCAACCCGCGCCAGATCGAGCGCGTGGAGCAGCTGGTGGAGATCCTGGAAGCGGCCTGGTGAGCAGCCTGCACATCGACGACATCCGCGCTGCGGCCGAGCGGCTGCGCGGCCAGGTGGTGGACACGCCCTGCCTGCCATCGCGCACCTTGTCGGCGCTGTGCGGCTGCGAGGTCTTCCTCAAGTTCGAGAACCACCAGTTCACTGCATCCTTCAAGGAACGCGGGGCGCTCAACAAGATGGCCCAGCTGACCGCCGAAGAGCGGGCGCGCGGCGTGCTGGCGGTCTCGGCCGGCAACCATGCGCAGGGCGTGGCCTACCACGCGCAGCGCATGGGCGTGCCGGCCACCATCGTGATGCCGCGCTTCGCGCCGGCCGTGAAGGTGGACAACACGCGGCGCTTCGGCGCCGAGGTGGTGCTGGCCGGCGACACCTTCGACGATGCCCGGCTACATGGGCTGGCGCTGGTGCGCGAGCGCGGCCTGACGCTGGTGCATCCCTACGATGACCTGGCGGTGATGGCCGGACAGGGCAGCATCGCGCTGGAGATGCTGGCCGCCCAGCCTGGCATCGACACGCTGGTGGTGGCGGTGGGCGGCGGCGGGCTGATCAGCGGCATGGCCACCGCGGCGCGCGCCCTGCGCCCGGGCATCCAGGTCTTCGGCGTGCAGACCGAGCGCTTCCCGCCGGTGTGGAACGACCGCCACGGCCCGCCGCGCGATTGCGGGCAGGCCACCATCGCCGACGGCATTGCGGTGAAGTCGCCCGGCGCGCTGACACTGCCGCTGATCCGCGAGCGCGTGGACGACGTGCTGCTGGTCGATGAAGACGACATCGAGCAGGGCATCCTGCTGCTGCTGGAGATCGAGAAGACGGTGGTCGAAGGCGCCGGCGCCGTCGGCCTGGCAGCACTGCTGAAGCACCGTGAGCGCTTTGCCGGCCGCAAGGTGGGGCTGGTGCTGTGCGGCGGCAACATCGAGCCGCTGGTGCTGGCCGAGATCATCCAGCGCGGCATGGTCAAGTCGGGCCGGCTGGTGCGCCTGCGCTTCGACGTGCGCGACGTGCCGGGCTCGCTGGCCGAGGTGGCGGCGGCGCTGGGCGCCCTGGGCGCCAACATCGACGAGGTGATGCACCAGCGCGCCTTCACCACGCTGTCGGTGGAACGCGCGCAGATCGAGGTGGTGGTGCAGACGCGCGGCACCGAGCATGTGGCGCAGATGCTGGCGGCGCTGCAGGCGCAGGGCTACCGCGTCGAGCGCATCGGCTGAGGAACGAACATGCAGATCGACCCGAAGATCAACTGGCGCGACATTTCGGCCAACGGCATCACGCTGCACGTGGCCGAGATGGGACAGGGGCCGCTGGTGCTGCTGTGCCACGGCTGGCCGGAGATGGCCTACTCATGGCGGCACCAGATCCCCGCGCTGGCGGCCGCCGGCTACCGCGTGGTGGCGCCCGACATGCGCGGCTACGGCCGCAGCTCCGCGCCGGCGGCGATCGACGACTATGCGATCACCGACCTGGTCGGCGACATGGTGGCGCTGGTGGCGGCGTTGGGCGAGACGCGCGCTGCGGTGGTCGGCCACGACTGGGGTGCGATGGTGGCCTGGAGCTGCGCGCTGATGCGGCCCGACCTGTTCCAGGCGGTGGCCGGCTTGAGCGTGCCCTTTCGCGCGCGCCACCCGTCGGCGCCGCCGCTGGCCTTGCTGCGCGCCGATGGCCGCGAGGACTTCTACTGGTTCTACTTCAACCGCGAGGGCGTGGCCGAGGCCGAGTTCGAGCGCGACATTCCGGCGGCGATGCGCCGGGTGCTGGTCAGCGGCTCGGGCGACGCGCCGGAGGGCCGTGCGCTGGGGCTGATGGTGCAGCCCGGCGGCGGCTTTCTCGACGGCGTGGAAGACCCCGGCGCGGCCTTGCCGGCCTGGCTGAGCGCTGCCGACATCGAGGCCTATGCCGAGGGCTTCCGCCGCAGCGGCTTCCGCGGCGGCTTCAACTGGTATCGCAACCTGGACCGCAACTGGGTGCTGACCGCGCCGCTGCAGGGCGCGAAGATCCAGCCGCCGGCGCTGTTCGTGGCCGGCACGCGCGACGGTGTCATCGCCTCGAAGATGGGGCGCAAGCACCAGGAGCAGATGGACGCCTGGGTGCCGCAGCTGCGCGCCAAGGTGCTGATCGACGGCGGCGGCCACTGGATCCAGCAGGAGCGGCCGGCCGAGGTGAACGCCGCGCTGCAGCGCTTCCTGGCCGCGGACTATGCGGCCTGAGCGCGAATCTCAGGCCACCCGGCCGAACCACCACACCGACAGCCCGGCGCTCAGCAGCGCCAGCAGCGCACCGGCCGCGGCGAAGAAGGCGGTGATCTCGGTCTCCTTCTTCTCGACCACCAGCTTCGAGCTCAGCGACTGGTAGACCTTCATCAGGTCCTGCGCAGTGCCGGCATAGAAGTACTCGGCCTGCGTCAGCAGCGCAATCTGCTTCAGCGCCGCCTCGTCCAGCCGCACTCGCATGCTCCAGCCCTCGAAGCCGATGGTCTCGCCGGCCACGGTGCCGATGCCCACGGTGTAGACGCGCACGCCCCGGTCGGCGGCCATCTTGGCGGCTTCCACCGGGTCGGGTCCGGTGGTGCGCGCGCCGTCGGTCAGCATGATGATGGCCGCCGACGAGTACGAACCCGGTGGCACCGGGGTGAATTCCTTAGGCTCCTTCTTCTCGTCCATCGGGCCGGGCATGTTGCGCTGGCCGGTGGCCTGCGAGATCTCGATGCCGGCGTCGGGGAAGATGGTGGCCAGTGACAGGATGATGCCGCTGCCGGTGGCCGTGGCGCGCTGCAGCTGGAAGCGGTCGATCGCGGCGATCACGTCCTCGCGGCTGACGGTGGGGGCCTGCACCACCGCAGCCGTGCCGGCAAAGGCAACGACACCGACGCGCACCTCGCGCGGCAGGCCGTTGACGAAGGCCTTGGCCGCCTCCTGTGCAGCCACGATGCGGCTGGGCTGCACGTCGGTGGCGCGCATGCTGCCGGACACGTCCATCGCCAGGATGATCGTGCGTTGCGACAGCGGCAACGTGATCACCGCGGTGGGCCGGGCCAGCGCCAGCAGCAAGGTGCCCAGGGCCAGCAGCATCAGCAGAGGTGGCACGTGGCGGCGCCAGCCCGGGCCTTTTCCGAGGGCTGCCTTGGCCACGGCCAGGCTGGCCAGGCGCACGGTGCTGCGCCGCCGCTTGCGCAACAGCCACAGGTACAGCAGCACCAGTAGCGGCAGCAACAGCAGAGACCACAGCAATTCGGGCCACAGAAAAGTCATGTCGGGGCTCCGGCAACTTGGGGCGTGCCCTGGCGCAGGTGGGCGGGCCAGCGGCCGCCGATCTTCAGCCGGCCGCGCTGGCGCCGCATGGCGGCAAAGCGCAGCATCGAGTCCAGCAGGTCGTCATCGGTGGACAGCTCCAGCGTGTCGGTGCCGGCGTGCGCCAGCGCCTCGCGCAGCGCGGCTTCGCGGGCCTCGGCCTCGGCCGCGTAACGCTTGCGGAAGGCCGGGTCGGCGGTGTCGATGAACAGCTGCTCGCCGGTTTCGGCGTCTTCCACCGTCACCAGGCCCAGTTCGGGCAGTTCCATCTCCAGCGGGTCGTACAGGCGCACCGCCACGACCTCGTGGCGCTGCGCCAGGCGGGCCAGCGGCGCCTCCCAGCCAGGCTGGCTGATGAAGTCGGACACCACCAGCACCAACGAGCGGCGCTTGATGGTGCCGGCCGCGGCGTTCAGCAGGTCGGCCAGCGAGGTGCCGCCGCCTTGCGCCTGCTCGCGCGGCCGGGTGCGCATCTGGCGCATCAGGTTCAGCACATGCTGGCGCGACAGCCGCGGCGGCAGCACGCGGTCGACCTGGTTGCCGTAGAAGATGGCGCCGATGCGGTTGCCATGCCGTGTCAGCACCCGCGCCACCAGCGCCACGAAGCCGGCGGACACGGCCAGCTTGGTGGTGTCGGTGGAGCCGAAATCGATGCTGCCCGACAGGTCGAGCAGGAACCAGGCGGTCATCTCTCGGTCTTCGGTGAACTGCCGCACGTGCGGGATCTGCAGCCGCGCGGTGACGTTCCAGTCGATGTGGCGCACGTCGTCGTGCATCTGGTATTCGCGCAGGTCGGCCAGGTCGACGCCGGCGCCGCGCAGCAGCGTGCGGTAGTCGCCCTGCAGCAGTCCGTCCAGCCGGCGCAGCACAGTCCACTCCAGCTGGCGCAGCATGCGCTCCTCGATGCCCTGGGCGGGCAGGTCGGCGCGGGTCTCAGGCATGGGTGTTGGCGCTGCCTTCATGCGCCATCGGCTTGTCGGGCACGGCCACCTTCTGCATCACGCGCTGCACAATCTGGTCGGCCGTCATGTTGTCGGCCAACGCCTCGTACGACAGCACCAGCCGGTGGCGCAGCACATCGGGCACCAGGTCCACCATGTCCTCGGGCAGTGCATAGCGCCGGCCACGCAGCAGGGCCAGCGCGCGGGCGCCTTCGACCAGGCCGATGGTGGCTCGCGGGCTGGCACCGAAGGTCAGGTACTTGGACAGGTCGGCGAGTTCGTACTTCTCGGGCGTGCGGGTGGCGCTGACCAGCTTGACCGCGTAGTTGATCAACGACGGGTCCACGTAGACCGCGCGGCATTCCTTCTGCAGCGCCTGCAGCGCATAGGTGTCGGCCACCGCCTGCACGTCGACCGCGCCGCCAGTGACGCGCTGCGCGATGACGAATTCCTCTTCCTCGGAGGGGTAGTCGACCAGCACCTTCATCATGAAGCGGTCGACCTGTGCTTCCGGCAGCGGATAGGTGCCTTCGGTCTCGATCGGGTTCTGCGTGGCCATCACCACGAAAGGTTCGGGCACGCGGTGCGTCTCGCCGGCGATCGTCACCTGGCGTTCCTGCATCACCTCGAGCAGCGCGCTCTGCACCTTGGCCGGCGCGCGGTTGATCTCGTCGGCCAGCAGCAGGTTGGCGAAGACCGGGCCCAGCGAGGTACCGAACTCGCCCGATTTCTGGTTGTAGATGCGCGTGCCCACCAGGTCGGCCGGCACCAGGTCGGGTGTGAACTGGATGCGCCGGAAGCTGCCGCGCATGGTGCGAGCCAATGTCTTGACCGTCAGCGTCTTGGCCAGGCCCGGCACGCCCTCGACCAGCAGATGGCCCTGGGCCAGCATGGCGATCAGCACGCGTTCGAGGAAGCGGTCCTGTCCGACGACGACACGCTTGACCTCGTAGAGCATGCGCTCCATCAGCTCGGCGGTCTGGGCGGAGTCTTGCTGCATGGGCTTTCCTGAGGGTCAGAAGGGCGGGAGGCCGGCGGCGCCGGCGGCGTTCTCGATCGGCACGGCGAAACCAATGCCGACGAAGGTGCGCTGTTCGTTCGGGTTGAGGATGGCCGTGACGATGCCGACCACGTAGCCATCCATGGTGACCAGTGGCCCGCCGGAATTGCCGGGGTTGGCCGCGGCGTCGAACTGGATCAGGTTGGTCAGCGAATGCTGGCCTTCGGGCGAACGGAATTCGCGGCCCAGGCCGGACACCACGCCGGCGCTGACCGAGGGCCCGATGCCGAAGGGGTGGCCGACGGCAATCACCTGGTCGCCGGAGGCCAGGTCGCCGGTGGAACGCATGGTGGCCGGCTCCAGGTCGTCGGGCAGGCTCAGCGCCTTCAGCACCGCCAGGTCGTTCTCGGGCTGTGCGCCCAGCATCAGGGCTTCGGATTCATGGCCGTTGGCGAAGGTGACGCGCACCTTCTTCGCTCCCCAGACCACGTGCAGATTGGTCAGGATGGTGCCGTCTTCCTTGATGACCACGCCAGTGCCCAGGCTGCGGTCCAGCGCCCGCTTGTCGGGGCGGTCGCGGCCGTCGTCCTTCTCGTCCATCAGGCCGATCACGCGCACCACCGACCGCCCTACTTTTTCGTAGGCCTTGGTCGCGGGCGAGGGCAGCGGTTCCTTCTCGAGGGAATGGCGCACCGCGGCGTCGATCTGCTTCTGGGTGATGACCCGCTGCCGCGGCTGCAACGCCAGCAGGGCGAGCATCACCGCCACTGCCAGCAGCGCACCCATGCCGCCCCAGGCCATGGCCGGCGCCTGGCGGCGCCAGAAGCCGGCCCGGGCGGCCTTGGCCGGCGGCAGTGTCTGGGCCACGGCCGATGCCGGCCCACGGGCCGCATCCGGGGCCGCGGGCGGCGGCGTTGCCGCGCTCGCAGGGGGCCTGGGCGCCGCCGGCGCCGTGCGGCGCGAAGGGCTGTAAAGCGGGGTCTTGCGGTTCTGCATCAGGGGCCCGGCAACGACGGTAGCAGCAATCAAGTTTCACGTTATCACGTTGCGTGGACCCTTGCATCCCTGCAGGCGGTCGTCAGGCTCGCCAACGGGCTTTGGCTGCACCACAATCGGTATGCGCACTACGGGGCGCACTGGCGGCGTCCGGCGCGTCGCCCTGCGAACCATGCTCGTCTGTTTCATTCACCAGAACCTGCCGGCGCAGTATCGGCACCTGATCGCCGCCCTGCTGCAGCGCGGCGATCGCGTGCTGGCCATCGGCGAACACAAGGCAACCTCGCGCTGGGTGCTGCGCCATCCCAACCTGGCGATCGTCAGCTACCGCTTGCCCGAGGCCGTGCACGGCGTGCCGGTGCCCGCCCACCTGCGGGCCATGTTCCTGCAGACGGCGCGGGCCGACGCCGTGCTGAAGGCCCTGCGCGAGGCCCGCAGCAAGGGCCTGGTGCCCGACCTGGTGGTGGCCCACCCGGGCTGGGGCGAGGCGCTGTACCTGCGCGGCGCACTGCCCGATACGCCCTTCCTGGGCTACTGCGAGTTCTATTACCGCATGCAGGGCGCCGACGTGGGCTTCGATCCCGAGTACCCGGTGGATGCCAACCACTGGCAGCGGCTGCAGCTGCGCAACATGTCGCAGTTGCTGGCGCTGCACGACATGGACGCCGGCTGGTGCGCCACCGCCTGGCAGCGGGCGCAGTTCCCGGCGGAGTACCAGCCGCGGTTGCAGGTGCTGCACGAGGGCGTGGACACTGGGCTGGTGCGGCCCGATGCGCAGGCCGAGTGGCAGTTCGGCGGCCGGCGCCTGCGCCGTGGCGATCCGGTGGTTACCTATGCGGCGCGCAACCTGGAGCCCTATCGCGGTTTCCACAGCTTCATGCGCTGCCTGCCGAGGCTGCAGCAACTGGCGCCCGAGGCACTGGTGGTGATGGTCGGCGGCGACGAGGTCAGCTACGGCCAGCGCCTGCCGCCGGGTGACAGCTACCGGCAGCGGCTGATGGCCGAGCTGGGTGATCGCGTCGACTGGAGCCGGGTGATGTTCACCGGCCGGCTGCCTTATGCGGATCACCTGAAGGTGTTGCAGATCTCGGCCGTGCATGCCTATCTGAGCTATCCCTTCGTGCTGTCCTGGTCGATGCTCGAGGCCATGGCCAGCGGCTGCTGCCTGGTGGCCTCGGCCACGCCGCCGGTGCGCGAGGTCATCGAGGACGGCGTCAATGGCCGGCTCGTGGATTTCTTCGACACCGATGGCCTGGCACGGGCCCTGGCGCAGGCGCTGCACGACCCGGCCGCGACCCAGCCGCTGCGCGAGGCAGCGCGCCGCACCGTCTGCGAGCGCTACGACCTGCGGGGCCATTGCCTGCCGGCCGGGCTGGCGATGCTGGACCGACTGGCCGCCAGGGGCTGAAGGCCAGTGCATCATCGGCGCATGGCCGACTGGATCGACACCCATTGCCACCTGGACGCGCCGGAGTTCGACCCGGACCGCGCGGCGGTGCGCGACCGCGCCCGCGCGGCCGGCGTGGTGCGGCTGGTGCTGCCAGCGGTGGAGGCCGCCCACTTCAGCACGGTGCGCGAGCTCGCCCATGCCCACGGCGATGTCTACGCGCTGGGCATCCACCCGCTGTACGTCGAACGCGCCGCCGAGGCCGACCTGCAGCAGTTGCGCCGCTGCCTGACGGCATGGCGCGACGACCCGCAGCTGGTGGCGGTGGGCGAGATCGGGCTTGACCATTTCGTGCCGGATCTCGACCGCGCGCGGCAGGAACATTTCTATGCCGCACAACTGCAGATCGCGCGCGACTTCGAACTGCCGGTGCTGCTGCACGTGCGCCGCTCGGCCGATGCGCTGCTGAAGGGCCTGCGCCGCTGGCCGGTGCGAGGCGGCATCGTGCATGCCTTCAACGGCAGCGCGGCACAGGCGGCGCTGTTCGTCGAGCGCGGCTTCAAGCTCGGCTTCGGCGGCGCGATGACGCATGAGCGCGCGCTGCAGATCCGCCGCCTGGCGGCCACGCTGCCGGCCGAAGCGCTGGTGCTGGAGACCGACGCGCCCGACATCCCGCCGCAGTGGCTGTACCGCACCGCCGCGCAGCGCGCGGCGGGCGCCACCAGCCGCAACGAGCCGGCCGAGCTGCCGCGCATCGCCGAGACCCTGGCCGCACTGCGCGGCTGGACACTGGACGAGGTGGCAACGCGCACCGCCGACAACGCCCGCGCCGCCTTGCCGGGCCTGGCGTGCTGAGCGGCCTGCCACCGGTGATCGGCCGGCAGACGCGGCTGGTGGTGCTGGGCAGCTTCCCCGGTGCCGCATCGCTGGCGGCCGGGCAGTACTACGCGCACCCGCGCAACCAGTTCTGGCCGCTGCTGTCGGCGCTGCTGGCCGAGGACCTGGTGGCGCTGCCCTATGCCCGGCGGTTGCAGCGCCTGCGTGCTCGTGGCGTCGGGCTGTGGGACGTGATCGGCGCCTGCGAACGCGAGGGCAGCCTGGACAGCGCGATCCGCAACCCCGTCTACAACGACCTGGCCGGCCTGCGCCGGCGCGCGCCTGGGCTGCAGGCGGTGGCCCACAACGGCGGTGCCTCGGCCCGGCTGATGCCGGTGACGGCCGCACTCGGCCTGGCGGTGCATCGGCTGCCCTCCAGCAGCCCGGCCCACGCCAGCTGGAGCTTCGAGCGCAAACTGCAGGCCTGGCGGCAGGTGTTCAGCGCCTGTGGCATCGGCGCCTAGCATAGCGACCATGCCCAGTTCCCGATCCCGCACCCCGCAACTGCCCGAAGTGACGATTTCCGAGTACCAGGGCGTGCGCAATCTGCACCTGGGCACGGTGTGGATCCAGGGATCGATGCGCACCGAGCGGCCGGACCGCATCGAGCTGGAGTACGTGCAGCGCATGATGGCCAGCCTGTTGTGGCTGGAGCCGGCGCAGCTGGGGCAGGGCCTGGCGGTGCAGCTGGGCCTGGGGGCGGGTGCCATCACCCGCTTCACGCTGAAGGCGCTGCGCATGCGCACCGTGGCGGTGGAGCTGAACCCGGCCGTCATCGGCGCCTGCCGGATGTTCTTTCACCTGCCCAACGATGGCCCCAAGCTGCAGGTGCTGGCCATGGACGCCGGCCAGTGGGTGCAGGATCCGGCGCACCAGGGCAGCGTGCAGTTGCTGCATGTCGACCTGTACGACCACGAGGCCGCCGCGCCGGTGCTGGACGATGCAGGCTTCTATGCCGCCTGCCGCGAGGTGCTGGCCGACGGTGGCGTGATGAGCGTCAATCTGTTCGGCCGGCATGCCAGCTTCGCGCGCAGCCTGGCGCACCTGGTGGCGGCCTTCGGTGCCGAGCAGGTGTGCAGCCTGCGGCCGACGCGCGAAGGCAACTGCGTGGTGATGGCCGGGCGCCACGTGGTGCTGCCCGACCGTGCCGCATTGCTCGATCGGGCCGCTGCCATCGAGAAGCGCTTCGGCCGCTGGGGCCTGCCGGCGCGAAAATGGCTGCGCATGCTGCGGCCCCAGGCCGCGGCCTCCAAGAGCCCAGGATGAGCACCACCCCCACGCTGCAGCGCGCCGCCCGTCCGGTGCCGGCCGACGACACCACCGCCCCGGCCTGGACCGGCAAGCTCGATTGGCGCGTGCTGCTGGGCTGGCTGCGCGACGATGCGGTGGTTAGCGCCGATGAGGCCGAGCGGCTGACCCGTCGCTTCGGCGCCGGCGCCTCCAGCCAGCATGCGCTGGTACGTCTGGGCGCCGCCGGGCTGCAGCGCGCCGGCAGCGCCCAGCCGCTGGACACCGAGGCGCTGACCGAATGGCTGGCACGGCGCTGCCGCATGCCCTATCTGCGCATCGATCCGCTGAAGGCCGATGTCGGCCGGGTGGCCGACGTGATGTCGGTGCACTACGCCGAAAGCCGCTGCGCGCTGCCGCTGCAGCTGAACAGCGCCGAGGTGGTGATCGCCACCAGCGAGCCCTTCGACCTGGGCTGGATCGCCGAGATCGAGGCGCACACCCGGCGCAGCGTCAAGCTGGTGCTGGCCAACCCGCAGGACGTGCGCAAGTACACCACCGAGTTCTATGCGCTGGCCAAGTCGGTGCGGGCGGCGCAGAAGACCGGCGAGGTCTCGCCCGCGGCCAGCTTCGAGCAGCTGGTGGAGCTGGGCAAGACCGCCAAGCAGCTGGACGCCAACGACCAGGGCGTGGTGCAGGTGGTGGACTGGCTGTGGCAGTACGCCTTCGACCAGCGCGCCAGCGACATCCACCTGGAGCCGCGCCGCGACATGGGCGCGATCCGCTTCCGCATCGACGGCGTGCTGCACACCGTCTACCAGGTGCCGCTGGGCGTGATGAACGCGATGGTCTCGCGCATCAAGCTGCTGGGCCGCATGGACGTGGTGGAGAAGCGCCGCCCGCTGGACGGGCGCATCAAGACCAAGCGGCCCGACACCGCCGACAAGGTGGGTGCCGAGGTGGAAATGCGGCTGTCCACGCTGCCCACCGCGTTCGGCGAGAAGCTGGTGATGCGCATCTTCGACCCCGAGACCGCGGTCAAGCGGGTCGAGGCGCTGGGCTTCGGCGCGCACGACACCGCGCGCTGGCAGGAGCTGATCGCGCGGCCGCACGGCATCATCCTCGTCACCGGGCCCACCGGCTCGGGCAAGACCACCACGCTGTACTCCACGCTGAAGCAACTGGCCACCGACGAGGTGAACGTCTGCACCATCGAGGACCCGATCGAGATGATCGAGCCCTCGTTCAACCAGACGCAGGTGCAGGCCGCGCTGGACATGGGCTTCGCCGAAGGGCTGAGGGCGCTGATGCGGCAGGACCCGGACATCATCATGGTCGGCGAGATCCGCGACCTGGCCACCGCCGAGATGGCGATCCAGGCCGCGCTCACCGGCCACTTGGTGTTCAGCACGCTGCACACCAACGACGCGGCCTCGGCCATCACCCGGCTGGCCGATCTGGGCGTGCCCTCGTACCTGATCTCGGCCACCGTCATCGGCGTGCTGGCGCAGCGGCTGACGCGCATGCTGTGCCCGGCCTGCAAGCAGCGCGACGAGACCACCACCCGCGAGACGCTGGACGAGCTGGCCAAGCCCTGGCGGCTGTCCGGCGGCGTACGGCCCTACAAGCCGGTGGGTTGCCTGGAATGCCGGCACACCGGCTACCGCGGCCGCGTCGGCCTGTACGAGCTCTTGGTGATGACCGAAGGCGCCCGCGCCGCGGTGCACCCCGCGCTGGATGCCGGCGCGCTGCGCCGCCAGGCCGTCAAGGACGGCATGCGCGCACTGCGCCTGGCCGGCGCGATGAAGGTCGCCGAAGGGCTGACCACTATCGAAGAGGTGCTGCGCAGTACCCCCAGCCTGGACGTGCGCGGCTGAGATCCGCGCCCGCCGGCTTACGTGGAAACCACATCCGGTCCGCCGCAGCGGGCTGCCTAGAATCCGGCACCGTCAGGCAGCCGAGGAGACAACAAGGTGAAGATCAAGAGCCAGAAGGATTTCTGGTCGGGGTTGATGTTCGTGGTCACGGGCCTGGGCTTCGCGGCTGGCGCCACCAACTACAACTTTGGCACTTCGGCGCGGCCAGGGCCTGGCTACTTCCCCTTCGGCCTGGGCATCCTGCTGGCGATCCTGGGCGCGTTGATTCTCTTCAAGTCGCTCACCGTGGAGTCCGAAGGCGGCGACCGAATCGGCAAGATCGGCTGGAAGCCGCTGGGCCTGATCGTGCTGTCGGTGGTGCTCTTCGGTCTGGCCTTGCCGCGGCTGGGCATGATCATCTCGCTGCCGCTGCTGATCTTCGTCGCCAGCCTGGCCGGTGACGAATTCAAGCTGAAGGAAGTGCTGCTCAACATGGTGATCCTCACGGTGGGTTCGTGGGCCATCTTCATCAAGGGCTTGAACCTGGTGATCCCGCTGTGGCCCACCTTCCTGGGCAACTGAGGAGCGCACGATGGAACTGCTGAACAACTTGGCGCTTGGCTTCGGCGTGGCCTTCACGCTGCAGAACGTCTTCTACGCCTTCTTCGGGGCGCTGCTGGGTACGCTGATCGGCGTGCTGCCCGGTCTGGGCCCGGTGGCCACCATCGCGATGCTGCTGCCCAGCATCTACGCGCTGGACGCCACGCCGGCGCTGATCATGCTGGCCGGCATTTACTACGGCGCGCAGTACGGCGGCTCCACCACGGCCATCCTGATCAACGTGCCCGGCGAATCGAGCTCGGTGGTCACGGCGATCGACGGCTACCAGATGGCGCGCAAGGGCCGGGCCGGGGCGGCCCTGGCCGCAGCCGGCCTGGGCAGTTTCTTTGCCGGGTGCGTGGGCACGATCATCATCGCGGCCTTCGCGCCACCGCTGACCGAACTGGCCTTCAAGTTCGGCCCGGCCGAATACTTCAGCCTGATGGTGCTGGGCCTCATTGGCGCAGTGGTGCTGGCCTCGGGTTCGCTGATCAAGGCCATCTCGATGATCATCCTGGGCCTGTTGCTCGGGCAGATCAACACCGACGTGATTTCGGGAGTGCCGCGCTTCAGCTTCGATGTCCCCGAGCTGACCGACGGCATCGGCTTCGTGGCCATTGCCATGGGCATCTTCGGCTTCGGCGAGATCATCGCCAACCTCAGCCGCCCGGCCGAACACCGCGAGGTCTTCACCAAGGACGTCAAGGGCATCTGGCCGACGCGGCAGGACTTCAAGAACGCCTACCCGGCGGTGCTGCGCGGCACTGCGCTGGGGTCCATCCTGGGCGTTCTGCCTGGCGGTGGAGCGCTGCTGGCGTCCTTTGCGGCATACACGCTGGAGAAGAAGACCAAGGGCAACCCCGGCGACGTGCCCTTCGGCCAAGGCAACATCCGCGGCGTGGCCGGCCCCGAGGCGGCCAACAACGCCGGCGCGCAGACATCGTTCATCCCGATGCTGACCCTGGGCATCCCGCCCAACGCGGTGATGGCGCTGATGGTCGGCGCGATGACCATCAAGGGCATCCAGCCCGGCCCGCAGGTGATGACCAGCAACCCCGAGCTGTTCTGGGGCCTGATCGCCAGCATGTGGGTCGGCAACCTGATGCTGATCATCCTGAACCTGCCGCTGATCGGCATCTGGATCAAGCTGCTGACGGTGCCTTACCGCTTCCTGTTCCCGGCGATCATGGCCTTCTGCGGCATCGGCCTGTACACGCTGAACAACAACAACTTCGATGTTTTCATGGCCGCTGGATTCGGCATCGTCGGCTACCTGTTCTTCAAGCTAGGCTGCGAGCCGGCGCCGCTGCTGCTGGGCTTCATCCTGGGCCCGATGATGGAGGAGAACCTGCGCCGCGCGCTGTTGCTGAGCCGGGGCGACTGGACGGCCTTCATCACCAAGCCGCTGTCGGCGGGCCTGCTGCTGGCCGCCCTGCTGATGATCGTGGTGGTGTCGCTGCCGTCGATCAAGAGCAAGCGCGAAGAGGCCTTCCAGGAAGAAGGCTGAAGCCGTCCGTCCTTCACCCCCACGCGGGCGGCCTCGGCCGCCCGCGGCCGTTATGCTGAGCCGATGTCTGCCCTATTGCGACGGCTGACCGAGAGCCCCACCTTCGCGCCCTTCCGCACGGTGGTGTTCCGCAACCTGTGGCTGGCCACCTTCGCGGCCAACATCTCGATGTGGATGAACGACGTCACCGCCGCCTGGGTGATGACCTCGCTGACCACCAGCCCGGTGATGGTGGCGCTGGTACAGACCGCGTCGACGCTGCCGGTGTTCCTGCTGGGCCTGCCCAGCGGCGCGCTGGCCGACATCATCGACCGGCGCCGCTACTTCGCGGCCACGCAGCTGTGGGTGGCGCTGACCGCCCTGGTGCTGGCCACGCTGTCGCTGACGGGCGCGCTGACGGCCCCGCTGCTGCTGGCGCTGACGTTCGCAAACGGCGTGGGCCTGGCGATGCGCTGGCCGGTGTTCAGTGCCATCGTGCCCGAGGTGGTGCCGCGGCCGCAGCTGGGCGCGGCGATGGCGTTGAACGGCATCTCGATGAACCTGTCGCGCGTGGTCGGCCCGGTGGCCGCGGGCGCCATCCTCTCGGCGGTGGGCAGCGGCGCGGTCTTCGTGCTGAACGTAGTGCTGGCGGTGGCGGCCTTCGTCACGATCCTGCGCTGGCGCTCGACGCCGCGCACCAGCACCTTGCCCGGCGAGCGCTTCGTCGGTGCGATGCGCGTGGGCTGGCAGCACGTGATGCAGTCGCCGCGCATGCGCTCGGTGCTGGTGCGCATCTTCTTCTTCTTTCTGCATTCGTCGGCGCTGCTGGCGCTGCTGCCGCTGATCGCGCGCGAGCTGCATGGCGCCGGGCCCGGCACCTACACGCTGATGCTGGCCTGCATCGGCGGCGGCGCGGTGGTCGCGGCGCTGTACTTCCCGCGCTGGCGCGAGCGCTTCAACCGCGACCAGTTCGTCGTCATCGGCACCTTCGCGCACGCGGCGATGTCGGTGGTGGTGGTGTTCGCGCCCAACGCCTGGGTGGCGCTGCCGGCCATCGTGGTGCTGGGCATGGCCTGGATCAGCACCGCCAATTCGCTGACGCTGGCCGCGCAGGTGGCGTTGCCCAACTGGGTGCGGGCGCGCGGCATGGCCATCTACCAGATGGCGCTGATGGGTGGCGCCGCGGCCGGCTCCTTCCTGTGGGGGCAGGTGGCCGGCGTCACCAGCGTGCGCATCGCTGTCTGCGCGGCGGCGGTGGTGGGGCCGGTGTTGTGGCTGCTGACCCGCAAGCTGACGGTGGAGGGCGGCGCCGACCCCGATTTCAGCCCGGCCCGGCCGGCCAACCTGCCGGCCACCGCCATCGAGGTGGGCGCCGACGAAGGCCCGGTGATGGTGACAGTGGAGTACCAGATCGACCCGGCGCAATCCGAAGCCTTTGCTGCCGTGATGCAGAAGACGCGCCGCGCACGGCTGCGCCAGGGCGCGCTGTCGTGGGGTCTGTTCCGCGACACGGCCGCGCCGGGCCGCTACATCGAATACTTCGTCGACGAGAGCTGGGTGGAGCACCTGCGCCGCCTGGAACGTTTCACCGCCGCCGATGCGGGCCTGCGCGAACAGCGCCTGGCCTTCCACCGCGGCGAGAGCCCGCCGCAGGTGCGGCGTTTCGTCGCCGAGGGCCTGCAGTCGGCGGGCCCCTGGCCGGGGTGGTGACGATGGATCGGGTGGAGGTGGTGGTGGTCGGGGCCGGCGTGGTGGGCCTGGCGGTGGCGCGCGCGCTGGCGATGGCCGGGCGCGAGGTGCTGCTGCTGGAGGCCGGCGGCGCCATCGGCGAAGGCACCAGCTCGCGCAACAGCGAGGTCATCCATGCCGGGCTGTACTACCCGCCGGGCTCGTGGAAGGCGCGCTTGTGTGTGCGCGGTCGCGGGCTGCTCTACGCGTACTGTGCCGCGCAGGGCGTGGCGCACCGGCGCTGCGGCAAGCTGATCGTGGCCACCGATGCGTCGCAGCATGACGGCCTGATGGCCATCCGCCAGCGCGCCGCGGCCTGCGGCGTGCACGATCTGCAATGGCTGGCGGCCGACGAGGCCCAGGCGCTGGAGCCGGCGCTGCGCTGCACGGCGGCGCTGCTGTCGCCGTCCACCGGTATCGTCGACAGCCACGGGCTGATGCTGTCGCTGCAGGGCGAGGCCGAAGCCCATGGCGCGCTGCTGGCGCTGCGCAGCCCGGTGCAGCGCGTGCGCCGCGTGGGCGATGGCTTCGAGATCGAGGTCGGCGGTGCCGATCCGATGGCCCTGCGCGCCCGCGCGGTGGTCAACAGCGCCGGGCTGCATGCGGTGGCGCTGGCCGCTGCCATCGAAGGCGTGCCGCCGCTGCCCCTGCCGCGGGCACACTGGGCACGCGGCCACTACTTCGCGTGCCCAGGCAAGCCCGCCTTTTCGCGGCTGATCTACCCGATGCCCGACGAAGCCGGGCTGGGCGTACATGTCACGCTGGACCTGGGCGGCCAAATGCGCTTCGGGCCCGACGTGCAGTGGGTGCCGCTGGCGCCGCCAGGGCGGGAGGACTACCGCGTCGACCCGGTGCGCGCCGCGCCCTTCGCGGAGGCCATCCGCCGCTACTGGCCGGCGCTGCCCGACGATGCGCTGCAGCCGGCCTATGCCGGCATCCGGCCGAAGATCAGCGGCCCCGGCGAGCCGGCGGCCGATTTCCTGATCCAGGGGCCGGCGGCGCACGGCGTGCCGGGGCTGGTGAACCTGCTGGGCATCGAATCGCCAGGGCTGACTGCCAGCCTGGCGATTGCCGAGGAAGTGGCGGGTCTCTTGGGCGACTGAGGGCACGACCCGCGCGGGAGACAATGCGCGCTTCCCATCGCCCGGCCCGCACCCCATGATCCGAAGAAGCCTGCTGTCCCTGGCCCTGCTGGCGCTGAGCGCGCCGCTCGTGCACGCCCAGGGCTACCCCACCAAGCCGATCCGCCTGGTCGTGCCTTTCCCGGCCGGCGGGGCCACCGATCTGCTGGCGCGCAGCATCGCGCAGCGGCTGGGCCAGGGTCTTGGCCAGACGGTGGTGGTGGAGAACAAGGCCGGCGCGGGCGGCTCGCTGGGCTCGGCCGAAGTGGCCAAGGCCGCACCGGACGGCTACACGCTGCTGATCGCCACCAGCAGCACGCATTCGATCGGCCCGCATCTGAACCCGAAGCTGCCCTACAAGACCACCGGGCCGGACAGCGACTTCACGCCCATCGCCCACGTGGCCGATGCCACCAACGTGCTGCTGGTGCCGCTGGACCTGCCGGTGAAGAACGTGGCCGAACTCAACGCCTATGCCAAGGCGCGGCCGGGGCAGCTGAACTATGCGTCCAGCGGCAACGGCACCATCGTTCACCTGACCACCGAGGCCTTCAAGTCGCAGGCCGGCATCTACGTCACCCACATCCCGTACCGCGGCACCGCGCTGGCGATTCCCGACCTGGTGTCGAACAAGGTGCAGATCCTGTTCGACAGCATCGTCTCCGGCATGCCGCATGTGAAGGACGGCAAGCTGAAGGCGCTGGCTGTCACCGGCAAGACGCGCTCGGCCCTGGCGCCCGAATTGCCGACGGTGGCGGAATCGGGCCTGCCCGGCTTCAGCAGCACCACCTGGTTCGGCATCTACGGCCCCAAGGGCCTGCCTGCCGACATCACCGCGCGGCTGAACGCCGAGTTCAACAAGGCGCTGCAGTCGGCCGAGGTGCGCGATCGCCTGGCCCGGCTGGGCGCCGAGGTGGCGGTGGCCAACACGCCGGCGCAGTTTGCCGCGCTGGTGCAGGCCGACAGCGACCGCTGGGCCGCGATCATCCGCGAACGCAAGATCACCCTCGACTGAGACCCCCGCATGAACCACGCCTTCGACTGGAACACCCACTACCCGACGCCGCGCCGCCCGGTCTTCGCGCGCAACATCGTCTCCACCTCGCACCCGCTGGCCGCGCAGGCCGGGCTGCGCATGCTGGCGGCCGGCGGCAATGCGGTGGACGCGGCCATCGCCACCGCGGCAGTGATGACCATCGTCGAGCCCTGCAGCAACGGCCTGGGCTCGGATGCCTTCTGCATCCTGTGGGACGGCACGCAACTGCACGGGCTGAATGCCTCGGGCACCGCGCCGGCCGCGTGGACGCCGGAGTACTTCCGCCGCAAGCACGGCGACGCCGCCATCGCGCCGCCGCAGCGCGGCTGGGACAGCGTGACCGTGCCGGGCGCGGTGGCCTCGTGGGTGGCCTTGAGCCAGCGCTTCGGCAAGCTGCCCTTCGGCGACCTGCTGGCCCCGGCCATCGACATCGCCGAGCGCGGCTACCTGGTACCGGTGGTGGTGGCCGAGAAGTGGATGCTGGCCGCACAGGTGGCCGACCTGGTGTCGCAGCCGGGCTTCGCCGGCACCTTCCTGCCCAAGGGCCGCGCGCCGCAGGTGGGCGAGCTGTTCCGCATGCCGGCGGCGGCGCGCATGCTGCGCGCGGTGGCTGAAACGAAGGGCCAGGCGCTCTACGGCGGCGAGATCGCCGAAAGCCTGGCGCGTGCAGCACGCGAGCAGGGCGGGGCGCACACGGTGGCCGACTTCGCGGCCTACAAGCCGGAATGGGTCACGCCCATCAGCCAGGACTACCGCGGCCACACGCTGCACGAGATCCCGCCCAACGGCCAGGGCATCGCGGCGCTGATGGCGCTGGGCATCCTGCAGCACTTCGACGTGGCGGCACTGCCGGTGGACGGCACGGCGTCCTTCCACCTGCAGATCGAGGCGATGAAGCTGGCCTTCGCCGACGTCTACCGCTTCGTGTCCGAGCGCTCGACGATGGAGGTCACGACCGAGCAGCTGCTCGACCCGGCCTACCTGCAAAGCCGCGCCAGGCTGATCGACCCGAAGCGCGCGCAGGACTTCGGCGCCGGCAACCCGGTGAAGGGCGGCACCATTTACCTGACCGCCGCCGACGAGCGCGGCATGATGGTCAGCTTCATCCAGAGCAACTACATGGGCTTTGGCTCGGGCGTGGTCATCCCCGACTGGGGCCTGAGCCTGCAGAACCGCGGCCACGGCTTCAGCCTGAAGTCCGGCAGCCCGAATCTCGTGGCGCCGGGCAAGCGGCCCTTCCACACCATCATCCCCGCCTTCCTGACCAAGGACGGGCAGCCGGTGATGAGCTTCGGCGTGATGGGCGGCGACATGCAGCCGCAGGGCCACATGCAGACCCTCGTGCGCATGCTCGACTACAAGCAGCACAAGCAGGCCGCCTGCGACGCGCCGCGCTGGCGCTTCAACCTGCAGAAGAAGCTGAACCTGGAGCCCGGCGTGCCCGCGGCCACGGTGCAGGGCCTGCGCGACCTGGGCCATGTGCTGGACGACATCCAGGACAGCTACCAGGACTTCGGCGCCGGCCAGTTCATCTGGCGCATGGGCGACCCGGCGGTGGAAGGCTATGCCGCCGCCAGCGACCCGCGGCGCGACGGCCAGGCCGCGGGCTTCTGAACCCGGCGGTCGGCTCGATCCCGCAGGCCAGTGCGCGCTGGCCGGGGCTGGCGCTGGCCATGGCCGGTGCCATCGCCTTCTCGGGCAAGGCCATCATCGTCAAGCTGGCCTACCGCCACGGCGTGGATGCGGTCACGCTGATCATGCTGCGCATGCTGTTCGCGCTGCCCTTCTTCGTGGCGCTGGCCTGGTGGGCCGGGCGTGGCAAGCCGGCGCTGACGGCGCGCGACTGGCGCGTCGTCGGGCTGCTGGGCTTCAGCGGCTACTACCTGGCGAGCTTCCTCGACTTCTGGGGCTTGCAGTACATCAGCGCCAGCCTGGAGCGGCTGATCCTGTACCTGGGCCCGACGCTGGTGCTGCTGCTGGGCCGGCTGCTGTTCAAGCGGCCGGTGCGGCGCATGCAGCTGGTGGCGCTGGCCATCAGCTATCTGGGCGTGCTGCTGGTCTTCGGCCAGGAGCTGAAGCTCGAAGGTGCCGACACCGTGCTCGGTGGCGCGCTGGTCTTCGCCAGCACCTTCAGCTATGCGCTGTACCTGGTGTACAGCGGCGAGGAGGTGAAGCGCCTGGGCGCGGCGCGCCTCACCGGCCTGGCCACCAGCGTCGCCTGCGTGCTGTGCATCCTGCAGTACCTGCTGCTGCGGCCCTGGGACACCGCGCTGCAGGTGGCGCCGCCTGTGCTGTGGCTGTCGCTGCTGAATGCCACGCTGTGCACCTTCGCGCCGGTGCTGATGGTGATGATGGCCATCGAGCGCATCGGCGCGGCCATGGCCTCGCAGGCTGGCATGATCGGCCCGGTGAGCACGATCGCGATGGGCGTCTTCATCCTCGGCGAGCCCTTCACCGCATGGGTCGCCGCGGGTACGGCGCTGGTGATGGCCGGCGTGTGGACGCTGACGCGCGTGCGCTGAACTTCCTCTTTTGGAGACATCAGATGGACTTGGGTATCGAAGGCAAGTGGGCGCTGGTCTGCGCCGCCAGCAAGGGGCTGGGCAAGGGCTGCGCCGCGGCGCTGGTGCGCGAAGGCGTCAACGTGGTCATCACCGCGCGGGGTGACGAGGCGCTGCAGGCCACCGCGGCCGAGCTGCGCGCGCTGAACCCGAAGGTCAGCGTCCAGGCGCTGGCCGGCGACATCACCACGCTCGAGGGCCGCGCCGCGGCGCTGGCCGCCTGCCCGCAGGTGGACATCCTGGTCAACAACGCCGGCGGCCCGCCGCCGGGCGACTTCCGCGACTGGGACCGCGAGGCCTGGATCAAGGCGGTGGACGCCAACATGCTGACGCCGATCGAGCTGATGAAGGCCACGGTGGACAAGATGGCCGAGCGCGGCTTCGGCCGGGTGGTGAACATCACCTCGGGCGCGGTGAAGGCGCCGATCGACGTGCTGGGCCTGAGCAACGGCGCGCGCAGCGGCCTGACCGGCTTCGTCGCCGGCCTGGCGCGGCAGAGCAAGCTGGCCGCGGCCAACGTCACCATCAACAACCTGCTGCCCGGCGTGTTCGACACCGACCGCGTGCGCAACACCTCGATGGGCGCGGCGGCCAAGCTGGGCAAGACGGTGGAAGAGGTGCTGGCCCAGCGCCGCGCCACCATCCCGGCGCAGCGCTTCGGCACGGCCGACGAGTTCGGCGCGTTCTGCGCGTTCATGTGCAGCGCCCACGCGGCCTACCTGACCGGGCAGAACATCCTGCTGGATGGCGGGGCCTATCCGGGCACGTTCTGAGCGACTTGAACGAAAGCTGCCGATTGCGACGCCAGCCGGGCGTTGTCATGTGGTGCATCGGTTCCGGAGTGGGTTGTGGAAAGGTCCGAGCCAACCGTACGCAATAGCTACAGGTCTCTTGTTGGCAAACCTGGCGTCGTCTACGTGCTAGAGAACGACGGTCTGCGACATGGCTGGCTGAAGATCGGATGCAGCACACGGTCAGGTATTGCGCGGGCCTTGGACCTTAACGCCGATGCCAACACCGGTACCCCCGGGGCCTATCGGTGCGTCTATCAGGTTCGAACAGTCGATTGCGGCACTGCCGAGCAGGAGGTGTTCGCCAGGCTCAGTGCACATCGGCGCGGCAAGTGGGGCCAGGAGTTCTTCGAGGTCGATCTTGCACTGGCCAAGGAAGCCATCAGGATGGTTTGCAGCGCGGTGGATCAGCGGGGCGCGGCGGATCCAGCCCCACCGTCCGCCACGCCAGCGGCGGACCGCGACATTCTTCCGTCAACCAGCGGCATCGCCAAGCCGCAGCGCCCTTTGAACGGCTTCGCTGCGCGCCGCGCGCAGTGGCGCCAACCCTTCCGGCGGCCCCGCCGGTCGTGGGTCGCGCCGGCCATCGTTGTAGGGGTGCTTGTCGTCATTGCGGCGGGACTGGGCGGGCAGCAGTCGCAACCGACGAATTCCCGACCCAGCGTCCAGGCGGCGAAGGCGACACCGAAACCAGCCATGCCTGCAACAGCCACCAAGCCAGGTGTGGCAACTCAGACCGCCGACGGCATGGCGCGACCAGGCGGCCCGCACCCGGCGGCACCTGCCCATGCAACGACGGGAGCGGTCAGTGACGGCGACACGGGCACCCCCTCTTCGGCGACGCATGGCAAGTCCGCTGATGCGGGCGCCGCTACAGAAGCGGCAACGGCAAGTTCCAATAGTCGCGGAGGCGAGACGACCAGCAGCAGCCGCAGCGAGCGCAATGCCAATGCAGCATCGTGTTCCAGCGAGCGCATGATGCAGGACCCCGTCGCCTACAGTCGCTGCATGGCAGGGCAGCCTCCTTAGGCGGCGCGACGGTCCGGCCCCGCGCGCGTCTTGCTGAACTCGCCGCCTCTGTAGTCTCGGGCTGGGTGTCAGGGCACTGCCCGCGCACCTCCCGCCGCTGTCCCATAGGCCCCGAGCATCCGCGCCTTCAGCGCGTTCAGGATCGACGGCTGGCCAAGCACGGTCGGCACCAGCATCGCCGCGTAGCAGGCCAGGCTCAGCGGGAGCCACAGCGTGGCGCTGGCCGTCATCTCGCACACCAGCACCACGGCGGTCAGCGGCGTGCGCACAATGGCCGCGAACAGCGCGGCCATGCCGACGACCGCGAAGCCGTGCACGTCGAGCCCCAGACCCGGGAAGGCCAGTGCACCGAGCAGGCCAATCCACAGCCCCAGTTCGGCGCCCAGCGCCAGGAAGGGCACCAGCAGCCCGCCGGGCGCACCTGCGGCCACTGACAGGGCGATCAGGCCCAGCCGCAGCAGGAACAGCAGCGGCAGCCCCCATAGCGTGCCCTGGCCGTTCAGTGCCTGCTGCGCCAGCCCGTCGCCGCTGCCCACCAGGCCCGGCGCGAACCAGGCCAGCGCGCCGAAGGCGGCGCCGATGGCCGCGGCGCGCGCCTCGACCGGCAGGCGCGGCAGCCGGTCGGCCGCGTGCAGCGTGCCCAGCAGCGTGCGGTGGTAGACCATGCCGGCCAGGCCCGCGGCGAGGCCCAGCACCACGAACAACGGCAGGGCGCGCAGCGCGGGCTCGGTCAACGGCGGCACCGTGAACTCCGTCGCCTGCCCCGACAGCGCGCGGCCAACCCAGGTGGCCACTGCGCAGGCCGTCAACGCGGCGACGGCCAGGCGGGGCTCGAAGCGCCGGACCAGTGCCTCGAAGACGAACAGCGCGCCGGCGATCGGCGCATTGAAGGCCACTGCAAAGCCGGCACCGGCGCCCGCGGCCAGCAGCGTGCGCGCATCGTCCGCGCTGCGCCGGCACCATTGCGCGGCCTGGTAGGCGAAGCTGGCGCCCATCTGCACGGTGGGCCCTTCGCGGCCCAGCGCCAGGCCCGAGCCGATGGCCAGCGTGCCGGCGACGAACTTGACGGGGATGACCCGCGCCGGGGCCGGCGCCACCGCACCGTCCAGCACTGCCATCACCCGCGGAATACCGCTGCCGGCCGCCGTGGGCTCGACGCGCTGCACCAGCCAGGCCGCCGCGGCGGCCGCGGCGGCGGCCAGCACGACGAAGAGCACGAGGCCGCCCGCCCCCCACGGCCCCAGCGCGCCTGTCAGGGCCTCGCGCAGGTGGTTCGCCTGTTCCAGCGCCTGGCGGAACAGCGCACCGATCACGCCGGCGCCCAGCCCGGCCAGCGGCGCCAGCACGCCCAGCAGGATCAGGCCGTCGCGCAGCGTGTGGCCCTTGGCCCCGTCGTCGACGCCACTTTCCAAGAACGCCCCTTCATCCGTGCGGCGCTCAGGGCACCAGTTCGATCTCGCCCGGCCGCCAGCTCTTGTTGAACCAGGGTTCCAGCGGCCCGTACAGGCGCAGGATCATGAACCAGCCCTTGCCCGGGATGGTCTGCACCCAGTTGTGCTCCAGTCCCGCCGGCGCCTTGGGGCCGAAGTAGACGTCCACCGAGCCGTCGGCGTTGGTCTTGATGCGCTTGTCCTGGCTGCTGACGCTCGGCGCCTTCTGGTCGGTCTGCACCATCGAGCGGGTCTGGTTGTCGTAGACGATCACCGACCAGAAGTCCTTCACCGGCACATTCGGCGGCAGGCGCAGCCGGTAGGTCTTGCCGCCGTCGAAGGGGTTGCCCTTCGAATCCTGCACCGACCAGGGGTACTGCGAGCCCTGGCCCACCATCTTCTCTTCCATCGCCGGCGTCACGCCGGTGGCGAAGTAGTAGTAGAAGGCCGCGCCGTCCAGGTTGCTGACGCCGGGTGACACCTCGAAGCGGTAGCCACCGAAGAAGGGCAGCCGCCATGCGCTGTTCGGGTAGAAGTAGGCGTCCTTCGAGCGGATCTTGAAGGCGATGCTGCGCGCGGTCACGGCGCCGATGTTGGCGGCATCGGTGAGGATCTTCTTCATGCGCTCGTCTGGGTTGAAGGGCTGGCCCTTGACGATGCCGATCGAGGCGAACAGGCCCAGCGTGGTCGGGTCCGATCCTGAAGGCGGCTCTTCCTGGATCACCTGGTTCAGCAGGCCCCAGAACGAGTAGTCGCCCGGCGCGACGAAGTTCGCCGGCACGCCCGAGGCGTTGACGAACTTCATCGGCGGCGGGTTGGCCGCATCGGCCAGGCGGTAGATGCGCAGGTGCTTCTTGACCGACTCGACGCCGGGCTTCGTCGAGCCGTCGACCAGGAAGGCGCGGAAGACCAGCCAGTTGCCGTAGGTGCTGGGCCGCACCACGTGGTAGCCGGCAGGGACGTCGCCCTTGTAGCCGGGCGGCAGCAGCAGGTACTTGCCGCCGGCGCCACGGTCGGCGCCCGTCAGGCCCACATCGGCCACCCACTTGTACCAAAAGTCGTTCACCAGCCCCAGCACCTTGGGCGGGATCTCGGCCACCAGCGGGCCCTGGCGGGTGTCGACCCAGATGAAGTTGTAGATGGTGTTGTCGTTGGCCGTCAGCTCCACCGTCCGCGCGTCGACTAGGTCTTCCCAGAGCACGTTGGTCTGGTTGTCGGGGCCGAACTTGCGGATCGAGTCGCGCATGCCTGCCTGGTTGACGATCGGCAGCGCCAGCAGGTAGGCCTGCAGCGCCCGCGAACGGTCCAGGTTGTCGTAGATCTTCTCGACCGTCTCGGCCGTGGGGTAGCCGTAGTTCAGGTTCAAGGTGCCGATCGAGGACTCCAGCTTGTCCGGCACGGCGACACCCGGAGCGAAGGGCGTCGTCATCTTGAAGTCCTGGGCCGACGCCAGGCTGCTGATCGCGAAGGCGAGAATCGCGCCCCAGAGCGACGATCGGATCATGGTGCTGTCTCCTGCTGCAACAAAGGGCCGCCCGGCCAAAGCGCCGGCGAGGCTAGCAGAGGCGCTGCGCGTCGACTTTGCATATCCGGCCCTGCGCCGCGCCGCTGCGGCACATGGGCAAGGGATCCACGCCGCCTGGAAGGGCTCCGATGGCGCCACTGAATGATCCGTCGGCCGCCGACGACGGCGAGGTGCGCATCGGGCCCGTGGCCGCGGTGCCGGAGGTGCTGCGCGAGTTCGGCGTGCCGCCGCAAGGCCCGTTCGCACGCGCGGGCTTGCCGCTGCAGGCCTTCCGGGACCCGGACACGCGCATCGCCTTCGAGGCGCTGGGCCGCCTGCTCGACGAATCGGCCGCGGCCACCGGATGTGCGCATTTCGGCCTGCGCGTGGGCGAGCGCTTCGAGCTGGACGGGCTGGGCGCCATCGGCCACCTGATGCGCCACTCGGCCACCGTGGGCGACGCGCTGCGGGCCCTGCTGCTGCACCTGTACCTGCACGACCGCGGGGCCGTGCCGATCCTGATCCACCTGGACGCGTCCTACGTGCTGCTGGGCTACTCGGTCTACCGGCACGGCACGCCCGGCATCCCGCAGCTGTACGACGTGGCCATCGCCATCGGCCACCGGATACTGAAGGCCCTCTGCGGCCCGCCCTGGAAGGCAGTGCACGTGCAGTTCTCGCACGGCCGCCCGCGCGACCTTCGGCCCTATCGGCGCCTGTTCGGCCCGCAGGTGCGCTTCGATGCCGAGGTCTCCGGCGTCGTGTTCGCGGCATCGTGGCTCGCGCAGCCGATCCCCGGGGCGGATCCCGTCGCGCATCAGCGGGTTCTGCGCGCCATCGAACAGGCCCGGGCGAGCAGCACGATGCGCTTTGCCGACCTGGTGCGGGCAGCGCTGCATCAGATGGTGCTTAGCGGCACCGCGTCGGCGCGCAACGTGGCGTTGCTGTTCGGCATCCACGAACGCACGCTGCGCAAGCGCCTGGCGGCCGAAGGCAGCGGCCTGCAGCCGCTGATCGATCAGACGCGCTTCGAGCTCGCCAGGCAGCTGCTGCAGAACACCGAGCTGCCGCTGGCCGAGATCGCGGCGGCGCTGCATTTCGCCGATGCGGCGGTGTTCTCGCGGGCCTTCCGCGGCTGGGCGAAGACCAGCCCGCGCGCGTGGCGGGCCCGCCGCGCGGGCTGAGCCCAGGCCACGCGCCCGGCCGTCGCCCTCAGGCGCCGCGGGTTGCGCCGCACTGCCAGCACTGCTCGAAGGGCCCGTCGATCATCTCGCCGCAGCCGCGGCAGGCCCAGTGCCGCCACGGCGGGTTGCGCAGCTCGTGCAGCAGGCTCAAGGCCTCGGCATGCCGGCGCTCGTCCACCACCCACACCTCGGGCAGCGCCTGGTCGACCGGGATCTCGCCGGCGATGCTGCCGGCCCAGGCGCGCTGCACCGTGGCATCTATGCCGGCGCCATTGAGCTGGTCGGCCCACAGCGTGGCCAGGGCCAGGTTGGGGGCGGCGACAAGGCGCTTCATGACCGGACAATGGGCGAATGGGCTGGTCCATTCTCGCCGACGTGGTGCTGCTGCTGCATGGCGCCTTCATCGTCTGGGCCACGCTGGGCGCACTGGCGGTCTGGCGTTGGCCACGGCTGCTCTGGGCTCATCTGCCGGCACTGGCCTGGGGCGTGTGGATCGAGGCCACCGCGGGCCTGTGCCCGCTGACGCCGTTGGAGATGGCGCTGCGCCATCGTGCAGGGCAGGGCGTTTACGAGGGCAGCTTCATCGACCACCACCTGGGTGCGCTGATCTATCCGCAGGGCCTGACCCCGGCCGCGCAGATGCGCCTCGCGCTGGCGCTGGCAGCCTTCAACCTGGGGGTCTATGGCTTGATCGTCTGGCGCCGGTGGCGCGCGCGGCGCTTGCGCTAACCTCGCGGCCTTTGCTCATCACGCCACAAGGAGACCCCATGTCAACGTCCAGGACCGTACAGATCGCCGCCTACGGCGGCCCCGAGGTGATGAAGCTGGTCGAGCTGCCGGTGGGCGAGCCCGGCCCGGGCGAGATCCGCATCCGCCACGAGGCCTGCGGCCTGAACTTCATCGACGTCTACCAGCGCACGGGGCTGTACCAGAACCCGCTGCCGCTGACGCTGGGCATGGAAGGCGCCGGCATCGTCGAGGCGGTGGGCGAGGGCGTCACGCACCTGAAGGTGGGCGACCGCGCCGCCTATGCCAGCAACCCGCCCGGCGCCTACAGCCAGGCGCGGGTGATGCCGGCGCGCACGGTGTGCCGTCTGCCCGATGCCATCGACTTCGACACCGGTGCGGCCATGATGCTGAAGGGGCTGACCGCGCAGTACCTGCTGAAGAAGACGCTGCCGGCCGAAGGCCTGCAGCCGGGCGACCATGTGCTGTTCCATGCGGCCGCCGGCGGTGTGGGCCTGATCGCCTGCCAGTGGGCCCGCGCGCTGGGCCTGCAGCTGATCGGCACGGCGGGCAGCGATGCCAAATGCCAGCTGGCGCTGGAGCACGGCGCCACCCATGTCATCAACTACGCCAAGGAAGACTTTGTCGCCCGCGTCAAGGACATCACCGGCGGCAAGGGTGTGAAGGTGGTCTACGACTCGGTGGGCAAGGACACCTGGGAAGGCAGCCTCAACTGCCTGCGTCCCTTCGGCCTGATGGCCAGCTTCGGCAACGCCTCGGGCCCGGTACCCCCCTTCGCGCCTGGCATCCTGGGGGTCAAGGGTTCGCTGTACGTCACCCGCGGCACGCTGTTCACCCATATTGCCACCCGCGAGTCCACCCAGGCCATGGCCGACGACCTGTTCGCGGTGGTCGGCAGCGGCCAGGTGAAGATCCGCATCGATCAGCGCTATGCGCTGGCCGACGTGGCGCAGGCGCACCGCGACCTGGAAGCACGCAAAACCACCGGCTGCAGCGTGCTGATGCCCTGAGCGGGTTGCTCAGCGCGGCGCGGGCGTGCCCGACGGCAGCCCGCGCGCGCGCAGCAGCTTGGTCGTCACCTCGGCCAGCCGCTCGCGCAGGTAGCGGTGCGCCGGGTCGGCATCGCGGCGCTCGTGCCAGACCATGCGCACCGGCACCGTGGCCGAGGCGGGGCGAAGGTCCAGCGGCTGCACATCGAAATGCCGGTGCGCCAGCGTGACGAAGCTCTCCGGGAACAAGCCCACCATGTCCGAGCCGCTGACCACCAGCAGCACTTCCAGCAGTTCGGACACCTCCAGCACCGGCCGGCCGATGCGCTTGCCCCATTCGCGGATGCCGGCCGGCCGCAGCTCGTCCTGCTGGCGGGCGCGCAGCGACACCACCCGGCAGTCGCGCAGGCTGCGCAAGGTCAACGGCTGTCCGGCCAGCGCATGGCGGCGGCGTGCCATCGCCACCAGCCGGTCGTCGAACAGCGTCTGCATGCGCAGCTGAGGATCGGCGCGCTCCAGCCAGTCGACGACCACGTCCACCGTGCCGTCGCGCAACTGGCGGTCCAGTTCTACCGGCAGCGAGCGGGTGTTGAAATCGAGCCCGATCTTCGGCGCCACGATGGCGCAGCGATCGAGCAGGCGCTGCGCGATCAGCGGCCCCAGCGGGTGCGGGATGGCGATGCTGAAGCGCCGCACCGAGCTGGCCGGATCGAAACCGCGCGTGCCGGCCACCGCTTCGCGCACCGTGCCCAGCGCGCCACGCAAGCGCTGGTACAGCGCGTCGGCCACCGGGGTGGGCACCACGCCGCGGCCGCGGCGCACGAAAAGATCGTCGCGGAACACATGGCGCAGCCGCGTCAGCGCATGGCTCATCGCCGGCTGGGTCATCGCCAGCCGCTGCGCCGCGCGCGACAGGCCGCGCTCCTCGTAAGCGGCCTCGAAGATCGGCAGCAGGTTCAGGTCGACGCTGCGAAGGTTGAACTCCATGCATGTATTAGATATCAATACTTCAATTGTGTGAATGCACTGCGGCACCTAGGATCGACGCATCCGATGAAAGGACCCGCAGATGCTGTACGAACAAGCTCCCCGCAACCCGCCGGTGTCGCCGGCCGTGATCCGCTCGGTGCAAGACCTGATGACCGCGCTGGAACTGCCCGACGTGCCGGACCTGCGCATCGAAGGCCTGCTGGAGGGCGTGCCCACGCTGCGCCTGCGGCCGGGCCAGGCGCTGCGCGCGGCTGCGACCGGCGCCGGGCTGCGCTTCCTGCCTGGGCATGACGGCGTGCGGCTGTGCCGCGACAACGCGCTGGTCGGCCTGGCGCTGCTGGCCGACCCGGACCGCCGCGCCGTCTTCAACACCGACGAGCTGCCCAACCTGGGCCGGCTGTCGCTGTCGGCGTTGCGCGTCACCGGCCAGGTGCAGATCCTGGCGGCCGGTGCGCTGCGTGCCGGCCATGTGGACGTGGACGGCCTGGACATCGAGGCGGCCGACACCCGGCTGTGCAGCGAGCGGCCGCGCGGCTTCGGCGTCGAGGTGCTGCAGGGCGCCTTCACGCTGTGGAACCGGCAGCAGGATTCCACCAGTGTCATCAGCGCGCGGCTCAAGGGCCTGAGCGCGGGCCGGGCCGGCGCGCCGGTGCTCGGCGGCGGCATCCTGGTCAGCGGCGGCGGCTTCGAGGGCGGGCGCGTCGTCGCTACGGTGCTCGAGACCGGTGTCGTGCACAGTCACGGCATGATCGCCGCGGGCACTGCCGACCGCATCAGCGGCGGCGTGTTCAACGCGCACGGCGCCTTCGTCGGCCTGGTGCGCAACCAGGGCACCGTGGTCACCTACGGTCCGAACGACATGGTGCTGGACAACTGGGGCACGGTGAACGACTGGATCGCCGAGGCGCCGCTCACGTCCTATGGCCCCAGCGCGATCGGTGTCGTCAACTTCGGCACGCTGCATGCGCTGGACGTGCGTGCACCGATCGAGACCTTTGGCCAGGGTGCGCGCGGCTTCAACGTCTATGACGGCAAGCTGGGCCGCGCACTGTTCGACCGCATCACCACCCACGGCGACGGCGCGGTGGGCGTGCAGATCAGCCAGCCGATCGCCCGCTTGGTGGTGCGCCGCGGCATCGAGACGCTGGGCGGCACCGGCCCGTCGCTGGTGAAGGGCCGCATGGCGATGTTGTCGGCCACCGGCCTGAGCATCAAGCCGGGCGGCATGATCGGCGAGGTGGAAATCGGCGGCGGCCTGCTGACCCGTGGCCCCGGCATCCCGCCGCTGGAACTGCAGGGCGAAGCCGGCAGCTTCCGTGTCAGCGGCGGTTTCGTCGGCGGCCCGGTCGCGGAGGAGGAGGCTCAGTCCGCCACGGCCGCCCGGTAGGCATGCCAGGAGGCATGGCCCAGCACCGGGCCCACCACCAGCAGCCCGGCAAAGCCGGGCAGCATGGCCAGCACCACCAGCGACGAAATCAGGAAGGCCCACCACAGCATCACCGGCGTCTGCGTCAGCACCAGGCGCATGCTGGTCAGGCCGGCGGTGATGGCGTCGGTGGGCCGGTGCAGCAGCATCGGGATCGACACCACGCTGACGGCGAAGATCAGCGTCGCGAACAGCAGGCCCAGCAGCACCCAGGCGATGATGAAGCTGATGTTCTCGGGATCCAGCAGCGCCAGCAGCGAGCCCTTGAAATCGGGCATGCCGTCGAAGGTGACCGCAAAGACCACCAGCGTGGCCCGCGCCCACACCATCTCCAGCACCAGCAGCACGAAGCCGAAGATGGCCAACTGGCCGGTGCGCGTCTGCCAGGCCAGCAGCGAATCGCCCCAGTCGACCTTTTCGCCGTTTTCCAGCCGCTGGCTGGTGCGGTACATGCCCAGGCACAGCGCCGGGCCGGTGAGCAGGAAGCCGCCTGAAAGCCCCAGCACATAGGCCGGGGCGTGCTCGAAGGCCTTCAGCAGCGACCAGCCCATGATCACGAAGCACAGGCCATAAAACAGGCCCAGAGCGGGCGCGCGGCGGAAGTCGTTCCAGCCCAGCGCCAGCCAGCGCAGCGGGTCGGCAAAGCTCAGTGGCCGCAGCACCAGTGGAGACGAGCCTTCGGCCCGTGGTGCGGCGTCGGGGCTGTTGGTTTCGGTCATCGGCCCAGCCTAGCAGAGGCGGCTGGGCTCGCCCACAGGGCTAACGCGCCCTTCGCACGCGCAGGATCTCGTCCAGGATCAGGCAGATGGCGCCCAGCGTGATCGCGCTGTCGGCCAGGTTGAAGGACGGGAAGTACCAGCCGCCGTAGTGCACCTGGATGAAGTCGACCACGTAGCCGTGCAGCAGCCGGTCGACCACGTTGCCGATGGCGCCGCCCATGATCATCGTCACCGCAAAGCAGAACAGCGTCTGCCCGGGGTGCTTCTTCAGCATCCAGACGATGAAGGCCGAGGCCACGGTGCCCAGGCCGACGAAGAACCAGCGCTGCCAGCCCGACGCGCCAGCCAGGAAGCTGAAGGCCGCGCCGGTGTTGTGCACGCGGACCAGGTTGAACCAGCTGGTGACAGTGTGGCTATCGTTGAGCTGGAAGCTCGCCAGGATCAGCGTCTTGCTCAGCTGGTCCAGCACCACCACCAGCAGCGCCAGGCCCAGCCACAGCCACAGGCCGGGCCCGCCGGTCGAACGGCCGGCCATGCTCAGGCGACCGTGCGCACTTCGCCGGCGCCGTGCAGGTTGCTGACGCAGCGGCCGCAAATCGTGGGGTGCGCGGCATCGGCGCCGACGTCGTCGCGCCAGTGCCAGCAGCGCTCGCACTTGGTGGCGGATGAGGGCGTCACCGTCACTTCCAACGCATCACCAGCTTTCAGCGTGGCCTTGGAGGTGATGAACACGAACTTCAGGTCCTCGCCCAGCGAGGCCAGCAGCGCATGGGTCTCGGGCGGTGCGGTCACCGTCACCTCGGCCTGCAGCGACGACCCGACGCCGCCTTCGGTGCGCACCGCCTCGATGGCCTTGTTGACGGCATCGCGCACCTCGCAGATCGCCTGCCACTTCGTCAGCAGCGCGGCATCGGTGGTGGCGCCCACGCCGGCGAAGTTCCAGTAGGTCTGCTTGAAGACGCTGCCCTGGCCGGGCGCCACCACCGCCCAGGCTTCCTCGGCGGTGAAGCTGAGGAAGGGCGCCATCCAGCGCAGCATGGCCTGGGTGATCTGCCACAGCGCGGTCTGCGCGCTGCGCCGGGCGTGGCTCTTCGGCGCGGTGGTGTACAGGCGGTCCTTCAGCACGTCCAGGTAGAACGCGCCCAGGTCCTCGCTGCAGAACACCTGCAGCTTGGCTACGACAGGGTGAAACTCGTAGACCTCGTAGTGCTTCAGCACCTCGGCCTGGAACTGTTCGGCGCGGGTCAGCGCCCAGCGGTCGATCTCCAGCAGCTCGGCGAAGGGCACGGCCTCGGTCTGCGGATCGAAGTCGCTGGTGTTGGCCAGCAGGAAGCGCAGCGTGTTGCGGATGCGCCGGTAGGCGTCGACCACACGCGCCAGGATCTTGTCGTCGCCGGCGATGTCGCCGCTGTAGTCGCTGGCCGCCACCCACAGGCGGATGATCTCGGCGCCCAGCTTCTGGCTCACCGCTTGCGGCTCGATGCCGTTGCCGAGGCTCTTGCTCATCTTGCGGCCCTGGCTGTCCACGGTGAAGCCGTGGGTCAGCAGGCCGCGGTAGGGCGCGCGGCCGTAGATCGCGCAGGCCAGCAGCAGCGAGCTGTGGAACCAGCCGCGGTGCTGGTCGTGGCCTTCCAGGTACAGGTCGGCCTCGGGGCCGCTGTCGTGGTGGCCCAGGCTGCTGCCAGTGTGGGCGTGCGTGCCGCGCAGCGCGTGCCAGAAGGTGGAGCCGGAGTCGAACCACACCTCCAGGATGTCGCTGCTCTTGGTGTAGTGCGGCGCGTCCTCGGGCCCGAGGATCTGCTCCGCCGTGACGCGGCTCCAGGCCTCGATGCCGCCAGCTTCGACGATGTCGGCCGCCTGGTCCAGGATCTCCATCGTGCGCGGGTGCAGCTCGCCCGAATCCTTGTGCAGGAAGAAGGGCAGCGGCACGCCCCAGCTGCGCTGGCGGCTGATGCACCAGTCGGGCCGGTTGGCGATCATGTCGCGCAGCCGGGCGCGGCCGTTCTCCGGGTAGAAGCCGGTGTGGTCGATGGCCTGCAGCGCCATCTGGCGCAGCGTCTGCGGCGCCTTGTCCTTGGTGAACACGCCCACGCCTTCGTCCATGCGCACGAACCACTGCGCCGCAGCGCGGTAGATCACCGGGCTCTTGTGGCGCCAGCAGTGCGGGTAGCTGTGGGTCAGCGGCCCGGTGGCCATCAGCCGGCCGGCATCGCGCAGCGTGTCGATGATCTGCGGCACCGCCTTCCAGATGTTCTGCCCGCCGAACAGCGGGAAGTCGGCCGCATAGCTGCCCTGGGCCTGCACCGGGTTCAGGATCTCGTCCACCTTCATGCCGTGCGCGACACAGGAGTTGAAGTCGTCCAGGCCGTAGGCGGGCGACGAGTGCACGATGCCGGTGCCGTCGTCTGCCGTGGCGTAGTCGGCCAGCAGCACCTTCGACAGCCGGTCGTAGCCTTCGTGCACATGGGCCAGCGGGTGGCGGAAGGCGATGCCGGCGAGCCTCTCGCCCTTGGTCGTGGCCACCACGTGGCCCTTCAGGCCGTAGCGCTCCATGCACTTCTCCACCAGCGACGCCGCCAGCAGCAGCTGGCCGCGCTCGGTGTGCACCAGCGCGTACTCCAGCTCGGGGTTCAGGTTCAGCGCCTGGTTGGCCGGGATCGTCCACGCGGTGGTGGTCCAGATCACCGCGAAGGCCTCGCCCATCAGCTCGCTCAGGCCGAAAGCGGCGGCCAGCCTGTCGGGCTCGGCGCACAGGAAGGCGACGTCCAGCGTCTGGCTCTTCTTGTCGGCGTACTCGATCTCGAACTCGGCCAGCGAGCTGCCGCAATCGAAGCACCAGTACACGGGTTTGAGGCCCCGGTAGACGAAGCCACGCTCGATGACGCGCTTGAAGGCGCGGATCTCGCCGGCCTCGTTGGCCGGGTCCATCGTGCGGTAAGGCTTGTTCCAGTCGCCCAGCACGCCCAGGCGCTGGAAGTCGCTCATCTGCAGCGCGATCTGCTCGGTGGCATAGGCGCGGCTCTTGGCCTGCATCTCGTCGCGCCCCAGGCCGCGGCCAAACTGCTTCTCGATGGCGTTCTCGATCGGCAGGCCGTGGCAGTCCCAGCCTGGCACGTATTGCGCGTCGAAGCCGGCCAGCTGCCGCGCCTTGACGATCATGTCCTTCAGCACCTTGTTGACGGCATGGCCCATGTGGATCTGGCCGTTGGCATAGGGCGGGCCGTCGTGCAGGATGAACTTGGGCGCGTTGCAGCGCGCATCGCGCAGCTGCTTGTACAGCCCTTCGTCGTTCCACTGCTTGACCCAGCCCGGCTCGCGCTTGGGCAGGTCGCCACGCATCGGGAAGGGCGTGTCGGGCAGGTTCAGCGTGGCACGGTAGTCGGTCTTGGGGGCGGGAGCATTCATGGTGTGCGGCAGCGCATCGGGCGCTGCAAGGCGAAGGCTTCGGGCGGGGGTGGCGGCAGCGGCGGCCAGGCGGGGGCCGCGGAGCGTCAAATTCGATCGCGGGTGATCTGCCGGCCTGTGGCCGCGTGCGTGCTCGGTGCCATGCGGCGATTCTACCGGGCGCCTTCACGCGCGGCGAACCAGGCCCGGGCGTCGGCGATGTCCTGGGCGATGCCCTCGCGCAGCGCCTCCAGCGACGCGTACTTGCGCTCGTCGTGCAGCTTGTGCAGCAGATCGACCTTGACGCAGCGGCCATAGGCGCCTTCGCGGCCCAGCGCCTCGGGCCACTGCAGGCAATACACCTCCAGCAGCTGGCGCCCGTCGTTCTCCACCGTGGGCCGCACGCCCAGGCTGGCCACGCCGGGCAGCGGGCCTTCGGCCAGCCCATCCACCCGCACCGCGAAGATGCCTTGCGCCGCAGGCCGGGCATGGCCGAAGCGCAGGTTCAGCGTAGGCGTCCCCAGCTCGCGGCCGAGCTTGCGGCCATGCAGCACATGGCCGCTGATGCTGTAGGGCCGGCCCAGCAGCGTGGCGGCCTGGGCCATGTCGCCATCAGCCAGCGCCTGGCGCACGGCCGAGCTGGACACGCGCAGGCCATGCACCTCGTAGCTCATCATGCGGGCCACGTCGAAGCCGGCGGCGGCACCCGCGGCGTCGAGCATCGCGTAGTCGCCGGCGCGCCGGGCGCCGAAGCGGAAATCGTCGCCCACCAGCACGTAGCGCGCATGCAGCCCGCCGACCAGCACGTCGTCGATGAAGGCCTGCGGCGACTGGCCGGCAAAGCGTGCATCGAAGCGCATCACCACCACCTGGTCGATGCCGCAGCGCTCCAGCTCGGACAGCTTGTCGCGCAGCGTGGCCACGCGGCGTGGCGCCTGCTCGGGCGTGCCGGCGCGGGCGGCGAAGAAATCGCGCGGATGGGGCTCGAAGCTGAGCACGCAGCTGGGCACACCGCGGTGCCGCGCCTCGTTGGTCAGCAGCGCCAGCATGGCCTGATGGCCGCGGTGCACGCCGTCGAAGTTGCCGATGGTCAGTGCACAGGCCGGTGCAATGCCAGGGTGGCGCAAACCTCGGAAAACCTGCATGCGCCGGATTATCGCCGCGGCCCTTCAGGGTGCGGGCCAGGCCAGGGCATGCGTGCCCAGCGGCACCGAGGGCCGCGGCCAGTCCGTGGCGGTGTGCGACAGCCGCGCCGCATGGTGCAGCGCCGTCAGCCGGCCGAAGCTGCTGTCGCTGGTCTCCAGGTAGGGCGTGAAATCGGGCTTCGGTGCGGCGAAGCCGTCCGCCACCCGGCCCAGGCTGCGCAGCCACAGGCCGGTGCGCGCCAGCGACACATGCACATGCCAGCTGCCGCCTTCGCGCTGCTGGCGCCACAGGCCGGCGCAGGCGGCCAGCGCCATCAGGTGGCCGGTGGCATGGTCCAGGATCTGCATCGGCAGCGCGCGCGGCGGCCCGCTGCCGAAGGCCTGCGCCTCGGCATGGTTGAAGCCGCTGGCTGTCTGCACCAGCGAGTCGAAGCCGCGTCGGCCGGCCCAGGGCCCCGCCGCGCCATAGGCCGACAGCGACACCACCACCAGGCCCGGGTGGCGCTCGGCCAGCGCCTCGGCGCCGTAACCCAGCGCCTGCAATCCGCCCGGACGGTAGCCCTGCACGAACACATGGGCGTCGCGCAGCACGCGTTCGAAGGCGGCGCGTTCAGCCGGCTGGCGCAGGTCGGCGTGGGCCGAGAGCTTGCCGCGGCCGGTCTCGGCGATGGCCTCGATGTTGGGCAGGTGGGGTGAATTCACCAGCAGCACGTCGGCGCCGTGCGCCGCCAGCGCGCGGGTGCCCACCGGCCCAGCCAGGATGCGCGTCAGGTCCAGCACGCGCAGGCCGTGCAGGGGGCGCGCTGTCGGCGGCAGCGGTGGCTGCACGCGTGGCGGCGCGTCGCCCAGCCGTGTCCACTGCAGCAGCGGCTGCGACGCCACCGCCTGGCCCTGCGGGTGTGCGTCCCATTCGTCGAAGCGGCGCAGCGCCGCCACCACCAGGCCGGCATCGGCCGCGGCCTGCTCGAAATCCAGCGCCTGCCAGCGCTGCAATGCCTGCCGGACATCGGCCGGCTCGGTGCGGCCGTCGGTGGGCAGGCCCAGCAGGCGCAGCGCGCCGTCGCGGTGGTGGGCGAAGTTGGTGTGGATGCGCACCCAGCCGGCCGCGCCATCGTCACCGCCGCAGGGGTACAGCCCGGCCAGCTTGTCCCACAGGGCCAGCGGCTGGCCGTCGATCAGGAAATGCGTGCAGCACTCCAGCGCCGCATGGCGCATGTCCACCGCCACCTCCTGCGCCAGGCCGTTGCGCAGCCGACCCACTTCGGTGGCGGCCAGCGCGCCGGCCGCGGTGGCGGCCTGTGCGGCCGTGCCCACCGCGAAGGACGAGGGCAGCACCGGGTCGGCGCCGTGCAGCCGCACGCGGCTCAGCGCGGCGGGGTCCAGCGCCGCCGCCTGCCACAGCGCCTGCAGCGCGGCCTGCGGATCGGGCATCGTGCCTACCTGGCGAAGGCCTTGGCCAGGAAGGCCAGGGTCACCTGCGCGGCACGGTCACGCGCCTTGGGGCTGCCTTCCATGCTGGCGCCGACGGCGCTGCAGCTCTTCAGCACCGTCTGGTAGGCCTCGCCCTGCAGGCGCTGGCCGGTGCTGCGGTCGAAGGAGGCGAAGGTGTCGATGTCCATCTCCACCGGGCAGGCGTCCAGCGTGCGCTGCGCGTTGCGCAGGAAGATCTTGCGCGGGTCGTCGGCGTCGAACTTGTGACCCGCGCCTTCCAGCACCACGAATTCCACCGGCGTGCCGGCCTCGGCGATCTGCTTGGCATAGGCCTCGCAGGGTGCCAGGCCGGTGTAGTCGTCGGCATTGCCATGGATCCACAGCTGCGGCGCCTTCGAGAACACGCCGGGCTTGACGCGCAGCCTGAACACGCCGACACAGCCGCCCGAATACACCGGAATGTGCGCCGCAAAGCGCAGCCCGTCGGGCAGCTTCTGCGAGGCGATGATGCGTTCCACCGCCGTACGCTGCACGGTGATGCCGCCGCGCGAGAAGCCCATGATCGCGATGCGCTGCGGGTCGATGCGCGGGTGCGTGGCCAGCAGCTTCAGCGCCGCGAAGGCATCGGCGGTGTCCGCCGCAAAGGGCACCTGCGACTGGTCGTCGGCCGTGCTCTTGACGCCGCGCGGGCCGAAGCTGTCCATCGAGAACACCGCGATGCCCGCGGCGTTGAAGGCCTTGGGCCAGAAGTCGAGCATCGCGTCGTAGATGCCGCCCGAGCCGTGCACCAGCAGCACCGCCGGCACCTTGGCGTCGCCCGGCGGCAGGAACAGGTGGCCGGTGGTGTTCTGCGCCTCGGCGCTGCCCTGGCCGCGCATCAGCTCGGGCAGGGTCTTCGGCGTCCAGCTGGGAAAGCTGTAGACGCCGTTGCCGGGGCCGGCCTTGAAGTCGCTGACGGCTGTCTGTGCGGCCGCAGCCGCTGTGCACAGCAGCGCAGCCAGGGCCAGCACGGCATGGCGCAGGCCGAGTAGGTTGGGCATCGTCATTCTTCGCTCCCCGCGTGGCGCGCCAGCCGAATGCGGCGCCGCCCAATTCTGCCTAGAACTTCCGCCCGTGGTTCGGGAGGATGCGGTAGTCCAGCGTCAGGCGTACGCGGTCCAGTCCGACCACGCGCTGCGCCTTGCCTGCGCCCCGATTTGAGCCCAACGCGGGCACCGATTTCGGCCGCGCCACGCTCCTAAGGATCGGGCGGCTTCGGCGGGGGCACCAGGCCGCCGACGCCGCGCGCCAGATCATCCAGGTACAGCGCTTCCAGTTCGGGCGCTGCGGCGACTTGCGCGCGCTCCACCGGGCGGGTGTGCAGCGCCGAACGCAGCGCGAACACCCAGCGCACCCAGCCGGGCACGAAGATGCGGCGCCGGCGCTGCAGCAGGCCTTCTGCGATCAGCGGCGCGGCCACCGCCAGTGGCGTCTCCCGCGAAAGCGGGCCGTCCGTCGCCTGGCGCAACCGGGCGAATGCACGGCTGTCACGCCCGCGCTCGACCAGCGGCGTGGTCACCCACAGCGGGTGGATGCAGGTCACGTCCACACCATGGTGCGCCAGCTCGATACGCCAGCTGTTGCACATCGCCTCCGCCGCGGCCTTGGACGCCGCATAGGCGCTCATGCCCGGCGCGTGGGCGAGGCTGGCCGCCGATGCGCTGACCGCCAGCTGCCCGCGCCTTGCGATCAGCTGCGGCAGCGCCGCCTGCGCGGTGTGCAGAACGCCGAAGACGTTGACCTGCAGCACCTGCATCCAGCCTGCCGGATCGGCATGGCGCAGCGGCGCCAGCGTGCCGATACCGGCATTGGCCCAGCACAGGTCGATGCCACCGAAACGCTGCACCGCGGCCTGCACAGCCGAATGGCAGTCTTCGGGCCGGGTCACGTCGCCGGCCACGGTGAGCACCTCGCCGCCACGCAGCTGCGAGGCGGCGGCCGCCAGGGCCTGCGGCTGCAGGTCCATCAGCGCCAGGCGCATGCCGCGCTGCTGCAACAGAGCCGCTACCGCCAGGCCGATGCCGCTGGCACCGCCAGTGATGAAAGCCACCCGATCAGAAGCGCCATTCATAGTTCAGGATGATCCGGTAGTCCTGGATGTCGCCGGCGCTGCGCATGTCGACATAGGCCGCACGGCCGCGGATCCAGAAGGGCCGCAGCCATTCCGGCCACCGGGCGTCGCTGAAGCGATAGTCCAGGGTCAGGTCGTACTCGGTCCAGTCGGGTTGCGGGCTGCCATTGGCCGGATTGATGGCATCGTAGCCATAGACCACCGCCGCGTTGACGGCCAGACCTGGCAGGCCTTGCGCGTCGAACTCGTACTGGCCGGACAGCAACCACGCCTTCATGCCGGCCAGGTTGAAGCTCTTGACGATCATGTAGGTGTAGCCCGCCCAGCCGCTGTACGGCGCCTGGTAGTCGCCGCCGCGGCCGGTCTGCTGGTAGGCGAAGGTGGCGGTCGCCGGGCCGCGCGACAGGTCGGCGCGCAGCCCGCCCGACCAGGTGGAGAAGTCCGGCCCGGTCAGCACCGCCTGGCCCACGCCGTACTGCAGCATGGCCTGCGCGCCCAGGCGCAGCCGGTATTCGTTGGCCAGCGGCAGCAGGTAGCTGGTGTCGGCATAGGTGGAGCTGAGCACATTGGGCACGTAGTAGCTCGAGAGCTGCCAGCGCCAGAGCTGGTCGCCCGGTGACCTCAGGCCCAGCAGGTACAGCGGCTCGCTGAGGCTGCTGGTCACGCCGGCGGCCTGCACGAAGTTGATGAAGTTCTCGCTGTTCCTCGGTTTGGTGGCGTTCAGGTACGCGGCGTAGTAGTGCACGTTGCCCAGCCGCCCAGCCAGGTTGCCGCCGGAGTAGGTGATCGGGGTCATGCGGTTGTCGGTGGGGCTGATCTCGGGCTGGAAGACCTCGAAGCGGCCGCCGGTCAGCAGCTGCTCGTCGAAGAGCTTCAAGGTCGCCCAGCTCTGCCCGATCACCGAATACGACTCCTGCCCCGGCATCAGCAGCAGCGTGCCGTCCTTGTCCAGCGGGCCCCACAGCTTCTGCGAGGTGTAGCCGACCACGCCAAAGCGCACCCGGTCGGCGATCCAGCCGCTCTGGTAGCCCAGCCAACCGCCCAGCGCGGTGGCGGCATTGGTCACGTCGCCGGGGTTCAGGCGGTCGAAGTAGTAGCTGCGCAGGTGCACCGTGACCTGGCTGTCGCGGCCCAGCGCCTGGGCCAGCGAATCGACCAGAGGCTGGTCGGCCTGGGCGGGTGTGGCGAGCGCCAGCGCGCCCAGCAGGGCGGCCGCGCAGCGGTACGGTGGCTTGGCGTCTTGGCGCTTCGGCATGGTCTTCCTCGGTCCTGTTCGTCGCGGCCGCTCCCCTACACTCGGCGGCCTTCGATCATGGTAAGACCTCGCCGGCTGCTCACGCCCGCCATCCTGTGGCTTGGCTGGTCCTGGGCCGTTGCCGGCCCGCCGACCAGCTACGAGTTCTGGCCCGAGCTGAATGCCTACAAGCCACTCAGCGAGCGCAGCCGCCTGATGTTGAGTGCCGCCGGCACGCGGGCGATGGAGGCCACGCTGGACAACCGCATCCTGGCGGTGCAGGACGCGCAGTTCACGATCAACTTCGACTACACGCTGGCGCCGGTGCTGCGCCGCGACGTGCCCGAGGCCGAGTGGTCGAAGAACCGACTGCTATGGACGCGCCTGGGCTTCGAGTACGGCACCTCGGGCCCCTCGGGCGATGATGCCTTCCGCTCGTACACCGGCATCGTCGAACTGAACGGACGCTTTCCGCTCGACACCGGGGCCTGGCTGACGAACCGGCTGCGGGTGGACTTCCGCAATCTCAACGGCGAGCCTTCGCAGCGCTATCGGGTGCGCCTGGGTGCCGAGTGGGACGACACGGTGCATGGGCATCCGGTCGCACCCTATGCCAGCGTGGAGGCGCTATACGACACGCGTTTCGAGCAATGGAGCCGGCTGACGCTGAAGGCGGGGCTGGAGACGCCGATCGGCGGCGATTGGCGGGTGGAACCCTACATCGCGCTGCAACTGAACCGGCCGCAGGACGAGCTGAGCCGGGTGCTCGCCCTGGGGCTGACCTTCAAGGTCTACTTCGAGTAGCCGGCGCGGCCGCTCAAGCCTTGGCGTAGCCCTCTTCGGCCAGCGCGCGCTCGAATTCGTCCGCCGGCCGGGTGGACTCGATGCGCACCTGATGGGTGGGCAGGTCGATCTGCAGTGTCGCCAGTGCATCCACCTGCTGGACGACGGCGGTGACGGTCTTCACGCAATGGCCGCAGGTCATGGTGGGCAGGGTCAGTTCGATCATGGGGTGCTCCTTGCGCCCGAATTGTCCGGCATCACGCGTGCTCCCGGAAGCCGGGGCTACAGTGCCGGAATGAATGCCGAATCGTCGCTGCAGCTGCCCGTCGAGGGCATGACCTGCGCCTCCTGCAGCGCGCGGGTGGAACGTGCGTTGCGCAAGGTGCCGGGTGTGCAGGAAGTCAGCGTCAACCTGGCCACCGAAAGTGCCGCCGTGCGGCTGTCGGCACGGGTGCCGGCCGAACTGCTGAGCAGCGCCGTGCGCAAGGCCGGCTACGAGGTGCCCTTCGCCAGCGTTGAGCTGCAGATCGAAGGCATGAGTTGTGCCACCTGCGTGGGCCGGGTGGAGAAGGCGCTGCGCAGCGTGCCGGGCGTGGTCGAGGCGAACGTCAATCTGGCCACTGCCACCGCACAGGTGCGGCAGCTGGCCGGTAGCGCGGGCCTGCCGGCGCTGCAGGCGGCGGTAGCCCGCGCTGGTTACAGCGCCAGCGCGGTGGCCGGCCTCGGGGATTCGGGCGCGGCGCCGCGCCCGCGTCACGACCCCGGCTGGAAGGTGGCACTGGCCTTCGCGCTGTCGGCGCCGCTGGTGCTGCCGATGCTGCTGGCGCCTTTCGGCCCGCATGTGATGCTGCCGGCCTTCTGGCAGCTGCTGCTGGCCGCGCCGGTGCAGTTCTGGCTGGGTGCGCGCTTCTACCGCGCCGCGTGGGGCGCGCTGCGTGCCGGCACCGGCAACATGGACCTGCTGGTCGCGCTGGGCACCACGGCGGCCTTCGGCCTGAGCGTGGCGCTGTGGTGGCGCGGCGAGCCGCATCTGTATTTCGAGAGCGCGGCGGTGGTCATCACGCTGGTGCTCTTCGGCAAGTGGCTGGAGGCCCGCGCCAAGCGCAGGACCCTGGCCGCGCTGGATGCGCTGCGCGCGCTGTGGCCGCAGACCGCGCGCCGGCTGCGCGACGGGCAGGAGGAAGAGGTGCCGCTGACCCAGCTGCAGCGCGGCGACCTGCTGCGCGTGCGGCCGGGCGAACGCATCCCGGCCGATGCGCGCATCGTCGAGGGCGCCAGCCATGTCGACGAATCGATGCTCACCGGTGAGAGCCTTCCGGTGGCCCGCGAGGCCGGCGATGCGGTGACCGGCGGCTCGATCAACGGCGAGGGCCTGCTGACGCTGCAGGTGCAGGCCCTGGGCGCCGAATCGCAGCTGGCGCGCATCGTGCGCATGGTCGAATCGGCCCAGGCCAGGAAGCCGCCGATCCAGCAGCTGGTGGACCGCGTCAGCGCGGTGTTCGTGCCGCTGGTGCTGGCCGCGGCGGCGATCACGCTGCTGGCCTGGGGCCTGAACCGCGGCGACTGGACCGCCGCCACGCTGCATGCGGTGGCGGTGCTGGTGATTGCCTGCCCCTGTGCGCTGGGCCTGGCCACGCCGGCCACGCTGATGGTGGGCACCGGGCTGGCGGCACGCCGCGGCATCCTGGTGCGCGACGCGCAGGCACTGGAGCAGATGCGCGCGGTGCGCTGCGTGGCCTTCGACAAGACCGGCACGCTCACCGAAGGCCGGCCGCGGCTGCAGGCGCTGCACGTGGAGGGCGGCGAGGCCGAGGCCCACGTGCTGGCCCTGGCCGCCGGTCTGCAGCAAGGCAGCGAACACCCGCTGGCGCGCGCGGTGCAGCAGGCCGCGGCCGAGGCCGGCGTCGCGCCGGTGGCCGTGCAGGCACCGCGCGCGGTGCCCGGCCGCGGCATCGAGGGCGTGGCGGACGGCCAGTGGCTGCGCCTGGGCAGCGCGCGCTGGCGCGATGAGTTGGGCGCCACGGTCGGCGCGTTGCAGGCCGAAGCCGATGCACTGCAGGCTGAAGGCTGCAGCATCGCCTGGCTGATGGCCGGGCCAGCGGATGCCACTCCGCAGGTGCGCGGCCTGCTGGCCTTCGGCGACCGGCCGCGGCCACAGTCCGCAGCGGCCGTGGCGCGGCTGAAGGCGCTGGGCCTGCGCTGTGTGCTGATCAGTGGTGACAACCGCGGCGCCGCCGAAGCACTGGCCCGCGCGGTGGGCATCGACGAGGTGCATGCCGAGGTGCTGCCCGGCGACAAGGCGGCGGTGGTGGCGTCGTTGCGCCAGGGTCTGCCAAGCGGCGGGCGCGTCGCCATGGTCGGTGATGGCATCAACGACGCGCCGGCCTTGGCGGCGGCCGACGTGGGCCTGGCGATGGGCACCGGCACCGATGTGGCGATGCACAGTGCCGGGCTGACATTGCTGCGCGGCGACCCGATGCTGGTGGCCGAGGCCTGGCAGCTGTCGCAGGCGGTGGGCTCCAAGCTGCGGCAGAACCTCTTCTGGGCCTTTGCCTACAACGTGGTGGGCATCCCATTGGCGGGCCTGGGCGCGCTGAGTCCGGTGATCGCCGGCGGCGCGATGGCGCTGTCCAGCGTGTGCGTGGTGGGCAACGCGCTGCTGCTGGGCCGCTGGCAACCCCGCCCATAGTGCACGGCGGCGCACTCAAGTCTCCCCGCAAGGCGGCCGAATATCCCTGCAGCCTGGCCCACGGATTCCCGTCGGCCCGCTGCAAGATCCACGACCACCGTCCACAGGAACGCCATGCAATTTTCCCAGCTCGCCACGGTCAAGCACCGCCTCGCAGTCGGCCAGCCGCTGCCGTTCAACGTCCGTAACGCCGATCACACTTTGTTGCTGGCCCGCGGGCAGGTGGTGGAGACCTTCGACCAGATGGAGGCGCTGTTCACGCGCGGTGCGCTGGTCGACCTGGCCGAGCTGCGCGCGCCGACGGACCGAATCCGGGAGGCACCGCCCGAGGAACTGCCACGGCTGTGGCACCAGTGCATGGACCGCGTCGGCCAGACGCTGCAGAGCTGCACGCAGGAGGGCTTTGGCCAGGCGCTGGACGACGTCACCGGCCCGGTGCAGGCGCTGATCGAGCGCGATTCCGACCTGGCCATCTTCCAGGTGCTGCGCCAGGACGGCAACCGCCACACGCAGTACGGCGTGACGCATTCGATCCACACCGCCATCACCGCCTTTCTGGTGGCCCAGCGGCTGGGCTGGGACGAGGACAGTGTGCAGAAGGTCTTCAAGGTGGCGCTGACGATGAACGTATCGATGCTGGAGCTGCAGGGCCAGCTGGCCGAGCAGGCCACTCCGGTGACGGCCGAGCAGCGCGCGCAGATCCTGTCGCACCCGATGCGCAGCGTGGAGATGCTGCAACTGGCCGGCGTGAGCGACCGCGACTGGCTGGACGGGGTGGCCCACCACCACGTGGCGCCCGATGGCAGCGGCTACCCGGCGCTGGACCGCGAGCCGAACGACTTCGCCGCGCTGGTGCGGCGCGCCGACATCTACACCGCCAAGCTGAGCCCGCGCACCACGCGCAGCGCGATGGCCGCCGACCGCGCCGGCCGCGCGATGTTCATGTACGACCCGGGCAATTCCATGACCGCCGCGCTGGTCAAGGAGTTCGGTGTGTACCCGCCGGGTTGCTTCGTCAAGCTGGTGTCGGGCGAGACCGCCGTGGTGGTCAAGCGCGGCCCGAGCGTGGTGACGCCGCTGGTGGCGGCCTTGACCACGGCTTCCGGCACGGCGCTCAGCGATCCTCAACCGCGCGATACCTCGAAGCGCGAGCATGCGATCGCTGGCGTGGTCGGCGGTGATGCGGTGCCGGTGCGCATCGCCCCCGAGAAGCTGATGACGCTGGCCCTGGCCTGAGCGGCCGCGCTGTCACGCGCAGGACGCTGGCCGTGCGGCCCCGCCGCCTATAGTGCGGCCCATGTCCACGATCTACCAGCCCCGCCGCGAAGCCCGCCGCGCCCACGTCACGCTGCGCGGCCTGCGCATCCATCTCAACCTGTGGGGCGACGCCTCGCTGGTGCGCCCCGACCGTCCGCCGCTGCTGCTGATGCACGGCTGGATGGACGTGGGCGCGTCCTTCCAGTTCGCCGTCGATGCCATGCACGACGGCCGCTACATCGTCGCTGCCGACTGGCGTGGCTTCGGCCACAGCGACGCCACGCGATCCGACTGCTACTGGTTCGCCGACTACCTGGGCGACCTGGACGCGCTGATCGACCACCTGTCGCCCGACGCGCCGATCGACCTGGCCGGCCACAGCATGGGCGGCAACATCGTCATGACCTACGCCGGCGTGCGCCCGGCGCGCATCCGCCGGCTGGTCAACATGGAAGGCTATGGCGTACCCGATGCCAAGCCGCAACAGGCGCCCGAGCGACTGGCGCAGTGGCTGGACGAGCTGAAGAAGCCGCAGCGCATGCGCAGCTTCGACAGCCTGGAGGGCGTGGCCCGTCAGCTGATGAAGACCAACCCGCGCCTGCCGGCCGACAAGGCCGCCTGGCTGGCGGCACAGTGGTCGCAGCGCCGCGACGACGGCCAGTGGCACGTGCTGGGCGACCCGGCGCACAAGATCGTCAACCCGGTGATGACGCGCGCCGAGGACGTGATCGCCACCTGGGGCCGCATCAGCGCGCCGCTGCTGTGGGTGGAAGGCGAGGGCAAGGATTTCGACGGTTGGTACGACGGTCGCTACACCCGGCCGCAGTTCGAGCAGCGGCTGGCCGCGGTGCCCAAGGTGCAGCGCCTGAAGCTCGACCCTGCGGGCCACATGCTGCATCACGACCAGCCCGAGGCGCTGGCACGGGCGCTGGACGCCTTTCTCGACGCGGCTTGAATAACCCCGCGGCAGCCCCGCAGCGGGCCTGCCAAAAAGCGCGTGTCAGAATTGCGGCATGGACATCGAACGCATCAACTCGATCGGCACGCTGCTCGCCGATCTGAGCGCCCGCACCGAGCAGCTCCGGGGGTATCTTTGACTACGAGCGCAAAGCGCTCCGGTTGAAGGAAGTCAACGCCGCCCTGGAGAATCCGGCCGTCTGGAACGAGCCGAAGCGCGCCCAGGAACTGGGCCGCGAAAAGAAATCGCTGGATACCGTGGTCGGCACCATCGACCACCTGAGCAGCGAGCTGGCCGACAACACCGAGCTGTACGAGATGTCGAAGGCCGATGGCGACTTCGACGCGCTGGAACACATCGAGCAGTTCGCCGGCGGGCTGCGCGACACCGTGGCGCAGCTGGAGTTCCGCCGCATGTTCAGCAACGATGCCGATCCGCTGAACTGCTTCATCGACATCCAGGCCGGCGCCGGCGGCACCGAGGCGATGGACTGGGCGCAGATGCTGCTGCGCCAGTACCTCAAGTACTGCGAGCGCAAGGGTTTCAAGGCCGAGGTGCTGGAAGAGACCGAGGGCGACGTGGCCGGCATCCGCAGCGCGACCATCAAGGTCGAAGGCGACTATGCGTTCGGCCACCTGCGCACGGAAACGGGCGTACACCGCCTGGTGCGCAAGAGCCCCTTCGACGCCTCGGGCGGGCGCCACACCAGCTTCGCGTCACTGTTCGTCTACCCGGAGATCGATGATTCGATCGAGATCGAGGTCAACCCGGCCGACGTGCGGGTGGACACCTTCCGCGCCAGCGGCGCCGGCGGCCAGCACATCAACAAGACCGATTCGGCGGTACGGCTGACGCACATCCCCACCGGCATCGTGGTGCAGTGCCAAAACGACCGCAGCCAGCACCGCAACCGTGACGAGGCCTGGGCGATGCTGCGCAGCCGGCTCTACGAGCACGAGATGCGCAAGCAGCGCGAAGCCCAGCAGAAGCTGGAGGACAGCAAGACCGACGTCGGCTGGGGCCACCAGATCCGCAGCTACGTGCTGGACAACAGCCGCATCAAGGACCTGCGCACCAACGTCGAGATCAACAACACGCAGAAGGTGCTCGATGGCGACCTGGACGCCTTCATCGAAGCCAGCCTGAAGCAGGGCCTGTAAGGGCCCGCCCCCACTGCAGCGAGACAAGCACATCATGCGAGAAGGCCCTGCCACCGTCGTGCGGCGCGAGGACTATGCGCCGCCCGCCTACTGGATCCGCAGCGTCGAGCTGGGTTTCGACCTGGACCCGGCGAAGACCCTGGTGACCAGCCGCATGCGAATCGAGCGCAACCCGGCGCAGGCCGGCGGCCCGCTGCAGTTGCAGGGCGAGGGCCTGAACCTGCTGCGCGTGCTGGCCGATGGCGAGAGCGTGTCCTTCCGCGAGGAAGCCGGCCTGCTGGTGATCGACAACCCGCCGGTGGCCGACAGCTTCACGCTCGAGATCCGCAACAGCATCGCGCCGGAGAAGAACACCGAGCTCAGCGGCCTGTACACCAGCGGTGGCGGCTTCTACACGCAGTGCGAGGCCGAGGGCTTCCGCCGCATCACCTACTTCCTGGACCGGCCGGACGTGATGGCCGTCTACATGGTGACGGTGCGCGCCGACAAGGCGAAGTACCCGGTGCTGCTGAGCAACGGCAACCTGCTCGAGCAGGGCGATCTGGACGGTGGCCGCCACTATGCCAAGTGGCACGACCCCTTCCCGAAGCCCAGCTACCTGTTCGCGCTGGTGGCCGCCGACCTGGTGGCGCGCGAGCAGAAGATCCGCACCCGCGCCGGCCGCGACCACCTGCTGCAGGTGTACGTGAAGCGCGCGGACCTGGGCAAGACCGAGCATGCGATGAACTCGCTGATCGCCTCGGTCGCCTGGGACGAGGCGCGCTTCGGCCTGTCGCTGGACCTTGAACGCTTCATGATCGTGGCGGTCGAGGACTTCAACTTCGGCGCGATGGAGAACAAGGGCCTGAACCTGTTCAACACCAAGTTCGTGCTGGCCAGCGCCGACACCGCCACCGACGACGACTTCTTTGCCGTGGAAAGCGTGGTCGCGCACGAGTACTTCCACAACTGGACCGGCAACCGCATCACCTGCCGCGACTGGTTCCAGCTGTCGCTGAAGGAAGGGCTGACGGTCTTCCGCGACCAGGAGTTCAGCATGGACATGGCCGGCGATGCGTCGGCCCGCGCCGTCAAGCGCATCGAGGACGTGCTGAAGCTGCGCAACGTGCAGTTCCCCGAGGACGCCGGCAGCATGGCCCACCCGGTGCGGCCCGACGCCTACATGGCGATCAACAACTTCTACACGCCCACCGTCTACGAGAAGGGCGCCGAAGTCGTGCGCATGATGCACACGCTGGTCGGCCGCGACGGCTTTGCGCGCGGGTTGAAGCTGTACTTCGAGCGCCATGACGGTCAGGCCGTCACCTGCGACGACTTCGCGCAGGCCATTGCCGATGCCAACCCGGGCAGCGTGCTGGCCGCGCATCTGGACGCCTTCAAGCAGTGGTACGCGCGCGCCGGCACACCGCGCGTGACTGCGCGCGGCCAGTTCGACGCGGCCAGCGGCCGCTACACGCTGCAGCTGTCGCAGACGCTGGCGCGCTCGCCCGACGGGCCGCCGCTGCTGATCCCGGTGCAGCTGGCGCTGTTCGACACCGACGGCCGCCCGCTGCCGCTGCAGCTGGACGGCGAGGCCGCACCGGGCGGCAGCGAGCGCCTGCTGGTGCTGGACCAACCCAGTGCCAGCTATACCTTCGTCGGCCTGGCGGCCGAGCCGGTGCCCTCGCTGCTGCGCGGCTTCAGTGCACCGGTGACGCTGGACGACGGCCTGGGCGATGCCGCGCTGCTGACGCTGCTGGCCCACGACACAGACCCCTTCAACCGCTGGGAGGCCGCGCAACGCCTGAGCCTGCGCCGCCTGCTGGCGGCGCTGCTGTCCGAGGCCCCCGCGCCGGCGGACGAGGCCTACCTGCAGGCGCTGCGCGGCGTGCTGCGCGACCCGGCCCTGCATCCGGCCTTCAAGGCCATGGTGCTGGCGCTGCCCGGCGAGGGCTACGTCGCCGAGCAACTGACGGTGGTGGACCCGCAGCGCATTCACGCCGTGCGCGAACACCTGCTGGACCAGCTGGCCGAGCATCTGCATGCCGACTGGGCCTGGGCCTACGAGCACCACCAGGTGCGCGAGGGCTATACCCCGCAGCGCGGCCAGGCCGGCCAGCGCGCGCTGGCCGCACGGGCGCTCGCCATGCTGTGCCGCCATGCGGCGCGCAGCGGCAACCCGGTGTGGCCGGGCCGCGCCTACCAGCAGGTCAAGGATGCCGGCAACATGAGCGACCGGCTGGCCGGGCTGAACGCGCTGGTGCACGGCCGCTGCGAGCTGGCTGAAGCCGCGCTGCAGCGCTTCCACCAGCTGGCCCACGGCCATGCGCTGGTCATCGACAAGTGGTTCGAGGTGCAGGCCCGGGCCAGCGAGAACCCGCAGGCCGGCGGCGCCGTGCTGGCGCGCGCCCGCGCGCTGCTGCAGCACCCGGACTTTTCGTTGCGCAACCCGAATCGGGTGCGCGCGCTGCTGGTTTCGCTGTGCCGCGACAACCCGGCCGCCTTCCACCGCGCCGATGCCGCGGGTTACGTGTTCTGGGCCGAGCGTCTGATCGAGCTGGATGCCATCAACCCCAGCGTGGCCGGCCGGCTGGCCCGGGTGATGGACCGCTGGGCGCACCTGGCCGAGCCCTACCGCAGCGCCGCCCGCGAGGCCATCGCCCGCGTGGCCGCGCGCAGCGAACTCAGCGCCGAGGTGCGCGAGATCGTCAACCGAGCCCTGGAGTCCGCATGAGCCGCCCTGTCAGTCTGACGCAGTACCTGGTCGAACAGCAGCGAGAGCACGGCCGCATCCCCGGGCAGCTGCGGCTGCTGATCGAGGTGGTGGCGCGTGCCTGCAAGCGCATCGCCATCTCGGTGAACAAGGGCCCGCTGGGCGACGTGATCGGCACCGCCCACACCGAGAACATTCAGGGCGAAGTGCAGAAGAAGCTGGACATCATCAGCAACGATGTGCTGATCGAGGCCAACGAATGGGGCGGCCACCTGGCGGCGCTGGCCAGCGAGGAGATGGACACCATCCACGTGGTGCCCAACCGCTACCCGCAGGGCGAGTACCTGCTGCTGTACGACCCGCTGGACGGTTCCAGCAACATCGACGTCAACGTCAGCATCGGCACCATCTTCAGCGTGCTGCGCAAGGTGGGCCACCACCACGGCGTGGTCGAGGACGACTTCCTGCAGCCGGGGCGCTTTCAGGCCGCGGCGGGCTACTGCATCTACGGCCCGCAGACGCAGCTGGTGCTGACGGTGGGCAATGGTGTCGCGGTGTTCACGCTGGACCGCGAGATGGGTTCCTGGGTGCTGACCGAACAGAACCTGCAGGTGCCGGCGGACACGAAAGAGTTCGCCATCAACATGAGCAACCTGCGCCACTGGGCCCCGCCGGTGCGCCGCTACATCGACGAATGCCTGGCCGGCAAGACGGGGCCGCGCGGCAAGGACTTCAACATGCGCTGGGTGGCCAGCATGGTGGCCGACGTGCACCGCATCCTGACGCGTGGCGGCGTGTTCCTGTACCCGTGGGACGCGCGCGAGCCCGACAAGCCCGGCAAGCTGCGGCTGATGTACGAGGCCAACCCGATGGCCTTCCTGATCGAGCAGGCCGGCGGCGCCGCCACCAACGGCCGCCAGCGCATCATGGACCTGATGCCCGGCAAGCTGCACGAGCGCGTCAGCGTGATCCTGGGCTCGAAGAACGAGGTGGAGCGCGCCACGGCCTACCACCTGGAAGCCGACGGCAAGCCTGCGGCCTGAGCCGCGGGTGCGCCACGCGCTACAGGCCTTCCGCGATCTCCGCCCGCCGCACCCAGCGCCACTGCCCAGCGGGCAGGTCGTCGGGCAACACCAGGGCGCCAAAGCGCAGCCGGTGCAGGGACTGCACCGCATTGCCTGCGGCGGCCACCATGCGCTTGACCTGGTGGTACTTGCCTTCGGTCAGCGTCAGCAGCAGGCGGCGCTCGCCGGCGGCTTCGGCCGCGGCCGCGCGCACCGGCTGCGGGTCGTCGTGCAGCACCACGCCGTCACGCAGTCGCTGCAGTTGGGCATCGCTCAGCGGCTCGGCGCAATCGGCCTGGTACAGCTTGGGTACATGCCACTTCGGCGACGTGAGCTTGTGCAGCAGCGGGCCGTCGTCGGTGAACAGCAGCAGGCCGGTGGTGTCTTCGTCCAGCCGGCCGGTCGGCTGCACGTTGCGCGTGCGCAGCGGCACCGGCAGCAGGCTCAGCACGCTGGGGTGGTGGCGCGGCTTGCGCGAGCATTCGTAGCCCGCTGGCTTGTGCAGCATCAGCAGCGCCTTCTCGTGGTAGGCCCAGGCTTCGCCCCGCACACGGAACTCCAGTCCGGCGGTGTCCACCGGCTCGGCCGGGTCATCGACGATGCGATCACCGATCTGCACCAGGCCGTGAACGATCAACGCGTCGCATTCGCGCCGGGTGCCGAAGCCCTGGCTGAACAGCACCTGGCGCAGCTGCACGTCAGGCACCGGCCTGCAGCCGCTCCCAGGCCCGTGCCGCACGCTGCACGCGGGCCGACGAGGCCACCGCGAACAGCGCCGCGTCGCGCTGCCAGCGCTGCGCGGCCGGGTCGCCGGGCTGCAGCGCCCACAGCGTGCCAGCCTCGGTATACAGCGCATGGGCCAGCGCCAGCGCGCCCGACAGCGCCACATGCGTGGCCGGCGCAGCGGGCGGGGCTTGGGCCAGGTCGGCCAGCAGGGTGAGCACCGCGCACAGCCGCTCGGCGAAGGCCGCCGGCCACTGGCGGGCGCGCGCCTCGCGCAGCAGGTAGGCCAGCACCGCCAGCGTCACGTGCGTGTCTTCGATGCTGCGAAAGGGTTTCACATAGGCGTCGTAGCCGTCGCCGGGCAGCAGCGCTTCGGATGGGAGGCGGACGCCGTCGAGCTGCACGCGGGCATGCGGCACCTCGGGTACGAAGCGGGTTTCCGGCATCGGCAGTAGCTGCAAACCCGGCGCGCCGGCGGGCACCCGCGCCACGCGCAGCTGCGGTCGGCCGTCGGCTGCCGGCGTGGCCAATGCACCCACCACCAGCAGCAGGTTGCTGTCGGGGCCCAGCGTGGTCCAGCGTTTGGCGCCATGCACTGTCCAGCCACCGTCCGACGCCGGAACGATGCGCGTGCCAATGTCGCGTGGCCGGTTGCCGCCTTCCTCGGTGACGCAGAAGGCCGCGACCAGCGTCGCCGGCAACTCCGGCAGCAAGGCGCGCAGCGCCGCCTGGTAGCCGGAGGCGAAGGCCCAGCCCACGCGGTCGGCATCGAAGCCGCCCCGCAGCGCCATGGCCGCCGACCCGTGGCTGCCCGCAGCGCCGTCGCGCCAGCGCGGCCACCATGCGGCCACTGTGGCGCGTTCGGGCACCGCGGTGGGGGCGCGCAGGCAGGTGTCGATGGCGGGATGCATGGCCATGGTCCTAGGGGGGATTGGCCGATGTTAGCGGCGCGCCCAGGCTCGGCTGCGTAGCATCGCGCCGGTGTCAACACGCAGGGGACGACGATGAATCAACGGGCATGGGTCGTGGGCTGGGCGCTGTGCATGGCGCTGGGCGGCGCGGTGGCGGCGCCCAGCAGCGGCAGCGACAGCGCGGCCTGGTCGGGCAGCAAGAGCGAGGATCCGGCGCTGAAGTCGGCGCAGGCTGCGCTGGCCGCCGGCGACTATGCCGGCGCGCAGACCACGCTGAAGGCCGCGGTGGCCGCCAACCCGGGCAATGCCGACCTGCACAACCTGTACGCCTACTCGATCCGCAAGGGGCCCAACCCGGACATGGCGCTGGTCTTCAAGCACTACGACGAAGCGCTGCGCATCGATCCCAAGCACCGCGGCGCGCAGGAATACATCGGCGAGGCCTACCTGATGGTGGGCAACCTGCCCAAGGCCAAGGAACACCTGGAGGCGCTGAACAAGATCTGCTTCTTCGGCTGCGCCGAGTACAACGAACTGAAGAAGGCCATCGCCGCCTACGAGGCCAAGCCGCGTTGAGCGACCAGGCTCAGTTCGTCAGTTCCAGCACCACCACGCGGTTCTCGGCCGCCGGCCAGGCCACGCCGACCAGCCGCTCTTCGATCACGCCCGAGCGATATTCGGCGGCCACAGGCCGGCCCGCGCCGCTGCCCAGCTTCAGCTTGGAGCTGGACACGCCGGCCACGCCGGGCGGGATGCCGGGCGCCGGGTCCATGCCGTCCAGCACCACGCGGTCGCGCGGCAGGCCGAAGTAGCCGCGCGGCCGCGTCAGCGTCACCACCGAGGCGGCGCCCTTGTCGGCCTCGGCCAGGCGTTCGGCGCGCAGGTTGACCACGCTGCTGCTGCGCGGGAAGGGCGAACGGTAGACATGCGTCGTCGCATAGCCCGGCGCGCTGATCACGAATTCGTAGGCCGTGCGGCTGTCGGCGGTGAAGGGGCCCCAGCGGCCATCCTCGCCGATCTGCTTGCGGTGCCGCGGCCCGCCCTGGCGCGCGCCAGTGGCGGCATCGACCGCGTAGACCTCGACCGTGGCGCCGACCAGTGGCAGGTTGGTCGGCCCGCCCGGCCCCAGGCCGCTGAGCGTGCCGTCCAGCACCGGCTGGGCCTCGGCCGTGACCGCCAGCGTGGCCGGCGCGCGGCCGGTGATGAACTCGTAGGTCTGCGCGAAGGCCTGCGGATGGAAGCTGACCTCGCGGTGGTCGCGCTGCGGCAGCACCACGTTCTTCGCGCCCTTCAGCGCCGGGCCGTCGAAAGTGACGTTGGTCGGTTTGCCCTTGGCGCCGATCCACACGCCGTCGGGTTGCGCGAACTTGTCGTTGTCGTCCGAGCGGATCGTCATCCAGCGCACACCGGGCGTCACCTCGTCGCCGGCCGTGCCCTTGGGCACGTTCAGCGCCACCAGGAAGGGGCCGACGCCGTTGAACTCACTGTTCGGGCGGAACTCCTTCAGCGCCCAGACGCCGTGGTTCGGCGTACCGCCCAGCACCGCGGCCGAGACCTTGGCCGCGCCGCCATGGTTCTGCACGTAGTTGCGGATGGTGTTGCCGCCGCGTGAGTTGCCCACCAGCACCACCTGCGTGGCGCCGGTGCGCGCCAGCAGCTGGTCCACCTGCGCGGCCAGGAACTGCGCCTGCTCGGTGGTGGAACTGCGCCCGGCCTGCGCCACGTTGTCCTCGTCGCGGGCCAGCGGGTAGGGCAGGTCGATGGCCAGCAGCCGCTCGCGCGGCCAGCCGTTCGATTCGAAGCGCCAGATCGTGGTGGTCCACAGCGCGGCGCTGTCGCCGTTGCCGTGCACGAAGACCACCGGCGGCGGCGCGGGCGGCTTCGGTGCCGGCGCGGCGCAGGCCGCCAGCAGCGCGGCCGCGGCCAGGGACCACAAGGCATGGCGTCGGTTCATCGTGTCTCCGTGTCGTTATCTGTCAGGCCAGGCCCAGGTCGCGGGCCGAGGGCAGCGGCGGGTCGCTCAGGCCGGTGGCGGCACGCACCGCGTTCAGCACGGCGCGCGCGGTGACGGTGGCGGCCAGCGCGCCCAGCACCGTCATGTCGCCGGGCCGGCCGCTGGTGCCGGTGGCCAGCGCGAACAACGTGTCGCCGTCGGCCATGGTGTGCACCGGGTCGATGCTGCGGGCCAGGCCGTTGTGCGCCATCGTCGCCAGCTTCTGGCATTGCGCCTTGGTGAGCCGCGCATCGGTGGCAATGATGCCGATGGTGGTGGCCATGCCCGGCAGCGCGCGCGGCGGAATCTCGCCTGCGGCGATGGCCCGCGTGGCGCTGCGCGGCCGGCCGTCGGCGCCGCGCGTGCCGGCGATCACCTGGCCGGTGGCCGGGTCGATCACGTCGCCGGTGGGGTTGACGGCGATCAGCGCACCGACGGTGATCGGCCCCACGGTCAGCGAGGCGGTGCCGATGCCGCCCTTCATCGCGCGGTCGATGCCGAAGAGCTTGCCCGCCGAAGCGCCGGCGCCGGCACCCACGCTGCCCTGCGCCGGCGGCGCGTGGCTGGCGGCCTCGCAGGCGGCATAGCCAGCCGCGGCGTCGGGGCGGATGCGGTGGTCGCCGATCCACAGGTCGAAGAGCACCGCGGCCGGCACGATGGGCACCACCGCCGGGCCCACGCCCAGGCCGTGGCCGCGTTCTTCCAGCCACCGCACCACGCCGCTGGCGGCGTCCAGCCCGAAGGCGCTGCCGCCGGTGAGCAGCAGCGCGTGCACATGCTCGACCAGGTTGTCGGGGCGCAGCAGGTCGGTCTCGCGCGTGCCGGGCGCGGCGCCGCGCACGTCCACGCCGCAGGCCACGCCCTGCGGGCACAGCACCACGCTGCAGCCGGTGGGCCGCCGGGCGTCGGTGAAGTGGCCGACCCGCAGGCCGGCCACGTCAGTGATCGCGCCGGGGAACAGGCTCGGTTCAGACATCGGCCTGCGGTGCGAGGGCCGTCGGCGCCGGCCGCCGTGGTGCGGCGAAGACCCGGTCGTGCAGCAGCATGCCGGCCACCATCGCCGCCACGAAGGCCAGGGCGGCCATCGAGCCACTGCCGGCTGCCACGATGGCAGGGCCCGGGCAGTAGCCGGCAATGCCCCAACCTACGCCAAAGATCACGCCGCCCAGCGCAAGACGGCCGTCTACGGGTCCGGGCGGCGGCAGCTGCATCGGCTCGCCGCTCCAGGCGGTGCGCCGGCCGGCAGCCAGCCGGAAGCCCACCAGGCCCACCGCCAGCGCGCCGCCCATCACCAGGGCCAGCGTCGGGTTCCACGGGCCCAGCAGGTCGAGGAAGCCCTTGACCTTCAACGGATCGGCCATGCCCGACAGCAGCAGGCCGCAGCCGAACACCACGCCGGCGATCAGTGCGAACAGCGCGCCCATGGCCGGCCTAGAACGCATGGCGCAGCAGCGCCACCGTGACAAAGCCCGCGCCCATGAAGCACAGCACGTTGACCAGCGAGCGCAGCGACAGCCGGCTCAGACCGCAGATGCCGTGCCCGCTGGTGCAGCCGTTGCCCAGGCGCACGCCGAAACCCACCAGCAGCCCGGCCAGCAGCAGCCCGCCCAGGCCGACATCGGGCGTGCCCACCGGCGGCGTGCCGAACAGCGACCACAGCCACGGCGACAGCGCCAGCCCGGCAATGAAGGCCCAGCGCACTGCCTGGCCGCTGCGCATCTGCCGGTCGCCGAGCATCGCGTTGCAGGCGGCACCGACGATGCCGGCAATGCCGGCGATGCGGCCGGTGCCGAACAGCAGCAGCAGCGAGGCCAGCCCGATCAGCAGCCCGCCGGCCAGCGCCGCCCAGGGCGTGAAGTGCGGCCAGTCGATGCTCATGCGCTCAGGCGAAGACGCCGGCCTCGTCGGTCATGCGCGCCGAGACTTCGCCCAGGTGGTGCAGCGTGTCGCCGAAGCTGGTCTCCAGCACCGTCAGGCGCTTGAAGTAGTGGCTGGCGACGTACTCGTCGGTGACGCCGATGCCGCCGTGCATCTGGATGCACTGCTGGCCGACGAAGCGCATCGAATTGCCCAGCTGCACCTTGGCCTGCGACAGCGCGCGGCGGCGTTCGTCGGCCGGCTCGCCCAGCTTCAGGCTGGCGTAGTAGCTCATCGAGCGGCCCAGTTCCACCTGCATCTTCACGTCGGCGGCGCGATGCCGCAGCGCCTGGAAGGTGGCCAGCGGCACGCCGAACTGCTTGCGCTGCTGCATGTATTCGGCGGTGATCGCCAGCAGCTTGTCCATCAGGCCCACAGCCTCGGCGCAGCCGGCGGCGATGGCCACGTCGGCGGCCTGCTCCAGCAGCGCATGGCCTTCGCGCTGCAGCAACGTGGCCGGCGTGTCGGCCAGCACCACATCGGCCGCGCGCGCGCCGTCCTGCGTCGGGTAGCTGCGCACGCTCATCCCGGCGGCGCCGCGTTCCACCAGGAACAGACCGATGCCGGCGGCATCGGCTTCCGCACCGGCGATGCGCGCCGGCACGACGAAGGCATCGGCCTCGTCGCCGGCCGGCACCACCACCTTGGTGCCACTGAGCTTCCAGCCGCCGCCGGATTCCACCGCGCGGGTGGCGACGCGGCTCAGCGCATAGCGCGAGCGCCGCTCCTGGTGCGCCAGCACCACCAGCGCCTCGCCGCCGGCGATCTTCGGCAGCCAGGCTTCCTGCACCGCGGCCGGCGCGCCGGACAGCAGCGTCGGCGCCACCAGCGCGGCCTGCGCATAGGGGGCGTTGACCAGGCCGCGGCCCAGCTCTTCCATCACCACCATCGCCTCGACGGCGCCGAAGCCCATGCCCCCGTGCGCCTCGGGCACCACCAGGCCGGCCAGGCCCAGCTCGTTCAGCTCGCCCAGCACCTCGCGGGTCTGGCCGCCGGCCTTGGCCAGCGCATGCCGGCGCTCGAAGCCGAAGCCCTTGTCCACCCAGCGGCGTACCGCGTCGCGCAGCTGTTCCTGCTCGTCACTGAAATCGAAATCCATGGTCGTAGTCTCCTGTCAGCCGAGCACGGTCTGCGCGACGATGTTGCGCTGGACTTCGTTGCTGCCGCCGTAGATCGTGGTCTTGCGCTGGTTGAAGTAGAAGCCGGCCAGCGGCAGCAGCGCCGCGTCGATGGCCAGGTCGCCCTGCCAACCGCCTTCCATCGCCTCGGCCAGGTAGGGCCAGGTGCAGGGGCCGCCGGCCAGCATCATCAGCTCGCTGTAGCGCTGCTGGATCTCGCTGCCGCGGATCTTCAGCAACCCGGCCACGTCCAGGCTCTGCTTGCCGCTCTTCTCGGCCGACAGCACGCGCAGCACCATCATCTCCAGCGCGACGATGTCCACCTCCAGCAGCGCGATCTGGTCGCGGAAGCGCAGGTCGTCCCACAGGCCTTCGGCACGGGCGATGCGCTTGACGCGCTCCAGCTCGCGCTTGGCGCGGTTGACGTCGGCGATGTTGGTGCGCTCGTGGGCCAGCAGGTACTTGGCGTAGGTCCAGCCCTTGTTCTCCTCGCCGATCAGGTTCTCGGCCGGCACCTCGACGTTGTCGAAGAACACCTCGTTGACCTCGTGCTCGCCGTCCATCGTGATGATCGGCCGCACGGTGATGCCGGGGCTCTTCATGTCCACCAGCAGGAAGCTGATGCCGGTCTGCGGCTTGCCGTCGGTGCTGGTGCGCACCAGGCAGAAGATCCACTCGCCGTACTGGCCCAGCGTGGTCCAGGTCTTCTGGCCGTTGACGATGTACTTGTCGCCGCGGCGCTCGGCGCGGGTCTTCAGGCTGGCCAGGTCGCTGCCGCTGCCCGGCTCGCTGTAGCCCTGGCTCCACCAGACCTCGCCGCTGGCGATGCCAGGCAGGAAGCGCTTGTGCTGCTCGGCATTGCCGAAGGCCATGATCACCGGCGCAACCATCACCGGGCCGAAGGGCAGGATGCGCGGCGCCGCGGCGCGGGCGCAGGCTTCCTCGAACAGGTGCTTCTGCACCGCGTTCCAGCCCGGGCCGCCGAACTGCGTGGGCCAGTTGTAGGTGAGCCAGCCCTTCTTGCCGAGGATCTTCTGCCAGGCCTGCTGGTCCTCGCGCGACAGGCGCATCGAATTGCGCACCTTGTGGCTGATGTCCTTGGGCAGGTTGGCCTCGACCCAGTCGCGCACGGTGTCGCGAAAGGCGAGTTCCTCCGGGGTGAAATTCAGGTCCATGCTCATCGTCTCCTAGGCCGGGCGTAGAACCCGCATTTTTAGCACGATCGTTCTAAAACGCCTTGTCCCTGCCGGGACAAGGCCGCCGGTGTCTTCAGGGCCGCTTCTGCAGGCGCAACACATCGTTGTCGCGGCGCATCTGGAAGCGGCCCAGGAAGCTGTTGCCCAGCAGCACGTAGGGCATCTGCGCTGGCATCACGATGGCGTCGATGTTGTTGACCTCGACCGCGCCGACGCGCACCGCGTTCAGGCTGACGCGGTGCACCGGCACCGCGCCGTTGGCGGTCTGCGTGAAGGCGCGCGGTGCGTCGCGCCAGGCCAGGCCGATGCGCTCGGCCTCGGCCTGGCTCAAGGCGACCACCGTGGCGCCGGTGTCCACCATGAACTGCACCGGCCGGCCGTTGATGGCGCCGCTGGAGGTGAAGTGCCCGCCCAGGCCCACCGGCAGCACGATTTCCTGCGGGCCGGTGGCGGCCGTGGGCGTGCCGCTGAGGCGGGCCGGGGCGCCGCCCAGCCGCAGCGTGGCGGTGCTGCCGCCGCGCTGCACCTGCGCCTGCCCGTCGGACAGTTGCATCAGCGTGACGCCGGCGGCGCTCTGGCCCACGGCCAGCGTGTGCGGCTGGCCGTCGATGATCAGCAGCGCCTTGCTGCCCATGCTGCCGGCCAGCGTGACGCTTTGCTGTGCATGGGCGATGCCTGCCGACAGGGCCAGCGCGGCCAGCAGCAGACGGCGACGCATCAATCGCGGAAGTTGTTGAAACCGAGCGGCAGGTCGGTGACCTCGCGCCGCAACAGCGCGATGGCGCTCTGCAGGTCGTCGCGCTTGGCGCCGCTGATGCGCACCGTGTCGCCCTGGATGGCGGCCTGCACCTTCAGCTTGCTCTGCTTGACCAGCGTCTGGATGCGCTTGGCGGCCTCGCCGTCGATGCCGGTCTTCACCGGCACCGCCTGCTTCAGCTTGTCGCCGCCCAGCTTCTCGGGCTTGGCCGTCAGATCGGCGTAGCGCACGTCGACACCGCGCTTGGCCAGCTTGGCCAGCAGGATGTCGCGCACCTGGCCGAGCTGGAAATCGCTGTCGGCATAGAGCGTGATCGCGCGCTCCTTGCCCTTGTCGGTGAGCTCGATGCGGGCGTCCGAGCCCTTGAAATCGAAGCGGGTGCCGATTTCCTTGTTGGCCTGCTCGACGGCGTTGCGCAGCTCCACCAGATCGGGTTCCAGGACAGTGTCGAAGCTGGGCATGGTTCAGCAGTCTGGCACGAGGGGAACTGGGCGAAAATTCTGCCATGGTGACAGACCGCACGGAACCCCCGATCGAGCGCCGCGCGAGCCTGCGCGCGTTCAACAGCTTCGGCCTGCCGGCGGTGGCGGCGACGCTGGTGCGCGTGCGCAGCGAGTCCGACGTGAAGCGCATGGTCGACCACCCCGAGATCGGCCCGGCGCCGAAGCTGATCCTGGGCGGCGGCAGCAACCTGGTGCTGACGCGCGACGTGGCCGCGGTGGTGCTGAAGGTCGAGATCCCGGGCCGGCGGCTGGTCAGCGCATCGCCTGAGGCCGTGGTCGTGGAAGCCGGCGCCGGCGAGAACTGGCATGACTTCGTTGCCTGGACTCTGGAGCAGGGCTGGCCGGGGCTGGAGAACCTGGCGCTGATTCCGGGCACGGTGGGCGCCGCACCGGTGCAGAACATCGGCGCCTATGGCGTGGAGCTGGCCGAGCGCTTCGAATCGCTGGACGGCGTGGACCTGATCACCGGCCGCAGCGTGACGCTGAGCGCGGCGCAATGCGCCTTCGGCTACCGCGACAGCGTGTTCAAGCAGCTGCTGGCGGGCAAGACGCTGATCACCCGCGTGCGCTTCCGGCTGCCACGGCCCTGGCAGCCGGTGCTGGGTTACCTGGACCTGCAGCGGCGCATGCACGAGACCGGCGTTCACGACCCCGACGCACGCACGGTCTTCGACTGGGTCTGTGCGATCCGCCGCGCCAAGCTGCCCGATCCGCAGCAGATCGGCAATGCCGGCAGCTTCTTCAAGAACCCGGTGGTCAGTGCCGAGCAGTGCCGCGACATCATCGGCCGCGACCCGTCGGTGGTGCACTACCCGCTGCCCGACGGCCACTTCAAGCTGGCCGCCGGCTGGCTGATCGATGCCTGCGGCTGGAAGGGCAAGTCGATAGGCCGTGCGGGCGTCTACGAGCGCCAGGCGCTGGTGCTGGTGAACCGGGGCGGCGCCATCGGCGCCGAGGTGCTGACGCTGGCCCGCGCGATCCAGGAAAGCGTGTACGGCCGTTTCGGCATCCGGCTGGAGCCGGAGCCGCTCATTCTGTAAGCGCCTCCAGCAGGCCTTCGGCCTCGCAAGCCTCGCGGCTGCGCTCGAGCAGTTGTTCGTAGCGCTCGATCAGCCGCGCGATCTCGTGCGCCGGCACGTGGGTGGCACCTTCATGCAGCGCCTGCGCCGTCTGCGCCAGGGCGCTCAGGCCGAAGTTCAGCGCGGCACCCCGCGCAGCATGGGCATTGACCCGCAGATCCAGCGCCTGGCCGTCGCGCAGCGCCACGCGCAGCCGCTCGACGATGTCCGGCCCCTGCTCGAAGAAGCTGCGCAGCAGAAAGGCCAGCCGTTCGCGCGGCATGGCGCGCAAGGCGGCGTCCAGCGTGGCATGGTCCAGCAGTGAGACGGTGCCATCGGCGGTGGAAGGCTCGGCCGTACCGACCGCCGGCTCGGGCTCGCCCGGCGTGCCGCCAAACAGCCGGCGCAGCATGGCCGACAGCCGCTCAGGGCTGACCGGCTTGGCCAGGAAGTCGTTCATGCCGGCCATCAGGCAACGCTCTCGGGTCTGCGCGAAGGCGTCGGCCGTCAGCGCGATGATCGGCACCGTGGCGGCTGCGCCGTCGGGCAATGCGCGGATCGACAGCGTGGCCCCCACGCCGTCCAGCACCGGCATGTGCAGGTCCATCAGCACGATGTCGAAGTGCTGCTCGCGGATGGCCTGCACGGCCTCCAGCCCGTTGCCCGCGAAGTGCGGCTTGTGGCCCATGCCTTCCAGCAGCGCCGCCATGTACTGACGGTTGACCGGGTGGTCCTCGGCCACCAGCACGCGCAGCGGCCCCGGGCCGGCGGGCAGCCCCAGGCCGTCGGTGGTGGCAAGTTCGGCCGTGCCCGCGGCCGCATGGGGGCGCGGCGCCGGCTCCACCACGTGCAGCGGCATGCGGAAGCTGAAGCTGCTGCCTTCGCCGGGCACGCTCTTGGCGGTGACATCACCGCCCATCAGTCGGGCCAGGCTGCGCGAGATCTCCAGCCCCAGCCCGGTGCCGCCGTGGCGGCGCGAGCGGGATTCATCGCCTTGCGAGAAGCGCCGGAACAGCCGTGCCAGCGTGGCTTCGTCCATGCCGATGCCGGTGTCGGTGACGACGAACTCCAGCACCGGGCTGCCATCATCGGCAGTGGCCCGGTGCAGGTCCAGCACGACCACGCCGCGGTCCGAGAACTTGACCGCGTTGTTCAGCAGGTTGAACAGGATCTGCTTGACCCGGGTGCGGTCGGCACGCACCTTCTCGGGTACGCCCGGGTCGGCGTCGATGTGCAGCGCCAGCGACTTCAGCTGGGCCTGCGGGCGCATCAGCGCCTCCACATCGCGCAGCAGCTCGCGCAGGTCGATCGGCTCTTCGCTCAGCGTGAGCCGGCCGGATTCGAGCAGCGACATGTCCAGCACGTCGTTCAGGATGGTCAGCAGGTGGTCGGCGGACTCGGTGGCGGTGCGCAGGTAGTCCTTCTGCCGGGCATTGAGCCCGGTATCGCGCAGCAGCGACAGCATGCCCAGCAGCCCGTGGAAGGGCGTGCGGATCTCGTGGCTCATGTTGGCCAGGAACACGCTCTTGGCATCGCTGGCCGCCTCGGCCTGCTGGCGGGCTTCGCGCAGGTGCGCGGTCAGGTCGACCAGCGTGCGCTGACGCTCGCGCAGCAGCCGCATCTGGCGCAGTGCCATCAGGCCGAAGGCCAGCACCAGCAGCGACAGGAAGCCGGTGAGCAGCAGCCCCACCTGGTTGTGCTGGCGCACCGCCGCATTGCGCTCGGCGATCTGCGCGGACACGTGGTGCGAGGCGCTCAGCGACATCGAGTGGATCGGCGCGCCCAGTGCGTCCAGTTCGGGCTGCAGCGCTGCCAGGGTGGCGGCATCCACCGGTTTCGGCACCGGGTTGCCCAGCACGGCGTCGGCACGGGCAATGAAGGCTTCCATCTTGCGCAGCGGCTCTTCGTAGTCGGCATTGCCGACCATCAGCCGTGCGGTGCGGTCGTTGTGCAGCAGGCCGACCCGGCTGACCCAGATGTCGTAGCGCAGCTGCAGCGCATCCCGGTCGAAGCCGCCCGGCTGCAGGCTGGCCCGTGTCCATTGCTCGCGCAGGCGCTGGTACTCGGCCTCGACCTGGTAGATCCCCAGCACCACGTAGTCGTCCTGGTAGACCACGGTGTGTTTCAGCAGCGCGAACTGCCGCGCCTGCACCACCACCACCGCCGCCAGCACCAACGCCAGCACCACCGTCAACAGGCCGAACAAGCCCAGCCGGCGCGGCGGGGCCGGCGGGGGGGCGGCAGCTTCTACAGAACCTCGATGCTCTTCAGTTGCCATGCCGAGCGGCCATAGAAGATGGGGCTGCGCAAAGCCGGGTCGGTGTCGAAGGGGTAGATGATGAACAGCGGCCCCTTGTCGCGCACCGCCATCGGCTGGTCGTCCAGAAGCCGGGCCAGCAGCACGTCGTAGCGCTGCACGTCCTCGAAGGGCAGGTCCACCCGGTAGTCGTTCAGGGCCACCGCACGCAGCGTGCGGCCTTGGGCGCCACAGGCCGCCAGCACGTCGCGCAACAGCGGTCCGGTGAACTTGCGCGCCTGGCTGTACCAGGGCGTGCGCGTGGTGAAGCTGCGCTGTGGCAACTGCTCGAGCATGGCCATGTCGAACTGCGCCACCGCGCCGGCGTTGGGCGCACTCAGGCTGCCGCGAACCGTCAGTACGACCGGGCCGGTCGGCCGCTCCAGCGCCCGAGCGGCGCACCAGGGCAGTGCGAGCAGCACCGCCAGACGGCGCACCACGGTGCGCCGCTGCGGGTGGATGCCATCGACGGCAAGGGGCGGGATGCGGGACACGAGTGTGGGCCGGCCGGCGGAAGCCATGCGGGATTCTAGGAGTGTGGGCCCGTGGGCGGGCGCGCCGGCGGGCGGGTCGGCCCCAATGGTGACGCGTTTGGCGAACGCATAGCCTTCATGCCCATCACGGCGCAACGTTCGCCCCGCTTTTCTTTTTTTTCGAACCTGGAGAAACCCGATGAAGCTTCCCTTTACCCGCCTGAGGACTCATGCCGCCGCGCTGTTGATGACGGCCGGCACCCTGTTCAGCCTGCCCGCGCTGGCCTGGGAACCGACCAAGCCGGTCGAATTCGTCGTGCCGGCCGGCACGGGCGGGGGCGCCGACCAGATGGCCCGGCTGATCCAGGGCATCGTCGTCAAGCACAACCTGATGAAGGAACCGCTGGTCGTCGTCAACAAGTCCGGCGGCGCCGGCGCCGAGGGTTTCCTGTCCGTGAAGGACGCCAAGGGCGACCCGCACAAGATCATCATCACGCTGTCGAACCTGTTCACCACGCCGATGGCCACCGGCGTGCCCTTCAGCTGGAAGGACATGACCCCGGTGGCGATGCTCGCGCTCGACCAGTTCGTGCTGTGGGTGAATGCCGACACGCCGTACAAGACCGCGGCCGAATACATCGCTGCCGTCAAGGCCGCCGGCCCCAACAAGATGAAGATGGCCGGCACCGGCTCGAAGCAGGAAGACCAGATCCTTACCGTGGGCCTGGAGAAGGCCACCGGCACCAAGTTCATCTACATCCCCTTCAAGGGCGGCGGTGACGTGGCGGTGCAACTGGTGGGCAAGCACGTCGATTCCACGGTGAACAACCCGATCGAGGCGGTGGCGCAGTGGCGCGCCGGCAGCTTGCGGCCCCTGTGCGTGTTCGACGACGAGCGCATGCCCTACAAGGCCAAGATCACCGACACGATGTCCTGGAACGACATCCCCACCTGCAAGGAAGCCGGTGTGCCCACCGACTACGTGATGCTTCGCGGCATCTTCATGCCGCCCGGTGTCACGGCCGACCAGCAGGCCTACTACGTGGAGCTGATGAAGAAGGTGCGCGCCACGCCCGACTGGAAGGAATACATGGAGAAGGGTGCCTTCAACCAGAGCTTCATGGTCGGCGCCGACTACATCAAGTGGGTGGATGCCGCCGAGAAGAACCACCGCCAGCTGATGACCGAGGCCGGTTTCCTGGCCAAGTAGGCATTCCTGCAGGCCGGCGCGGGCCTGCGATACTCGCGTCCCCGCCGAGCCCGACTCCGTCATGAGCGAACCTTCCACCACGGCGCCCGCCGAAGGCGTGCGCACGACCACCGTCGAGGCGGTGGTCGCCGCCATCCTGCTGGCCCTGGGCTTGGTCACGGCCACCGAAAGCTGGCGCCTCGGCGCCCGCTGGACCGACGACGGCCCGGGCGCCGGCTACTTCCCCTTCTACATCGCCGTGGTGATGAGCCTGGCCAGCGCCGGCATCCTGGTCAAGGCGCTGCGCCAGCGCAGCGGCGACACCGAGGTCTTCGTCGACCGGCGCAGCCTGAAGCAAGTGCTGCAGGTGCTGGTGCCGGCCGCGCTGTACGTGCTGGCGGTGCAGTTCATCGGCATCTACGTGGCCTCGGCGCTGTACATCGCGCTGTTCATGGTGCTGCTGGGCCGCTTCGACTGGCCGCGCTCGCTGGGCGTGGGCCTGGGTGTCTGCGTGGTCTTCTTCCTGATGTTCGAGGTCTGGTTCAAGGTGCCCTTGTTCAAGGGCGCGCTCAACCCGACCGGCTTCCTGGGCTACTGACATGGCAGATCTCGGCTCGCTGATGCAGGGCTTTGCCGTGGTGCTGAGCCCGATGAACGTGCTGCTGATGTTCATCGGCATCATCCTGGGCGTGCTGATCGGCGTGCTGCCCGGCCTGGGCGGCGCCAACGGCGTGGCCATCCTGCTGCCGCTGACCTTCTCGATGTCGCCCACCTCGGCGATCATCATGCTCAGCTGCATCTACTGGGGAGCGCTGTTCGGCGGCGCGATCACCTCGATCCTGTTCAACATCCCTGGCGAGCCCTGGTCGGTGGCCACCACCTTCGACGGCTACCCGCTGGCACAAAAGGGGCAGGCCGGGGCGGCGCTGACGGCGGCCTTCACTTCGTCCTTCATCGGCGCCTTCGTCGCGGTGGTGATGATCACCTTCCTGGCGCCGCTGGTGGCCAAGTTCGCGCTGAAGTTCGGCTCGCCGGAGTTCTTCGCGGTCTACCTGCTCACCTTCTGCAGCTTCGTCGGCATGGGCAAGGGTTCGCCGCTGAAGATCCTGGTGGCCATGTCGCTGGGCTTCGCGCTGGCCGCGGTGGGCATGGACACCGTCACCGGCCAGCTGCGCCTGACCTTCGGCCAGACCGAGCTGATGCGCGGTTTCGATTTCCTGATCGCGGTGATCGGCCTGTTCGGCATCGGCGAGATCCTGCTGTCGATGGAAGAGGGCCTGGAGTTCAAGGGCAAGCAGGCGCGCATCGATCCGAAGATCGTGCTGCAGACCTGGAAGGAACTGCCGCGCTACTGGATGACCTCGGTGCGCAGCTCGCTGGTGGGCATCTGGATGGGCATCACGCCAGGCGGGGCGACGCCGGCTTCGTTCATGAGCTACGGCCTGGCCAAGAAGATGAGCAAGGACGGGGCGAAGTTCGGCACCGGCCAGATCGAGGGCGTGGTCGCGCCCGAGACCGCGGCCCACGCCGCCGGCACCAGCGCGCTGCTGCCGATGCTGGCGCTGGGCATCCCCGGCTCGCCGACCGCGGCGGTGCTGCTGGGCGGCCTGCTGATCTGGGGCCTGCAGCCGGGGCCGCTGCTGTTCGTCGAGCAGAAGGACTTCGTCTGGGGCCTGATCGCCAGCATGTACCTGGGCAACCTGGTCGGCCTGATCGTGGTGCTGACGACGGTGCCGCTGTTCGCGTCGATCCTGCGCATCCCGTTTTCGATCGTCGCGCCGGTGATCATCGTCATCTGCGCGATCGGCGCCTACACCGTGCACAGCGCGATGTTCGACGTCTGGCTGATGCTGGTCTTCGGCGTCATCGGCTACGTGTTCAAGAAGCTCGACTACCCGCTGGCGCCGATGGTGCTGGCCCTGGTGCTGGGCGACAAGGCGGAAGACTCCTTCCGCCAGGCGATGCTCGGCTCGCAGGGCGATCTGCTGGTGCTGTGGTCGAACCCGCTGGTCGGCAGCATCACCACGCTGGCACTGATCATGCTTTTCTGGCCGCTGATCGCGAAGGCGATCGCCCTCGTGCGCGCGCCCAAGGAAGACGAGTTCGCTTCGCAACGGCCGGTGGATTGAGCCGCCGCATCCGCTGCGCCCCGGCCGGGGCAGCGGCTACCATGCTGCAGTGCCGCATCGGCGACAAGGTTTTCTTTCACTCTCCATAGGGGTTTCCGGATGAGCAAGGCATTGGAAGGTGTGCGTGTCCTGGATTTCACGCACGTGCAGTCGGGTCCGACCTGCACGCAGCTGCTGGCGTGGATGGGCGCCGACGTCATCAAGGTCGAGCGGCCGGGC